>JGI20130J15133_1003477_pt1 | contig 10838 bp, 14 predicted proteins | sample WasSprMetagenome_FD_15133 | JGI IMG/M metagenome (IMG submission 15133) | reverse complement strand
TATTTAAATCTGTTGGTTTAGGAATACAAGACTGCGCAACTGCATGGTTAGCGTATATTAAAGCTAAAAAGAAGGGGACATATAAAGAGGTAGACCTTGTCGGATAAACTTTCCTCAGCATTTTGAATGCATTCGTGATTATCGCAAAATTTTGCCTTGTTCCTTTCAGATTGTAGTGTATGAGATTAAATAGATTAAAGTGGCGCCCTGGCCGGGATTTGAACCCGGGTCGGGCGGGCGACAGCCGCCTATACTAGACCGGACTATACTACCAGGGCGTACACTATTAAATTCAGTTCTTTTTTGAGATTTAAAGCTTTTTTGAGCTTCTCCATTTTGTGTAATATTTTGTGTAATTGTAGACTCCTTTTGTGTAAGGTTCAAGGATTCCATTTTTTCTTTGGTTAAGTAGCACCATTTAGGTCTCTCTGGATGTTCCCTAGGATGTTGATGATAAACATAAAGTTTTTTGTAGCTATACCTTTTACCTTTGACTATTGTTACAGTCTCCTTCCATTGAAGTACTCCCTCTTGATGGCATACTGGACAAGTGATTTTTTCCATTTTTATCCTTCTCCTTTTGTGTAAGATATTTTCTCTTTTAATCGAATATAAATTTTGTGTAAGAATGTTATGTTCTGTTAAACTTACAATGTTGATAGATATTTAATCGATAGAACCATGCTGTTCAATGTTAGTAGTGATAAATTTTCAGTTTTAATCATAAAAGATTCGATTATTAAGGTACATGTACAACCATCCATCATGCTTTTGATCGCTAAACTCAATTTTAAAGCCTAGAACATATGTTGTTTCTAACAACTTTAATCGCTGATAGTCTGTTTCTTTCTCATTTCTTTCTAGATTTCTTGAAGAATATAGATTAGATCATAGAAATAGAAGTAATGGAGTTTACTGTCACCTCATAAAAGAACTAACGAAAATCTATGGACTTAGCATAGTTGAATGTCTTGATATTTTAAAGAAAAATAAAGGATGATCCGATTATGATAGACAAATTACTCAGTAAGATATTGGAATAGTAGAAACTGAAATAGTTGAACCATTAGGATAGTGTCCAAATTCTAGGATAAACTCATCCTCAGGATCAAGTTCTGGTAAGTCTATCCACAGTTGATTCCAACAATCGATATGATATATTTTCTTACGTTTGTGCATGACAATACTCCCAACAACTATAGGTTTTCTACATTTTGCACATTTTAAATCGTATCCAATGTTTTGTAGTCTCTTTGCTCTAGTTTCATCCATAACATACTCATGAGCTTGTCCCTTATGTTTTACCATGAGCATCACCAAATCATTTCATTACATCATTTTGTTTAAGATTTAGATAATACGTTAGATCAGGAGAAGGTAAGATTTCTGCTTTAGGTAATGGTAGACAGAAATGTGGTGGTTTGTACATTCTTGGACATTTGTTTATTTCAACTAGGAATGAACAAGTTAAATCCAAAGTTTTGCATATTTCACCCCTACATTCTAAATTCTTACACACATAGATCTTCCCATATTTTTCAATGTAAGATGGAAATTTTTGGTGTCTCTTGAGATAGAGAACTCTAAAAAGACACATGTATCTAGGTCTAAACGCCTTTTGTGAACATACTAAGATTTTATATTTTCTATTTGGACATTCTTTAGAAGACTTGATTTTGTTCTTGTTTAGAAACGGATAACGAGACAATGTTTCATTCACAAAATTCTGTCTTTCAACATCCACATTATTCTCACAAAACACTTCTAAAGCTCTACTACCATTAGCTTCATTTTTACTAACATTAGATTCTAAAACCTGTTCACTAGATTGTTTATTCTGTTTAGAGTTGGGTTCACTATTATGAACTTCTAGATTTTTTTCTCCACTATCAATTTCTACCTTAGAGTTAGGTTCAAGAACCTTGTTAGCCCTAGCCTTAATCTCAGCTTTTAGTACATATCGTAGATATCCTATTTCAACTAGGTAAATGTCATGGATGAAACATCTTTCTAGACTATTGGTTGAAAGTTTCATTCCTCTATTATGAACTGTAACTTTGAAAGTTCCATTCTTGAATCTTGGTATCCAATCTCTGTCTATCCAACTAGGAAATACTTTTCCATCTGAAAACTTTGATTCAATTTCCCAATTCCATAGTGGAATTTTAAAATCACTACCCTTACCTTGTCTAGATTTCCATTCTTTAATGTTGTCTAATGGATTACTAAGATAACTTACTCCAATATCGTTTAATACAGTATCAACTCTAGATTCGAAGTTAAAACCTTTGATATCCCTTACAGAAACATTTATATTCTCTAGATCATTAGTATTGTTTGCTTGAGACATGTTATCACCTACTTTTTTTCCTACATGTCTATCCTTGTCCTTGTGTTCTATAGTCTTTGAATATGAGGTCAATGCATTTATCCATCATTTCATCAATTTTTGATTTAGGCTTTGTATTGCTAGATGTTGTAGAAAGCAAAGTAGTTGGTTTTGAAATTTCAAGTTCTGAAGACTTCCTAGTTAATTGTGTTAGTTCTGAGAGAAACTCTCTAACCTCTGCATAATATTCCAATGCTATGGATAGTTCTGTCTTCAACTGTTGGATTTCAGCTTCTAACTTTTTAAGTTTAGAATCCATAGTTACTATCATGTTGTCATTCAAGTAACATCACCCTCTTGATGGAATGATTTAATTTTAGTTTCCTCTATAAGCCTAATTGGAAGATAACGTTTTTGAAAGTATATTTTTCCCTTATCAGTAATTCTGTAAATGTAATGTCTTCTACCAAATCTAGGATCAACTTCAATTAGTCCTTGTCTTTGAAGAGTTAGAAGTGTGTTTTTGAGAACTTGTCTATTAGGCTGTAATGGATAGAACCCAACTACTAGTTCCCATAGTTGCTTACCTTTTGGATCTGAATACAGTAAACCTAAAACCTTTAGTGAATAGCTCATCTCTGGTACATCCTCCTTCCATCCTTAATAACTTGATCAGCTATTTGATGCAATCTATCTTCATCTGAATTATCCAATGGTAGAGTACGTTTTGGTTTACTCTCTAGTTCTTCATGAAGTTTGAGGAGTATGTATTCGGAGTATTGTGATCCATCATCACATCCAAAGCTTTTAGGCACAAACAGTGATCCTTCTTTAGGCTGTTTTGTTGTTATATCTCTCCAAATTACATCTATGTCACTTAGTTCTTTGTATTGGGAAGGGTATTTTTCATAATAGTAGTTAGGTGAATAATATGGCAAATATGTATAGCGTCTTCTTTCACTATCGTACCAATAATAATAGTAACGGAAATACTTTGGAAGATAGTGATAATAATTCCAGTATTGAGCGATTAGTTTCTCTGTTCTTTCAAGTAGTGTTTGTAGCTTTGAAATCCACTTCTTCTTAACATCTTGAGATAAACCAGAATGTCTAGTCAAGTATATTAGATCCAACAAAATTCTGTTTAAGAAGATTGCTGACTGAACCATCCTTTTATTTGTATAGTCTGAAGATGTCTCCAAATCTACGGACTCTAACATTTTCAGCAATTGCTCTATGGATTTCAAATCTATGGTTGTTAATCCTCTTTCATAATTCTCTAGAAAGTTGATCATGTTCTCATAGATAGTCTTCTCAGCTTTCAAATATTGCATTAGTGTTTCGTAGTCTTTAAACATGTATTATCACCAATAGATTCTAGACTACTAACAACCTAATAACCTTTCCGATTACTTTATTAAGTTGATTTTTAACTATAAGATTTTCGGTATAGAGGTGGTTTAATATGTTAAAATCTGAACCTGAGTTAAAAGAAGAGAAAAAGACATTTGAATGGTATGTTGAGGAAGGTAGGAAAGCAGTAGCTGTAAAGGATATGGTGCAATGGAAACTAGGTGAATTAGCCTCTTCTGTTCAAAAGGAGTATGGGAAATCTAAATTCAAGGAATGGTGCAATGAAATAGACTTGGAAGTTAGTACTGCTAAGCGTTACAGATGGGTTTATCGTTACTGGAGCAAAAAGTTTGACAGCAAACTTTTCGAGAAATTAATAGTAGAAATTCCTTGGTCATACTTTGAAGTTGCTCTTAGGTTCAAAAAGTATGGCATGGATCCTCTAGCAGTACTTACAGAAGCTATAGAGAAAGGTTATTCTGTAACTCAGTTAAAAATAGCATTAGTAAATCTCAAGAAGAAACGATACACAGCTAAATGTTTTCCAATAGAGGTTTATAAAGGAATAGAGCTTCCAGCATTCAATTTTGTGGATTTGATGATCGATCTTCCAGATTACAAGTTTCTGAAAGAAATTAACGATAGGTTGAATTTAGGATTCAAGAAAGAACTCAAAGCAGCAGAATGGATAGTAAAAGGAATTCTTGAGTTTGTGAGAATTAGCAGAGAAAAGCTAATGGATGAGCTTTTAGCATTCCTAAAATCTAAACTTGAAGCTAAAACTCCAATGTCTTTTACAGCAGACTTAATACCCAAAATTCTAGAAGGTAAAAAGACTATGACCACTAGAAAAGAGAAATCCTACGATAAAGGAGACATTGTTCCTTTCGTAGCTAGAGAAGTTGGATACGATTCTAAAAGGGAAGGTAGATATCTTCTGATAACTGGTGTCTACGAGAAAAGACTTGGTGATTATACCGATGAAGATGCTAAAAAGGAAGGGTTCAATGATTTAAATGAATTCAAACAATACTGGAAAGAAAAACTAGAAAAATACTATGAATCATGGGATGACGATAACGTCTTCTGGGTATACAAATTTGAATTGCTTTAAATCATAGCTTCTCTACAAATATTTCATTTTTTCTGATATGCAGTTTAAGAGGCTTATCTTTTATTCTTTTGATCAATGAACTATAAACTGTTTTTGGATGTCTCTCTTTTACAGTTATTTTATAGTACCCTCTATCTTTTTCAAGTATTTCGTTAATAATGTTGTCATAGAAAGTAACTCTAGCTTTCTTAGAAGGTGGTAGTGTTTCAACTTTTTCAATGATATATGGTTTCTCTATCTCCTTCTTTTTGCTCATATTCTCTCCATCCTTTAGCAAATCTTTATCAATTATCCACTTATAAATAATTTATGCTAAAGAGGAAAAGAACTAAGAGAGACCAGCAATACTACAAAACTCTAACACTAGATCTAAAACATATATGTTCTTATAAGTGGATATTGGAATTGGAAAAGCTATTCATAATGTACATGGCAACACAAATCAAAGATAAAAATTGGGATTAGACTAGTATATCCCAAGCTTTTCTAGTAGCAGTAGTCTCCAATATCCTGGCATAGGCAAGATTATCTTTATAGTGTCTGAACCTTGGAATGGTGTACCATCATTGAGCTTACCAGTTACTGTTAATGTTATGGTCATGAATCTCTCTTCATATAGCCTAGACATGTCAACATTAGCCATTATGTAGTTGATTACTTGCTGTCTGTCAAACTTAACCATTAAATCTGGAATAGTATCATTGTCATAGTCTCCAATAGCTATGGGTTTAGGTTCTACTGGAATAGTGTCGTTGAGCAATATGGTTGAAACATTAATATTTGAAACATCATAGCTTTCTGGAAGCTCAATGTAGGCTGTAATCCATTTGCCTTTGCTTCTAAGGTTTAATGCTTGAGGTTGAATATCAACTGTAGCATTAATAACTGAAGGTTTAGGAATCCAAGGATTCATTAGTGGATAATGGTCTATGTTATTCTCATTAATAACGTATGGTGTATCACCTATACCATCACTGCCAGTCACATTCTGATATGGACCACTGTACAAGTCAACACCTCTATAGTCACTCCAGTAGTTTCCTCCAGATGGATAACCGTCATCCCACATTGTTGGTTCCCATTGGCCTTGCAATTCCACCTGCTTACCTCTGTTAGCAATATTATTGTGGAAGAACTTGTTGCCTGACGAGAAACCTTTCTAGAAACCTATCGTTATTCCGGAAAAATAGCCACCTCGATTGTTATCTATAATGTTGTTGCCTTCAAATGTGTTGTGAGATGACTGCATAATCATTATACCTTCAGACCAGTGGAAACTTATGTTATTAAAGGAGATTACATTATACGCAGAATAACCACCTATCCATAATCCCAATTCGTTGCTTTTTATGTCGTTATGTATAATCTTAGTAAAATGCCACATTTCCCCAGCGACTCCATTCATGTTGTGCATGATGGTATTGTTAGCGATTAGATTATAATCAGAGTTGTGTTCCAACCATACACCACACCAACTCCCCGTCAGATTGTTGCCTAGGATTTTAATTCCGCTTGCAGATAGTCTGACGCTAGGGTAAATTTTCCCTCCATTTCGTATAGTAAAGTTGCTTATTGAGACACTGCATGCTGTAACTCTTACAACATCATAAGTCTGATTTCCATCTATAATTGTAGTTTTCACAGACTCTCCGAAAATTGAAACAGTCTTGTTAACGACAAGGTTTTCGTAATACACCCCTGCCCTAACGTAAATCACATCTCCTTGATTCGCTGAATTAATGGCATCCTGTATTGTTGGACAATCATCTGGAACAACTATAGTTCTTGGTTCAGATTTAACTCGTTGAATATTAAAAGCCAATGTTAATGTGCCTATCAATATTAGTGCCAACATTAATCCAGAAATAGTTTTCCTTAACAACATTATCCCTCTCATTAACAAATTTGTAATTAAAAGTTTAGCTTAAAATTTATGGAGAAATCTTCTATACCATTTACACTTTCACCATGATTTATCGAGTTAGGTTCATGACAATTTTCAATTAAAGCCTTCTGGTTTGCATCATTCTCTCTTGAAGATTATCTTCATCAATTACAATAATGTTAGCAGATAACTAAGTAGGCGTTAGCAAGATTATCTTCGATGTTTTAGCCTTCTATGTCTTGCCAAGACTGCTAGAGTTGTTGTCATAAGCATGAAGATTGTCAGGATTGTGGTTGATGGGTATTCTTGTATGACATGTGTTCCTTTTATTGTAACTGTTTTTGTGCTATGTGTGTAGGTGAAGCAGAGATATGTGTAGTTTTCATCTTCGAATTTGGTGTAATTTGTTATTTGCTGGTTATCTACAAAGATGGTCCAGTCGTCATCACTCCACAACAAGTTTTTTGGAATAGTTACTCTAGAGAGCCCTCTTGTACCATTTTCGCCTGTTACATTAAACTTCAAGAACGGCCCTTCACGGGGATCAAAATGGAAACCAGATATTACTGATATGCTCACTATGTCAACGTAGTATTCCAATTCATTAAATGTTCCAGCATAAAAAACATTTATAGGTGCAGCAAGAGGATACTTGTCCATATTGAGAAGGTCAACTGAATAAGACTTATCAAATATTCCATCACTTCCAAGTTGATTCTGGAGTGAACCTAAATAAGAATCTTCATAATAATAATTTGCCCAAAAGTTTCCGCCAATTGGATATCCGTTATCCCACTGTTCTAATGCTGTGGCAATGAATTTACCTTCAGGCCATGTATCCATATAGCCAACATCAAGATACTTAATTGAACCACTTCTTAAATTCTTGTTCCCTTTAAAGTAGTTATTAAAAATCGTATTATTCCCAAATATAATACGGATATTACCGGTTAACGAAGATATATGAAAGCTTTCGCAATAAACTTCAAGGACCGCATCATTGTTTGTAAAGTTATTTTCATGAATTATATTTCTTCCAAACGTGACGGCATCACCATCAGACATCATTGACATACTCAGAGTATAATTGAAATAAAGGCAATGGGAGTTTTGTAAGAAAGTATTAGCCCTTATAGTATTTCCACCGTATACTTTATTTGGTTGAACTGAATCTATTTTGTAGCTAACAATGATTCCGTAATCGTTTCCAATAAATAGGTTGTTTGAAAGATAGTCTCCACAAACATGTTGTGGTGCAATAGCCATATAAAAATACGAAAAAATGCCTACACGATTATTCTTTAAAATGTTTTTAATAACGTTGTTTTTACCATATAATTGTGACAGCATAGATGGCTCATGATAAATTGACACTCCAATATTATTATTCGAGATATTGCAATTAGAGATTGTGCAAAAGTTAACTTTATTTAGTTTAATTCCTTGATTTTGGCCAATTATTGTAAATCCTTCAAAACTAACGTTATCTTTTATAATTGCAACGTTTCCTTGGATTACGCTTTCCCGATTTTCTCCAAAAATTTTTAAAAACGCTTTATTAACAACAACATTTTCATAATATACTCCTTTTTTAATAAGAATTTCATCGCCCTCTTTAGCGTAATCAATAGCCATTTGTATCTTTGGATAATCATCTGGGACAACAATAGTTCTTGGTTCAGATTTAACATTGAACCTGCTAAATAATAATGAAGACATAACCATCAATAAAAGCATCAACATTATTCCAGAAACAATCCTCTTCATGTCTTCTCCCTTAACACATAATATGCAATGCTTATATTTTCTTCTCGATTTACATGGTTTAAGTTATAATGCGTGGATTGCGTAGTTTGGTTCTGTTCATTTCTTATTTTTCTTTTTTTGAGCAATATTATTGTGATTAAGCTTATGATAACCAAAGCAGCAATAACTATTGAAATAATGAGGTTATACGAGAACCCTTGATTTGGCTTTTCTGGTGTCCACCAAAGGTTTGTATCTGATACTCTAATACGAATAAAACAGTTCCGAGAAACACCGTGATCTTCTTCTTCTAGTAGGAAACCTGTTTGTTTGTCGTAGTATCTTGTAGAAATACTACCCTCATATTCAATAGACATGCAAATAACTTCTCTTTTCACGCCATTAAACTCCTTTATTTCCGAAATATTTGCGATCTCAAAAAGGGGGCTGTCTACTGATTCTATAAAAGAACCTTCGTCGTCAAAATATGTTTCACGCTTTATTGTACCATTTTTGAAATAGTAAGCACGTTGAACTCTTACACCTTCATATTCTATCTCCATAACTTGAATTTGCAAATAACCTAATTCTCTTACCCATTCAATTTCAGGAGGTAAATTTCCTGAAACAGTAACTGAATACTTTACATAGTCACCAACAGATACACCCCAACTTTTAGACTCGGCCGATGTTGAAAGTAAAATAATGGTTAGAAGCATTGCTGACGCTAGTCCGTAAATTACTTTTTTCATTCCACTTCTCTAATCTGATAATACATTAGAGAATCGACTTAAAATTTTCCATATACAGTTCTAGAAGAATGTTCTAGTTGATATTATTCTGTTATTTCCATTATGTTGGTATGTATGTTCATGATTGGATGTATGTGGATGTGTATGTGTGTGGGTGTGTGTTTCCCATGGAAAGGCTAATCACAATGGTGTTTAAATAAGATTATCTTGCTAATGTTTCACGTGGAACATGTTTTAGCCTATAGTGTTGTAGTGTGTGATTGGGTGTAGGTGTGTGTATGTGTAGATTCCATTTGCTAATAGTTTCATAGTGTTTTGTTGTTGATGTGTAATGGAGTTGGAGGTTAGATGGTTTCAAAAGAGCTTTGTGTAAGCTGGTTTCAAAGAAGCATGGTTCTGGTATGTTGATGTCTGAATTTGGTTTAAAGCTTTTAACTTTTAAGGGCGTATACTAGTTTTAGGTTGAGTTTTATGGCTGTTGAACAGTACCTTGACAGGTTTCAGAAGATGAGGAAAGAAAGGGTTGCTTTCATGATTAAGGAGCTTGTTGAGAGAGATGGGAAGGCTGAAACGAACGAGTTCATGGGCAGCATAGCAACAAACTATGGCATAAGGAGAGCAACACAGCAGGAGTATTCAGAGGATTTGAAGTATGCTGGAGCCATAAATGTAATGGAAAACAGCATCATACTAAAATGGGAAATGGACAAGGCTAAGGAATGGCTCAAGAAACAAGAAGTCACATTATGACAACATTGGCAATACTTCCGCTAAGATACCAAACATAATAATTGTCTCGATAACGAGTTTTCGATATGTAGTTAAAGCATCCCTCAATAGTAGCATTTAATTATGAAATTAAAGTTTTTGTTTATCGGGGTGGTTTGAGGTTTAAATTTTTATGCTCAAACCAAAATTCTTTAATAAAGAAATTTTATCGAATAAAAAAGAGGCAAAAGTATGTCATTGGATTTTATTATTGGATATTTGCTTGGAAAAAGAGCTAGAAGTGATAGGATAGAGGTTGATAAGAAAAGTTGCCAACATAGGGATTGTCCATATTGGCATGTTCAGGGAAAATGCTACACGGATATGTGTGCTCAGCATATAGAAAAATCCCATCCAGAAATGCTAAAAACATAAAAATCTTTAGGGATTAAGCGAAAATCAGACCGAAAATTAGACAAAAATTCTAAAATTTAACGTTTGAAGCTCCAAGCTAATATTGGTATGACTACTTCTGGTTTCATCAAAGATAATTTGCTTTTCATTAACAACGTTTTCAATTGTCATATCATGGCTTAAACAAGATAATCTCCGATGTAAAAGCCAAGACTATCTTTGTATCAGTTCTTAGTGAAACAGTTCTTGGCATAAAAGAAAACTCAAAGCATAAGCTTAATCGAATTAGTTTAGTGGACTCAGAAGCGGGAAAAAGATGTCATCCGTATAAGCGTACACGTACCTCGATTTCGTCATCGTCCACTTAAACCTAGTCTTCTAAAAATTTTAGTGTTACGGTTGAATTAGACTGATACTCTCACTACTTATGTAGCTTATCGAGGTACGCTGAACTGATGATTGCTTTTTCCGCTTCTGAGTCCAAATAAACATTTATGTGCTCTGCTAAAATTTCGCTGAAAAGGTAAAAAGGTGAAG
>JGI20130J15133_1003469_pt1 | contig 10853 bp, 13 predicted proteins | sample WasSprMetagenome_FD_15133 | JGI IMG/M metagenome (IMG submission 15133) | reverse complement strand
GGCTGATTGATGAAAACGGTGTGCAGATAGGTATCGTGCCAATTCAGAAGGCGCAGAGAATAGCAAGGGAAAAGGGGTTGGATTTGGTGGAGGTGGCGCCGCAGGCTAATCCGCCTGTATGCAGGATATTGGATTATTCAAAATATAAATATGAACAGGAAAAGAAGAGAAAAGAGGAATCAAAGAAACAGAAGGCACAAGAGGTAAAGGAGATACGTTTCAGGCTTTTCATAGATGACCACGATTATCAAGTTAAAATGAGGAAGATAAGGGAATTCTTGGAGGATAAGCATAAAGTGAGGGTAGTAGTCTATTTCAGAGGGAGGGAATTGGCATTCACGGACAGGGGTGAGGAGTTGCTTAACAAAATCAAAGAGGCATTAAAAGATTATGCTATAGTGGAAAGAGATATAAAGTTGGAGGGCAGGAGGATGAGCGTTCTCCTGATGCCCAAGAAGAAATGAAAGGAGGTATTGGCTATGCCGAAATTGAAGACGAGGAAATCCGCGGCTAAAAGGTTCAAGGTAACCGGCAGCGGCAAGATTATGAGGAGACACACTCGCCTCAACCATCTAATGATTAAGAAGAGGGAGGCGAGAGTTAGACGCCTTCGCCAGGAGGCGGAGGTGGACAAGACTATGGAAAAGCGGGTAAGGAAGCTGATTCCTTATCTATAAATAAGGAGGTTTGGAAATGACGAGAGTTAAAGGCGGAATCGTAAATAGAAGGAGACATAAGAAGATTTTAAAGATGGCGGAGGGCTTCCGCGGCGCCAGGAGCAAACGCTTCATCCACGCCAACGAAGCCGTCCTTCACGCCCTTTATCATTCCTATCGCCATAGGAGGGAACGCAAGAGAGATTTCCGCAGACTTTGGATAGCGAGAATAAACGCAGCCTGCCGTGCTGAGGGAATAAAGTATTCCCTCTTTATGGGTGCTCTCGCAAAACTGGGAATAAAACTTAATAGGAAAGTCCTCGCAGATATGGCGGTGAAGGAGCCTGAAGCCTTCCACTCGTTGGTGGAGAAAGCTAAACAGGCTTTATCTACGGTCTGAGAATGGAAAAGGCGATAAGCGATATTGAGGAAGAGATAAAAGCAATAGAAAAAGAAGCACAGGAACTCCTTGCTAACGCTAAAAGCGAAGAGGAAGTCGAAAAAGTAAGGGTTAGTTTCCTCGGCAAGAAGGGGAAACTAACCCAGATGATTAAGGAAATTCCCAATTTTCCGCCCCAGCAGCGCCCCTTTATAGGACGAGTTTTAAACGAGTTAAAGAATAAGCTGAGCGAGGCGATTGAAACTCGCCTCTCCTTCCTCCGCTCTATCTCCCGTAAAGGGGAAACGATAGATGTTACCCTACCGGGAATTCGCCCCCAATTGGGGAGGAAACATCCCCTCACGCAAGTAATTGATGAAATTAAGAACATATTTATTGGGCTCGGTTTCGAGGTCGTTGAAGGACCGGAGATTGAGACAGAATATCATAACTTCATCGCCCTTAACATTCCTCCGGAACACCCCGTTCGGGATGAACACGATTCCTTTTATATAACGGATGATATCCTCCTTCGCACGGAAACATCAGCGGTGCAGATAAGGGTTATGGAATCAAGAAAACCCCCCATCCGCATCATCGCACCCGGTAGAGTATTCAGAAGAGACCAAGTTGATGCCACTCATTCCCATACTTTCCATCAGGTTGAGGGCTTGATGGTCGATAAAGGAATAACCTTTTCGGATTTGAAAGGAGTGCTCACGCTTTTCTGTGAGAGGATGTTCGGGAAAGATGTGAAGATGCGTTTCCGTCCTGATTATTTCCCTTTCACCGAACCATCCGCAGACGCTTCTATCTCTTGTATAATTTGCGGAGGTAGGGGATGCAGGGTCTGTTCCTATACGGGATGGCTGGAGATATTGGGCTGCGGAATGGTTCATCCACAGGTGTTAAGGAATGTGGGTTATGACCCTTCTGAATGGCAGGGCTTCGCCTTCGGGATGGGTGCGGAGAGAATCGCAATGCTGAAATACCGCATTGATGATATACGCCTTTTCCTGGAAAACGACCTCAGATTCCTCAAACAATTTTAGATTCATCTAACCTCTATAAAGGCTTTTATTTTCTCTAATTTCTTCTCGCCTATACCCGGGACTCTCAGGAGCTCTTCAAGGGAATTGAATCTTCCCACCAATTGACGATATTGGAGTATTCTCTCCGCTAATGCTTCTCCTATGCCAGGGAGAGATGTGAGCTGTTCCTTTGTAGCGGTGTTAATGTCTATCTTCCCTGAAGGCACTTGCTGGTAAGAATAAGGTTGAGGAGGATAGTTTTGGATGGGATAATAGACGCTCCGCGAAGGAACACTTATTTTCTGCCCGTCCTTTAACTTCGCCGCCAAGTTGAGCTTGCTTATGTCTGCCTCCATCCTCAATCCTCCAGCTGCTTGGATGGCGTCCTTTATCCTTGAACCCATAGGCAATCTATATATCCCCGGATTCACCACCGCTCCTTCCACTTGGATGGTAAAATAATTAATCTGCGGGGGTCTTGTTCTGCTTGTTTTATATGCGGTTAAAATCGTCCCTATAATCCCAAGGAATAATATGATTAAAAGAGCCTTCCTTTCACCAGGCGTAAGCTCAAATTCTTTAGCCAATTTAACCCTCTTTTCTCTCCAATTCCTCCACTATCTTCTCCCCCATCTCCTGCGTGGAGAGAAGTATCTTCCCTTTGCTCATTATATCTTGCGTTCGGAAACCCTTCTCTAAAACCCTTAATACAGCATTTTCTATTGCTTTCGCCTCCTTTTCCAATTGAAAGGAGAAGCGAAGCATCATTGCGGAGGATAAAATCGTGGCTATGGGATTCGCTATCCCTTTTCCCGCTATATCGGGTGCGGAGCCGTGAACGGGTTCATACATCCCGAAGCCATCCCCTCTTATGCTCGCTGAAGGAAGCATTCCTATGGAGCCTGTGAGCATTGCCGCTTCATCCGAGAGTATATCGCCGAATGTATTCTCCGTTAATATCACATCAAATTGGCGAGGATTCCTTATTATCTGCATAGCCGCATTATCAACATAAAAATGATAAAGCTTCACCTCTTCATAATCCTTAGCTACCTCGTTCACAACCTCACGCCATAAACGAGATGTCTCCAATATGTTCGCTTTATCAACTGAATGAACAATCTTCCGCCTGCTCAACGCTATTTTAAAAGCCACCTCAGCAATTCTCCTTATCTCGCTTTCTGAATAAACCATTGAATCAATAGCCACCCATTCGCCATTTGCTTTTCTTCTCTCTTTGGGCTTCCCGAAATAGAGTCCACCCGTGAGTTCCCTCACGATAATCATATCCGTTCCTTTCAATACACTCTTCTTCAAGGGAGAAGCATCCATTAGAGGAGGGAAAAGAATGACGGGGCGAAGGTTCGCGAAGAAGTCAAAATTCTTCCTCAAGGCTAAAAGCGCTGCCTCTGGTCGGAGATTGGGAGGTAGACTATCCCATTTATCGCCCCCAACCGCCCCCAAAAGTATCGCATCAGATTTTTCGCAAATCTCCATTGTCTCTTCCGGAAGGGGGACACCCGTTTCGTCATAGGCGCTACCGCCTACAAGAGCTTCCTTGAAATGAAATTTATGCCCGAATTTGTCCCCTATCGCTTGCAGAACCCGAACCGCTTCCCTCACTACCTCTTTTCCTATTCCATCCCCGGGCAAGACTGCTATTTTGAATTCAGCCACTTAGCCGCCTCCTCGCATAACCTATCAATCCGCCAGCATCTATTATCTCTTGCAAAAAGGGAGGAAAGCTTTGCGTCTTGCATTCCTTGCCCTTAGTGATGTTCCTCACTTTCCCCTCCTCAAAATCTACTTCTACCTCGTCTCCATCTTCAGCTTCCAGACCTTCAGGGCATTCAACGATTGGCAAACCTATATTTATCGCATTTCTGAAGAAGATGCGTGCGAAAGACTTGGCGATTATGCACTGGATTCCCGCTCCCTTTATCGCCCATGGAGCGTGCTCACGGGATGAACCACAGCCGAAATTCTCACCCGCTATGAGAATATCTCCCTCTTTGATTTTTGAGGGAAATTTCTCATCATACCCTTCCAAGCAATGCTTAGCCAATTCCGCTGGGTCGGTGGAGGTTAAATAGACAGCGGGTATTATCTGGTCTGTATCTATATTATCTCCAACGGTTATCGCTCTTCCCCTTATCTTCAATCAAATCACCTCTTCAGGATGGGCTATTCTTCCCTTAATCGCGGATGCTGCCGCAACGGAAGGATTTGCCAAATACACTTCGCTATCCTTGTGCCCCATTCTTCCCGGGAAGTTGCGATTCGTTGTCGCCACCGCTCTCTCCCCCTTTCCTAAAACTCCCATATGCCCTCCAAGACAAGGACCACAGGTAGGAGGAGATACTACAGCTCCCGCTGAAGAGAATATCTCCAATAGACCCTCTTTGAGGCTTTCCTCCCAAATCCTTTGCGTTGCGGGTATGACGATCAAGCGAACATCTGGGTGAACTTTCTTACCCTTCAATATCCTTGCTGCCCTCCTTAAATCCTCCAATCTCCCGTTGGTGCAGGAACCTATCACCACCTGGTCTATACGGATATGGGTTAGCTCTTTCACCGGCTTCACATTCGCTGGGGAGAACGGACAGGCAACTTGGGGTTCGATTTGGGAGCAATCTATTTCCATAATTTCATCCGCATCTCCAAGCTCTATGATTGGATATTCCCTTTTTGCCCTTCGCTTCAGATAATCAATAGTTATCTCGTCAACGGGGATAAGACCCGTTTTACCACCAGCCTCAATTGCCATATTGGACATAGTGAACCTATCAGCCATACTCAACTTGCTTATGACCTCCCCACAGAACTCCATCGCCTTATAACGAGCTCCATCAACTCCTATTTTGCCGATTGTATAAAGAATCAAATCCTTGCCCTCAACGAAAGGTTGGAGGGCTCCATAATAGATGAAACGCATAGTTTTGGGAACGCGGAGCCAAATCTCGCCGAAAGCCATAGCGAAGGCGGCGTCAGTGGAGCCGACGCCCGTTGCGAAGCTTGAAAGCGCGCCATAAGTGCAGGTATGGGAATCAGCTCCTACTACTAAATCGCCGGGAAGGACGAGTCCCTCATCGGGTAAGAGCGTGTGTTCTATACCTCCCCTACCTATCTCATAGAAGATAACGCCTTGCTCCCTTGCGAATTCTCGCATCAACCTCACATTTTCCGCTGATTGAACATCTTTGCAGGGAGTGTAATGGTCGGGAACGAGGACGATTTTGCTTCCATCAAAGACCTTTTTAGCCCCCATTTTCTGAAACTCTTTGATAGCGAGGGGAGCGGTTATATCATTCGCCAAGACGAGGTCAACCCTCGCCATAACGAACTCATCGGAATGCACTTCCTTGCCAACTTTTGAAGAGATAATCCTTTCCGCTATCGTCATATAGATTTTATTTTATTAGATTTAACTGCTTTAGACAAGTTTCTTCTAATTCTTTAAGGATTTCTTCTCGGATTTTCCTCGCTTTTGGCAAGTCGTTGTTTTCTCTTCCAAATATTATTTCTTTATATTTTTCTTCACATTTCTTTTTAACATTTTCTTCGCATGGCAAAATAGGGAGCTCTCTCACAAGGCTTATGGGTATCGTTATCGTTCCTACGCCACGGGCAAGTCTTCTAATCTCTTTTTGGATAAGAGGGGTTTGAAACCAAAGAGCTATGTAATAAGGAGACAAACGACTGTCTTTATTTCGTATTATGTAAATCCAATCGTCGGCTATCCCTTTCTCGCATTCTTTGGTAACCACCGCCGTGCGACCAATGCAACCCACTCCCACTCTCACAAATACAACATCTCCTATCTCTAAATAAGCCCTTTTCTTATCCATTAAACTGCCTGATTCAACGAATTTATTGTCTTTTGAAAAATCTATCCCATAAGGTGTGACTACTCTTGCCGAGATAAAAGGAATACCGCAAGAGGAAAACTTTCTTCCCTCACCATATATGGCGCTACCCTGAATAATTTCGATTTTAAAATCCCTCAATTTCGGCAATTTTTCCAATATGGGATTTCTATCTAAATAGAACTCGGGATAAAGGAACTGTTGGGGTTCGGCGACTATCATCTTCTTTATATCTTTTGTAACCAATTCGTTTAGAGAATCAACTGAGGCGAAGATTACTTCTTTAGAATGAGGCTTCTTTTCCTTTTTAGCTATCAAAATGCAAGTTTTTGAGGATGTCTTATTCTCTTTTGCTTTAAATATATTTCTTGGCAGAGAGATAACGGCGATGAGGGTAAGATTGGAGGTTATATATTCGCGAACATAACTTAACCTAATATCAGAAAAAACACCGTGGGGCAAGATGATGCCAATTACTCCGCCATCTTTACATAGCTTAATAAATTTTTCAAGAAAAAGGATTTCTATCGCCTGAGAGGGCCCTTTGCATAGCTCAAATTTCTTTAAGATTTCCCCTTTAACTCTGCCATACTTTGCGGAAAAAGGAGGATTACCAACAACTAAATCAAACTTTCCATCCTCCTCGAGGAGGAGTCCATCGCCCTGTATAACGAAACCTTTTATCTTTTGCGGCAAAAATTTTATAACCTCTTCATCTATATCTACACCCAAAGGTTGGAAACCATATTTAAGCAGGCTTAATAAGAATGAACCGTCGCCGCAGGCGGGGTCGCAAGCGATTTTCCCCCCAGAAGCTACATATTTCCCAGCAAAAGAAACTATAAAATCCGCCACCTCAGGTGGGGTAAAGAATTGTCCCCTCACTTTTTCTTTTCGTGCAAAATGCTTTCTCGCTTGTTGAGACCTACTAATATCTATTGTCTCCATTTCTCTTCTATTTGCTTTAGTATACTCCGAATATCGTTGTTATGCGTGCGAGATGCTAAAGCAAAAGCTTTAACCGTGTCACTAATAATCTCCTTGTTTTTGCTTGTAACCTCCAATATTCCAAACCCCTTGGGCCCCGCCATCTTACCAGTTAAAATATCTCCCTTGTAATCCTTCAAGTTTTCGATATATATGCACAGATACACCATAGCTTGCAAACCCACAGCTCTTTGTTTGTGTTTTAGCGCTATTTCAACAAAATANCGAGCTGCTTCGTTTCGCTTGAGAAAAAGGGGAGATTTTTCAATGAATTTTCTAAAGCCACCTTTTATCTCTATGGGGGTTTNCTCTCTTATAATTCTTTCGTTTTCCTCAAGCGTTTCATCTTTTCTTACGCCACTCACGAAATTCATCATTTCTGTGATATCCTCAGCAGAAAGAATGTCCAACCGCAATCCTTCCCATAATAATTTTGTCAATTCGCACCCAACCCTACCATCGCTAAGGATGACTTCCTTTACTTCCGATTCTCTCGGAGGCGGTGAAGAAGCATAAGATATCTGCCATTCTATATAATCATTTGATGTTAACTTCTCTTTTCTCGCAGCGATTGGTAAACCATAATTTGTGGTTTCATTTCTTCGCTTTAAGCGAATTTTCCCCGTGGGGTTTGTTAATGGCAGTTCAACTATTAATTTGCCACTTTTGTTGTATATCCTTGCCGGAATATTCATCTTCTCACCCCCTTATGTGCTGTAAGAACTTTTGGATAATACCTTCTTAATCCGCTCGTTAGCTATTGAACAATATTTCTCTTCGATTTCAAAGCCTATGAATCGCCTATTGAGCAATAAACATGCTACTGCCGTGCTTCCACTTCCGATAAAAGGGTCCAACACTAAATCGTTTACCTTTGTAAACATCTTTAAAATTTCCATTATAAAATGTTTTGGTTTCGGCGTGGGGTGGTTTATAAAACCTTCATCGGGTTCAACCATCTTGCCAGGAGTATCTACATAAATATCTTTGCCCAGCTTGCTAATTCGGGGATTGCCTTTTTTGAAAACGAAACAAGACATAAACTTGGTAACCCCAATTGGAGATTTAACCTCTCCCTCTGGGCAATATAGAACGATTTGCCAGAAGTATTGAAAAGGATTGTTTTTGAATAACTCTGGTAAAAATTTAGTGCTAAAGAAGGTGATAAAAAAGCTGTTATCCTTTAGCACACGATAACACTCTGGTAAGACTCGATAAAATGTAGATAAGTCCACATCGTTCTTGATCCCCTTTTTGTTTAAGCCATAAGGCGGGTCTGTGAGGATTACATCTATTGAGTTATTAGGAATGAGCTTCATCAGTTTCAAACAGTCTCCCTTGATAATTTTGTTAACAAAATCAGAAGGGAAGACAAGATTTTCTGCTGTTTCTTTCATTTTAAGGCTTTCGCTAGCCTCCTTTTAAACATATTTTCCCTGAAATGCTACTAAAATTTTACTCTCGTTAAAATAAAAAGCAAATCCTATTAAACAGATTCACCACTTCTTAGCTCTCCGAATACGCATTCGCCAGATGATTGCGATTAGATTGAGGGAGAAGACGAGGGCTAAAAGAACCAAAGTAGCTCCATATTGAATGGAAAGAGGAGCATCTGGGACTTGGGTTGAGATGACATAGACATGATAAGGAAGCGCCATAACCTCATCAAAGGGGGATTTGGGCAAGCGGGGAAGATAAAAAGCGGCACAGGTGAAAAGAATGGGGGCGGTTTCCCCCGCTGCTCTGCTTATGGATAGTATAGCTCCCGTTGCGATTCCCGGCAGGGCATTGGGCAGGACAATCTTCCAAATGGTTTGCCACTTCGTCGCCCCCAAAGCCAAACTCGCCTCCCTAAATGACATCGGAACAGCCCTTAATCCTTCCTCCGCTGCGGTTATCACTATGGGCAAGACGAGAATGGAGAGGGTAAAAATCCCAGCGAGCAAGGAAACACCGAAATGGAATAGCATAACGAAAACAGCTAAACCAAAGAGCCCATAAACAACGGAAGGAACTCCCGCAAGGTTTACTATCGCTATCCTGATGACGCGGGAGATTTTTCCCTTCGGGGCGTATTCGTTGAGGTAGATGGCGGTTATTATGCCGAGAGGAAGGGAGATAAAAGCTGTTCCAAGAGCTAAATATAGAGTCCCTACAAGGGCGGGAAATATCCCACCCGCCGTCATCCCCTCTTTTGGATATCCAAAGATGAATTTAAAGCTGAGGACGGGGATGCTATGATAGATGAGCAGTCCGAATATAAATAAAAGAGGAAGAACGGTTAAAAATGTGATGATTGCCAATAAGGTAAATATCACTCGTTGGTATCTCATCTTCTCTGCCTGCTTATAACCCAATCAGCGATGAAATTGACCACGAAGCTGATGAGGAAGAGGATGAGCCCGATTGCGAAAAGGGCTTGATAATGCAATCCACCCTTCACAACCTCCCCCATCTCCATCGCTATCGTCGCGGTCATCGTCCTGACGGGTTGGAGAAATGTATGGGGAATTACCGCCGCATTTCCCGTGACCATTAAAACAGCCATCGTTTCCCCTATCGCCCTTCCCAAGCCGAGCATAGTGGCAGCCAAGATGCCCGGCTTCGCGGCGGGGAGGAGCACATTTCTTATCGTCTGCCAATGAGTAGCGCCGAGGGCGAAGGAAGCTTCCTTATAATCCCTTGGCAAGGCGGAAAGGGCATCTTCCGATATGCTGGTGATGGTGGGGAGAGCCATAAATGCTAAAGTTATAGAGCCAGCTAAAGCTGTTAATCCTGTTGGCAAATGAAAAGCTTGCTTGATAATCGGCACCAAAATCACGAGACCTATGAATCCCAAAACAACAGATGGTATCGCGGCTATCAACTCCATAACCGGTTTCAAGATTTCCTTCGCCCAGCGAGGAGCGACCTCGCTGATGTAGATTGCACAGGCAACGCCGAGGGGAAGGGATATGGCTATCGCGCCAACCNTCACCAACAGAGAGCCTAATAACAAGGGAATTAAACCGAATTTGGGAGGAGCGCTNGTGGGATACCANTNCTTCCCAAAGAAGAATTCCTTTAAAGGATAGCGGATAAAGAAAGTGAAACTTTCCTTAAAAAGAAAGAGAAATATCAGAAAAAGAATAANAACTCCGCTTATCCCACCTATGAANATTATCTTCTCAATAATGCTTTCCCATATGTTATTCCGNTTCATAAGCAGGATTTCACTTTAAAGGTATATAGCCGACTTCCTCAACTTTCCTCTGTCCCTCGGGGGAGAGAACGAAATCCAAATACTCTTTNACTATCCCCTTCGGTTCTCCCCTTGTGTAATTGAAGAGATATCTATAAAGGGGATATTTTTCGCTCTTTATGTTTTCCTTTGTTGGCAATAGAGGAGGAGAGCTTTTGTCCTTTGCAATCGCTATTATCTTCACCTTTCCAGTCTTGGAGAATTTATCGGCATAAGCAACCCCTACATATCCTATAGCTCCCACATCCTGGGAAACCGTCATAGCTATCTGGTTGTTTGAAGGAGTATTCAAAACCGTGGGAGCGTAATTCTCTTCTCCCAGAACCTTCTCCTTGAAAAGCTCATAAGTGCCTGAAGGAGTATCCCTCCCCACGGCGGTTATCTTTATATCCTCTCCACCCAATTCCTTCCAAGACTTTATGCGTCCAGTATAAATGTCCTTTAGCTGAGAAAGAGTGAGGCTGTTGATAGGGGATTTTGCGGGTTAACGATAATGGAGATTCCATCAATTGCCACTTTGGTCTCATAAATATGAATGCCCAAGCTCCTTGCCCTTTCCTCTTCCGATTTGGTGAGATTGCGAGAGGCATCTGCTATATCGCAGGTGCCATCCAACAAAGCCGCGATTCCCACTCCCGAACCACCACCAGTAACAGATACGCTCACATCGGGATGTTTTCTCATAAATTCTTC
>JGI20130J15133_1003466_pt1 | contig 10860 bp, 11 predicted proteins | sample WasSprMetagenome_FD_15133 | JGI IMG/M metagenome (IMG submission 15133) | reverse complement strand
GCGACCGACGTCGACCTCGAGAGTCTTGCGAGAAGGGCTGCTGAGGCCATTAAATCCCGCACCTTCAGGCAGCTTGATCGGAAAATAGACTGGATAGATGAGCTCGAGAGATCCGGCGAGCTTGAGGAGCTTCTGAGGTTTCTGGAGCGTTCTGGGTTTTAAGCCCTTCCTCCCTCTTTTTCATTGGGAGGCTTTCGGGGGAAACGCGGGCTCCCCACATCTATCTGGCGCCGACAATCAAAGGAGGTTTTAAGGTTTTGGTATTCATGTACTCTTCGTAGTATCGGCGCGTCAGGTTTCTCACAGCCACTACATCTCTGTCCTCCTCTAGGGAGGGCCAAGGCAGGGAGTATTGATGAAGTTATCGCGAGGATAACCGGGGGAGCTGATGATCGCGGGGCTGAGGAGGAGAAGAAGAGGGGGAAGGTGAGGGTCGGGATGATTGCTAGGATCAGGGCTGGGGGCGGAATGATGAAAGCTCAACAGGGACGAACAACCCTATGGCACCGCCGGTCAAGTACTGGTTAGGTCTCCGATAAACATTTTAACCGGAGCTAAATGCCTTATGGCAGGATCCTTGAGGAAGATCTTCATCCGCTCGCCTCATCGCTTTTGACTACTTCTCATGGTTAGGGGTGAATATCCTTGAAAAGTGAGGGATTAGCTTTTAGCAGGAAGGATTATGTCAGCCTATACAAGTTCAAGAAGCTGCTGAAAGAGCTTGAGGCAAAAGAGGGTAGGGGGACCGAGCTCATCTCCCTCTATATCCCGCCAAATAAGCCCGTTTCAGACGTTATAGGATATCTCAGGCAGGAGTATGCGACCGCGGCGAACATAAAGTCGAAGAGCACGAGGAAGAATGTCCAAGATGCTATTGAGAGCGCGATCCAGAGGCTTAAGCTATTTGACAGGGCGGGCCCGACCGGCCTCGTGATATTCAGCGGAGCAATCCCGCAGGATGGCGGCGCTGGGACCGAGAAGATCGAGGTCTATCACGTTATCCCGCCGGAGCCTATAAACCTCCTCCTATACAGGTGTGATAGCAAGTTCTACCTTGAGCCCCTGAAGGAGCTCCTCAAGGAGAAGGATGTCTACGGTGTTCTGGTGATTGATAATGAGGAGGCTGCGGTCGCGGTGGTGAGGGGTAGGAGGATTGTTGAGTTGAAGAAGTTCACATCCGGCGTGCCGGGGAAGCATCATGCTGGAGGACAGTCCGCTAGAAGGTTCGAGAGGCTTAGGGAGATGAACCTTAACGAGTATTATAAGCGCGTCGCTGCACATGCTAACGAGATCTTTCTTAAGGAGCCGGATCTAAAGGGGATTATAGTCGCCGGCCCGGGCCCAACTAAGGAGGTCTTCGTCGAGAAAGGCTACCTCCATTACACCTTCCGCGACAAGATCCACATAGTTGACACATCATACTCGGGCGAGGAGGGTGTTAGGGAGGCGATAAGAAAGGCGGAGGACTTCCTGAGAGAGCTCAGGCTCGTCGAAGAGCAGAAGCTTGTTAGAAGGCTCATGGACGAGATAACAAAGGAAAACTCAAGAGCGGTCTATGGAGAGAAGGAGGTTTTGAGAGCATTAAGAAGCGGGATGCTTGAGCTCCTACTCCTCTCGGAGGATCTCGACAAGTATAGGATCAAGATAAAGTGCGCCAATTGCGGGGCTGAATACGAGCATACTCTAAGCGAGGAGGAGAGGGTCTCAAAGCTGCCCGAGATACTGGCGAAACCCTGCGAGAAATGCGGTCAGAGATCTCTACAGGTCTCGGAGGAACAGCTGCTCGTGGACTTCTATATCGAGGAAGCGGAGAAAGCTGGAGTCAAGGTAGAGCTGATTTCATCAGAACATGAGGAGGGTGCCATGCTCTTGAGCATGGGTGGAGTCGCGGGCTTCCTAAAGGGATATAGTAGCTAAGTGAGCCTAGGAATAATCAGGTTAGCTATATCGTATTGCATGTCAGCGATCCCGAGGACCGCATCTCTTATCCGGAGCTGCTCTACCATGAGCCTCGGGGGCGTTAGGAGTTTCGTCAAGACCTCAAGGTTCTTCTTCATCTGAGGTATCACGTCGAGCCTCCTGTTCAGGAATGCCTCCATCGCGAGCTTATGATTCTCCAGTAATATCTCTGAGATCTTGTTGGCGTGGAGCGCGTTCTCCGAGGCCCTGCCGCCTGAGATGAGGCCTGAGACCTCGAACGCTCTGTCAGCTATATTCTCGAGAAAATATGCAGCAAGTCTATAATCGAGTATCTCGACGCTCGAGAGGCCTAGCAAGGCTGCTAGCGCCGGGTTCGCGAGACTCTTCCTCAATATCCTGACCATGTAAAAGTAGAGCCTATCTACGTCATCCTCGATCTTCTCGAGGAGCCCTGAGACCTCAAGCCCAACTCCATCCGAGGGGCCGAAGGAAGTATCTCAGCATGTCGTCCGAGAGCCTCCACATTCTCCTCAACACTTCCGACGGCTTAAGCTCCAGTGGGTCTATAACCATCCTTAACAGCATGGATGACTCGGCTGACTCCACTATCTCCAAACCCATCAACCTCTCCTTCAGGTAAAATAACTCGCTCTCAAGCGCCTCTTTCACCTGCTGGGGGAAGATGACGCGTATCGAGTCATAGCCCATGAGATAGGCAGCGACAATCTTATCCACGAGCGACCGTGTATCGGACTCAAACCTGAGCCTAACCTCACTCTCCCTCTCAACCCTAGTTGGCGAGATTATAAGGGAGCTCCCAGCGATCTCGACCATGACATAATCGCCCTCGCCAAGGCCAATAGCTTCAACCCAGCTCCTTGGAAGGCTGACCACTAGAGACCCACCACTCCTCATTATGCTTCGTAGAACCCTCCCCTCCCGCTCCCGCGCCATCACATGCTCAATATCGGTCAGTACTAATAATGATTTCCAAGATACAATACTTATCTAGGTAGAGCTTTGCGGGAGAGACCAGGATAGCCCACGCGGTGATTTGACATGATGCTTGGCAGGAATGGTATTAAGCCGGGCCTTGAGGTATCCTTGGTATCAGTCTGCGCCGCTCTTTATGCCGCCTTAGGATACCTGACATATCTCGGGATCTTCGCGCCAGTCTTCGGGACCGTTCGATTCTGGCCGTCGGTTATCGTGCCGGCAGCCTTCTCGATACTATTCTCGCCGAGGATCGGCGGCATCGGGGCGGCGGTAGGGATATTCATAAGCGACATGTTGATTCATGGCAACCCCGTCTTAAGCTTAACCGTCGGCGTCCCGGCGAACTTCGTGGCATTCTACCTGATGGGCTGGTTAGCTCAGAGATGGAGGAACAGGGACTCCGCGGTGCTCGCTATCTTGATACAGCTCATACCGGTCGCGGGCTGTGCGTCATCTACTTCCTAGAGCTCATAGACTTGCTCACAGCCCTAATCTATCTCGCGGTCTCGATAATCGTCGTGGCATTCACCATGATGCTCGCGCTGGCGCAGAGGAGGTTCCTCGGGATAGCGGCTGCCTCAAGCCTTGGTCTAATGACTGGGAGCGCGATAATTGGGATAGGCCTATGGGCCTATAGTCAGTTCTTTATCCTACCGGGCGGGATCAGGAACGCGCCCGTAATATTCGCCCTCGGATGGTTCCTCTGGACATACTTGACAGAGATACCATTCATCCAGTTCTTCCTGCCACCAATCCTGAAGGCTGTCTCGAGGGCTGTTCCAAGCCGCGGCGTCCTCGGCGCAGAGGAGCGCGTGAGAACTTGACCCAGAAGAGGGGTTATGCATGCGCGCCGGCACCGCTATCTAGCATCTTCTCTCCCAAGATCCACGGAGAGAGCGTGGAAGAGGTCGGCGCTAGGGGTGGCGGATTCACGCTAGCCAACGCAGTGGAGACCCGCGCGGAGCATCATCCTGGAGACGAGGACCAGATTCAAGTCTATGTTAATGGGGTGGTGTTTGATCATGTGACATCGCTTAAGGCGGCTGAGGTCTCGAGGAGAATCCTCGGCCTGCGGGGAAGAATAGTCCTCAAGCATAGCGTCGGTGTTCCGATTGGGGTTGGGCTCGGGACGAGCGCATCCCTAGCTCTGACAACGATCCTGGCATTATTCAGGATCACTGGCCGCGGCATATCGCTCATGAGCGCCTGTAGGCTTGTTCATGAGATAGAGATTGGATGCGGGACAGGGTTGAATAGCGAGGCTGGATTCCTCTCAAGCGGCCTCATCCTAGTATTGGAGGCGGGCGCGCCGCCGAGGCTCAAAATAGACTCGATCCCACTACCGCGTGACTCTTTGCTGATAGTTATTGCAGCCAGCCCGGTTGAGAAGCAGAGGGTCTTGGGCCGAGGAGACCTTGAGGAAATCGAGGAGATAGGTGATAGGAAGATCGACGAGATCCTCGAAAACCCTACGCCGGAGAACTTCCTCGAGAAGTCTAGGGAGTTTGCCTTAGAGGCCGGGCTCGCGACCAAGAGAGTTCAGGAGATCTTCGAGGAGCTCGCTAGGCTCCCAGTCATCGGTTATGCGCAGAACATGATTGGTGAGGCCTGCCATGCCCTAGCGCTGAGAAGAGATGCCGAGACTATCGTTAGGACGCTTAGAGAGGTCTTCCCCGAATACTTCGTGAGGATGTTCGAGGTTGGCGGCCTAGTTGGTTCCTTCATCGAGACTTAAGCCTGCCCACGAGATCGTCAAATTCCTGTATGAAGTTCTCCTCTGTTCCGGATGGTATAAGACCTGAGGCGGCGAACTTGTGCCCATCAGCTGATCCGCCAACCTTCTCTGAGGCCTTAACCGCGAGCTCGGAGATCGACGGCATCGAGCCATTCTCTATCATGCTCGAGAGCCTTCTTGGTGCCCTTACGGAGAATTTGACCCAGCTTCCTCGGATCCTGCCAAGTCCTGGGATCTCGGGCTCGAAATTCATGAAACCTATGATATAACGATCTGGATCAACACCCTTCCTATAGCTGAGCATCGAAGATAATGTTCCAATAGTCTTCGATCCCAAGCCCTTAAAGAGGTCCCTAAGATGATACCATTGAGTCCAAGCGCTTTTCCGCAACCCGGTCTTTGCGATGATAGCGAAGGCCTGGGCGAACCTTCTCCTCCTCAAGTCCTCAAACCTCTCCGCGAGGTTCTCCGGGATCATCCTTCTTTTAAGATGCTCCACGGCATCCTGCGGCCCCCGCATGTAGTATCCGACGCTCCCAATCGCTGAGAGAGTTGAGGATAGCTCCCTCCACAATTTCCCGAGGAATTTCACGCGATATGCCTCCTCACCGTTCTCGCTAACTATCTCCACGTCCCCGGCGGCCACAGCATCCTCGAGCGCTATCCTGTTAAGCTCCCTTAATTTTCCCGGAATCTCAGCGGAGCCAACCACGGCCATCCAAGCCGCGTCACGCGCATCGAAGATCTCCTTAGCCAGTAGGTAGGCGGCTGCTGATCCGCTGACATCACTCTCCCCCTCATATCCATACAGCTCCGGGTTCAGGTGTAGGAGCCTTGGATGCGCGGCCTCAACTGGGTCATGATGATCCACGATCACCGCCGCGCCGCCCGATCTCCCAAGCCACAGGGCTATCAAATCCGCCCTCCCCGAGCCTATATCCGCGTAGAGATATAGCTTCTCGCCCTGAGCATGAATGAGCTCAACAACCTCGGGGGAAAGCTTCTCAACGCAGATGAGTCTATGTGGTATTCCGAGCCTTTCGAGGACCAGCGACATTATCGCCCCGGCGCAGAGGCCGTCAGCATCATCGTGAAAAACTAGTATGGCCTCGCCGAACTCCCTTCCAAACTCCCTCATCAGGGCGGATGCCCGGCTTAAATTCTCCTTATACCTCGGGTCCATCATCAAAGTTATCTCGCCGGCGGCTATAAAGGCCGCGGAAAATCATTTAATATCCCTTGGTCCTGAGGTTCTGTCATGGGATCCCAGTTCAAGGATTATGTTATTCAGGCTGCGGGGCTCATGTGTATAAGCGCTAGAACTGCCCCGAAGACCCGTGGAATAGATGACTTGGAGATCCTCGTGATCTCGGATGATCGCGACCTCGGCAGGCTCGCGGATGAAATGGAGAGGATGGGCTCAGAGCTCGGCCTGGCATTCTTCCAACGCGATGCGGAAAATGTTAGGCAGTCGGATGCGATCCTCCTAATCGGCGTCAAATCATCGAAGCCCAAGGAGCTAAATTGTGGAGGATGCGGCTACTCAACCTGCGATGAGTTCAGGAAGGCTAGGAAGCTTCATGAGAAGCCGTATCATGGGCCGAGCTGCGCATTCCAGCTAATAGACTTGGGGATAGCTGTTGGATCCGCAGCAAAGACCGCCTCCATGCTGAACGTGGATAACAGGATCATGTACTCGATTGGGGCTGCCGCCCTGAGAGCCGGCTTCCTGAAGGACTCCGATGTGGCGCTAGGCATACCGCTGTCGGCTTATGGGAAGAGCATCTACTTCGATCGGAGGCCGAAGACTTAGCTGAAGAAGTCTATCAGCGTCCTCTCGCCAGACTCTAGGATCTTCTCCACCTTTATCCCAACGGCTTCAAGTATCCTGCCGCAAGCCGCCGCGACCTGTTTCTCAACATAATACTCCCAGTCAACCTCATCCTTTGAAACCTTGAAGTACGGCTTGGCCCTAGAATAGAGGGGGCCGGAGCCCGCGGTGATTATGAAGCCGACCTTGTCTCCAGGCTGAATCCTCCACCCCTCGCTCATGAGCTGCTTGGCGACAACCACGTGAGGCTGAGTGGCCGAGTACTCGCTAAGAGGCCTAGTTATCTGCTTCCAGATTATCAGCTTCTTCAAGTCTACTTGCCGGCCCCTCAACGCCTGTACATACTCCCTCGCCCTCTTTAATGCCTGAGCCGGGTCACCTGTCTCGAGAAGTGCCTTAACAGTTTCATACTGAGCCTCCCTCGCTATCCCGCTCCAGTCCCCTCTCACGGCCTCGAGGCCCACCACCTCTATCTCGCCGCCGATAGTCATGCCAGCATACCTCTTCTTCGCCTCTGTGAAGATTATCCTCTTGAAGACCTTCTCGAGCTTAGCCTCCAAGCCTAGCTCCATCTCAATCCATTCTATAAGCTTCTCGAGCTTTCCATGATAATTCTTGAGGAAGACAGAGTCCGTATCCGAGTAGATTACCTTCATTCCAAGCTCCTCGGCCTTCCTTATCGTGGAGGCAATTACCTCCCTGCCCCAAGCCGTAGTCGCCTCGGCAACCTCCCTAGAATACCACCTCGCGCCAGACCAGCCGGTATACCCGTAGATCGCGTTCGCGATTATCTTGACAGCCCTCTGCCTAGCATCGAGGATCTTAGCCTCAACGCTCCCAGAAGCCGCGGCCCTCAGTTTTTCCTGAATTCTCCTCCTCTCCTCGAGCAGCGTCTTTAGGGTCGATGGGAGGAAGCCCTCAGGTCTCGCTCTAAACCTGTGGCCGCTTGGCGCAATATTCTCACCATCATCACTCAGCGTATCGAATGAGATATTGTACTTGATTATCAGGCTGGGATACATGGATCTGAAGTCTAGGACGGCGACATCCTCATGTATCCCCCGTATTGGCTCCTTCACGAGGCCCCCGGGATAGCTTATGTGTGCGATTTCAGTCCTCCTTGGTATCAGCTCGCCAGTCCTCGGAGCAAGTCTCATCAAATAACTCTCAACCCTGAACCCGGCAGAGGCTGTCAGAACATAGTCGGCAGGCATACCTGTCAGCTCGCTTAAGCTGAGGATGAACTCTCTAACAGCATTAAATGCTTTTAGAATCGCCTCAGCCCTCTGAGCGGAATACTCCCTAACCTTCATCCTATCATGCTCCCAGAAATCCCCAAGCTCATACTCTTCTATCGTGTCGAGCCTGACATCTATCCCGAGATATTTCACGAACTCCTCGAGGGTCTCCACGGTCAGCTCCGGGATATCCCTAGCCATGTCTTCCAAATCTATGTTAAGCCTCCCGCGTATCGAGACATGTCCATGCACGCTCATCCTAGGCTCGGCACCGAGTCTGCCAACCGCAAGCCTGATCCCAAGCCTCTTAGCGCGCTCACCAAGATAACCCCACTGAAACCTATTCAAGCCGAATCCGACGACAATATCCGGGTCATGCTCGCGCATGATCGAGATGAACGATTTGATGATCTCGGCTTCATCGCCCTCAAGCTGAACCCTCCTTCCATCATCGAAGTGGAGCGTGATAAGCCGGATCGGGTCTCGTTCAGCCCTCGGAGATCCTTTCTCCCCAAAGACCACGAGGTCTAGGGCCACGGCCCTGAGCGCTGGTGGTGGTGCCTCACTCGACTCTCGAATTTCACGGCATTCGAGAACCCGGACGCCATCCTCGACGCCAACCTCCACACCATCAACCTCGAGCCAGGAGCAGGGCCTAAGCCCTGAATCAATCAGATACTTGACGGTAACTCGGATATCATGTTCGCAGGCCTCTAAGCCCGGCATCTTCCTCAAAAGCTTCTCAACATAATCCTCCAAATCCTCCCTATCCACATAGACTCTGAGAGCCTCAACAGGCTTGCCCCGAATCCTCCGAGAACACCTCTCAAACCTGAGGTTCTCAGCTTCAAGAAGCCCAGCTGCCCTATCCAGATCACCAACGAGATAGAAGCTTGGAGTGTACCTCACCTTAGCGAGCCAGGTGACCCCATCTCCAGCCTTCATCCAAAGCGCCATCACGGGCCCACCAGCCTGCTCGGACGCTAAGTCAAGCAGCCAGAGCCTCATATCCGTCCTAAAACATGTACGGGAAAATAAAATAAGCTTGACGCGGGCCATAGTTTCAATCCCTTAGATTAGCCTAATCGAGGCTTCTAGCAAGAGGTCTTCTCCTCTCACCTCTTTTCCAAGAATCTCCTGATCTCCGTAGCCACGTCTATCTCTAACTCCCCCAACTCCATCTTCAGCTACTCGGGCACCCACGTTCCTATGACGACATTCATTTAACAAACTTATTAACAAAGTTGTATAAACATTTTTAATGGTGGAGTTAAGAGATACCATCTTTTTACCAGAAGCCAGCCGGCTTTATTTTTCTCAAGCGGCTCTTTTCCGCATTAAATAGGCGGTTTATCCGGCTTAACTCGACCAGTCTACTTAATCTAGACTAGCTAGTTCTTAGATCTAGGAGGCAAAATGCTTTTGTTATTTGTTGTTTGTTAAACGAATATGCTTTTTATGTTATGTACATGGACATGTTCGCCTTGCTCTATATCTGTTACCGCCTCACCTATCGGCTCGCCATACTTTATAATCTTTTCCCCTCTCCTGATCCTCCTTAGAGAGATCTTGTGACCGAAGGGTATGTTGTTCAAGGCTTTTAAGATTATCTTTTCTCCTCCGATGGTTACCTCCACGTCCTCTCCCTCCAATATTTCCTCAAGCGCCACCGCGACATTGTCCTTCTCGCTTAGGGTTATTGCTCGTTTCATAGTATCATCCCCCTCACGTATATGTTCATCGTCTTATCGTATCCCAAGATCTCTGCCCTCGTCTTCTCGCCAGAAGCCACCTTGATCAGCTTTTCAAAAATCTTTTCAGCCGCCTCCTCAAGGGTCTCGTTCCCGGAGATCACACCGCTTACATCTACGTCTATGTGCTCGGAGAGTCTCTTGACNGTGTCAGGATTTCCGCAAACCTTGATCACGGGTGCTATTGGATAACCTTGGGGGGCGCCTTTACCTGTCGTGAAGATCAGTAGCTGAGCTCCTCCGGCGACCGGCCCCGTTAAAAACTCCATCTCCCTACCAGGTGATATCATCATGTAAAGGCCCTTCCCTCTTGGCCTCTCCCCATAGTCTAGAACTCCGTTGATAGGTCTCCTCCCAATCTTTACCACCGCGCCCAGAGACTTCTCCTCAAGCGTAGATAATCCTCCGCGTATGTTTCCAGGGGTTGGATTAGATCCCCTGACATCTATTCCGAGAGACCTTATCCTGTTCTCTAGATCGTCCACAGCCTTTATAATCTGGTTCGCGACCGCCTGGGATTCAGCTCTTTTCACGAGAATATGCTCTGCCCCTATGAGCTCGGTAACCTCTCCAAAGATCACCGTCCCGCCAGCATCAATTATCTTATCCGCGACAAGCCCAACAGCCGGGTTAGAAACAATCCCGGATGTGGCATCCGAGGAGCCGCATTTTATCCCAATCATTAGATGGCTCAGATCGAATGCTTGCCTCCTAAACCTCTCCGCGTATTCTAAACATCTTCTCGCGGCCTCAACCCCCTTCGCAACCACCTTGCTAAACCCGCCTGCCTCCTGCAATATCAACGCCTCAACGGGCTTACCTTCTCTAGCTATCCCATCAGCCACACGATCTATTGAGACGCTTTCACACCCGAGACCTATGATAATCGCTGCGGCGACATTCGGGTTGCTCCCCAAGCCTATCAAAGTCCTCTCAACAACCTCTATATCTGATGGGATCATACAGCATCCTTGATGATGTAGTAAGGGCTTTAATCCAGGCACCCTGCCGGCTATCGCCTCAACCGCCTCATTCACGCATCCAACAGTCGGGATGACAGCAACATAATTCCTAACGCCAACCTCTCCATTCTCCCTTAAAAATCCCATGAACTCCATTTAAAGACCCCTAAATCAGTCCTCGATGCCACTATAAAGCTCTCCTAAGCCGCATCTATGTATATGTATACGTTATTAGTCCATTCTCCTCNAGTATGCGTTTTAGCTTGTAGACGGCTTCATAGACCTCCTTCTCCGTCTTCGCGCCTGTGCATACGAGCTTGCCGCTCGCGAACATGAGGATCACGACCTTCGGGGAGTCCATCCTATAGATCAGCCCAGGGAACTGTTCGGGCTCGTACATCGTGTTCTCCAGCTTTAGCGCCGCCTG
>JGI20130J15133_1003463_pt1 | contig 10869 bp, 12 predicted proteins | sample WasSprMetagenome_FD_15133 | JGI IMG/M metagenome (IMG submission 15133) | reverse complement strand
GCATTCGAGGATCTTTAGGAATATTTCAGCGTCTAGTGATGATCTTGTGATGCTTGCTCTGAACGTTAAAACCTCCTTCGTATCAACATCTCTAGCAGCCCAAAGGAATAGGTATATGGGTTCACCCTTACGCTTTATCTTCAGCTTATTCTCATCAACAGCTACACACCTACCTCCTCTCAGGCTTAGGTAGAGCATCCATAATTGCTGTGAAAGCCTATACACCAGCCCATAGGATATACCTCCAACAGCCTTCGCTACACCCCTATAGGATAGACCTGTAAAACATAACATGGCTGCAATAACCTTAACCTCCAAAGAAGTCTTATTCCTCTTGAATACCTCATCTCTTCACAAAATCCAAAAGAGGCTGAAGACTAGAATAAGACAANAACATTAAACAACTTACTCAAATCTTATCATAACATCATCAAGCAATTTAGTAAAACTTACAGGAAATTCCCAAAAACAGAAGCAAAACAGTATATATCTGCTTCATTAAGTTAATCTTTTTGATGTAAGGTAATTCTTTTATTTCTTTAGAGCATATGCAACTAATTAAAAAAGCATTATGATGCCAGATTCCTTTCTTAATAAGATAGCTGAAGAAGTTAAAATGTGTAAGCTCTGCCCTTTACAAAAGAGTAGAAAGAAGGCTGTCCCAGGTGAAGGCTCAAGCAAGGCTAAATTGATGCTGATAGGAGAAGCTCCAGGAATAGAGGAGGATAAGCAAGGAAGGCCCTTTGTAGGTAGGGCTGGGAAGATTCTTGATGATGCTTTGAGATTTGCAAATCTTGACAGAAAGGATTTGTTCATAACTAGTGTAGTTAAGTGCAAGCCTCCTAATAATCGCATACCAACTTTAGAAGAAAGAAAGGCTTGTAAACCTTACTTAAAAAGGCAGATAGATGCGATAAAGCCAAAAATAATATGTTTATTGGGAAATATAGCCTTACAAACTTTTTTCAAGAAAGCGCATATTAGCAAGTTAAGAGGTAAAGCTATAAAAAGAGGTAATTGTATCTACTTCTGCACTTATCATCCCGCAGCAGCTCTTTACAACACAAGTTTAAAATCTATCATCTATGAAGACATGAAGAGAATGAAGGAATTAATTGAAAAATCTTGATACAGTTAATGATGATCGTTTGATGTTAAGATAGGCTTAGATATTTTCCCATTTTTAAGCCATTATTCTTATCCTGATCATGATTATTAATCGTTAGACTTTAATTCTTTTATTCTATCATCTATGTGGTTTATCATCTTGTTGAATAGAATCGCTAAACGCTGGAATTCTACCTTGAGCTTCTCTAAAGCCTCTATCCTTTCTTCAATCGATGCTTCTTCATTTAAGAGTAAAACTCTAATGGCTGGCATCACCTCTAAAGGCTGATCTACCTCTTCCATGATTTTTAATTCTGCTAACTCTCTTAAAATCCAATTTCTAGTAAATGAAACTAACTCAAAATGTTTTTCCACTGCTTTTTTGAATACATCTTTGCCCTTATCCGTTATTTGGTAAACTTTCTTCCTCTCCCCAATACTCCACATTCCTTTTATAATGCCTTCTTTTTCAAGCTCTTTAAGGGTAGGGTAAAGCCCTCCCGCTGTAGGCGTTATTATACCTAATGTTAACTCTTTTATGAGCTTCATCATCTTGTATCCATGCAATGGTCCTCTCGTTAGTGCAAATAGAATTGCAAGTTTTAGGTAACCTTTCTGCATCTGCCTTCTCCAAAGAGATGCTATCTCTTCTGATTCGGGAATCATTTTTCTCGCGCCTTAATTGTTTATATAAGTGAGCAACATATATAAGTCTACTATATATAAGTGAGCAACATATTAAAAGGGTGTGAGAAGGTGTTTAGGACAGCCAGGTTCGCTTTTACTATGGCAAGGCGGAGCATCACTCGTAGGAAGTTTAGATCAGCCCTTACAATACTAGGAATTATCATAGGCATCTCAGCAGTTGTTTCCCTGATGACCTTAGGTATTGGGATGAAGTCTCAGGTTGAAACAACGCTTAACGAGATGCTAGGAGCAGGCATAATTATAAACAGTAGCACTTATGGCATAGATATACCTGAGCATGTCCAATATTTTGTGTCCCAAGTACCAGGAGTAAATAAATCCATACCTATCATAATGTCGATGGTTTACATAAGTGGTAAACCATACACAGTAGTGGGCATCGATCCAGTACAGGCAAGCGAAGTATATCAGGTAACTCTTGAGGATGGAAGAGGATTAAAGTCAGGAGACATTGACGCAGTGGTCTTAGATAGCACGATAGCTTCAAATTTAGGTGTAAAGGTCAACGATACAGTAACTTTTAGCACTCAAATAGGAGGGGTTGGGAAGACCTTCAGAATAGTTGGGATTATACGCCCTATCGCAAGTTTTGGACAGTTCGCAAGCATAGGTTGTTTTATAACCCTCAAAGCTGCTCAAGATTTCTTTGACACTCCTGATCGTGTTTCTTCTATATTGATAAGGCTTAACGATCCTAACCAAGGAGAACAGGTTGAAGCTATTCTAAAGCAAATGTTCCCTGATGCTAAAATATTGAGACAGGAGGAGATAATGAGTAACATAAACCAGATTATGAATACTGTAGATGGAGTCCTCCTTGGTTTAGCCTTGATAAGTCTTATGGTAGGTGCTTTAGGAATTATGAACACGGTCATGATGTCTGTTCATGAAAGGAGAAGAGAGATAGGTATATTGAAGGCTGTTGGAGGCGAGAGATGGCACATTCTCATAATCTTTCTTTCAGAAGCTTTGCTTATCAGCCTCATAGGTGGAGTTTTTGGTTGTATATTCGGGCTTGGTGGTGTTTATCTCATACAATGGTTTGTAAAAACTCTTGGGCTTAGCATAATAGTCCCTTTACTCATCTCTCCACAAATCCTTGGGTTAGGATTGATAGCCGCGTTAGCTGTTGGAACTGTTGCAGGCTTTTATCCATCTTGGAAAGCAGCAAATGTAAGACCTGTGGAGGCTTTAAGATATGAGTAATGTAGTCGAACTTCGAAATGTAGTTAAGACCTATGATCTTGGTGATGATATAAAAGTGGATGCTCTTCGAGGTATAAACCTAAACATCAAAAGAGGGGAGTTTATGTCTATTATGGGCCCATCTGGCTGTGGCAAGACCACCCTTCTTAACATCATCGGTGGGCTTGACAGCCCAACAAGTGGTCAAGTCATTATAGATGGAATCGATATTACTCATATGAGTGAAGGGGAGTTAGCCCGTATCAGACGTGAGAAGATAGGTTTTGTCTTTCAATCCTTTAATTTAGTGCCATTGTTGACGGCTTTGGAAAATGTTCAAATCCCAATGATATTTGCAGGAAAGTACTCTAATACTGAAATAAAGGAGAGAGCCATAGAGCTTCTTCGTTTAGTTGGGCTTGAGCATAGATTGCACCATAGACCCAATCAAATGAGCGGAGGAGAACAACAAAGGGTAGCCATAGCTCGCGCTCTAGCCAACGAACCTTCTATAATTCTTGCAGATGAGCCCACCGGAAACGTGGATAGAGAAACAGGCTTTAAAATAATACGCCTCATGAAAGGCTTGAATGAGACTCTAGGACAAACTTTTATTATAGTCACCCATGACCCTGATATAGCTAATGTTTCTGAAAGAATCTTATATATGCTTGATGGGCAAGTAATTCCAGAACCGCCTAAACTGACCATAAATCCTTCTTCAAGCATGTTAGCAGGCGAGCGTCGGCAGATGCTCTTGGCTGAACTCAAATGGTTAGAAGCCTCGATAAAAAACCTTGAAGCTAGAAAGGCAAAATTAAGTCAAGAATCCTATATTCAAGCGAAGTTAGGGTATGCAAGGCAGTTAGAGAGATTGAAAAAGGCAATACAAGAAGAATATGTAGAGAGGAGATCAACATGAGAAGAATTATACCGCTACTTATCTTTATGATTTTATTTTCTTCAATGTTTATAGTACCTATTCAAATCTCACAAGCATCATTTTCAAAAGACGATAATAGCTCAGAGCCTAAGCTTTTAGTCAAAAAGAAAGAAGTGATAGAAGCAAAGTATTCGCCATTAGGTAATTTGATATCAAAAATTATAAGCATCTCGTTTGAAATCCACAACAATAGTTCCCAAAGCTTCACTGTTGACATAGTAGATCGTATAGACTCAATAAATGCTTCCACTTTAAGCATGTTATATGGTACTCCAAAGCCTAACAAGGTTAAAACCTTTGGAAGCGTTACTCAAATTATATGGAAGGGCGTAACAATAGGACCGGGCGTCAGGATAAAGTATCAGTATATTGCCGATAGCTTAAAGGAGATACCAGTAAAAGTTGATGAAAAGATTTTGATAAACGGGGAGCCAGCCAAGATAAAAAAATTAGGAGAGCTATATACCATAGACGCTAATGTCTCAGATGTCGTAACTCTTCAATTCATGCTGAATAATACTGCTCAAGAGCTTTACACGAACAAAGGTAACGTCTTGCCTCCTATTGCATGCATATTTTCAGCAACTCTCTCAGAAGATAGCTTCTCAAACTTAAAGACAGAACCAGAAACCAACTCTACTTCCATTATAGCTGGTAACTCTGTAATGACTTGGTACGTCTTTCTTAAAGAATCGCCGGTTAACTTCACCATTACAGCGAAAGTATCGAAGGTTGGTCCATGGGGAGAGGTTGTTATCGATCCAATTTCTATCCAGATACCTTCTAATCCCTCTCTTCTTCAGAGTCAGCTGGAAAGAGCCATAGATAATATTAACGCAACAATCGAAATGATGGAGAATTTTATGAATGCTATATCTGGATTTAGTGGTGCCTTTGGTGGCATAAGCTCTGCTGTGAAACAGATGGCAAATGCTGTAGACGGTGTAGAACAATATCTCATAGGATTATCCACAATGAACCCTTCAATGTCGAAAGCGTTAGAGCCTGCAATCATATCTTTAGATCAGATCAAGCAAGGTCTTTATAAATTAGCAAATAATCTTGCTTCTTCTTCAACACAACTAAGTGTAAAGGAATTGAAAGATTCCATAATGGATCTTAAGGGTGAAAAGGAAGACTTAGAAGATATGATACTCGCTCTTAACTATGGTAGGAACAAGCCCTATGATTTGGAAGTTAAAAACTCAGAAAATTCTAAAAACTCAGAAATCCAATTTGATGTTTGGAAGGGATATACTGGGAACTCTTGGATGATAATGAGTGCAAACATTGAGAACTCTGGAGATTACCCAAAAATGATCTACGGATTATCGATTCAGATAAAGGCTGATGGAGAGCCAATTAAACCAACTCGAATAGAAGTGTTAGTTTCCCCGGTCATAAAAGGTTGGCATTATTCTGCTGAATGGCGGGCTTTTAATTTGACGGATTTAAAAAAGATCGGTCTGGAATACGACCCAAAAAGCAACACTTTATACATATGGTCTATGAAAAGGTTGAATGCTAGCTCAAGCGAAAATCTATTAGTTGACTGGTTAAGTCGCCCTATTCGTATAATAGTAGATAGTCATAATAAACCAGAGATTCTCTATAATTTGGATATAGCGGATATGCCAGATCAGGTTAAGATAGAGTCTACTGAAAGTCAAATTGTATATTCGATTGCTCAACCTCACCTTTTGATTCAAAATATAACATCCGTGCAACTACCTCCTTCGCCCCAGCCACCTAAAGATTGGTTCACAATAATAGTTGAGTCCTTACAAAAGCCAGAAGTTCAGTTGTTAACCATAACATCTCTATCAGCGATAGGCTTAATGACCGGTATTTATACAATGAGAAGAAGATTTGGAAGAAGGAAAGCCATAGCTCCAGATGAGATAACCGTTGATGAGTTAATGAGAGAGATAGAAAATATGAAGAAAAAGCTAAAAAGCGAAGAGTGAAAGGATTAATGCTTCTAGTCTCTCACTTTACCTAAAACTTTTAGGATTTCACGACAAAAGTCAGAGAAGTCTACAAGATAACAAGAGGTGACTGACTTGCCATCTACAATCACAGATTGAACAAACCTCTTTAAGACTAGCTTTTCGTCGCGTTTTGTCCACCCTTATACGGCTGCAAGTTTATCCACGTCACAACGCGCTCTACGTCCTTCCTAAAAGTCCCAGAAGTGTTATGAAGTGTTCTGCATACTTCGAAAGGCTGACTTTGGAAAGGACGCTAAGTAGTCAAGGAAGAAGATGCCTAGTTCTCCGTTCTTGAGTGTAGCAATTATTTTCTAAAGGTTCCGAGGACTTAAAAAGGGAAGAGAATTGAATTCAGGAAGAGGATGCTCCGGCCGGGATTTGAACCCGGGTCAACGGCTTTAGGTAACGAATCCCCGCCCAACTCGAGAGGCCGCTATGCTTGGCCGGACTACACCACCGGAGCTAAAACTGGTAAATTAGTAGCAATACTTTACTTTTGCGATCAAAGACTGGTCTTCAACAAAGATTTTACTGCCAGCTTTATGTCTGAAGCCTTGACGGTCTTTCTACCAGCATGAGTGGCAAATTCTATAGCCTGCTTTGCCAATAATACTCCGATCTCCTCAAGAGAAGTTCTTAGCTCTTCAGCAGCGTCATCACCAACTCTCTCTGCTCCTGCTTTTTTGATTATTCTATAAACAGCTGCCAATCCAAGCTCTGCGTTAGAAGTCTTTTTCATAGATTAATGCAAAGATTGATTTATATTTAACTTTATTTACATCGTAAGCTAAAGTAAGCTTAATGGATTGCTATGACAATAAAGCTTGTTGATGCTCATATACACCTTTCAGACCCAGACTTTGATAAAGAGCTACCATACATAATAGCCTTCTTGAAGAATTCCAATATGATATTACTCTCAAACTCTATGGATATTAAATCTTCTATAAGAAATTTAGAATTATCTCAACTTCTTTATGGTAAAATGTTACCTTTCGTTGGGATACATCCATGGTCAGCCCAAAGTGAAAATTTCGAAAGTTTTGAAGCCTTCTTGAATAAAGAAAAGAAACTCATACATGGCATAGGGGAGATAGGACTGGATAGAAAATACGCTCAAGATGAAGAAGCCTATAAAAGGCAAAGATCTATATTCGAAAAGCAATTGGAATTTGCTGAAAGACTTGAAAAACCGGTCTCTGTTCACTCAAGAGCATCCCAAAAGGATGTAATGGATATACTCCCATCCTTTAAGCTAAAGGGAGTATTGCTTCATTGGTTCAGTGGTGATCATCAACAATTGAACAGAGCCATGGATAAAGGCTATTACGTATCCTTTGGACCTACTATAATCTATTCAAAAAGGTCGAAGGATTTGGCTGAGAGAGCTTCAAGAGATTTGATACTAACAGAAACTGATGGTCCAGTAAGGTACGCTTGCTTTGAAGGCAAACCTGCTCTTCCAACCTTTCTTCCAAGCGTGGTCTTTGCTTTATCTTTTGTACTAAAATTAAACTTTTATGAGACTGCTGAATTAGTCTGGAAGAACTCATCATTATATATGAGCATGAAGCTTTGAGCGAAAGATTATTCTTAAAGTACGTGTATTCAAGTTAGCCTTAATGTCGACTAAAGAGTACCGTAACAGAATATACATAAGAAAGGATATAATATTGAAGTTAGTCCAATACGGTACTCTAACTCAGACAGCATTATTAAGTTATTGTGGCTTAAACCTTCAAAAGCATAAAGAAATAATTGATGAGATGGAGGAGAAAGGATTGATTGCTAAAACTGAAGAACAATGGGGGAGTAGAAAAGTGGTAACTTATAAAGTAACGGAAAAGGGTAGGCAGTTTTGTAAGATGATACTTGAGCCTTATGAGCAGATGTTCCCAAGGAACAAGCGTAAAAGTCAATGAACTTAGTTTCGGAAGCAATTTATCTTAGATGATAAAATAGGTGGTAGAATTGGGAAAAAATGAAAAGAATGAAGATAGGACAAGTCTGTTAGAGACTGTAGATGATTTGATATACCATATGAACGATGCTCGATTAACTTTTATTGTAATGAGCTTATCTTCCTTTATTATGGCTCCTATAGCGATAATAGTAACACTGGTCTTTGCTTTTCATCCGGCCTTAATACGTCTGATGTTNATAAAAGANCCAGTTTTTGGAATCATCTTCATGATTTACATCATTTTCACGGTTATATCATCTTTAATATGGTTATACGTAGGATTAAAAGAGTACAAATTCTTGTCAAAGTGGAATGAGCGCTTCAAAAAATACATGTCTTTGAAAGAGAGGATAGACAGAGAGCTTCAAAAAGAATAGTAGTTAACAAAGTTCCTTAACATTGTCCCGCAACTCACTAATTATATTAGCTATATTTTATAGCTTAAAGAGGTGATGTTATGGAAAGAAGACAAAAGCTAACATTGTCATCAGTAGCCTTGGTGTTAGCTAGTATAGTTGCCATATCTGCCTTTGTATTTCCAGCCTTAGCCAATGATACTGAGCAAATGCAAGTCTTCACAAACAATACTGAGCAGACGTTCCGAATATTACAAGTAAGTGCCATTAAGGGCGAAGCAAGGCTTAATGGAGAAGTCTCAAGTGCATCTATTGCATTCTCTATAATGCCATACGGCGATCCAATACAAGTTAGGAATCATAAAGTCAGAATCTTCAAAGTAACTAAAGGAAGTCTTACCATAGGTGAAACAACTTATCAAATAGATTCAGAAACTTGGGAAGGAATAGCATCGATGAATGGTAGAAGATTCTTTGCTATAGGGGATATAATCGAAGATGAGAATGAATTCGTCTTAGTACTACATGGAATTGCAGTAGCCCAATTTTCAGATGGCACATTATTTAGAGTAGATGGCACACTTAGAGGAGAAAACGCTCCAAACTACCACTTGGTCTTTGTAGTGCTTGTAACTCATATACAATGAAGGCTATCTTCTCTTTTTTAATGGAGCTGTAGAAAAGTCTATGCCTTATTTAATTATGTAAATAAATGGTTTGGTCACATTTTAATTTAGTCATTTTTTGTTCAGTTCATTTTTGAATTTTACATATTTACACTATTCAAAAAGTAAAGTAATTAATAGCTAAATCTTGAGTGACATGAAAAGAAATTGCTTTCAATTAAACTTTTTTGCAAAATAATAAATTACGCCTGCCATTAAACCTAAAGCGCCTATTAATATTACATCTGGCGAGACAAGAAGGGTAAGAAGCAACAATGCAAAACACGTAAATGCACCTAAGACTGGTACAACTTTTGAATATAGCCTTCCTTGAGTTTTCAACCTTAAAGCAGAAACATTAGCAATAGCATAGTAGAAAAGCGTTGCGAAAGTGCTTATAGCTACAACTCTTGTGAGGTCTATGAGTAAAACGAGTAATGCCATAGAAATGCCGACAATCCAGACCGAGCAAAAGGGCGTGTTGTATTTTGGGTGTAGTTTACTCAAGGCTTTTGGTAGGTCTTTTTTCCTTGCCATGGCATAGGCCATTCTTGAGACTCCTAAAATGGAAGTAAGAAGAACTGTTGCCGTTGCTATCAAACCTCCTGCTGAGACTATATAGACTGCTGTTACGCTTCCAGTAGCGCTTATGGCTTCTGTTAAAGGCGAATTTGAACTTGCAAGTCTAGAAGATCCTACGAGCCCAACAGCCACAACTCCTACGAGTATGTAAATAACTGTTGATATAGCCAAAGAGATTAATATTGCTCGAGGGATATTCCGTTTAGCGTCTTTAACTTCTTCTGCTATTATCGTTACTCTTGCAAATCCACTATAAGCGAAGAAAATGTAGTATGCACCGTAAAACACCTCAGCTTTGAAAGGAATAAAAGGGTTAAAATTTGCTATATTTATGAAAGCTATACCAAAAATAAAGAAAAATGCTAAAATAGACAATTTAGCTGCAACAAGAAAATTGTTCACTATGGCTGAGTTACGAATCCCAAAATAGTTAAGAACTGTGAAGGCTAAACAGATAGTGACTGCAATCCAATTAGTATACAAATTTGGGAATAATGCTGTAAAGTAGTAAGCAAATCCAAGAGATACTGCAGCGCCTGTAAAGATGTTGGATAACATCCACATCCAACCAGCCAAAAAACCTATTGAAGGAGAAATCAAACGGTATGCAAAATCATAAACGCCTCCCTCTTTGGGTAACCACTCAGATAATTCGGCAAAGCTTAGCGCAGTGAAAAAGGAAATTACTGCTGCTATTAGCATGGAAATTATCAGAGCTGATCCAGCTAAACCCGCTACAATACCTGTCACAACAAATATGCCTGCGCCGATAATCGCTCCTATGTTTAGGATTGTAGCATCAAATAACCCTAAAGTTGGCTTTAGTTTAGATTCGTGAACAACTTCTTTGCTCATTCATTCCAACTAATCTGATCTAATCTTATTATCTTTTATTCAGAAATATTTCTACCCCTGAGCGAAGATATAGCGTTAATTGATTCGGATGAGAAACTACTTAAGGTGAGTTTACCCTTAGAGCTATATACTTGAATTTTTAACCCATCATCGCTCTGGTGCTTAAAATGGACCGCGTAAAACGCATTTCGATGCAAATTTTAGGGAAATACAGGAATTTGTTCACCCATGATTTTGATAAGAACAAAACCATATTAAGCCAAGTAGCCGTGATAAGGTCAAAGCAACTAAGAAATGAGATAGCCGGTTATATAACAGACTTTGTCAAAAAAGAGAGCAGATCCACTTCTGAGAAAGCGCTTGCTGAAGAAGGCAAAAGGACCTAGCAACTTAAGGCTTATTAGGTCAGCTTAGTTTAAGTTCTTTATGCTATGTTGAGTATTAGGTCTCTGGTTGAGGGTCTCGGCGTTTTTGAAAGGAATAAGGTACCTTTGGAGCTGAAGATTCTGGGGTT
>JGI20130J15133_1003462_pt1 | contig 10869 bp, 10 predicted proteins | sample WasSprMetagenome_FD_15133 | JGI IMG/M metagenome (IMG submission 15133) | reverse complement strand
GCATTAAAGAAATATGGGCCAAGAAATCTCTCGTTAATCGCAATGTTGACCGGGCTTCCAAAAGAGACCGTAAGATACAAGGTTAAGAAGCAACTTAAAGAGATGGGCTTCACAATAAAGACTATCCCGCATTATTACAGAATGGGTCTCTCGATATTCTTCGGAACTATATCATTCACAAGAAACGGCGCAAAATTTGCTCAAGATATTCTCGACTGGATTGGATTAAACTCGTACCTATCATACTACGGGAAAATCGCATTCAGCAACAAGTATCTAGTTATGCTGAGCCCACCGACGAAATGGGCCAGCGAGTTTATCGACATGTTTGAGGAACTAGCAATGAGGGACATAATAGCTGAATACGAATTCAAGGAGGCAGTAGAGGTCGGCTACCCACATGTATCCTACAGATTATTTGACTTCAAAAAATGTGAATGGAGACTTGATAACAACCTAGATCATGACACTGATACAATCACGCTTCAAAGAATATCACAGCGTGAGGCAGCAAACTATGTCGTTGATTCTTTAGATTTGGCCATAATTGCTGAGCTCCGGATAGATGCCTTCAAGCCCTTAACTGACATCGCAGTACAATATGGCAGAGACCCAAGACTACTTAGGTATCACTTCCAAGAACATATAGTGAGGAAGGGATTAATTGCAGGATACTTACTTGCATGGTACCCCAAAGGCGATAGAAGTCCAGACATTGCGAGATGGTGGATTAGCTTCGGTCCTAGGAGCGAGAAGGAATTGAGTAAACTTAGAAAGATGATCTCATCTTCGCCGTTCTGTAAATTTTACCAAGTCGCTGAAGACGGATCATTCATAGCCTACATGATAGTAGATAGACAATTCATGGGCGCAATTAATAATCTCTCTAAAAAACTTGAAGAGGATGGAATATTCGGTGACCCAGTACTAGAGGAAGATGGCAAAAGCTTCGCAATAACGAAGGAATTATTCACCAATGCTGCAGGATGGCTAAAACCTCCAAATATACCGATAATTAACATAATAAATAATTACGCAAAAAAGTAATGACTTTAGTTTTGGAAAGTTAATAGCCTGGATCTCTTCCGGCATAAGGTCCCATACTCATCACGCCGATAGATTGATGTATAAATAATGGCTAATAAGCTTTTTCTTTTTCGTAAATCTTTGAGTTAAAAGTTTGGGAAAACGGAAAAGTATTAATTCAATTATAACTTAATTATTTTAACGTTTGGCCATAAAACCACCTCCCTATCTATTTTCGTCAAGAGATTCATTACCATCACACCAATGAATCATTAATGCTTTTTATAGAGAGTGCTAAAAAGTTGTGAAGAGAATGAGTGTTGAGAACCGGCGAGGCTTCGTGGGGCTTTCCACTGATTTCTGGATCCTAATGCTTTCGTTAATTCTTAGTAATATGTTCATACTTGGATTCAGTCCATTCATCCCGTATTTCTTAAGAAACATCGGAGCAGAGGCAAAGGAAATCGGAATAGTCCTAGCGTCTTCTAGAGCTTTTTATGTGTTGTTGGTGCCTGTTGGCGGCTTTATCGCGGACATCGTTGGTAGAAAGAAGCTACTTATCTTGGGTCCGGCCATAACGGGCGCATCTTATATCGTGTTATCACAGGTCAATAAGTGGGAAGAGGCTGTTCTGCCCCTTGCGTTTTCAATGCTGCCAACGGCCTTGACAGCTCCTTCAATCCTTGCATATATCGCTGATGTTGCTTCAAGCTACAGCTACGGGAGAGCGTTTGGGATATATTTTGCATGCATGAACCTAGGTGCTGTTGTGGGATATGTAATAATGGGCAGCGCCATCGAGTTATTTGGCTACGAGTTTAGCATAGCTCTTGTAGGCATTGCAACAATAGCATCGGGCCTGACGAGAATATATCTAAAAGAAACAATAAAAAGAAGACCAGAGTTATCTATTAGACAACAATTACTCGACTCTTATGCTCAGCTGCGCCGACCATACCTTCTGTTGCTGATTTCATCAAGGTCCATCTATCTCGCAACTGCCAGCGTGGTTGGGTCAGTCCTGATTCCTCTATGGGCGAAAGACCTAGCAAATATGAGTGAGATGGACTTATCACTAGTTTTCGCTATAGAGGGAGTGGTTTACACAATTTTAGCACCCATCGGAGGAAGACTAGTAGAAGGCAGTCACTGGTTTTTGCTGTCATTGGTAGAATTGCTCATCAGATCCGGCGCTCTTTTAGTCTTGGCCAATTCTTTCGACATGACTGGTGTATTGCTTGCCCTTCTAATGGATTCTGGGTTTGCAATCTTCTTCATGCCATCCATCGATTCAAGAATCTCGGCTATTTCGGAGAAATTTCAAAGAGGTGCAGTTTGGGGAGTGCAGCAATCAATCATGACCCTCGCAACAATGGGCGTGACATATCTTGGCGGCTTGTTATGGGACGCATTGGGACCAACAAATACACTATACATTCACCTGACATACATGGTAGCGTTGACGGTAATGCTTTTACTGCTTGCTAAAACGGATAAGCAGACAAGTAACGCCTAGAAGATATTCCTATCCCCAAGCAAAACTCCTACATTTCTTGCCAAACGGAAAAAATAACAATTTTAAGCAAGATAAGCAATATAAGGGGTAATAGTATCTGTTAATCACGTAATCCAGTAACACATCACAATCATGGGGATGAGCGAGTTGATTAATAGTAGTAAAAATGACTTTGGTGAACAACTCCAGTCAACCATGCTAAAGGCATCAATAATCAGGAGGATTCTCAGATCTGCTGGGCTCACCTACGTCAGACCAACCATTGATCCTCACATACCGGAGGGAGTAGTTTATCAAAACGCTGACGAGTTCTTCGAGACTAAGAGCGAAGACACGCAGAAAATTCTTGAAAGTCTTGTAGCTATGGGTGTATACAACAAGCTCCTTTTAGACGTGATAAAGACATGCCCCTACTGCGGATCACCATTGATAGATGTGGAGGAGGTTTGTCCAAGATGCGGCTCGAGAGAGATATCAAAGATAAATGGGGTACTGCGTTGTGAATCCTGCTCATCAACCATTACCAGCTCAACGATAATGCTAGTATGTAAAAGATGTGGCAGGTCTTTTGACGCAAGCCAAGTAAGGGCGAGGCCCCTATACTCATATCTAATTACTGAGGAGAGAGACGTAATTGAGTACTCGACGCACGAAATAGAACTATCAGGTAGGCTCCGCCTCTCTGATACCCTGACGAAAGATCTTAAAGCAACCCTAGAAAGATTCCTCGAAAAAATGGAAGAAGTTTTAAACAACTACGCTAGAAGGATCTATCAACAGGAGCCCATATCCCCGTATGTTGAAAGAGGCGCCGAAAAACCGATACAGCGTTCTCTTCCCACACATTTAGACAAGACATATCAAGTGCTCAAAATTTTGGGTAAAGCCACTGCACTTCAAGTCGCAGACCAAACTAAAAGGACACGCGCAATAGAAAGCGTGTATCTAAACCAGCTTGTAAATCTGGGCTTAGTGGAGAAGGAAAGAATTGGCAGAAAATGTTACTACTTCATCAAACAATAATAATCCTAAAAAAATAGAAAATAAGTATTTTGTTTAGGCTCGGTATAGTAGATGGACCCTGTTCCCTGCGGGGTCTGTTTTCTTAAGATACACCGCCTTAACGCCGGGCTTTATTGACGGCTCCTCAAGCTCTATTCCCTTATTCCTGAGGTACTCGCAGGCTGCCTCAAAGTTTGAAACTAATACAGCTACATGGCAGTGAACTCCTTTTTCCTCACTCTTCATTATCTCGATTCTCCCAAATGATGGTCCTGAGACAAATATCGAGCTTGCTCCCTCCTTCTTGGCGAATCCAAAGACGTTTGAGTACCAGTCAGCTATTTCGGCAGCTGTTGCGTTTGCCGTGGGGTAGAGCCCGATATGCTCGACTCCTAGGAATAACGGTACTCCGCGGGCCTCCTTTACCCAAGCAATGCTATTCTCCACTTTCTTCCTAATGCCGTCGAAGTCACCGGCCTTTACTAGATCCTTCACTATGAGGTTTGACCCCATGTTTAGTGCTGCGGCTCCGGCCTTAATCCACTCGAAGATATTCTCGCGAGTAGGTTCAACCCCACCCGAGGGCATCAGTCTTGACCATGGACATGGGCCCATCATGTCTTTTATGAATCTCGGGCCTAAGACATCGGCTGGAAATACCTTAATTATGTCAGCACCACTCTCCTCTGCTGCTGAGATCTCGGACGGCGAGCTACAGCCAGGAATGTATGCCACTTTTCGTCTGTTACAGATCTTCGCTATTTCTGGATTGAAGACTGGCCCCACGACAAAGTCTGCTCCGCTGTTTATAAATAGGGATGCAGTAGCTGGGTCTAACACTGTACCTACTCCTAATATTAAGTCAGGCCGCTCCTTGTCTCGCCACTTAATCAGCTCAGAGAATACTTGATATGCTAGTGCTCCCCTATTCGTAAATTCTACGACTTTTGCACCACCGTCTGCGCACGCAATAAGAATCTTCTTGGCGGTCTCTAAGTCTCCCTCATAAAATGTCGGTAATACTCCAACCTCGAGGAGCTTTGCAACAACTTCGTGTTTTAAGAATTTTGGCATACTGTACCCACCTCTTACCTCACGATTCTGCCGGTGGTTATTCCCTTCATCAGCGTCTCGACTTCGTCCAGCCTAACGAGGCATGAGTCTCCGTAAATCGTGTGTTTCAGGCAGGATAGTGCGACTGCAAAGTCAAGCGCCTTCTGCTTATCATCCTTGAATTTAAGCAAGCCATAAATTAGCCCCGCATTGAATGCGTCTCCACCACCAACTCTGTCGACGATTGGAATTATGTCGTATGTTGGGCCTACGTATAGTTTTGAGCCATCGTATAGTGCTCCTGACCAAGTATTATGGCTCGCACTGATGCTTCCTCTCAGTGATACGCCGAACAGTTTAACATTCGGGAACCTCTTCATAATCTCTTTACCCACATACTCGTATGGCTCCGCCTTCACTTCGCCTTTCACCACGTCCACGCCTGGTGCCTTTATGCCAAATACCTGCTCTACGTCTTCCTCGTTGCCAATCAATATATCCACATAATTAACGAGCTCAGACATAACTTCCCCAGCTTTCTTACCCCACTTCCAAAGCTTAGCCCGGTAGTTTAAGTCGCATGACACAGTGATGCCTTTCTTTTTTGCGGCTTTCACAGCTTCCAGGCATGTCTCTGCAGCTCCTTGACTTAGTGCAGGCGTTATTCCGGTCCAGTGGAACCAAATAGCGTCTGCGAATATTTTGTCCCAGTCAAACATTCCGGGAGTCACTGTCGCGATCGAGGAATTAGCGCGGTCATAGATTACCTTGTTTGGACGTTGAGCCGCTCCGATCTCTACGAAATATATTCCTAATCTGTCGCCTCCTCTTATTATCTTGTCCACGCCGACACCGAACTGACGTAGATAGTTAATACATGCATCTCCTAAATCATTCGCGGGCAGCCTTGTAACGAAATCTGCAGGCACTCCAAGATTTGCTAGGGCTATCGCTACATTCGCCTCAGCTCCAGCATATATGGCATCGAAGGACCTCGCCTGCGTGATCCGCAGAAATCCAGGCGGCGCAAGGCGCAGCATTATTTCGCCGAATGTAACTACTTTCTCCATATTATACTGACCACCACGAATAATAGACTTTTTGAGCCTTTATTTAAGGGTTGAATAATAATTCGAGAAAAACTTGTCAGACATTATTGTCCTGTTGTTCTAGTTTACTGCGATGTCTCCTAATGATTAATTCGTCCATAGCGCCCAGTACTGCTATTCCTACTCCGAGTAATATCAAGAATATGCAGTAACTATTTGACGACAAGCGTGGCAAATGGCTATAAGCTATCCAAGCGCCCAGAACTATGGATAGCATGTTTGACGGAAAACTACCACTCAACGCAAATATTGCTACTCCAATAATAACTATAATCAATGGATAATAATAAAGAAACGGTAAGTCTGGAGCAGAGCTTAAGTTGATGACTAGGTAGCCGGCATATACCATTAGAAGGAGGGTGACAAACATGCGTGGCTTAATCTTTGGGACTCTTGGTGTCTCGACGACCCGGACAAGTGTATAGCTTTTTTCACAGTTTGGACAGACCGCCCTCCAAGCCTGCAGCCTAAATTCCTGTCCACACTCCTTACACTTAAACAGGTATTTTTTCAACGCATGATGCCCGCTAGTTAGTCCCAGGCAACGACAATAAAGATTTTTCATCGACATGAAGTATTTGTATCATTGTTTAATACTCGCCTTCTTTCAAGTCCTCTAGATACAAAGTGTTCCCAACCACCAGCAACGACTCTTCTTACTGATCCCTGCCACAATACCTCTACCTCCTTTTTTTCTGATACTCTCCCAATCGGTATCAATCGTCCCTGAAGACTTGATAATTTCTGATTCAGCTCGTCAATCGCCGGGTCTGGGAGTGTAACTACCAATTCGTATTCCTCACCTCCAAACATAACTGCGTCGAATATGTCTAGACCGAATTGCCTAGCATATTCAGCAGCAAGCGGGTCTATCGGTAGGTCCTCAATGATAAATCCCACCCCACTTGCCAGGGATAGTTGCTGGAGTGAGGCAGCTAGTCCATCGCTTGAATCAATCGACGAAGTGACGAGTCCAGACTTTGCCATCAAGATGCCCTCATACAGCCTGGCCTTTGGATTCAGGACGCTCATTCTTAATTTTTCCCACTTTCTATCAGTAATCGAGTTAAACAATGCGTGTAGCCCGGTATAGGTGGCTCCGAAGAGTCCAGTAACGGCAACACGTTCTCCCGGCCTAGCGCCTGTCCTAGGGATTAGGTTATCGGAGTATCCTATCCCAAAAACACTTAGTATAATTTCATCTGCCTCGTTTGTATCTCCTCCCACGATTTTGACATTATATTCTTTGCATGCATCTTCGAGGCCGGCCCAAAGCTCCTCAAATTCTTCCACTCTCAAATCCCTTCTAAGCCCTAGCTGTGTTACGATGTAGCGAGGCTCAGCGCCCTTTGCTGCTAGGTCGCTAATAACGGCCACCACTGCTTTTCTGCCAGCTTGCCTCAGCGTCATCCTAGGAGGGATATCAGTGTGCTCTACCAATGTATCGCCAGAACAGACAACTCTTCTAGGACTGGTGAAGTCAAATGCGTCATCGCCTGGGCCTAGCTTCGACCCCTCTATCTTTGAAATTCTACTAAGTATAAATTTTATTAGCCATGACTCACCTACATCCGATATCCTTGTCAACATTCCTCATCTATTCGAATATTTCTTGTTATTAATCTTTGAGTATAGATAAACCTATTGTTTTGCTGTTCTCTCAATACCCTTTATAATTATGGTTAGTGCATTATTTAGTGGGACTTCCAATCCATATTTTGAGGCAAGTGAAACCACTATTCCATTAAGATTGTCTATCTCTGTTCTTCTATTATTCTCTATATCCTGTAGCATAGATGATTTATTATCTCCCGAATCCTTAATTATTTTAATAACTTTTTCACAACACTCATCCAAATCAAACTCATGTCCATATAGCTTAGCGACAGAGATAATTTCTGATAAGACATTCCTTATTAACAGATCGATTGATGGTACTTCTAGCAGGTCCTTATTCTTTACTCTCATGATTGCAGTTAAGGGATTTATCACCGAATTGACCATCAGCTTAAACCACAGATCCCTCCATATATTCTCTGAAACTGCTGTGGGCACACCATGTCTTGATAAGTATTCTGCTAACATTCTGGTTTTTTCTGTAGGTGATCCGGCGTATTCTCCGATGATTGTAAGACCATTGAATGCGTGATAGACTTCGTTTATGCCCAGTCGTGTAGATGACTGCATGGTTATGCCTGGATACACTCGTTGCTGTCCTAAATGCCTTGCTAGCGTCTCCGCATTTCCTAGACCATTCTGGATCGTCAAAACCTGAGTATTAAGATTCAAGTTTTCACCCAATAATTTGGCTATTTCTGGCGTGTCGTAGGATTTGACCGTTACGATCGCTAGATCGTATTTTTTATCTCGCTCAATTACGGAGGTACACTCCACTCTTGATATAAACTCAGCTTTTTGAGCAACGATTTTTATTCCATTTCTCGATACGTATTCTACTGCTTCTGGCCGCCTACTAAACAGAGTGACTTTTCCTCCATTATGCGAAATGAGACCGGCTATTAGTAATCCTAGTGCGCCTGCTCCAATTACGAGAATCTCCAACTAATTTCACCCTACTTTTTAATCATCTCTAAGAGACGGCTGTACTCACTGGGATCCATACTCCAGAAATGCTCCTCTGACGGGAATTTATGATTGATGACTTCTTCCCTATATCGTGATAATGCCTCTTTTATCAATGATGCCGCGTCTGCATATTTTTTGGAGAATGGCGGCGATTCTTCATATAATCCGACAACGTCGTGGAAGACTAGTACCTGTCCATCACAGTAGGGGCCAGATCCTATTCCTATAACTGGTATTGATAATTTTTCAGATAAAATTTTACCTACTTCGCAGGTAGTGTATTCTAGAACGATTGCGAATGCTCCGGCGTCCTGCAGTTGTAATGCATCTTCAATTATTGACTTTCCTTCCTCAGCCTTCTTACCTCTTAGTCTATAGCCACTTTCCATCGATGCTCTCTGAGGGGTTAGGCCCACGTGCCCCATGACGGGTATTCCTGCCCGTACGATAGCTTTCACGGTTTCTGCATATTCTGTCCCTCCCTCAATTTTTACAGCGTCTACAAATCCTTCCTTTACGAGTCTGCCAGCATTTCTTACGGCTTCTTCAACGGAGATCTGGTAGCTCATGAAGGGCATATCTCCTACTAGCATTGCTCGTTTTACGCCTCTTGAAGCGGATTTGCAGAAAACAATCATCTCATCTAGGGTGAGGTAACGAGTATCCTTCATCCCCATCATCACCATTGATGCTGAATCTCCTACGAGTATTATGTCCACGCCTATACTGTCTGCAAGCCGGGCGGACGTATAGTCATATGCAGTCACCATAACTATTTTTCTTCCTGAACGCTTAATTTTTTTGACATCGAGTGCGGAGAGACGTCTCTCCAAGGCTATACCACCTCTAGGAAGCTTAACACTGATAATCTATCTCTAATAGCTTTAATCATCATCTTTAAATTTGTTTCATTATCGAATCTTCGGATTATTTCTGCAAGCTCGCTAGGCTGGCGAGTTGAAAGCTTCTTGCAATACTCAATTAGTAACGGCATTGTTCGTGTCACGTTGTCGACTATTGTTATTTTTGCGGCTCTAGCAGTTCTTGAGAATGGGTTAAGATCAATAGCTATTACATTTTTTCCCATCTTGACTAGTTGCTCCGTTCTGTCGCCATCTTCAAGCGCTAGCAACACAGTGTCGGCAGAATATATTCCCCGTCTACTAACAAATCTTCTTTTGCTTTCTAATCCTGGAATAGTTTCAGACGCGTCGCTGCCTATGCCTAACACTTCGTCAGCGCCATAACTCTTCAGTAGGTCGCCAATCTTTATCTCTCTTTCAAGGGTTCTATGAAACAGATTAACCTCCAGTTTAGCGTTTGTAATTTTTGAGAGTTCTACAAGCTCTCTGGGAACTAGGGCGGCAGTATTGCCATTCACAGATATTACTGGATTTTCTGATATGAGTAATAGCGCTGATGCTGCCACTATTGCGTTGTAGGCGGGCTCGAGTGTGTTTTCACCTAATATGTAGTCAAGTGCCTCTCCTCGTCCGTGCGCTATTAGCCCTTCAGGTACTACGATGCCCTGTCTAAACGCGTCGGCTAGTTTTTTCCTAATGATTAATGAATGATACCTGGGATGACTCTTAGGGATTTCATCCATTCATTATCACCTATCTTAAACAGCTTTACGTTCCCGAAGACTGAATCTAGATATTCCTTCACGTCTTCTACAAGGTTGGGCTCAGGCACGACTAGTAGAACCTTCTTTTTTACGTAGGAACCAATAATCATGCGTCTTATCGGTCTCAGTACGTCCTTTATTTCAGAGGTAAGGAAGCCAACTCTTTCTGAGAACCAATTAGCGGCCTCTAGGAATCCCTCCAAGGAGGGCTGAGAAATGAAGATCCGCATCGCGGCCTCGCCATATTTCTTGATACGGTAATCAAACGCGCTTAACATAGCCTCAGTCTCCATCGATCCGAGGTCGGAAGATATTACTGCCGTGTTTATAGGCCCTAAATAGTTCTTTACCTTCCCAACGCCAGGACCGCCGGCTTTCTCCCTGAAGACTAGTCCGCTACCCTCAAAGATCGATAATACATCGCCTAGCCCGGTTCTATGCTCGACTTCTGAGACATGTGCCTCCATCGCGAGTGCCTTTTCAGAACGGCCAGTTAACCATGCATGGGACAGCGCTACAGCTAGTGTTGATGCAGCGCTGATCGCGTAGCCGACGCTGGGTCTTAAAGAGGTGAAAATTTCTACAGATGCCTCTCTAAGCTTCGTTGATAGATAATGAGCGGGCTTTATCCGGCATGCCTCTCCATTGAATAGGACATCTCCATTTCCTCGTCGAAACCTAAACCTGATTCCCGGAGTCAGCAGCAATCCTGCGCCGACGGATCCTGTTGTGGCGGGGTCCTCAGAGTAGTAGGGTTTAAAGAATCCTGTTACGTGGACAGGCATCTCGACTATTCTGTCGTTAGGCTTAATCAATTGTCCTCTATGGGATGTAATGAATATCCAGCAAAAATACTTATTTTTTCATAAAATTACGTAAGATATGTAGCACTCCTCGTAAATCTTACCAAGAAATCGACAAGAAAGCCTACGGTTTTTAACCGTGGGATG
>JGI20130J15133_1003461_pt1 | contig 10874 bp, 10 predicted proteins | sample WasSprMetagenome_FD_15133 | JGI IMG/M metagenome (IMG submission 15133) | reverse complement strand
TAGATCGGTCACAGGCTTCTAGCACCAAATACCCAACTCGCTCTAAACTAATACCTCGATAAACACTTGTTTACAAGTGAAGACGATCTTCCAAGACAGGGGTTAAGGATTAAGTGAAACACCATTGACTTCAACTATTCCTGGTTTACCCAGCTCTCCGTTAACTAGTACGCTTGCCTCGGGCATGTAGAGTTTTGCCACCTCTATTGCTGTAGTCAAGTGCATTGTTATCTTGGAGACACCTACACGGCTCCTGCCATGAGCTAGGAACATGTATGGTATTAGCATGTCACCCATGTGTCTATCAAAAGCCATACCAGTCTCGTAGTCTTCGAGTAGGGATAAGGCTGCCTCCTCGCCAACTCTCTCTGCTGGTTTACCCTTCTCTCCGAGTGCGTCTCCTCCAAGCCTCACGTTTTTATCTGTCTCAACGTAGACTAAAACCCCGCTACCGGGGCCTGGGTGGGGGTCTTTGTCTTGTGGATATGTTTCAACAACTACTCTAGGCTCTACGTTTATATACTTCTTGATTAAGCCTAGTGCTGATTCAGCTTGGCGTCTAGCCACGTGTTGGGGTAGCTTAACGCAGTGGCTTATAATGTATAGTCCCACGGGCTTACCCCTTGAAACTATGTCTACGGGGTTTAATGGCGCTTTAACGGGTTTTACGAGTAGCTCGACTACACCTCCACCCCTCGGGTAGTGTCCCCTCCTCTCCAACTTAATCTCTAGTTCAACCCCGAAGTGTTTTAAATTATGTGAAAACACGTGGATCATGTAGTCTATTGGAGGGCTTAGAGGCACATTTGTACCACCTTTAATCACTACTCTCGAGGTGCAATCGCTATAGAGTAGTACTGGTAGTATTGCTTGAATAACTAGTGATACACTACCAGCTGTTCCAACATCGAAGTAGAAGTCTCCGCAAAGCCTCTCCCTAGGCTTAAATACTAGTCTAGAACTACCGACAAAGGCGCCTTCAACATCTGCTTTCGTCAAGTCAGCTAGGGCTTTTACAGCTGTCAAATGCTGTGGTCTTAGACCCGGATTACTCCTCTTAGCCCTTATATTGTAGATCTCTACGGGTTTCAAAAGTAGTGCGGATAGCGCTATAGAGTACCTTAGTATCTGCCCCCCACCCTCCCCCATGCTTCCATCAATGCGTAACATGCTCATCTAGACACAGCCTCCTAACTCTCTCAACACCCTTGATCCCGTCAATGAACTCAGCAACCTCCAATGGGACGAGTTCTCTCCACTCATCACTACCGTGGATCATCAAGTCCCTTATCCTAGTCCCATAGTACTTACTCGGCTCAACCAACCTAATCCTCTTAACAGGGTATCCAAGCCACTCAAACAAGTAGAGTGTCTGTGGATTTCCAGAGGCCACAGCATCCACTCTTGGAGCCATTGACAGTGTGTAAGCAGTCCAAGTCAAAGGCATATTTATGTCGGGAACAGTGATCATCCAAACCCTCCCAGTGAGGTTATTCCTCTTCACTACATTATACACCATCTCCCAGCGTTCACCAGCTGTAAAGGGGTTTCTACAAGTATAGCCCTCCTGTGCACTACCAATAGCAACCACTACCTCGTCGTACTCCTCTAGTAGCTGTGTTAGTGCAGCGTAGTGTCCCTTGTGGAATGGCTGGAATCTACCTGGGAATAATACACGCTTCAATTAAATCAACCAAGTATATGCTATACACTACTGGGCTGTTAAGTGTATAGAGTCCAAGTTTGATGGTGTGAGGATTCTCTCAGCATAAGACCTTATCTCCTTTGATTTCTTCAATAGTGTTGCAAGAGCCTCAATCGCGCTTGGTTCACCGTGGTTTAGTATTATTGTCTTAGGCTTTGGATTAATATCTCTAGCATAGGCCACCAACTCCCTTTGGTCACTGTGTCCACTAAACCCATCAATACTCTCAACCTCTAAGGCAACCTTGATTACTTCAACTTTGTTTTCAACCACTATAGGGACTTCCTTCATGCCGTCCTTTACCATTCTCCCAAGAGTCCCCTCAGCCTGGTATCCTACAAATACAACTGCGTTTCTAGGATCTTCAGCTAGGAGCTTAAAGTACTCTACTGCCGGTCCTCCATTAAGCATTCCATTAGTAGCGATAATTACGGAGGGCCTATCCTCCACTATATCGGGCCTTGCAACAGGGCCTTCGAGGACTCTAACGTGGTCTGTAATGAATGGGTTTTCACCATTATATATCTCATCTCTAACCTTCTTACTCAAGTACTCTGGGTATTGGAGGTGTATAGCTGTTACCTCGTTGACTAGTCCCTCTACATAGATGTTTATCTCCGGTATTTGCTTCTCCTTCATGGCTTGGTTTAGTACGAGTAGTATCTCCTGGCCTCTACCAGCCGCGAATACGGGGATTAATGTAACTCCCTTACGCTCTGAAACCCTCTTCACGATATCTATTAACCTTGCTTCAGCCTGTGGTCTCGGCTCCTGTAGGCTTGCTCCATAAGTACTCTCCATTATCAACGCCTCTACCCTCGGGAACTCCGTGTTTGCTCTACTCAATAGCCTTGAGTCAGCGTACTTGAAGTCACCTGTGTAGACAACATTGTATAATCCCATTCCAATGTGTAAGTGGACTATCCCGGAGCCCAGTAGGTGTCCTGCATTATACATTGTTAGCTTTACATCTGGCGCTACATCTGTTACTTCATCATAGTCAACTGTTATAGTGTGTATTAGTGTGGTTAGTAAGTCTTTTTCACCATAGGGGAGGTATCTACTCGACCTACGTGAAACCTCTATGAGGTCTTTCAGCATTATAGCCATGAGTTCTCTAGTGGGTTTTGTCACGTATACTGGCCCTCTATAGCCATACTTGTATAAGAGTGGTATTAAGCCAACGTGGTCTAGGTGTGCGTGAGTAGCTATAACTCCATCTAGTTCATCTACTCGGAGAATATCGATTATTGGGTATGCTTTACTGGGGTCGTTGAATGCTCCAACGTTTATTCCAAAGTCTAGTAGTATCCTGCTCTCACGGGTTTCAACGAGTATCGAGGACCTCCCAACCTCTTTGAAGCCTCCTAGAGCTGTTACTCTTACATAGTTGTTCTTGTAAACAACGTCTCTATGTACCCTATCCCCCAGAGATCTCATGAATTCAAGCCTATACTCACTCTGCTTCAACAAGTAGTGTGTGATCTCCTTGAGCGTCTTGGTTTCAAATGGTGTGGTCCTTAGCGGTACAACCCTCCAACCCGTCTCAGCGAGTAGCATGTTTCTAAAGACATTCCCCCTCCCCACTATGTACCCAGGCTTTGCAGCCTTAACTATAACCTCTCCACTCGCTTCATCGAAGTATATTGCATCGGGGTCTACACCCGCCTCCCTCGGAGAGTTCTCTATTATGATCTTCTTGGCTTCGTCCGGGCTGAGCCTAGCGTCTGGTGAAACCCTTATAACAATTCTCTTTCTAACTTTCTTCGCGATTGATTGTGCTAGTGCTGGGTACTTTACAAGGGCTTTTCTATTCCTAACATATATTACTATCAACGGCCCTTCAAACTCTATGTTGGATAATTCAAGCTCTTGTGGTATTTGCTCCATTATACTCTTTAACAGCATTAATTTTCCTCTATCTAGTATTAGCCTACCAGATGCCAACTAAAACCCCTTTCTCTGCACTAGGATTGGTGTTCTACACGAATCCATGTATGTATAATAACTAGTCCTTTATAAATCCCTTAAGTTAAAAACTAGCTATGGTTTTCTTCAATTGTATTGTTTTCTCCAATACAACTCCTTGTCTCCCAATAACAAGTACGTCTATTCCCTCACCTGTAAATCCATCTCTCATTAAGGCTGCATTCACAGCTTTTACAGCTAAGTCTACTGCCTCCTCAACACTCATATTCCCCTTAAACCCCGTCTCTAAGACTCCGAATGCTACTGGCGAACCACTACCAGTAGCCATGTACTTCTCCCTCGTGACGGTTCCATAGAGGTCTAGGTAGTAGAGGCTTGGGCCATCTACGTCATCGTATCCTCCAAGTAGGAGTTGTACTATGAAGGGGTATACTCTAAGGTATGTTGATAGTATTAGTGATAGAGTTGAAGCCATGGACTTAATACTCATTGGTTTACCAAAGGATACCTCGTAGTCTCTAGCAATATACTTCATGTTTTCAACTAATACTTGTGCATCAGCTACGAGCCCTGAGATCGTCATAGCTGCTTTATCAGTTATTTTCGCTATCTTCCTAACTGCTTTATGGTATACTGCCGAGCCCGCAGTAGCCCTTTTATCAGCCGCGAGTACAACAAAGTCCCCTGTAGTTACACCGACAGTCGTTGTTTTAGATTCTTGATTCACCATGGAGAACACCAATCGTGATAATTCAATACTGTGAGAATTTAACTCATTATGTAACTTAAAAACCTTCCCAGTTCTAGACTGCAAAGTACTAGTCTTTATAATTAGTCTTCGACATTAGAGTATCTATAGTGAGCTCTATGAGTAGCATACACGAGATCACGCTACCCTTAAAGGTAATCGTAGGTAATGGTGCAATTAATAGCATACCAAGCGTGCTGAGAGAGCTCAGCGAGGGTAAATCCATGAGAATAGGGATTGTAACGGGTGAGTCAACTTATAGTGTTGGTGGATGGGTTGTTGAGGGCATGGCTAGGGGTTTTGGAGAGGTATTTGTGTATAGAGTGAGGGATTCCACGGTGGATACAGCGAGTAGAATCGCTGAAGATGCTTCAATTAGGCAACTAGACGTAGTTATAGGCGTTGGTGGAGGTAAATCTATTGATGTAGCTAAATACGCTGGCTTCAAGGCTGGTGCAGTAGTTATTAGTGTTCCACTAGCCCCGAGCCATGATGGAATAGCAAGCCCCTTTGCGAGTTTAAAGGGTAGTGACAAACCCTACAGTATGATGACTAGGGTTCCATACGCTGTGATCGCCGACACTGAGGTTATTTCAAAGGCTCCACGTAGACTAATACTCTCCGGTATAGGGGATTTACTGGGTAAATTCGTCTCTGTGAGAGACTGGGAGCTTAGTCATAGATTGAGGGGGGAGTACTATGGAGAGTATGCCGCGCAATTAGCACTCCTCAGCGCTAAACATGTTCTTAAATACCACGATGTAATAGCTAGGGGCTCGCCTGAGGGGGTGAGAATACTTGTAGAAGCACTAGTGAGTAGTGGTGTGGCGATGTGTATAGCTGGCTCTAGTAGGCCTGCTAGTGGTAGCGAGCACTTGTTTGCCCACGCGCTTGAACTACTTGCCCCTGGTAAAGTACTCCACGGTGAGGGCGTCGCCCTAGGCACTATTATAATGCTATATGTGTATGGAGATCCATTGTGGAGGAGGATTAGGGGGGTTATGAAGAAGATTGGTTTACCAACAACCAGTGTGGAGCTTGGATTACCCAGCGAGGTCTTAGTGAAGGCTTTGACTATAGCTCACACAATTAGGCCGGAGAGGTATACAATTCTCGGTGAAAAGGGGCTATCCGAGGAGGCTGCTGTAAAAGTATTGAGGGAGACGGGTGTCGTGTAGTCTCCAGCCCCTAGCTACTCTGCTTCTTTATCTCCTCCTGGAACATTAGGGATGTTACTTGCTCCTTGAATAAGTCAAATACATCTGCGGCTAGTGAGAGCTTTGCGTAGCCTAGGTTTTCCCGTGCAATGTATTTACCGGGGATTTTCACGATGAGTTTTTTATCTACTTCACTGTACTCTATGCCTAGCTCATCGCTAGGTATCTTTAAGTGCCTAGATGCTAGGTGTTTCGCCTTATCCTGGAACTCCTCAATTTTCCTAACTACCTTCACCTTGTAGATTAGGGTTTTACCTGCTAGTGGGTGGTTGAAGTCAACTACTACTCTACCCCCACTGATTTGCTTAACTATTCCACGCTGCCCCCCGATCTCGACGACGTCTCCAACGTCAACGCTATATCCCCTACGCTGGAACTCCCTTAGGCTGAAGACTTTTACTTTACCTGGATCCCTCTCCCCATATGCTTTCCCCGGTGGTAGCTCTATCTCCCTCTCCTCGTTTTCACCTAGTTTAGCGATCTCCTCCTCAACGTGTGAATTAAGCCAGTTTTTACCAAGCACTATTAAGACTGGCCCGTAGACTCTGTTCGATTCAAAAATATTCTCCCTCTTAGCTAGCTCTGCATCAGTTGTATCTATCACGGCGTTCGTGTCTTTTACTCTAACCGTGTACTCAACTAGTAAAAAGTCTCCTTTACTAAACACCATGTTTAACCCCCTGTTAACCCATAACTGTTAAAACTCAAGTTTAAATAAGCTTTATAAGTTTATGGGTTTTCCACTTGTAAACCAACAGTACATGTTTATTCAATAGCGTGGAAACGTATTTAAAGCCCATATATCCATAACTACCACAGTCTTGGATTACACTTAACACGATTGCATGTGTATCTGGGTGTATCGGCTTGAGTGACACTGCACACAAGATACTCGAGGAGAATGTGGGTAACATAGTGATGATTAAGACAAGGGAGGGGGTTGCACTCCGCGGGAAGCTAAAGAGCTTCGACCAGCACTTGAACATAGTGCTCGACGATACTGAGGAGATTAGGAGTGATGGAACAGTGAGGAAACTAGGATTGGTTGTTATTAGAGGAGACAATGTAATACTAATATCTCCATTAACCGAGTAGTAGGGGGTGTGTGTATTGGTTAAAGGAACAACGAGCATGGGTAAGCATGGTAGGAGTAAAACACATATTAGATGCAGGAGGTGTGGTAGGCATAGCTTTAACGTTGCCAAGGGCTATTGCGCTGCATGTGGATTTAGACGCAGTAAGAGAATTAGGAGGTATAGTTGGCAAAACAAGAAAGTGAATAGAGTGAGAATTGTCTAGTCCTATATGCTCGTAGAGATAGTAGGTATTATAGTGTCTAAACAAGATTTATTCTCTTAGTCATGGTGTTACACTTATGGCAAAGTACTTGATTAGAGCGAGAATAGTAGTGGATGGGGTAGTGGAGAAACACGATATTATAGGGGCATTATTCGGCCAGACAGAGGGGCTTCTTGGAAGTGAATTTGACTTGAGGATTCTACAAGATAAGGGTAGAGTTGGGAGAATAATTGTAAATACCAAGACCCAGGGCAACAAAACAATCGGGGAGATCCTCATACCAAGCAATCTAGATAGAATTGAGACAGCTCTACTCGCAGCAATGATTGAGACTGTTGATAGAGTAGGGCCCTACGATGCAGAGGTTAAAGTTCAGGATATACAAGACCTCAGACTCGAGAAAATAAAAATGATTGTTGAGAGAACAGTTGAAATCCTGAGAGTGTGGGGTAAGGAGAAAACACCCGATCTAAAGGAGGTAATTAAGAGTATTCAGGAATACTTAAAAGCCCCAGAGCCCGTGTCCTATGGCCCGGAGGGGCTTCCAGCAGGCCCTGATGTCGAGAAAAACGATGTAGTAATAGTAGTTGAGGGTAGAGCAGACGTCATTAACTTACTGAGGTATGGATATACAAACGTCATAGCACTCGGTGGAGCGCGCAGAGTACCCGAGACTATTAAAAACCTCGCCTCGAGGAAGAAGATTATTCTACTCGTGGATGGGGATCATGGAGGGGACTTAATAATAAAGGAGGTCTTGAGGACTATTAAAGTAGACTACGTTGCGAGAGCACCCCCTGATAGAGAGGTAGAGGATTTAACTGGTAAAGAACTCGAGGAGGCTTTAAACAATGCTAAACCAGTCTTCGAGTACCTAGAGGAGGCATTAAAGACTGGTGAGAAGGATGTTCAGGAGTTAATACAAGTGCAGAAGAAGCTACACAAAATCCCTGTGGAGGTGAGAGAGGCTGAGACTATTCAAATACCGAGTAGTGTACTCACTACAGCTAAGGGCCTCCAGGGAACACTGGAGTCCATACTATACTCCCAGGACTGGAGTGAGGTGAAGAAAATCCCTGTTAGAGACTTAGTAAATGAGCTTGAATCAATAGAGCCCGGTAGAGTCTACGCTGTTTTAATGGATGGCATAGTAACACAGAGGCTTATAGATACTGCTCTAAGTAAAAACGTAAAGCTATTGATCGCTGCCCGTATCGGGAAGATACAGGTTAAGCCCCCGGANCTAANTATTTTAACCTACAATGAGCTGTTTACCTAGGTTATTTATTTTTTAGCAACGTAGTCGAATAAACCCTTTCTACCCGTTGACGCTCTCTTCAACTGTGCTTCTGTAACCCCGAAATACTCGAGTATTCTGAGCGCAGCTGGGATTATCTGGTGGTCTATGTAGTAGTTGTAGTCTATTGTTTTGTGGTCTTTTACAAACGTGTATGGGTAGGCTCTATCAGATACAGACCCCGACCCCTTTAATACAACATATCCTACTTTATCACCCACTTCTACTTTAAACCCCTGCTTCATCATTTTCCTCGCTGCACTAACGTGCGGTGTTGTCGCTTCATACTCCTCAATNGGCTTAGTGAGGGTTTTCCATATTATTAGTTTCTCAAGTGGGATTTTACCCTGTGTTAGACTTGAAACTATTGATCTAACGTATTCAATAGCCTTTTCAACACTCCTCTCCTTGAGGAGTATTTCTACAATGTTCTCCTGTACTTCACGCGCTATTTCAGCCCAGTCGCCTCTAACTGCCTCGAATCCAACAATATCTATTCTACCATCTTCGAGGAGACCCGCATACCTCTTCTTAGCCTCCGTGAAGAACACTCTCTTGTAGACCTTGTCTATTTTAATTTCAAAACCAAGCTCCTCTTCAACAAGCTCTGTAAACACTTTTACTTTATCGGGGATGTATGTGACAAACAAGGAGTCTGTGTCTCCATATATAGCCTTTAAGCCAAGTCCAGAGGCTAGCTCTACAGCCCTCTTAATCAACTGCCTACCCCACGCAGTAACTGCTTCAGCACATGCTTTGCAATACCATCGTGCACCAGCCCAACCCATGTATCCATATGTAGCGTTAGCTAGGATCTTCACTGCTCTCTGCCTCTCATCTAGTATTCTATACTCGTAGCTAGTGGGTGGATACTTCTTCAACTCCTCTCTAAGAGCCTTCCTTAATTGTAGTAGTTTTGCTAAAACACTCTTGAAGAATCCCGGTGGCTCTGCCTTGAAGCAGTGTNCTACTTCGGGTGCTCTATAGTCCTCCTCCTCGTTGCATCCATCTTCAACTAGTGTATCCGGCCCCACATTATACTTGATCATTATACTTGGATACATACTCGTGAAGTCTAAAACCGCTATGTCGTCGTGTATACCTGGAATAGGCTTGAAAACCACTGCTCCCTTATATGGCTCTGCCTCTCTCTCCTCTCTATTCGGTATCAACTCACCCCTCTTATAGGCTTCATACATTAAAACCCACTCTAGTCTAAACCCAACACTAGCGGCTCCAACTTGGTCTAGTGGTAGCCTAGTAGTGTATGATAACTGCATTGCAAATGGGAGGAATTTATCGCTCAAACCGAGGGTTGAGACTACATCGTCTGCATTGTACTTTAAGAGTAGTTTCCTCTTCTCTGGGTTTCTCCAGTACTGGGGGAACTCTGTGTAGTCTATGAGTACTCTCTCATCCCTCCTCATCACTCCCAGGTACTCGGCTACAACATCGAGGCTCTTCAACTTAATCTCGGGTATTTCCTCAGCGTAGTTGTAGAGATCCATGTTTATCCTACCCGGCACAGAGACGTGTCCATATGTACTAGTTGATGGTGGAGCCCCGATCTTCCTCCCAATGTCGAATCTAACTCCCAGCACCTTTGCCCTCTCTAGTAGGTAGGGCCAGTCGAATGCATTGCTATTATACCCCATTATTATGTCGGGGTCTAACTCTAAGACGTAGTTGACGAACTCCTCTATTATCTTCTTGTCGTCTAGGTCTTCAGCTATAAATTGCTTTACGCCACCCCCGGGTACACCTGTCCCAATAATTATCACTGGGTCTCTACCAGGCTTCGGGGATCCATGTTCTGTGTACACCTCTACATCGAAAACCATTACTCGTAGGTCTCTCGGTGGCTTAGAGTCTTCTAGTGACTTTACATCGCCCACTACCTCGTATTCATTGTTTACTCTAAAGGACTTTGTAGATGGGATCTCTCTAACTCTCGCAGTGTGCCATCCGCATGGTCTGAGCTCTTTGTCTAGTATATACCTCATGCTAAACCTTATATCAGCCTCTACAACGTCTCTAACGAATCCGAGTTCTCTAATTCTCTCTCTATACTTCCTCACAGACTCCGGTATAACTGTTGTTACTTTAAGTGCTTTCACTAGTCTACCATAATACCTCTTATCCACGACGTCTACTCTCGTAATTGGGGATCCAGCCTCGGAGAGAGTCTTCACCTTTGAGACTGCTTGTGATGGATCTGTGTTTTCACGTAGTATTACGTAGAAGTATGGTCTAAATGAGCGGTCTCTAATAACTACTCTCCTACCATCACGGGTAATACCGTACATAATGATGTGTGGCTCTCCACCAATAACCTCGTACGTCACGTCGAGTAAGTAGAACTCTAGCTCCTCCATAATAGGGTTCCTCAATTAATAATACTGTATAAACCGGGAAAAATAGATATCTTAAAGAGAGTGCAGTGTAGGAGTGTAGAATGAAGATTCTTGGAGTTGACTTAAAACACGGTGTTGTAGAAGTACAAGTTGAAACACTTGATGATCTATGGGTACTCTACAATGTGATCAGGGAGAACGACGTAGTCTACGCAAAGACAACAAGGGAGGTGAAGGTTGGAGAGGGGGGTGAGGGCTCACGACTACCAATGACTCTAGGTGTCTTGGTTAAGAAAGTGGAGTTCCAGGAGTTTAGTAGTAAGAT
>JGI20130J15133_1003455_pt1 | contig 10887 bp, 14 predicted proteins | sample WasSprMetagenome_FD_15133 | JGI IMG/M metagenome (IMG submission 15133) | reverse complement strand
CTGGTGTAAGGTTGCCCCTTGACCTCCCTGTAATTCCGTGCGCGCATCAATATTCCCTCGCATTATCAACGTGAATAGCTCATCATAATCATTATTTAATTAATTTAAATACTTTATTTAAATACTTTGTTTAATTGTGGCGGTAACCATCAACCAACAGCCAAAAGTATAAAACTGGGTGGCTAGGTTATCCGTCTGTTTTTGAACCATATGCTGGCAAGCTCGTCGTAGTTTGGGAAAACCTTTTTCAATATTGGGATATACATCTGAATTTCCTCGTCTGTAAGGTATTGGAACTGGTATTCGCCGATGTATGGGGATGGTTCGCCCTCCCGCTTTATGAACTCGATGTGCATGAATGGGTCTCCCCGCTTAATAGTTATTGGACAACGATCATTGCTCAAATTCACAACTTCGAGGGCAAGCCTGCCAACAAAGCCGCTGTGAACTTTAGCCGCGTTGAGGAAGGATAAACCCATCCGACCGTACTTGCTCTTCGCAGTCAAATGCGCTACATAGTTTGGCGGCGTAAACACTATCTCATAGGAAATTAGGTTTTTGTGTTCGAGGTAATGCAGCGTAGTTTCATCCTTTACGGTTAGAATGTAGCCATCCCCATCCAACAAGTTGTAGTCGTATGGGTATATACACTTGTAGTTTTCAATGAGCTCCTTCAGTTTATCCTTCCCAATTATACACATTTTGGGTCATGCACTCTCCTCGGGGCGTTTTAGCAGTAGTGAAACCTTGGAGTTATATACTTTTTCAACTAGATTTCGGCAAGGACAAATGCCACGGACAGTCTCTGTTCGCCTTCGCTTCCATGAGCACTATTGTCTCGAAAAATGGGGCTGCCTGCTCTGCGACTATTTCCACTTTAAAACCTTGAGCCTTCAACATTTCAAAGGTTTTTTCAAGATTGGCGTATGTGGACTGCATAAGCAACAAGCGGCCGTCAGCTTTTAGGTGGCTTGGGAAATCCCGCAGAAACCTGTCCAAAACAGACCTTCCATCAACGCCGCCAGCCCATGCGCGTTCAATCCAAGCTTCGCCTTCCCAGTGTTCAGAGGGCAAGTATGGAGCGTTAAAGAGGATTAAGTCGAACTTTGCGTCTATGCTCAGTGGTGTGAACAAGTCGCCTTGGATGAAGGACATTTTAGCGGCCACCTTGTTTCGTTTAGCGTTTTCCTTGGCACAGCGAACCGCTTTCGGGTTTAAGTCAACCGCAACAACATGGGAAGCCTTCTCCGCGGCGACGATCCCGAGAATGCCACATCCCGTTCCCATGTCCAAAACGTAGTCCCCGAAGTTAACCGCTAAATTTTCAGCGAATATAAAAGAGTCTTCCGCAGGCTCATATACATCTGGATACACATCGAAAACGTAGTTGGCGAAATACACCCTTTTAACGAGTGAGGACATCTGCCAGCATACCGAAGTCTTCTGGGGCTAACTCTCTAACCCGTCTTTCTTTAAAGGGGATGGACTCCAAGTTCACCCCTTTACCACAAGAAAACTCCTTTTCAGCGTAAACCTGAACCGCATTCTTCACTTTTCTGTTCCTCTGAGTAAACAATGACTGAACCAAACGCTTGAAGTTTTCCTCGTCCCCAACATGGAAAGGCCTTGGACTTTTAGGTTTCAACAGAACAATCATTGAGTCAACTTCGGGCGGAGGATAAAACGCTTTTTTGGGCACCACATCGAGAAGTTCCACATCAAAATAGTAGTAGACTAAGACCGTCAGCCAGCTGTAGCTCCCACTGCCTACCGGCGCCACCAGTTTATGCGCGAACTCACTTTGTAGGACGAGAACCGCGCAGTCCAAGGGTTTCTTGAAGAGCCATTGAACAAGCTGGGAGGAAATACCGTAAGGAGGGATGGAAACAACCTTGTCGAAGGGGGGTATCTGAACCTTCAACACGTCGCCCTCAACAACCTCCACGTTGGGTAGGCCTCCGAGGACCCTACGCAGAACAGCCGCTATCCTAGAATCTGCCTCCACAGCCAAAACTTTCCGGCATCTCTCAGCCAAAAAACGTGTTAAAAAGCCGAAACCAGCTCCTATGTCCAGAACCACGTCGTTGCTTGAAAGGGCTGCATACTCGGCCATTCGCTCGAAAAGGCCTGGTTCAACCGTGAAATGCTGGCCTAACTGCTTCTTCGGAAATATTCGATGCTTTCGAAGGAGGAACTTCGTCTCCTCAAGAAGATTCATCGAACATTAACCAGCCGTCTGCTCAACGGGGCCTAGTGAAAAGCCTATACTTGCTTTCGCCCGCAAGCTCCTCCAAAATCCTCTTCGTCAAAAGCTTAACGGGGTTAGGTATCTGGGTTCGCTTTTGAAGATCTTCAAAACTCTCGAAGGGCTTCTTCTCCCTTTCCCGGATAACCTGCCACATATACTTCTTGCCTATACCAGGAATCAGTTCGAGGGCGTGCATTCGCGGAGTAATAGCCTGAGCTGTGTTGAAGAAGTTAACAAACCACTTCTCCCTATTTAACACGATACGGCTGATGACCGCTGGAAGCTCCATTTTAGCAGCTGCCGTCAACTCGTCATAGCCGATTCGCCCAATGATATAAGTGATTTCTTCACGAGTGTCCTTACCCACGTAAACCCGGTCATGGGGCTTAAGGGTTACACCCTCCTTAACCAAGGCCTCTAGCAAAGTGAAAAACTCCTCGCCAATAAGCTGAACAAGCCCCCCGGCTCGGTAACCCATCCTTCCAGTGATCCTAACTCCTGGACGGCCGTGGGGGAGGAAATCTAGGACATAAGCGTATTCTTCGTACCTCTTCTCTATTTTGTCTGGCTTTTCCATATTTTTCACTCTGGCTGAAAACTAAAAGAAGCTTGAGAGCTATTTCAATCTATGTTCATTTAAAAGTTTAACAATGGCTTCCAATTTTGGGGCTTCAATGATTTTCCGTCCCCCTCCGAGGAATACTCTTAGTTCCTCAACGCTGGTTGGCATGCAGTTAACAACTTGGACAGCCTCAACTTCATCCAACCCGAACTCTCTGACAAGCTTCTCCACAAGCATCTGAGCGGTTTCAGCGTCCACTCTAGAGAATTTGCTGGCATAGTCTAAGACCCGTCTCTGAAACTGGTCGAGGTTTTCTTCGCCGAGTTCCTCAAGTATTTTCTTAACCTGCGGAATGCTCAGAAGCTTTTCTTTAACGGTTTTCTCTTCAGTTTTCTCCACGTTTAACAGCCTCCATAGGGCTCTAGGTGCTCGGGTCTCACGATGATTTCTTTGACAGCTTCACCTTGCGTGACACTGACAATGTAGCTTCTTCCTCTTTTGCCAACAATTTTTCCGACTTTCCCGTGATAGCGTCTATGGGGCATGCCCTTTTGAACACTTGGGTCTATTTTGATAACTACGCTATCGCCTGGATCATAGTCGCGGAGGAGCCTGCTGATTTTTATTTTTCCACGTTCCCTAGGCTTTTTCTTTAGGAGTTTACGTGTTCTCGCCCGATACCCCTTCGACTTCCTCAAATCACTTCCTCCAACCTACATAATCACGTTTAAAACATCAAGTTTTATGGGCTTTGCTCTCTGGCCGAGAATCTCCGAAACGCTTGGTGTTGTTCGACCTTCATCACCAGACACCAACTCTTTAACGTATAAGCCTCCCTGACAGCGAACCCTCATTTCAGCCTTCTTAGGCGACAACTTCTTTAGTTTCACCTCGTATATGTACTTTTCCCGTGTCAAGTCGGCCCGTCTATGCAGAACCCTTAGAGGAGTTCTCTGCTTGACGACAACGTTGGATAGCTTTTCCTCCAGCATCTTTAAGTCTTCGTCGGAAACTTCCTTCTCGAACTCTATTAAGACACGGTACTCTTTTTGGGCAGCCTCCCCCTTCTTTACTTTCCTCACGAAGTCCTTGTCGACTATTTGCAGGTCGGAGACCTCCACTTTCCCTTTGGCGCAGGCGTTCACAGCCTCCTCGAGCTTTTTAAGGTCTATGAACCGTTTCTTCGGCTGTGAAATCTCCATGACGAAGGGTCTCCCCTTGCCGAGCATGCGGGCATCCACGTCTTCCCTTCCGGAAGCGTGGAAAGAGGTTTTAACGCCACCTGTGGCCTCAAGAAAAGGGGGGCTTATGAGTTCTTCAATGGATTCAGGGTACATTTTTCCTGTCCAGTTGCATTTTTCGCACCCCTTACCCTTACATTTTGAACATGTCCATTTTGACTGGGGGATTCCGCGAACAAGTTTTCTGTAGCGTCCAGCTATGTAAAGGGGATTGATTTGGAGACGTACGTCTTCCGTTATTGGGTTTATGAGGATGACGATGTCTGGTTTGCGGTGATCTAGTTTTTTGCCACTGTAGAGGGCTATTTTCCTGCTTAAGAGCCTTCCAAACTCCAGTCGGATGTTTTCGCCAAATTCGACGTTGAATCTCGCCCTAAACTCGTCTTCCCTCTCCTCAACTTCTGCGGGAAGCTCTATGCCAACCATGAACATGGAGAACTCGTATTCGCCCAGCTTTTCAAGAGCCTTTTTCGCCAGTTCATCAATCTTTTCAAAGCTGTTCCCGCAGAGGAAACATGTTTGGGCGGTTTTCCTTCTCGAAGAACATTTCCTCAATTCACGTAAAAGTTCCTCAGCTGGTTTAAAGAACCCGTTTGAAGCGAGGATTTTGAGGATGCGGACGCCCGCAGCTTCCTTCACGTAGACCAACGCTTGAGCCTCCATGAAAAGCAGAGTTTTCAGTATACGCCCTTTCTCCTCGTTCTCCACTTCATGGGCTAGGAAGGCGAACTGTCTGCCCAGACAATGGTCGCATAGAGGGTATTTCTCAAGCATTTGTAATGTTTTTTCAAGAAGGCCCACGAGACTCGCCTTGCCTTGCCTCCGGCTTTTAATCATCCCACGTCGAATGGCAAGCCTTTTCCCAATAAGGGTAAGCGTTTCTTTCTGCGGAGTGTTTTAAGCATTCTCCGCATCATTTCATACTGCCTAAGGAGCTCCTTAACATCCTTTTCGCTTGTCCCAGAACCCCGTGCCACCCTTCTGATGCGTGAAGCATTCAAGATTTTTGGGTTTTCCCTCTCCTCCGGAGTCATGGACTGGATTATGACACGCCATTTTTCCAGCTTATCCTCAGCCTCTTCGAGCATTTCATCCGGAATTGTGTAGGACATTCCTGGAAGCATCTTCAGAATTTTCTGGAAAGGCCCCATTTTCCGCATTGCTTCAAACTGTTCATACATGTCTGTCAGCGTGAACTTCCCGCTTAAAAGCGCCTTAGCCCTCTTTTCCGGAACATTGACTTCAGCCTCTCTCACCTTTTCAACGAGGGCTTCGATGTCGCCCATGCCGAGGAAGTCTGCCCACGAAACGGGATGGAACAAAAGGTTCTATGTCCTCGATTTTCTCTCCAGTGCTTATAAACCTTATAGGGGCGCCCGTTGCAGCAACTGCAGAAAGAGCTCCACCGCCCCTCGCTGAGCCGTCCAATTTTGTAACTAGGATGGAGCCTATGGAAGTTGCTTCGCTGAAGGCTTTGGCTTGGACGTAAGCTTGCTGTCCGATTGTTCCATCTATGATCAGCATAATCTCGTCTGGCTTTATTCTCTCCTCAAGCGTCTTCATCTCCTTGATGAGCTCCTTTTCCTCTTTGTGGCGTCCAGCCGTATCCACAATAACTATGTCTTTGTCACTGAACTGTTTCAGCCCTTCAAGGGCTATTTTGACAGAGTCCTTGCCTCTTGGGTCGCCGTAAATCGGCACATTTATTTCGCTGGCCAGCTGCTGAAGCTGTTCGAATGCTCCGGGGCGATAGGTGTCGGCGCATACCAAGGCTGGTTTTAAGCCCCTCTTTTGGAAGTATCTGGCAAGCTTAGCCGCCGCAGTGGTTTTCCCCGAACCTTGGATGCCAACAAGCATCAAAACCTTTCTCTTGCCGGGCTCCACCTTTAAGGGTGCTGGTTTCTCGCCGAGGAAACGCGTCAACTCCTCATAAACAACCTTTATCACGTGCTCGCGACGCGAAATCCCCGGTGGAACTTTCTCTTTTAAGGCTCTCTCCTCTATACGCTTAGAAATTTCGAGTACTAACTGAACGTTCACGTCCGCTTGTAGTAGGGCACGTTGCACGTCGCGGACCAGCTCTTTGACGGCAACTTCGTCCACAACGGTGGCTCTGAAAAGCTTCCGCAAAGCTTCATGAAGCGAAGCACCAAGTCTCTCTAAAGCCATCGAACTCTCCGAGTTTAAAGGGTGTTTCCCATTTAAATATGTTAAACCCAAACAGCCTTTTACCGCTCTTCCAGACCAGGGTATTTTGTGTCCAAAAAGTCAACTATAGCTTGAGCTGTCTTCTCGCCTAAACCCTTCACGGATAACAGTTCCCTTTTCGTAGCCTGAAAAACCCTTCTGACACTTCCAAAACGTCTGAGGAGGGCCTCAGCCCTTTCTGGACCAACCTTGGGAAGACTCTGCACAGCTAAAAGCTGCCTCTCCTTCAAAGTGTGCGTTTTAGGCTTATGCTTCACAACAACCCTTCGCCTTTCCTCCTCCTGCAATTTTTTGGCTAATGCACATAAAAACATGGCTGTGTGTTTTTCGTCCGGTGTGAAAACTGCTGCAATGTTGTGGTCAGCCATGACTTTGGCAAGGGCGCCCCAGAAAACTTGCGGGTTTTGCATAAACTTCACAGCGTTTAAAACATCACCCTCCACTACGAGGCAAGCGTTCTCGTAAGTTTCCGTCAACCTTTTAGCCTGCTCAAAGAGCCTCCCGTCAAAAACAGAGCGGAAAAAATCGTGAATCTCTTTCCGCTCAACAGCGTAGCTTTCAGCCACCACATAGTCCGCTGGAGCTAGAGCTTTCTCCACGACTTCACACCCAAATTCTCTCAGATAATCTTTCACATCCATGCTTTCACGGACGTCAGCGAAAACCTTTGGCTTAAACTCTCTGGACAAAGCCAGCTCACCTCTTTTAAAATCTTTAAGCTTCCACTTAAAATCTAGGGCGGCAAACCTCTTTAAGATCGGAAACACATTAAGAGTTGAGTGAAAAGGCCGGAATGGAGAAACACTACATCTGCCGCCGGTGCGGTAAAACCTATTCCACAACCGAGTACTTGAAAAGCCGTTTCTGCCCCCTCTGCGGAACTCTACTGGCTAGGATAGGCGCAAGTGCTGGCAGCGCAGTTGCTTTAGAAAATGAAAGCCATTTTGAAAGCTTAGTCAGAAAAGTCTTCCCCTACCCTAGTTTTCGCCCTTATCAGCTTAAAGCCATAAGATTTGCCTATGAAGTCATGCGGGACGGAAAAATAGGATTGCTTTGTTCCCCATGCGGAACTGGAAAGTCCATCTCAGTTTTAACAGCCTATTTCGCAGCCAGAGAGCTAAATCCGTCCATTGGTAGACTTGTAGCCTTAACTAGGACGAAAAATCAGCTGGAAATATACTCCAGAGAACTTAAAAACATTAAGGTGAACAGTGGCGTCAACTTCACAGCCTCAATTTTCAAAAGCAAGAAAGAAATGTGCCCACACGTTTTCGAAGACCCGAAACTCAAGGACATAAGGTACAGAGACTTCCTATACTATTGTAAGGGCTTAAAGGATGGTATCTTCGGCAAGACATGCGAGTATTACGAAAAAACGTATGATGGATGGAAACCCAGCTGGCACGCTCGCAACGTCATAAACAGGATAAAAAGCATAGGCCCCATTCTCCCAGAAGAAGTTTACAATGTTTGCCGCAACGAGGGTTTATGTCCCTACGAAATCACAAGGTGTTTAACCCGTTACGCTGACATAGTTGTGGGCAACTACAACTACATACTTGTCGAGGCTATTCGAGGCTCTATACTGGGGAGGGCTGGCATCCGCGTAAGAGAGATCAACTGTATCTTCGACGAAGCCCACAGCCTCCCATACTATGCGGCAGGCATATTTTCAGACGAGCTTTCTTCAAGGTCTGTGCGAATAGCGATAAAGGAGACGAAAACCTTTGAAATCGACGATTACGGTTTACTAGACGCCTTACACGCCGTCATGGTTGAGTTTGGAAAGAAGGTTTATAGAAACTATGGGCTGGACGTGGAGCACATGGTTGAGGAGGAAACAATCCTAGGGACTTTAGCTGATAGGCTAAACATGAACCATGAGAGACTTTTAGAGATTATTCAGGAACTATCAGACAAAGGGGAAGTTGTCCGCCAAAAAAGAAGAGAGATGGGTAAGAGCCCGATTTCTTATTTGTCCCACTGCATGGAATTTCTCGCCAACTGGATAAGCCTAACGGGTGCAAGCTACGCCAAATACGTTAAAGTTGAAGTGGATAGGGATGGGAAGAAACGCGTAAGGCTTGGAATCAGATGCCTCGACCCCTCTTTGGCTGCAAGCATCATCAACCAGCTGCGCTCTGCCATCCTCATGTCTGGAACTCTGTGGAACGTGGATTACTATGTGGATGTTTTAGGCTTGGATAGGAGCCGGTGCCGAAGCCTAGAGCTGCCCAGCCCATTCCCGCCTGAAAATAGGCTAATCCTCGTAGACAAGGCTGTTACAACAAAGTTTGAAAAGCGTAATGAAATCCAATGGAAACGTATCGCTGCCCATTTGGAACGAATTGTTCAGAAGATTGGAAGCAGAATCGCGGTTTACTTTCCATCCTACGAAGTTATGCAGGACATTGTTAAGCTTTTGAAACTCGACGTTCCAGTGCTTGTTGAGGAAAAGAAAACGAGAATCGGAGGGCGTGTTGGATTTTTTGCAGAAAAACGAAAAGGGCATAGTCTTCGGCGTTGCCCGCGGAAAAATAAGCGAGGGTGTTGATATAACTGAGGAAGGGAAAAGCATGTTGTCTGCGGTTATAATCGTTGGATTGCCATACCCCAAAAAGACGGAGCTCCAAAAAGCACTGTACAAGTATTTCAAGGAAAAGTTCGGAGAAAAAGCCATGGAATACGCCAACACGATTCCGTGCCTAAACACGTTGGCTCAATCCGCTGGACGCCTCCAACGCAGTCCAGAAGACAAGGGCATAATAATCATAATGGATAGACGCGCAGCCGGAAAATTCAAACGGAAACTTCCGGAAGACTGGCAAAAAGAGATGAAAGCCCACTTTCAAATAGAGAAAATCCTCTCCAGAATAGACACGTTCATGGCAGAACATTTTGCGGAAAAGATGCCTCCGTAAGGTTTTTACATTTATAAGGCGAAACAATTAGGAGAGGATTACGTTTGAAGGACGAAGTGAGAATTATTGAGAGGAAGGATATTCCAAAAGGCGCCATCATGCTCTTCGGTTTCCCTGACGTTGGCTTGGTGGGCGTAATAGCTGCATCCCATTTAATTCAAGAACTCGGCTTGGAAGAAGTTGCCTATATGGATTCACCTCTTCTGCCACCAATAATAGTTCTCCATGAAGGTTTACCCCACTCGCCCGTGAGAATTTTCGGGAATCACAACATCCTTCTGGCCGTGTCTGAGACGGCTTTGCCGGCGGAACTCATACACCCAGTCATGCACACGCTGATCGATTGGGGTAGAAGCAAAGGAGTTAAAATGATGATTTCTATAAGCGGCATACCTGTCCCGGACAGACAGGACCTTGAGGAACTGAAAGTTTTTGCCGCAGCCTCCAACGTGGAAACGCTAAAGATGGCCCAAGAGAAAGGGGTGGAAATTCTTCGGGAAGGATACATGGTGGGGCCTCAAGCGGTTATGCTTCAATACTGCGCAACTCTAGGATTACCAGCCTTAACCCTTTTGGCGCAGTGTTTCTTCCAGTACCCAGACCCTGAAGCAGCAGCTAAAGCCCTAGAACAGTTAGGAAGCGTCGCCGGCATAAAAGTTGATGTTTCAAAGCTTCTGGAGAAGGGCGAGGAAATCCGCTTGAAAGCGAGGGACATGATGAAACGAACCCAGCAGGAATTAGCCAAAATGAGGAAAACCCAAGAATACGACATACCACTTTACATCACATAAGGAAGGGAACTCTATGGAGGAGACTCCTAGAAGGAGACGTTCCATCTTTGATATAATCGATGAATATTTCGAAAGCCTTGAAGCTTGGGCTGAAAGGTTCAGTGAAGCCCTCTTAGAGAAACCAAGCTGGAACTGTAGAACCTGCACCATAGAACCTCTTCGAGATATATTGGTGACAAGCGACGAAGTTATAGTGACTGTGGACTTACCCGGTGCTGAAGAGAGCACAATTCAAATTAAACCCGTTGGTAAGGACACCATTGAAATTTCAGCCAAAATGAGGCGTAAGGTCAGCTTTGACGACTTCGGCATAACTCACTACAGGGGCGAGTTTCAGAAATTCCACTGTCGAACAAGGATTCCCGTGCCCGTCTACATGGACCGTATGGAGGTTCGATTCAAGAGGGGACTCCTAGAAGTCCGTCTCCCGCGAAAACACGAATATGAAATTCCTGTCGAGTGAAGCCTCAGCTCTCCTCAGAAGTCATCACTGTTCAGACGGCTCTTCTCGCGTCATCGGCTTCAAGTTTTAAAGATTTAAACAGCCAAATAAGGTTTTCATAAAAACCTTTAAACAAAGGACACCCAACATTAGGGTTCTGAGCTACGTAGTCTTTGATAGACTTACATGGCTCTTGGGATTCATAGGCTTTGGGCTCCTCTTGAGTTCATTGGAGCCTTCATCAGCCTCCTCCCCTGTCAGGGTGAACCCGCTCCAACCCTTCATCAACTCATCGAAGAGCTTTGGGGTTGGAGGAAGCCCCTCCATCTGAAGGTACAGGTCTGCGTTGGGCTGCCTGTCTATCTTCAACCCGCATTTGCATTCATATGATGCTCCTTTCGGGGCATTGACCATCCCACATCTGGCGCATCTTCTCGTGGAGTTCTTTGGGTTGAGGAGCGCGACCCTTGATTT
>JGI20130J15133_1003448_pt1 | contig 10901 bp, 10 predicted proteins | sample WasSprMetagenome_FD_15133 | JGI IMG/M metagenome (IMG submission 15133) | reverse complement strand
ATCAACACGAATTAAAGCTGTTGCCAAGCAATAAGATATCTCCAGCAAGTCTGACCACCTCCTTGCCTTAGCGGTGCCCTCGCCCTTCAGGGCGGGAAGGAGCTCAGTTAAGACGAGAGATTATTAGTTGGTGGCTGAACAGGAGATCGAGATGGAAATGTTGATGATCTCTATGGAAAGTGAACGTCCGCAGGAGCTTTAGTAGATGTGGGCTTGTAGTTGAGTACTGATAGAGCGTTTAATATGACGCTTATGTCGCTCAGTACCATAGCGGCGGCAGCCATTTCAGGTGTTAGGAACAGATGTGGGTATAGGACTCCCATAGCGATAGGTATCAGCGTCATGTTGTATATGAAGGCCCATGCTATGTTCTGCTTCATTTTCCTCCTCACGAGCTTGCTAAACTTTATTAGGAATGGCAGGCTCCCTAGGTTATTGTTTAGTAGTACTACGTCGCCAGCTTCCTTCGATACGTCAGCACCTCTACCCATAGCAACACCTATGTTAGCTGTTGCCAGCGCTGGCGCGTCGTTCAGACCATCACCAACGAACATAACTCTGTATCCTTTGTTCTGTAGGTCCTTAACTAACTCGGCCTTATCCTCCGGCTTGAGGCCCCAGAAGGCGAAGTCCAAGCCTAACAGTTTCTTGTAATAGCTGACGCTGGGCTCTATATCCCCACTAGCGAGTCCGACCTTGAAGCCCAGCTTCTTGAGCTCCCCGATTACCTGGGGAGCCTCAGCTCTAGGCCTATCACCGAGCTCCAAGACAGCCACAATCTCAGAGTTGATAGCTACTATTACTGGAGTCCTCCCCCTAGACCCCACCTCCCTCATTAAACTTAGAACCTCGTCCCCTACAGATGCTCCAACTATTAACATGAGGTCTAAGTTGCCCGCAGCTATACTGACCCCGTTTAAGACCCCATAAATTCCCTCTCCAGGTATGTGGACGAACTCCTCCGGGTCATTATATCCTATTCCATTACTAGAGCACGCTTCTAGAATCGCCCGAGCAATCGGGTGCTCACTCCTCGACTCCACAGAACAAACGAGACCTAGAACCTCTTTCTCCCTGAAACCATCCTTCAAGGTGTGAACAGCTATTAGAGCTTGCTTACCTATGGTCAGGGTGCCGGTTTTATCGAAAACTATCACATTCGTCTCTCGGATTCTTTCAAAAATATCGCTACTTCTTATCAAAACCCCACTCCTCGATGACCTCAGGACAGCTATGGAGATAACGAGAGGAATGGCTATGCCTAGCGCGCACGGGCATGCAACCACTAGGACTGCCGCCATAAACGTTACTGCCTTCTGTAGGCTGTCAAGAACTATCCACCAGAACGCAAACGTCGCTCCAGCAACAATCATCACGATCCACGTAAAAAATAGCCGACCACTCTGTCTGCCCACCTAGCTAGCTGTGGCTTCAGCGACTCGGCCCCTCTTACGGTCTCAACTATTTGTGCTAAGAGAGTGTCGTCCCCGACTCTTGGTACTCTAATCCTTAAGTAGCCTGAAACCAGCATGCTACCAGCTAGAACAGGATCCCTCGTTCCCGATCTCTTATGCCTTGGAAGAGGCTCACCTGTGAAGCTAGACTCGTCTACATGACCTTCACCTTCAACGACAACACCATCCACCGGTATGATCTCACCAGCTTTGACTTCAACAATATCCCCAGGTCTGATGTCGCTGATGGGCTTCTCAACTACCACATCGGTCTCTACTAGCACCTTTGCACTTCTCTTAATAGAGGTAGCAAGATCCTCGAGAGCTTTAAAGCTCCTTCTACGCAGGCGCTCTTCTAGGTACTTCCCAAGACCGACTAAGCCTATTACACCAGCAGATGCCTCGTAAAATGAGTGGCTGTGTAGAGACCCGTGAAATTCTAGCACGCCGAGAGCTATCAGCGTACCAAATAAGATAGTTGATAGAGATGATAGGGATATTAGTGAATCCATAGTTGGAGCTAGCAACTTGAGTGCCCTAGCCCCCCTAAAGATTATGTCGTAGTTCAATAATATAGCAAATAAGGCCATCACGAATAGGGTTAGGTCTTCGTATATCACTAACCTGTGCCCGGAGATCATTTCATACATCGATAACAATACCGCTAAGAAGCCGATGGTAAATGAGGTCAGCCGCCTATAGAGCAACGTCCTCTCGAGGAGGCTAGGTTTTCTTTCTACCTTGCCGGCAAGCCCGCGAACCCCTATCGCGGCTAGTCCTCTCCCTAAGCTCTCAGCGTCTGTCTCAAGGGGGTTGTAAAGGACTGTCGCTACCTTAGTAGCGGAGGAAATCCTCACGTCGAGAACTCCTTTCTCTCCTAGAATCTTCCTCTCTAGAAATGCTATGTGCTCATCGCTTACCTCCTTAAGGTCTAGGTATACCTTCTCTTTAATTACGTCATACCCGGACTCAACGATTTTCTTGTAAATATCCCGCAGAGAGCACGTAGAATCATCATACTCTACAATGGCGTCACCGCCGGTAACATCTATGTTTATGGCCTTAACGCATGACAATCCCTCAACACTCCTTTTAATAGCATAAACACAGGCAGCGCAGTCAATACCGACAATCTTCAGCCTAGCCTTCACCAGCATTTCGTTATCACTCGCTGGACAGCTAGCAGATCTTAACGATGTTACTTAGGCATGCCCTTAGGACCATGTGTTAGATAATATTCCGGTCTCTTCTCGAATTCTTCTAGACATCCCTTACTACAGAAATAGTATATCTTACCTTTGTAGACGGTTTTATATTGCGTTTTCTTCGGATCAACCGCCATACCGCAAACAGGGTCGATCTGGGTTAGTAGCACCTCTTATTCCCAGCGAGATATGTTGTGCTCCATAAAAAGCTTCACATCACATTCTTGCCCCTCGGGCGGGAAGGTCATGCTGCTTGAACAGCACCAGTAAATATAAAGGGATCTAAATAAACTCATAGTAGCTATCGAAGAGAAGTAGCTAGCTTGGGGGTTACTCGATGTGCGGTATCGTGGGCATCGCAGCGAGATCTGGGGCTCTGGGTGAGCCCCTAGGTCTCGCAATATACAGATGCTTAAAGAGCCTTGAGTACCGTGGTTATGACTCGATAGGCTATGCTGTGGTTCGTGTCGATGGTTCCCTCATTGTGAGGAAGAGTAGGGGTAAGATCGATGAAGTCTTCGAGAGATTGGGCTTCGCAGGTGTGGACGGCTTAGTAGGTATTGGACATACGAGGTGGGCTACGCATGGGAGACCTACCGACTTCAATGCCCACCCTCACACCGATTGCGGCGGTAGGGTAGCAGTAGTCCATAACGGCATAATAGAGAACTTTGCTGAGCTCCGCAGGTGGTTGAGTGGCAGGGGCCACGTATTCAGGAGTGATACAGATACCGAGGTGATTCCCCACCTCATAGAGGAGTTCAAGAGGTCGGGTGCTGACAGCTACACAGCTTTCAAGAGAGCTGTCTCGATCCTTAGAGGCACCTACGCTATAGCAGCCATAGACCTCGACACCCCTGACCGGGTATACTTCGCAAGGAACACATCACCGCTAGTAATAGGTTTCGGGGATGGAGCCACCTTCGTTTCCAGCGACATACCTGCCTTCCTAAACTACACTCGCAGGGTCCTAGTACTGAGGGACCGTGAGGTTGGCTACGCCACAGCCAGCAAGGTCCATGTCGAAGTAGTCGAGCCCGGGGGGCTGGAGAGGCTGGATCCTCCGGGTTCTGAGGTAGTTGATTACGTAAGCAGGGTGAGGCTCGTCGAGTGGACTGCTGAGGTAGCTTCTAAAGGCGGTTACCCGCATTTCATGCTTAAGGAGATATATGAGCAGCCCTACGCCCTAGCCCAGACCTTAGCTGGTATGGCGGACCAGGTTAGTGAGGCGCTTAACTTGCTAGCTAGGGCCGAGAGGCTCGTCCTAGTAGGTGCCGGCAGTAGCTACCACGCATCACTCGCCGGGTCCATTTTCTTCGCTAACTTAGCTGAGCTGCCCAGCACGGCAGTGGTCTCATCCGAGGCGCTGTGGCACGCTAAGGCATGGGGTAAGGGAGATGTAGTGGTAGCTGTTAGCCAGTCAGGTGAGACGATTGACACCCTCCTCGCGGTTAGAGAGGCTAGGAGACGCGGGGCTGTGGTGGTCGCGCTCTCGAATGTAGTTGATAGCACTATCCCTAGGGAGAGCGATCTCGCAGTCTACACAAGGGCCGGGCCTGAGATAGGTGTAGCTGCGACGAAGACCTTCACTACCCAGGTGATCTCACTGCTTTACATGGCTACNGCAACAGGGGTTAGGCGGGGGGTACTTCCCGGCAGGGAATCTGATNCCATACTATCCGATCTCATGAGAATCAGCGAACTAGCAGGCGATGTCCTAAGCAGGAGCAGTGAGACCTCGAAGAAACTGGCTGAGGAAGTCCTCGCGGGAAGCAGGAGCTGTTACTATCTGGGTAGGGGGGCTGGACTGGCTGTAGCTATGGAGGGAGCACTCAAGATCAAGGAGGTAGCCTACGTACACGCTGAGGCATACCCAGCTGGCGAAAGCAAGCACGGCCCTATAGCCCTAGTCGAGAGAGGCTTCCCCACACTGTTCGTGGCTTTAGGCAACGAGGACTCTGAGCTGGTGTCCAGCAACGTCGAGGAGATGAAGGCTAGGGAAGCCCTAACCATCGCGGTACTACCCACCGGTACAAGGATGAGGCACCTTGACTACGCCATTGAGGTGCCTAGGATCCATCCATACGTACTAGCGGCACTCGCGGTCATACCCCTCCAGCTGGTAGCATACCACACAGCAATAACCAGGGGCTACGACCCCGATAAACCGAGGAACTTAGCAAAAACAGTTACTGTGGTCTGACCCGCCATGAAGAATGCCCGGGGCTACACTCCCTCTCCCTGAGGGCCCGGCCCCGGGCCAGGTCTCCAGCCCGTTACCCCTACCCCTCTCTGGGCATGGAATATGAGATGCCGTCGGACCTCAAGGCATCTGATGAGGGACTCAAGTACATTAAAGAGAAAATAGGGAAGCTAGGACTCAAAGCAACAATAGGCGGCTCCGGTTAAGCTAGGGGTTCGGGTTTCATAGGGCTTGATGTTGTTTGGTATCGAGCCCTCTACCCTTGGCTTCACAGCCCTCAGGATCCCTTTCATCGGGATCCGCATCCTGGCTCCACCCAATCCCGCCTCTCTCGGGTCTTCACAGCATACCCGCATCCCGAGGCGTCCCCCAGCAGAGGAAGCACCAACAACCCTTANAAACCTATATGAAACTCGANACANTCGCGAAAGGGCAACNAGAGNTGGGCTGTTTCGTAGCTGATGTAGGAGTTGAATTCATAGGTATAGGTTCCGGTTTTGATTTACTGCTTAGAGCCTGCCTAGATGATGGGAGCCGTGCTCCGAGCCTGGGCGGGTTTAACCTAGATGGGAGCCGTGCCGTCGGGCTCGACGGTCGCCCATGAACCCACGGGGATATCAAAGCCCCTGTGGGCTAGGTGGAAGTCCCTAGGTGCAATGAGTAAGTATAAACTAATGAGGATGAGCATCTAGGGACAAACGGGACCCGATACTTGCCTCGCTATTCATGGTGATACGTTCCCTTAACTATTTTGACAAGCTCTGTGATGAGCTCATCTAGGAACCTGATGAAACCTTCCTCATCGTACATCACGAGGTGCTTCTTCTCCTCAATCATCCTCTGAATTCTGTCAAGTCCTTCAACGGCCTTNCCTTCTAGCCTCATTATGTTAATAAGCCTTGATGCTGCGTCTATCAGTCTGAGGGGGCCGTAAAGGTGTGGCTCGTCAACACATCCCCTAGCACTCGTTATCAGGAAGGCAAGTAGCTTGAAGTACTCGTCTCGGGTAATGTCCTCAGTATTTCCCGTAGTGAACCACCTCTTCGAGCGGTCTCCTCCTCGGCGGTTCAGGCCACCTGTCTGGGTACCCAAGGCTCACCATCAAGATTGGGTCGACATGTTCGGGGATGTCGAGTAGCTCCTTAACAGCGGTCTTATTGAATGAGGCTATAGGGCACGAGCCGATACCTAGGGAATACGCTGCTAGCATCATGTTCTGCGCGGCCATAGCTACATCCATCACAGCCACCAGTTCCTTAGGTCCTCTCCCCTTGATTCGCTCCCTATTGACGCAGAGAACTACTAGAGTATCTGGGTCGCCGAAGAGACCTGGCGAGAACAGCTTTATCTTCTCTACGGTGCTTCTATCCCTAACTACTACGAATTCCCAGGGCTGTGCGTTGCTACCGCTCGGTGCCCAGACAGCTGCTTCGAGAACCACCTTCAGGTGATCCTCAGGTATGTGCCCATCTCTAAAACTCCTCACACTTCTCCTACCCTTAATAGCCTCCAGCACGCCGACCATCGTTAGGCAGCCCTCAACTACCGCTGCCTATGAGGAGCACACCCTCCCTCATCACTAAGCGACCGTCAACATACACGTTCGGCTTCATTATGACGCCATCTAGGTGTACTGGGGCTCTAACCCTCCCGCCGAAGTCGAAGTTGCTTCCGAGCGCTATGTGGACAGTCCCCAGAACCTTCTCATCCTCTAGCACGATACCGCTCACTCTAGCACCGGGGTTTGTCCCAACACCGAATTCCCCTAGGTTCCGGGCCTCAACCCCGTACCTCGAGAGCAGCTCTCTCAGCTTCGCCGCTTCGGGGCCGCCCTCGATATGCTCTGCTACACCGTCCCTGAAGGTTATCCTTATCGGCTGTGTGAGTAGCCCCACGCCCGCCATAGATCCATCAACCACCACTACACCATTAGCTGTCCCTTCTACGGGGGCTATGTAGGCCTCACCGCTAGGTAGGTTACCCCAGTCTCCAGGGTTAATCAGTATCCCGGTACTCCTCCTAGCCTTCCTACCCTCAATAGAGAATACCAGATCCGTCCCAAGGCTTGTCGTCACCCTAACCTCCCTACCCTCATCTAGCACATCAGCCACTAGGTTAGTCAGCCTCTGAACGAGGTCGTAATCCACACCCATGGTCCTAACGAATATGTCCTCCGTGATGCCGGGCATAGTTGCCACTCTAGCACCTCTCTCAGCAGCCTCCTTCCTAGCCACCGTGTGCGTTAAGGACCTCGAAGTAGGGGCCACTACGACGTTAGCCACCTTCATAGCCTCAGCAACAGGCTTCGGAGGTTCCTCACCGTGAACACTCCTCGGAATCATCTCCATGTAGATAGCCTCGGCACCCAGCTCCCTAGCCTTCAACCACAGGTGAAGACCTATGATCCTAGTAGGCTCATCAGTTACTACTAAGACGGACTCACCGGCTCTAACACGCAGGCACTTCATTAGGGCTATCTCCGCTGCTCTGAGCAGCTCCTCCTTAATCTCAACACCTAGGAAGCTACCTCCATTCACCTCCCTACACCTCCAGCAACTCCCTCAGGACACGACCTAGGAGGGTCCTCGGTATAATAACAGGCTTCCCTGAGACGGCGGCCACCGCCTTCTTCGCCTCCCTATTGAATCCTATACAGTCCAACACTATCAGATCTCTGTCTCTCAGCTCCTCAGCAGCCCTCCTCAGCTCGTTGAGCGTCCCCGTATAGGGTGAGACGCTCAACACCTTAATGTCCTGAGCAACGCCGCGCCACTTCCTCCTAGTTAGATCTGTCTGTGCCGGGTCTGGAACCACCACGCCGAGCTTACCGGGCTTGAGGGACTCGACAACCTTGATTAAGAGATCTGAAGGCTCCACAAGCAACTTCCTAGACCTCAGCTCTGGGAACTCACCTGTGCAGAGCAGCCCTATTACATCGACTGAGGGTTCTAGGGAGTCTATACATCTCTGCATTAGGGGGAGTATCCTCTCTCGGGCTACCCTAACCTCGGAACCGTCCCTGAGCCTAGTAACTAGGACGTACTCACCCTCCCTCGGGGCTAGCCCAGCTATCTCATCCCTACTGAGCTTGTCTAGGGCTCCGCACTCAACTATCTCAATACCGGAATCACCTAGCACGTCCCTTATCTCCGGGACTACGTCCGCCCTAGGGGACTGACCTATAGTTACAAACCCAATCTTCCTCACGGCAACTCACCACATCTTCTTACCTATTACATCCTCAACCTGCTTCAGGATCTCAGGATCCTTAACTCCCGCACCAAGCGGTATGAGCTCCTTAGGGATGACCACGACGATTACCTCATCCCCTACCTTGATCTCAGCCGATGTGAGCGGGAGGGATGTGCTAGCGCCCAGCGTGACGATGAGGTCTGGGAACGTGGCTAGCCTACTGCCCTCAGAGTCCTCTAGGGTCATGTACTCGTTCCAGAAAGTTATAACGTAGGACTTAACGACACCTCTAACTAGTACCCTCCCTACGTCGTACCCACCGCGAGTCTCTAAAGAGACGTCGTCTACGATCCCCCTATCTACGATGGAGCCGCCCCCGAGGTACTTGATAACCTCATGCGCTACCCCCTCAGCATCGCCATACTGCCTCTGCATTATCCTACCGACCTCAATGGCCTTACTGAGAGCTCCTACTGCCGCGTTCTCCCTCAGATAGCTCGGGCTGACAGGGTTGCGGGTTACGGCCACCATACCTCCCGCCTGCACGGAGGCTTCCCTAATCAACCTGTCGACCCTAGCTAGAGAACCTCGGGCCACAACCTCGACATAAGTACCTGCCTCCCTATTCCCACCTACAGCAGCCTGAACGGAGACGTAGTCCCTGACCTTGTGAAGCCCCATAGATCCCATCACGCCTGTCGGGTGAGCCCTACCGTCGGCCGGTGCGTCAACTACTGGGATTCCTAGGGCAGCCGCGGGAACCCACCCGTTAGCAGTTGAAGCACCGCCGTTCTCGGACGATATGAAGCCCCCTAAGCACACGCCGCCGTAGTCTCTTAACAGCTCNGCTGATCTCACCATGTGGCTGGGCTTTACGTACCTCTCCTTAGCTGCTGGTGCCCCTACGAGGGATGCAGTAACGACGTGGCTCCCCTCCGGAACTTCGTCAACGCTAACTATGTAGAGGTCCCCCAGCTCTACAGCTAGCCTAGCACTCAATAGCCCGGTTCTCAGGTCCCCACCTCCCCCACCACCGAAGAACGACCCGCCGAGGACAGCCGCCTCAGCTAACTTCTCATCAACCTTGATCCTCACCCAGCATCACCCCTCAACGAGCCTTGCTTTAGGATAGCTAAGGTTACAGCACCCGCAGCTACCACTGGATCCACCACCGGAATACCGGCTATCTCCCTAGCTACTCTAGCGAAACCTATAGTGGAGTACCCAGTACAGGCAAGCGCGACTACGTCGACCCCGTGCCTGAGTAGGTTCTTCAGGGCCTTCTCAGCTGCCTCCCTACCCCAACCAGTCATCAGATCCAGCGTGTTCTTAACGCCTTCAGGCTTCTCCTCAGCTACTAGGTGGGGCCCTAGAATCCTCCTAACGACGTCCGGGGTGTCCTCAGTGAGGTTTAGTACCCCGACTCTATCCCCGTAGGCTAGGGAGAGGGAGGCCAACGCGGAACCAGCACCTACTACAGGTATCCTCAACTCCTTCCTAGCCTCCCTGACCCCGGGGTCTGCTGCGCAACTAACTATGACTGCGTCAACGCCATCCCTCTCGAACTCCTTCGCTAGCCTAACGACCTTAGGTTTAGCTACCTCCTCAGTCTCTCGGTCGTAGACCCCCTTAGGCTGGTCCTCAATGCACCTGCTGACAACCTTCAACTCCGGAAAGGCTGTCTCGATGATCCTACCGTGAAGGTTCAGTAGCTCCTCATCCTTCAGCGTCAAAACCCTGATCAAGCCCACAGTAAACCTCACGGCTAGTCACTAGCTACCTACTAGGTATCCCCTTCCTAAGTATGTCAGCAACAGGGCCGTGCATCCTAATTATGGTCTCCCATTCCTGGGGGTCGTAGAACCTTGCCCTACCCATAGTGAAGTCCTTCGCTACTTCTACCACAAACCTCGTCGCCTGCTCTAACGCCACGAAGTTCGTGGGGCCTGTCCCAGAGCCCGGTAAGGCCATCCTAGCCGTTATAGCTACCCCAACTACCGGTGCCTTCGTGTAGAGCCAGGGCTGTACCATGCTGTTTATGTGGTAGACCGGTGTCGAGTACGGGAGAATGTCCTGCATTGTTATCGGTACTATCACCGGGGGCTCCCCGGTGACCCTGACATATATGTCGGTTAGGTCGGGGCTGACCCTCAGTATCCAGCCCTCCTTGATTGTCGGAGTTATTGCGAAGCCTGTGTGTTTTATGACCCAATTAGCCTTAGTGGCATCGACTGAGAGGACAGCATCCATCTCGTCCCTTACCTCCCTCTTGAGTAGAGTGAAGATGTCGACCGGGGAGTCCATCATCGGGACAGGCTTGTACGGGCGCGTCGGTGCGTTAGGGCAGATGTGGGTAGTGATTACGACGTCGCCAGGCAGGACATCGCCCCGGGCCCTCATCTCGGCGACCTTATAGGCCGTAGCGAGCGCTACCACAGCCCCATCAGCGTCGGAGACCATGCCTATGTATGTCGGCCTAGCGCCGATACCTCCCAACCTACCTACAACCCCGAGTGTTGGGGACGGACCCCCTGAGGTCTTACCTTCCTTTCCGGGTATTACTATAGTTACGAAGTCCGTCGAGCCTTTCTCCCCGCGAATAGTTTCGATATCCATCTTAATGTCAGTGAAGCCTTTGCTGGTGAAGAACCTTCTGACAGCCTCACCATTCACCTTAGGATCGTCGAGAAGGTCTATTACCTCTAGTACGTGTTTCAATGTGGACATACCAGACCACAACCTAGAATGTCCTACACTAATTTTAAACTTTCAAGGGCCGTTTCGTAGTTGTTGACTAGGAGTTAGGTTTATAAGCTCTGGTTCTGCTCATGGTGTGGATGAGGGGCT
>JGI20130J15133_1003447_pt1 | contig 10902 bp, 9 predicted proteins | sample WasSprMetagenome_FD_15133 | JGI IMG/M metagenome (IMG submission 15133) | reverse complement strand
TTCGGTCCATTAACGGCGGAGTTGCGGAAGATGAATGCCCAAATCTCTTGGGGCATGACCTTGGAGGAAGCCTTAATCGCATTTGCCAAACGCGTAAACACCGTTCTTGTTCAGAGAACCATACCTCTCATAATTGAGGCAAACCGTTCAGGCGGACACGTGGAAAAAGTCTTTGATCCCATGGGCAAGTTCGTTCAGTCAACACTGATACTTCATAAAGAGCGTCAAAATAGGACAAGACCTTACATTGCCATAATTTATGTGGCTTTCTTCGTCTTCCTATTCACAATAGTATTGCTTTTCAAATCCTTTTTTGTGGAAATACAAGGCTTACCCATGCTTGGAACAGCCGTTATGGCGCCAGCGGAGATAAAACGCCTATTCTTGCACATGACGGCGATTCAAGGATTTTTCGGCGGTTTGGTGGCTGGAAAGATGGGTGAAGGCACGGTAAGCGCTGGGCTAAAGCATAGCCTAGTGATGATGGTTTGCGGCTACCTAGCCCTAAAACTATTCCTATGAGGTGATGGGCATGGTGGACAAGCGGCGGCTTTTAAGGCTTTTCATGGACAAGCGGGCTATAACCCCAGTGCTAAGCAACCTACTCCTTATGGTTGTGGCTGTGGCTGCCATGTCAATAGCCGCCGCCACCACATACGTCATAACAACGAACCTCCGTGAAACCATGGGGGAACGCCTAATCATAGAAGATGTCTGGTTCAACAACGCGTCCGGCACAAGCCAGATAAGCATTTACCTCCGCAATATTGGAAAAGTGCCAATACGCATATCCACAGTCTACATAAACCACACCCGCTGGCCAGCGCCAACCACAGAGTTGGGACTGGGCGACCACGGCTGGCTTAACATAACCTACAATTGGGCGCCAGACAGGCTTATACCATTTAGATGTTGTGACAACGAGGGGGAACCATGCTGGAGGCTATTATAAGGCGCCTTAAAAGGCTAAACTGCAACAAGCGAGGCGTGAGCAACGTCCTAGTCGTAATGCTAAGCCTAATCCTAATAACAGTTATTGTCGCGAATGTGGTCATTTGGAACTATCAAATGAGCCAGCTAGACATTGAAAGAATGCACGAATCAATAAGCATAACAAACGTTACTCGTATAACACGCTCTCAATGGTTTATAGCCAAAAATGAATTCTTTATAACAACTGGAACCAGAATAAGAGGTTCATACACTGCTACAACAAGCATAGACGGCTCTTATGAAACCTTCAGGGAGGAACTTCCAACAGTCCACTATAACCCTACAAACTACGTTTTAGGCGGCTCCACACGGCTTTTTTCTGGTTCAATAGCAAATCTGCGAACAGATGACAGTGTTTACATGCAGTTCCAAAGTTACCCAACAGAATTTTCAGAAGCCACTGAAATCTTTGGGAATAATGCTACTGGGGGGGCATATCGTAACACTGAAAATATTATAGTCGGTTCAGTTTTCACTCCAACAAAGGATGGTGAGGCACAAAGCATTACAATATATGTGCGTATAACCAGTAGTTCCAAGAATATGAAATGCGCCATCTACCTGCACAGCAACCTAAGTTTGGTGGCGCAGACAGAAGAAAAGTTAGTTCCAGTGAGCACTGGTTGGGTAACATTCAATTTTAATGCGCCTAAACCAGTGCTCAGAGCTAACACAGAATATCTGCTTGTTGCCTGGGCACAATCTGGCAACGGCTACGCATACTTGTACTACACTTCTGTGCAACAGAATCAAGGGCACTATGTAAGCTCAAATTATGCTGGAGGTTTTCCAAACCCCCTGCCAAATCCCAACCATGAAAATCGGGCATATTGCATTTATTGCACCTTTAAGCCAGCAGTTGAAGAGAAAGTTGAAATTGAATTCACTGGAACTTCGGATACAAATCTCTGGATGAACCTAGCATGGACTGTTAACACATGCTTTACTGCAGACAATGTGGCGGCAACTTTCCAATTATACAACTACCAAGCTGGCGAGTATCCCACAAGCGGGGATGGACATAACAGCACTATAATCGGAAGAGAAGAAGTCAACATAACCCAGTCAATAACAGCCAATCCCATGGCTTTTAAGGACGCTGAAGGCAACTGGAAGATGAAAATAACTGGAACAAAGGCAACAGCAGTACCGTTCATCTTTAAAGTTGACTTGATAGAGCTTAAGGCAACTTTATCAAACATTTACCGCCTTGAAATCTCTAACATTTTCACAATAGACTTGCCAAAATACCCACTGGACTACGTTTACGGCGTTGAAATAATGGTCAGATACAACGTTTCAGAGGTGGCTGAACGCTGGTTCGTAAAGGCATATGATTGGGCTTCCGAGGGCTACAGCGACACGGGCTTTAACAGCACAGAGGGAAACCAGCCAGCACTTAACGAGTGGAACAATTACGCAATAAGCATAGGCGAAGATTGGACGCGATACATACGCAGTGACGGTGTCATCCAAATAATGTTCTGCGACGAAGGCACAAGCGAAAACCAAACGCTTTTGCACTTAGATTTTATTGGTGTGCGCGTCATCGTCAATGGCATACGCTTGGACATAAGAAACAGCGGAGCCACAACAGCTCATATAGTCTCCTTATGGATTATTAATGCAACCCACCACATGTATTATGATGCAGACTTGTTCATAAACTCAGGAGAAAGCGCAACCTACATACGTATTGACATAGCCCCGCCAGCAGGCAACTTCACAGTTAAAATTGTCACGGAAAGGGGTAATATAGACACTTTTTAGGCTATTTCTTGACCAGTTTGTCCTTAAGGGCTTTCATAACTTCCTTTGAATCTCTAGCTTCAATGACCTTAATGTTGTAGAGTTCAGCCATTTTTTTCGCGTTTTCATTTAACTTTGGAATAGCTATTAAAAACGCGCTGTCCGGTGCTACATCGTATATTTTTGCGAATAGGGCTATTACTGGCTGTTCTGAAACTATGTCATCTGTTGCTGTTGCCACATCCATAACCGTCACTTTTTTGGTTATTTCCTTTTGGTAGGCGGCTATGTCAAACATGTGGTTTGCGCCTGACTTGCCCTTCAGAAAGGCTGGAGCCTCCACCTCAAACCCGCTTTCAACAAGAAACTCCTTTATGGGCGCGACGAAAATCCATCCGGCTGTTATTTCGCCCTTCACTTCCTCATTTAGCGTATAGGCGTAAATGTCTCGAATTTCCACCTCCTCAAAAGTGAAGTCTGCTTGGCATTCCCGGCAGAAGTGCCTCGTGACAGGTATGTCAAAGCTTTTGCCGCAGTCTTTGCATGTGCACCATATTCCAGCCTTCCTATAGTCCACTTCGGGCTTTTTTAGCTCTTCACGGCATTTGGGACAAACCAGCTTTTCACCCTTTCTAAAATTTTCCTCCACATCCATGTAGCCACATTTAACATGCTCAATCAGCGAGCCCTTCTGTATATTAAAGGATTTACAGTAGGGACAACAGTAATGGGTTGAAACATTCTGCGAGCCGCAACTGGGACAATACAATATTTTGTCGTAAAGCTTCCTTTCAACAACCTTCGCCTCATAAAGCCTTTTCAAGAAACCCTCAACTTTTGCAGAGTCCCCTAAAATTGCCTCAACTTCAGCGTATCTGTAACCAAACTTCGGGTCAAAGGTTGGTTTAAGCTCGCTGATTTCGCCACTTAAAAATTTACTTAAGAAAACTTGGACACTCGGGTCCTTGTATAGCTTTATCCTCTCAAGCTTTCCCGTTTGCAGCATCAATTTCCCGTGCCAGTAACTATCAAACTAGCATTTAGAGGGTCAAACCCTAATTATATAAAATTTGTTGCTGTTAAAACTTTCCATAAGGCGCGTTTTCCCTCGAAAAGTTTTAAAGGCTTGCTGTGCTTGTCGTCTTGAAAGGTGTAACCGAGAATGAAAACACAAGCAAAAAAGCTTGCGCACTGTCCAAAATGCGGTTTCACATTTGACATATCCTATGGTAGAGCCTTTGCATGTTCCGGGTGTCCCTCAACAGTGCAATGCAGCTATGCAAAGTGCCCAAAATGCGGGCATGAATTTCCATTGCAGTAAGATAAAAATTCAAAGCAAAATGATGCTTTAACAGTCATGTTTTTTAACTCGATTTTCTCATATTCCTAGAGCAAAATTTGCGAGAAGCCATACGTCAGTGGTGATCAATTGTCCAAGCGTCTGATACTTCGGTGGGCAACCATTAAAGGTTTAACGGCGATAATCCTATTCCTTGTAACAGCCGCCCTCATCGAGTACGCCACTGTCCTCTACGCCATTTCCCTTGGAGTTAAAGAAGAAAACCCGTTGAAGGGAAGCTTTCAGTTTCCCGGGACAAACTGGACCATAACAATTGTCGTAAGCCCGCTCTTCCACCTGGTCCCATTATCAGTTATTATCGCCCTCGTTTTCAGCTGGATTTGTATGACAAAATACGCGGCCATACAGCCTCCAAAACCGGCTGAAGGAAAACCTAAAGCCAAGCCGCAAAAGAAGGGTCAAACTTTAAAAACAGAAAAGCTCACGTCCAGAATAGGTGGCGCCATAAGGAAATTTTTTGGTATAATAAAGTCTGGACTTTTGCGGATTAAAGGGGTTTCCTACATCTGGAGTAAGGTTAGCTTTGCAAGGGCAACAATAAAAAGTGCCTTGATAACAATTCTTGTTTTTTCAGTTCTAATCTTATTAGTTTCGGTTATCGCCTATCCTGGACTAATTTACACGGCTTTTTCAAGCATGTATCAAGGAAGCCCCTCCCTTCTCCGATTTGTAAAATCTGTGAACAACGCTTTGAAGGGCTTCGTTTCGGCTCTCGGTCCCATCGAATGGCTTTGCTCATCAATAAATAATGCCATAATATCTGCTGCGCCAGCCTTACGGGACTTTCTTTCGACCCTCGGGGGCTTAACTAAGCCCCTTGTGGATTTGCCACCTGTTGGCAAATACATTGTTTTCCAAAATGTTGCAGCTTGGGTTTCAGGTTTGGCGGTTTTCTCTTATGGGTTTTTAACGCGAAAAGGTTATCGCCTTAGAAGGGCAAAGAGAAGGTAGAGGCTTTGGGGATGGCTGACCGTCCAAGGTTTGGTCCAGCAGGAGTTCCCCCAACTTTTAGGGCTATGAAAGCCGCCTTGACAGATGTTCCAAGACTATTGCGGGAAGAGGGTTTAGACGCCTTTGAATATCAAGCTGTGCGTTGGGGTGCAAAACCCCAAATTAAGAGGGAAGATGCTGAAAAATTGGGATTGAAGGCTAGGGAGAACGATGTACTCTTAAGCCTTCACGGCTCCTACTTCATAAACTTGTGTGGTGGAAAGGAGACAGTTGAAGCCAGCAAAGACCGCCTAATTGCTTGTGCCACAGCATCCCGGTGGATGGGCTCCAAAATCGTCGTCTTTCACCCGGGGTTTTATGGCAGAAAACCTCCAAAAGAAGTTTTCAATGAATGCCTCGAAGCCTTAAAAGATGTTGTTGAAAGGCTGAGGGCTCTGGGAATAAGCGACGTTAAGCTTGGTCCAGAAACCATGGGGAAGCCAACCCAGTTTGGCAGTTTAGAAGAGGTTTTGGCTTTATGCGAACAAGTTGAGCAAACCCAGCCAGTTATAGACTGGGCGCACTTGCACGCGAGGGACCGTGGACGCTTTAAAAACGTTGACGACTTCCGTGTGGTTGTGGAGGAAATTGAGAGGCGTTTGGGAACGGAAGCCGTAAAAAACATGCATTGCCACTTTACAAAGGTTGAGTTCACCGATAAGGGGGAGAAGTGCCACCACACAATGGATGAGGCTGGTTATGGACCCGACTTTGAGATGCTGGCAAAAATTATAGCCGATTTTAGGCTGAACCCGGTTATAATAAGCGAAAGTCCCGTGTTGGATGTTGACGCCATAAAAATGCGGGACATCCTCAGAAAAGAGATGAAGACTTAAACAGCCCAAGCTTGTGCGATACCTTTTTCTATAAAGTTTGTGTGCTGTTTATGGGTGACTTTCGGTTTTGGTTAGGCTAAGGGGCTTCCAGAAACTCGTAACAATTGAGGAAGCGAAAAAACTGTTTTTCAACAGCCTAAAAATTGGGCGCCGAAAAACTGAAATGGTTTCCGTGTGGTGCGCTCTTAATCGTGTTTTGGCAGAGGACATTATCGCAGAGGAAGACTTGCCAAGATTTGACCGTTCAGCGGTTGACGGTTATGCCGTGAGAGCCGAAGACACTTTTGGGGCTTCCCAGTTTAAGCCAAGAACCCTAAAACTGACAAATGCGAGTGAATTGGAAAGTGGTGAAGCCAAGCAAGTTTGGACTGGAAACCCTCTTCCAAAAGGTTCAGACGCCGTTTTAATGCTGGAAAACGTTAAGCCAATTGGCGACAGCCAAATAGAGGTTTGGACTGCTGTCACGCCGGGCGAGAATGTTTCCAAGCGGGGAGAAGACATAGCAAAAGGCGAAGTTGCAGTAAAGGCTGGAACCCGCCTAAAACCCCACCATCTAGCCTTAATATCAGCGCTTGGAAAAAGCGAAGTAAAGGTTTTTGAAAAGCCTAAGGTGGCGATTTTGGCTACTGGAAACGAGCTTGTCGAGGTTGGAGAAAAACCAAGGGAAGACCAAATCTATGAGACGAATAGGGTTTTGCTGGTTTCCTTATGCCATCAACTGGGCGCAGAGCCCATAGACCTTGGAATAGCCAAAGACAATATTAAGGAAATTTCAGAAAAGCTAAAGCATGGGCTGGAAGAGGCAGACGCTATAATAACCACTGGCGGAACAAGTGTCGGAGCATCAGACCTAGTTCCAACAGCCATAAACAGGCTTGGTGAGCCGGGGATTCTCGTTCACGGGGTTGCCATGCGCCCAGCCATGCCAACAGCCCTAGCCATTGTGAATGATAAGCCAATAGTAGTGCTTTCCGGCAATCCAGTTGCAGCCTTCTTCGGCTTTGAGGTTTTCGCAAGACCCCTAATCCTCAAAATGCTAGGCATAGAAAACGAGCCTAGACCAGTTGTGACGGCAAGGCTTACGAGGCGAACTTCAACAGCCCTTGGAAGAAAAACCTTTGTCCGTGTCCGTGTCTTTCAGCAGAATGGAGAGTTTTTCGCTGAACCCATAAGTGCAAGGGGTTCCGGCATAATTTCAACATTGACTAGGGCCAATGGATATATTGTTGTGCCGGAGAACCGCGAAGGCTTAGAAGAGGGCGAAACAGTTCAAGTTCACCTCTTTGACTCGTTGGAGGTTTTTGGCGAGAATGTTTAGGAAACTCTTAACCCTTGAAGAGGCAAAACAAGCCATTCAAAGGCATTTTGAGGCAAAACCGTTAGGTGTGGAAGAGGTCCCGCTTTTGGAGGCGTGTAACCGCGTTCTGGCAGAAGATATAACCGCTTCACTGGATATTCCGCCCTTCAACCGTTCAACAGTGGACGGCTACGCCGTAAAAGCCGAGGATACCTTTGGCGCGGATGAAAACAGACCGGTAAAGCTGAGGCTTTGCGGAACTGTAAACGTTGGCGAAATGCCAAAAATAAGGGTGGAAAATGGAACAGCAGCAGAAATAATGACTGGCGCCCCAATTCCCGAAGGCGCCGACGCCGTTGTCATGGCTGAAAACACCGAACGAAAAAACAGCGATGTTTACGTTTACTCTGCAGTGGCGAAAGATGAAAATGTCATGAAAGCCGGAGCAGACATTAAAAAGGGCGAAACAGTTGCAAAACAAGGGCAGCTTTTAGGCTCACGGGAAATAGGCGCCATAGCAGCTGTTGGAATTTCGAAAGTTAAGGTTTACAAGGTTCCACAAGTCGCAGTCTTATCAACGGGCGCAGAAGTAACCGAACCAGGCAAGCCCCTAGCCCCGGGGAAAATTTATGATATTAACGCTTACAGCCTAAGCACAGCTGTTTTGGAGAGCGGCGGAAAACCAGTTTACATGGGAGTTTTTCCAGACGACCAAAAAGAGCTCGAAAAAGCATTAAAAAGGGCTTTAGCATCAGCAGACATCGTCGTGACTTCCGGCGGAGTTTCAGTCGGTCCAAAGGATGTTATTCCAAAAACACTTAACCTTCTTGGAAAGCCAGGGGTGATTGTTTGTGGAATAGCCACAAAACCCGGAAAACCAACAACCGTCGCTGTAGTAGACGGCAAGCCCATTTTCGCCCTTCCAGGGCATCCAACCTCCGCACTGCTAATCTTTCACCTATTGGTGCGTCCAATAATAGAGCGTATGGCTGGAAGAAAAAGTGTGGAGGCTGCCACTATTAGGGCTTTTGCATCAACACGAATCTTTCCAGCAAGGGGAAGACGCACATTCGTCACAATCAAACTTGAAAGGGACGAGAAAAAGCGGCTAATAGCAGAACCCGTTCCAACAGGGCTTTCTGGGGCTATAACAACCCTCCTAAGGGCTGACGGCTTCGTGGAAATTCCGGAAAACCAGCAGTTTGTCGACGCGGATGAGGAGGTCACAGTTTACCTATTCAAAAGATTAGAAAACATGGCGGTTTAAAGTTCGAGCTTCTTTCTCTTGGCAGCCAAATAAATTGTGGCAACCCATGTGAGGACAAGGTACAGAATCATAGCCGCATCGATGAGAATGTCGCCTCCCACGGTGTAGTAGAGCATTGCAAGGGAAAACGCCGTGTTCATAAAGAACAATACAAAGACGCTCCAGAGGGCCCACCCTCTTCGCCTAAACAAGCCATAGGCTGTGGCTAAACTTATTATTCCAATTAAACCCATGTGAACAAGCTCATAATCCACTGTGGCTAAAATGGCAAAGCAGATAACACCAGCAACTGCGTAGAAAACTGTGGCTAGAAGCAAACCTATGTTTTCAATTTTAAGCTTTGACTTGAGTCCCATGGCGGATGCCTTCCGAAATTAATGCATTTAATTTGAAAAATATGGTTAATAAATCATATGCTTTAAACTGGTCGGTTTTTGGCTTTTGGTTCTTCAAATTCATGAATATTTCCGTTTCGAAACACCCTTTTTATATGGAAAAGGGTAATTGCTCTCTATGGAGAAAGGGGAATGCGAAAAAGAGAAGCAGTCATACTCCTATCCATAACTCTTTTAGTCCTAACGGTAAGCCTTGCCCAAATTTTTACAGTTAACGCATGCCACCGCAAAGACCGAAAACCTCCCAAAATTCATTATGTCTGTCATTATCCGACGGAGCCGGAATACGAGGACAGCGTCCTTGTTTTGGCTTACATAACGGATTCCAAAAGTGGAGTAGCCAACGCAACCCTGTGCTACAAGGTTAACCATCAAGAAAACGTGGTAAGGATGAGTAGAAATGGCAGCTTGTTTTTTGCCGAGATTCCGCCGCAACGCTACAACTCCACAGTTACCTATATGGTTTGCGCCTATGATAAGGCTGGAAACAAAGCATGCTCAAAGGAGCACACATACATTGTTGGGGATTTCCACCCGCCAGTCATAACATACATTGAGCGAGTTCCAGCTCAACCCAGCTACAACGAAACCGCCTTAATAATTGCAAATGCGACGGAGCCACCCCTCGCCAGCGGCGTGAAAGAGCTGCTGCTGTCCTACAATAATGGTGTAGGCTGGGTTGTCACAAAGATGGATTTTAACGGCACATTATATATTGCGGAGATACCAGCGTTCCCTTATGGAACAGCAATAAATTACCAAGTGTCGGCGGTTGACAATGCAGGAAACACTGCAACCTTAGACATTTATTCATACACTGTTGGCGACCGCTTCCCGCCAATAGCCGCAATCTTTGCTCCAACCGATGGAAGCTATATCGCTGGAAAAATTAACGTCACGGTTCAGGTGAAAGACGACAACTTGTTAAACGCCAAACTCATCATCGATGGAGAACTTTTAGCTGAATGGAACATGACCGGACAATACACATACCCATTGGAGACGGAAACGCTGGATGATGGGCTTCACGTTTTGATGCTTGAAGCCTTTGACGAGGCTGGAAACAAGGCTAAGTGTGAAATCATCGTAACAGTTGATAACACACCGCCAAAGGCTATGATTCAGTCTCCGCCAAATGGAAGTTATCTGCGGGGCATGGTGCTTGTTAGGCTTCACGCTGAAGATGCAAACTTTGAGAGGATGGAATTGAAGATAGGCGGAGAAACCCACGTTTGGAACATAGGAGATCAAACCTATGTTTGGGACACGAGCGAATGCAGCGACGGCGCTTACACCCTCACTTTAACAGCATTTGACAAGGCTGGGAATAAGGCTGAAAAATCCATAACCGTAACTGTGGATAACACTGCTCCCTTGATTGTTGACTTTTCATGGGCGCCCTTAGAGCCGACGGAAAATGAGTCTGTTAAAGTTTCAGCCAAAATCGCTGAAGGCGGAAGTGGAATTAAAAATGTGACTTTGTGGTTTAGGCGGTTGGGCGGTGGGTGGCAGAAACTGCCAATGAATTTGGAAGGCGAAAATTGGACAGGCACAATTCCTGGATACACAAAAGACGCCATAATAACTTTTTACGTGGAATGCTTTGACAATGCTGGAAACGTTGCAAGAACAATAGAAAGCCACTACGTTGTCAAGGCGGCGCCAAGCGAGGGCGTAATCCCTCCAAGCGCTGAAGGTTTCCCATTGTATTGGCTGATACTTATAATCCTAGCCCTCTGCGCCGTTTTTGCTTCAACAGCCTACTACATTAGAAAAAGGAAACGCAGCGGCACCGCCACCAACTATTTCGCCATCACAAGCCTATAAAGTCCTTTCCAGCCTCTTGCTGTCAGCCAAAACTTAAATTTTCCGTTTCACCAATCATTTATTTTGGAACCGAAGATGTCAGAAATGGCAATTTTATATGTTAAATCTGAGAAAATTGAGCATGTAGAATACACCATGCCCAATTGGGGTCACTGGTGCAGTGCTGGTTATCGCGTAACCAAAACAGA
>JGI20130J15133_1003445_pt1 | contig 10904 bp, 10 predicted proteins | sample WasSprMetagenome_FD_15133 | JGI IMG/M metagenome (IMG submission 15133) | reverse complement strand
AGGCTTATAGGCCCATGCTTACCCTCGAACAATACTTAGGTGATAACATTGAAAGTAAGCATAGGCCAGCTATATTCTTTGTTTAGCGATAGAAAAATCTTTCCTAGGAGAAGAGTTGACCCCTTTGCAAAGGCAATTGGAGTTAAAGTTTATACTCTAGGACTAAGTTTAGCTCAGGTAAAAGAATTCCTGGAAGGATTAGGTTATAAAGTAAGCAGAGAAGCGATAAGGCAATGGTATTTAGAAGTTGGTGAGCTTCTTCTTAACGTTGAAATAAAGAAGAGAGGCTTTATAGCTGCAGATGAGACTGTAATCTTTAATTTTGCTAAGAAAGCCTATCTTTGGGAGCTAGAGAAGTAAAGAGTGGAGAAGTTGTAGCACTGCAAGTAACTAGAGGATAGGAACCTTAGGTTCCTATTCAGAGCGGTGGATAGCATCGTGGGTAGCCTTAAGTTGACAGTCTCAGCACGCTATAGTACTCAAACCAGTCTTCGAGCGGCCTTAGAGCAATAAGCAGCTACGAATCAAAAAGTATTTAAATGTTCGTAACTTTTAATAAGGCTGAACTTATCAGGATGTTAAGCTTAGAAAGAATAAGGAAGGCTATCATTAAGACTTGCGACAACTTTGATTGTGTTTATGTCCTACTTTTTGGTTCTAGAGCTACTGGTAATGCAAAAGTTTACAGCGATGTAGATGTTGCTATAAAGTTTAAAGATTCAAAAAACTGCCTCAAAAAAGCCCTAGATTTTATGTCTCTCGTTGAAGAAGAGTTAGGCGTGCATGTTGACGTAGTTCCTTTGAATATCGCAGATACGATTGTCAAATACGAAATTTACAGATGCGGAATTATTCTTTTTTGTGTGAATTATGATGAGTATATGGATGACTACATAAATGCAATCGACGAATACCTTGATTTTGAACATAGTTTTAATAGGTTCTATGAACTAACCATAAAGGAGATAAAAAATGCCTGCACCGGGAGTTAAAGCTAGAGTAGACAGATTTTGGAGAGCGATAAAGAGACTTCAAACGATTTTAAACGTTGGCGAAGAACAATTCATAGAAAATGAAGATTTAATAGACGCAAGCGAACGTAATTTACAAGTTGCAGTTGAAGCTATGATAGATGTGAGTGAGGCACTAATTGCATACATGAGGTGGAGAACTCCAAAGTCATACAAAGAAATCGGTATGATACTGCTCGAGAATAGAGTAATAGGTGAAACATTGAGCGAACAATTTAAAGAAGCAGTAAATATAAGGAATATCCTAGTTCACAATTACGTATACTTAGCACCAAGAGAACTATACGTTAACATTAAAAACTTTGTTGTGTCACTAACAAAGATGATGAACAACGTTATAAGTTATATGCAAGAAAAGAACATAGATCCATAAATAGGTGAAAGTTATTCTTAGCTAACGAGATTGTAGAAAAATAAGCATAGAATAAATTTTAACTTCAGTAAGAAAGTTGTAGTACTTTCATCCATTCTATGTATTTAGTTAGATTAAACGGTGGGTTACCAAGTAAGTAGTGATTCAAAAATTTTTTACCGTCTGATTCCCATTCTATGACAAGCATTTTTTGTTCTCCTCTACTTACTCTAATTTTTCCTAAAGTAGCCTTGCTATAGGAACTAATTGAAAAATTACCTGAGCTTAACTCTTCTTTTGTATCAGCATCAAAAACTCTGTAACTTCCTGTCTTTTCCAAAAAGGTGTCGTTTACACCAATTACTCTTATATGCCATGCCTCAGGTTCATTTACCATTATACAAAAAGGTTCTTGAACTCTCTTTACGTAATAATAAGCAAGCTTTTTGTTAAAGTAGTAGTCGACAATAGCATCTGAAACTTGAGGCCAACAATCTATAACATTCCACCATATGATGCCCCAGATTTTGTTAGACAGCCTAGCTCTTTCTACAAAGAACTTTAATGCTTCGGCTTGAGTAATTTGACTTGCAAGTATAAAGTCGTTAAGGTTTTCAGGAATGGAACCAAAAAGTTCTTTCACTTGGTTAGCCATAAGCTCAATTCTGTTGTACTCTCTTTTTCTTGTTTTCCAGTGATCTACTGCATGAGCTCTCCAGTATTCGTTATTCCAAGGCCATAAGTACCCTTCAGGAATAAACTTCTTTAGACTTTCTAGTCTTGGACAACCATGATAGCCTATCTCACTTATGAAGGAAGCTTTACTTTCTGTATAGAACTGGCTTTTATAGTAATCTCTAGGCCCCCACAAGTGCATTTCTGGTGGAGAAAACCTTTCACTTTGACCAACAACTTTATCAGAAAGATATGGCGAAGAAGGAACGTATGGCCTATAAGGATCTAATTGCTTACATACTGACGGCAAAACTTTTCTTGTTAGTACGTTGTCTGAAGGTCGAAGATTCTCTGAAATGTATGCATAATCGCACTCATTGTCACCACACCAAAGGATTAAGCTTGGATGATTTCGCAACCTTTTTATGACCTTCTTTGCCTCTTCAGATATTTCCTTCTGAAATTCTTCGTCTTGAGGATACCTTGCGCATGCCATTGCAAAGTCTTGCCAAACTGTAATTCCATGTTCATCGCAGAAATTAAAGAACTCATCAGGTTCATAAACTCCCCCTCCCCAGCATCGAATTATGTTACAACCTAAGTCATCAAACAGTTTTAAGACAGGTAAGAGTCTTTCTTTATCTCTTGAATGAAAAGCATCTAATGGTACCCAGTTTGAACCTCTTAACCTTAAAGGAACACCGTTTATTATAAATCTAAAGGTTCCATCCTCTTCAGCAGTTTCTGTTCTTTCAAGATGGACTGTTCTAACTCCAATGTTGTTTATCTTTACATCTAAGACTTCTCCATCGTAAATAAGTTCGCACCTTACTTTGTAGAGATGAGGCTCTCCATAACCTTTTGGCCACCATAAAATAGGGTTTTGCAGGTTTATTCTTACATGTCCTGCTATAAATTCGATCGGAAATTCAAAAACTTGTTCATTTCCATTTTTATCAACAAATGTAAACTTTAACTTAAATTCTTCGAAGTAAACCATGTTTGTTCTAATCTTAAAGAAGACGTCAAGGATAGCTAGGTTCTTATCTACGCTTACTGTAGCATAGTAAAGCTCTTCTATTTCTGTGTCCTTCATAACTTTAAGTTCTACGTCTCTCCATATTCCGCTTGAAACAATTCTAGGAGCTATGTCCCACCCAAAAGAATGCTGCGCTTTTCTAAGCCAAACTGCTTCTTCCCTTCCTTCCCAAGAAAGCGCAATTGCTTCATAACTTTTTTCTTTTGCCCAAAGTATTGGAGAGTCTATTCTTACTACAAGGATATTGCTTTCTTCCAAGAAGCTTGTTACATCAAAAGAATGCTCAACGAACATGTTTTGAGTTTTACCTACTAGCTTGTTGTTAAGCCAAATTGTTGCTACTGTGTCTATTCCATGAAATATAAGTTCACAATTTTTATTCAAAAACTCCTTTGGAAGAGTAAAGTCTTTTTCATACCACCATTGATAAAACTCATACTTCCTCAAATTTAAGTAGTTTTTTCCAAAGAAAGGATCTTCTACGATTCCTGCTTTAAGAAGGTCAAGGTAAGCATCACCAGGAACCATAGCATCTATACACTTAAACTTTCTTTTTGCTTCCTCTATACTCTGAACTGGTTTTTGCTGGGGCCCAAAGTAAAGCTTCCACTTTCCGTTCAGACTTAACATAATAAAAGCACGATGTAACGAATTTATCAGTTTTTCGGTTTAAGTAACAAAGCTTAGTTAGCCACTACTAAAGGAAAAGACACTTTCTTAGAACAAGAACTAAAAATAAAAAGACATAAAATAAAACTTCTAGAATAACGGGTAATGGCAAGCAACAAAATGCCTTTTTCTTTACTTCGACTAAAGGTGGCTCACTATTTTTATACGTTTCCTTTGCATACGGACACCTGTTACTAAATCTACATAATCCTTCTTGTAAACGGGAGTAAGTTCACCTTTAATTTGCAAGTTACTTAGTTTTCTAGATCTTGTCGTCAAGATAGCCACCCGTTAAGATCTTAGCATACCGATGCAATGGTTATCGATTAACTCGTACGTTTCGTCACACTCAGCCATTTTTTAAATACATTTCATAAAGGCTCAGGATACTAAGTTAACAAGTGAAAAAAGGTTTTTATATTCACTTTTAAGATCCCTATAAACAAAGATGAAGTTGTGTATTAATGGCGCAACTACTATGCCATACCCTTTAGAAAGCGATGTAGAATGTGCAGCAAAAATAGGTTTTCAGGGAATTGAAGTTTGGAAAAGTAAGCTAGACCAGTTTCTTCAAAATAAATCCATCGAAAGCTTTAAGAGTCTTCTGATGCAACATAACATCGACGTAGCAGCTATTTGTGCTTTTAGTGGATATGTTTTTTGTTCTGAGGAAGAATTTAAAAAGAAAGTTAAAGAAACTGAAAAATACCTTGAAATTGCAAGTTATATTGGTTGTAAAAACATAGTAGTTTGCGCTGAAGGATTTGAGAGTAAGATTCGCGAAAAAATAGTTGAGGCTCATGCTAGTAGACTAAGCAAACTTGCGGAAGTTGGTAAAGCCTATGGCGTAAAAGTTGCAATGGAGTGGTTCTGGAACTTAAGGGATGCGAACGAAGTCATAAAGAGAGCAAACAACGATAACTTGGGGTTAGTAATTGATACTTTTCATTGGTACAAAGGTGATGGAAATCTAGATAACATAGACTTAATTCCAGCTGACAAACTTTTTCTCGTTCACATAAACGATTGTGAAGACTTGCCAAGAGAAAAGTTAAACGATAAGAATAGGCTGTACTGTGGCTTAGGAGTTATTCCTTTAATTGAAATCCTTAAGATATTCAAGCAGAAAAACTACCAAGGCTACCTTTCTGTAGAAGTATTTCGAGAAGAGTACTGGAAGAAAGATCCTTTAACAATAAGTAAAGAAGCCTTTGAGTCGTTAATAAAGATTATGAAGTTAGCCAAAGTACTTTAAGGAGGATGAAAGTTATGAGAAGCAAAGTAAGGTTAGCAATTCTAGGTTGTGGGTTTATGGGTCAGAAAGTACACCTGCCTAATTTTATGAAGTTAGAAAATTGTGAAATAGTAGCACTCTGCGAAACTAGAGAAAAACTTGGAAGAGCTGTAGCTAATAAGTATGGTATTCCTAAGTATTATAAGTCTCATGAGGACTTAGCAGATGCGAAAGATGTAGATGCTGTAGTTGTTATAACTAACGACCACCTCCACGCACCTATAGCAATAGACCTACTAAAAGCAGGTAAGCATGTATTCATTGAAAAGCCAATGGCAACAAACATTCAAGATGCGAGAGAAATGATAGAGGTAGCAGAAAAAGTAAACAAGAAACTTATGGTTGCTTACATGAAGCGTTACGATGAAGGTTGTATAAAAGCGAAGGAGCTCCTTGACAAATTTTTGTCTTCAAAAGAACTAGGTAAAATAACTTTCGTAAGAATACATGACTTCGGTGGGGAGTGGATTTGCAACATCGACGAACCAATGATAAGTACCGATGAGCCATACCCTGAAGTTAGACCAAGACCTCCAAAATGGTTGCCAGAAAGAGAAGCAAATAGATTTTACAACTTCAACAACGTATTTTGTCATGACATAAACCTTATGAGGTGGCTCCTAGGAGATCCTAAGGAAATAAAGTATTCAACTTTTCATGGAAATTATCATAATTCGATTCTTAGTTATGACGACTTTAATGTTAGTTTTGAAACAGGAAGCATTTCTTCTAAGTTTTGGGATGAAGAAATAAAAATCTACTTCGAGCACGGATGGCTTGAAATTAAGCTGCCGCCACCTTTGCTTAAAAACGTGCCTGCTGAAGTTGTGGTGTACGAAGCAGGAAACATCCAAAAAGTAGAGACGCCATACTTAAACTGGACGTGGTCATTTAAAAATGAAGCTCAACATTTCGTTGATGCTATACTACGCGATGAAAACCCAAGAACTGACGGAAAGGATTCATTGAAGGATGTTATAACTATGGAGGAAATTTACAGGTCATTCACAGAAGACAGAAAACGTATACTTGATTTTTAAAAAAGATGATTCTTTTTAACCTAACATTCTTAGTTAATTTTTATTGTTCTTCACCAATTATGAGAGTAGCACAATGTTTAGTTTTTGATTTTTGAGTTTCTCTTTTAAGTCTTCGTCAAAGCTTACAAATTTGCTGCTTGTATTTAATGCTAAAGTTACGTACAAAGAATCATAAACTGTAATTCCGTAACTTATAGCATTATCTATCGAATCTTTCAGTAAATCAGTCGACTTATATATTACTTCAGTGGTATTTAATATTAAGTTTTTTACTTCATCCCGTAGTACTTTATACTTATCTTCAGGTATTCTCGCGAACACGTAAACGTGCTTCCAAAGAACATTAGCCACCTCTACAAAAGCTAAGTCCACAGTTACAAGGTTCGAATATTTCAGCGTAAAGTTTTTTGCTTTCTCATAAAATTCATCTTTTACAATTATGCTTGCAAACACACTTGAATCAAGCACATACATTACGTTTTGTCCCTCATCTCTCTAACAGTTTTCCAAGCAGGCTCGTCGGTAACAGGTACATTAGATAAAACCTTATCTATCGTTTCAAGTGTTTTAGATAATTCAACCTCTTTAATTTTCTTCTCTATGAATTTTTCTATTTCTCTTCTCCAGTTAATTTTAGTAACTTTCATCTTTTCTTTTAAGTCTTTCCTAATCCTAATGCTTAAAGTCGCGGTACCCATGTTTACATTAATGTAAACAAATGTAGTATATAAACTTTGTGGACTTCGGTAATAAGAGTATTTGCTGAATTACAACTCTAAACAAAACAAGAACGCCTAAGAGAAGTATTCCTAAAAGTTCGTCTCACTAGGGTACGCTTTGCCCAGAAACTTTAAAATTAAGGCTTAAATTCAAATCTTAAAGCAAGAACTAGGTTTAAAGGAAGAATACAAGAATTTTTAAACGAAAAAATTTAATAGGATTCCTGATTAGCAACTTAAGAGGAAGAAAAGACGTATAGAATGTTTTAAAAATTAATGTATTCCCTTAAACCTTTTAATAGAGTTTATTTAAGTATAGTGCGCCTAGTAGTAATGCAAAATCAAGCAACAAAAACTACAATTCTTTTATTCCTTGTCTTTTCGCTTGTTTTCTAGTTTCTATCTTACCTCCTTAATACTTCCTACAGAAATTTTATAACCCTTGCCATGCTTTAATCACGAAGTTAAGCCGAGTTGTAAGTATGCTCTCTACTTGAGAAGCTTCGGTACTTATGGATAAAACGTATTTTTATCATTATTACGCATTTATTTTCGTTAATTATTCCCTTGTTTTTTACTCCTAGTTTAAAACGTAGGAAGTTTTACAAAGAAAGGTTTATAACGACGCAATAATTTTATCCTAAAACAGTATGAGTACAAGAAAGTTAGAGTTTAAAAACAGGGTATTTGAGAACACCTATGAAGTTATAGATGATGTGTACATATTTAAAACGCTTTTACTTGGTAAGTGGGTAACTTCTTCCACGCTTAGACCAGTTTACTCACCTATCGATGGTAAGCTTATAGCTAAAATTCCTCAATTAGCGTGGGAACAAATAGATAGTACTCTCGAAGAAACATACAAGGTTGGCAAATGGAGCATCAGAGAAACTCCAGGAGACAAAAGGTTAGCAATTGTTAATAAGATTGCTGACCTGATGGAAGAAACTAAAGAGGACTTCATAAAAGTTCTCGTAGAAAACTCAGGAAAGACTCGTAAGCAAGCAGAAGGTGAAGTACAAGTTAGTATAGATAGGATGAGGAGCGCAGAAATAGATGTAAGAAAAATTTTCGGAGAATATGTCCCAGGAGATTGGAGCAGTCATACTTTAGAAAGTGAAGGAATAGTAAGAAAAGAGCCCTATGGAGTAGTATTAGGAATAGTACCTTTCAATTATCCTCTCTTTGATACAGTCAATAAGTTTGTATATAGCATAATAGCAGGAAATGCATTCGTAGTTAAGCCTCCGTCTGCCGATCCTTTACCAGTCTTGCTATTTGCAAAACTAGTACAAGAAGCAGGGTTTCCAGAAAAGGCATTTTCAGTACTAACAATACCAGGTAAGGAAAGCGACAAGCTAGTTTCTGATAGAAGAATTAATGTTATAAGCTTTACAGGCAGTACAAACACAGGTATAAAAGTTCTCAGTATTGCTGGAGTAAAGCAGTTCATAATGGAAATGGGAGGAGGAAATCCTGCGATTGTCCTAAACGATGCAGACATAGACTTTAGTGCCAGTAAGATAGTGTTCGGAATTATAAGCTATAGTGGGCAGAGGTGTGATGCAATAAAACTCATTTTAGCAGAGAAAGTGATTTACGAGGAGTTAAAAAACAAGATAGTAAATGAACTTTCAAAAGTTAAACTTGGAAATCCATGGGAAGACGCGACCGACATGGGACCGTTAATAGAGCCCTCTTCCGTGGACGAGATGATAGAAGCAATTGAAGACTCAAAGAAGCTAGGAGGGAAAATCATTTATGGAGGGAACAGACTAGGAAGCACTTACATTGAGCCCACTCTAATAGAAGTTGAAAACAAGGAGAAACTTTTCGAAATGAAAGCGTACAAAGAGGAAATATTTGCCCCAATAGCTTTAATCACTAACTTCGAAAAAGATGATGAAGCTATAGAGATAGCAAATAGAAGACGTTATGGATTAGATGCCGCAATTTTTGGTAAAAATATAGAGAGGCTAAGGAGGTATATGAGGAGACTTGAAGTAGGTGCAGTATATATTAACGATTACCCAAGGCATGGAATAGGATACTACCCGTTTGGAGGAAGAAAAGATTCTGGAATAGGTAGAGAAGGCATTGGATACAGCATAGAGTATGTGACTGCACTAAAAACTATTGTCTACAACTATAGAGGTAGAGGAATTTGGGAATACGTCTAAAAATTATTGAAGTACGAACTCATTTAATAGGCTTCTTAAGAGATTCTAAAAGTAATGATAGTTCTCTTAAAGATAACTAAAAAGAGTTAGTTCAATTCTTTTAACTCAATGTTATAAGCCCCTCTTCAGAGAAGCTTTCGTAATTTATTTTTCAGCTTTATAGGGTAACCTAAGACTACAAGAACACTTATGTCAAAAAGCAAAGAGAGTAAAGTTAAGTGTGAATCGGATTAAAACTTCTTTTGCAGCTAAAAACTAGGCTTTGCGAGCTTAATAGTCCAAGTTTGCAGCTTAGCCAGTTCAACAAGATTCCAAGCTTCAAAGTTTTCAGGGAAGATTACCCATCTCCAGCTGTTCTTTGCTCCCTCAGAACTTACATAACAGTAAGGCTCAAAAATGCCTTCAACAAGCTCAACGTATTTTGGAGACTCATGATTATAAAGCTTGGTGTAAAGTCTTGCTCCAGAAGATAAGAAATCGACAGGACTAACTTTCGTATTACCAACTTCAACAAAATCAGGAATTCTGCCGTTACGCTCCATGAAAACCTTAGTGTTGTAAGAAGCATTAAGAAAGTCCTCAAGCTTAACTGTTCTTAAGGCTTCAGAATTAAAAAGTTTATATGGACCGAGAAGGTAAGCGTTCATAACTTTGTCAGGTAGTCTTCCATAAGTTTTGTAATCTGCTAAACTAGCAGTAATAAGCCAAAATATCTCAGAAGCAGATACGTATGTGTTACCTATCTCCCTAAAGGATATACTTCTAAGACTTGATGCTAGGGAGAATATTTCATCTTTACTGAATAACTTGTTTAGAGCATTATCTTTAAAAATTCTGTGTAAGTCACTAGCAGTAACAACCTCAACGAAGGATTTTGATTTCACGTACTTTATAAATTTATCAAAATCAGAATAGCCTGCTTCAACCCAACTTTTAGGCTTTAGCTCAGGTGTTTTAAGTTTATCGAGAGGAGTATTTACTCCTTTAGAAAAGTTCACTGCATCCCAGAACTCTTTTGTTACAAGAGTACAAGGATGATTGTAGACGCTTATGATTCCCCAGCTTTCGTTTTTTACAATACGGTTGTACGCTTCGTCAAAAGCTCTTTCTGCCTCCTCTATGAAACCTTGAGTACCAAGCTCGAAATTTAGTCCTATTACATCGCCCCTAGAGCCGGTTAAGTTAAGAACATTAAGTATGCCACAATACCAAAACGGATTTCCATTTAGGCCAATGAAATCGCTGGAGTCTAAATACACTGGGATGTTAAGCTTTCTTAGAGCTAAGTATACTTGTGGAGCCCATGCTCCTCCTGGCTGGCCATAACATGAAGGACTTACTCCAAGAGCTCTTCTAATGTCTTCTACTCCTTGACCCTCTCTTCTCAGAAATTCCAGAGCGCCGCTTTCAAAGTCCATGTCCTTTAAGTACTCAGCCACAGTAGGATGAACTGAGTGAAAGTTAGTATGAAACCCTATGTCGTGACCTTTAAGAGCATTTAAAACATCTTGTCTTTTTCTCTTTTCAAGAGTTCTAATTTTTTCCCCTACAAGTTTAAAAACTCCTCTTACGTTATTTAACTTAAGAATCTCTGCAAGCCTCTCTAGGGCATCATCACTTTCAGGAGTAACAAAATCTTCGCAGTCAAACCAAAAAATTACGAAAACTTTAGTCAAGAGAGATGCACTCTAAAACAATCCTTGATGAAACTTTATAAGTTTTTTCTAAGAGAAGAATATGCTTACGTTAAGAAGCAAAAACCTCGTAATGTTTTTAAATAAGGGTTCCACATGAACTACGACGAAAAAATGAACAAAATAAAAGTTGCAGTTCAGCTGTACTCAATTAGAGAAGATTGTGCAAAAGACTTTCGTAAAGCTCTGGAAGCAGTTGCAAACATGGGCT
>JGI20130J15133_1003443_pt1 | contig 10909 bp, 10 predicted proteins | sample WasSprMetagenome_FD_15133 | JGI IMG/M metagenome (IMG submission 15133) | reverse complement strand
GCTTTACAAGTATTGAGTAACAAAAAATTTAGAAAGTTTCATACTTTATTTACTCGAGAAAGTTTAAGATTTGCGCCAGCCGGGATTTGAACCCGGGTTTTAGCCTTGGCAAGGTTCCGCTCGTTTTCTACGTCATAGACCAGGCTAGACCACTGGCGCATTCTTTATTTTCATTTACAATTTTATAAGTTATACAACCAAAAAACTTTTAAACTAATGTACTAATATTGATTACTGGTGATAGGAAAATGGAAGAAGGTGAAGATCCGGGTTCGAGTTTTACCTCTAGTTTAATATACTCGCTAGGAGATCAGGATTCTTCCGAAGATATATCCTATGAAGAAGCTTATGAGCAAGCAACTTATAATTTAAGTGTTTCATTTAACTCTCCACCATCTTACATGCCTATAGAGTATCGAGCACAAATAAAAGAATTAAAGACAGGAACACAACCAAAAACTGGACTAACAAAGATAGAAGAAGCGTTAGATTTGGAAGAAAATCCTTTTCTGTTAGAAGAAGACTAGCCCAGAATTGCTCCAAAACCTTCGATTGCTCTCTCCTCTTCTTCTTTCAAAATTTTTTTGACTTTTTCTTTTTCTTCCTCATTGATTTCACTCGCTAAATCTTTTGCCAACTCTCTAGCCTTTTTTATTTTGTCTTCTGTCCCCTCCAAGTAAAAATAAAAACCATCTTTATTCACTATGCTTGCATCTCTAATCTTAATGGAAGCACCAGAAACTAAGTCATCTTTCTTTAGTTTTTCTTCTAATTTTTTGCTATCTTCTCTTTTACAAAACAATAACAGATCCATTTAAATGAAATGTTTTGAAAGGATATAAATCTTAGAAAAATTAGAAAAATCAAATTAGTCCAAAAACTCTCCGCTTTTTATTTTTTCTGGTAAATATTTTTCGCTTATGAAAGTTATCCCTCTTGCTGATAAAGCTTCTAGTTCGGCTTTAGCTTTCATTTCTTTCATTAAATCAAACTGTCTTTGCCACTCTTTATTGTTCTTAAACCATTCATATTCTCTAATTTGTTCTAGTCTTTTCATATCAATTTCTTTAAATTTTATCAAATGTTTTTCTAATCCATATTTCTTAACATCATCAACAGTTAATCCTAAGAATTTAGCAGAAGGTATTGCTAGTCTATCGCTAATNTGAGCTAAAGCNATAGAACCAAACTTTATAACAGAATAAATGTAAATTCCCCAAGGATCCAAATCTGTTAAAACATAAATTGGTAANCCATGCTCGTAACTTAACCTTTGCAACAATCTTCTTATTCCTCTCGTTGCTTGACCTTGAGAAGCAACTATTATNCAATTCAACTTTTTCCAAACTTTATCTTCATGCAACCTTTCCCAAACAGCAGATTTTTCTATGTAAAGAATAAACTTAGCGTTAACCTTAACGAACTCTATGTCTTCAACGTTACTAGGAACTGACCAGCCACCAGAGCCAAGTTTTGACCAATCGATTAAATCTCCTCTATCTCTAATAACAACATTTCCAGCAACAGCTCCAAGTTTATTCGCATTTATGTGTAACTGCTCTCTTAAAGCATTTATAACTAATTCCAAATCTTCAATTGCCTTATTAGATTCTTCTTGCTCATCGACTATATTTTTATGTAATCCTGGAATGTTTCTCTTTAAAATGTAAAATGCTTCTCTCAAGCTAATATGTTTGTTTTCTTCGATCAAATTTTTAGAAAGCGATGCTACTCCAGCTAATTGAGTAAAATTTCTAATTTGACCTAAATGCAACAAATATCTTTTAGAAACATAACCACCTAGAAAAATTTTTCTTTCTTTAGCATCAAATTTTACATTTCTTAAAGTTCTGACTGGTATTTCAACGCTTGGATTTTTTCCGTCTTCTATATCTTTTAGAAAACTTTCTCCTAGAGCTTTAAGCGTTGATAAAACTTCTTCTTTTTTCTTTGGTTTTATATAAAAATGCATTTCATTTCACCTCAACGACTTCTTCTTTTAATCGTTTTTCTTCTCCTTCCTTATACTCTCCTTTCTTTATCAACTCTAAAATTTTTTTCTTTATGTATTCTACATCTTTACCAGTTAGCTCAGAAACAAACTCACTAAAAACGTTTGAATAAGCTTCAAAAATATTTGCTCTCATCTTTAGTTGCTCAGTTTTAACTTTTTTGTGTAAGAATACAGCTAACTGTCTACCAGCCTCTTGTAAAGCAAGTTTAATTTCTTTTATTATTTCTGGATATTCGGCTATTGCTTGTTTTCCTTCGCTTTTGTAAGGAATCCAAACAGAGAGAAAATCAACAAAAATTATAAGAGGTGCTTGAGGTAAGCTACCAGAAGACTGACTTAAGCCATAATTTCTCCAATCAACTTCTTCAACAGCTCTTGTAATAGCACAGTCTGACTGATTATAAAGCAACGGAGTATGGTTTGCAAACCTTAAAAGTTTTGAGGTTTGGGTTTCTTGATTATTTTCTGCAATCTTACCACCATAAGCTATTGCTACTTGAACTTGAAAAGGATTTCCTCTATAGACAGAAGGTTTTCTTATAACAGCAGTAACAAATTCTGGTTGAAATTCCTTTTTCAAAGCTTCAATCAAAAACTCTTCTTTTAACGGAGAAAGACAATCGGTTGGAGGAGCTTTTAATTTTACTGCTTGCATCGCTTTATGCAACTTTTCTGCTTCTTCATCAGTGACTTCTTTTGGTTTCTTTTTTGGGTCTACTCTAGCCAACTTACAAATCTTTTCTGCAGTTTGTAAGCTGACTCTTGAAAATTCAGAAGAAAGAAAACCAGCTACAGTTCTAGCGTTAGATAAATGCAACATTCTTTTGAANTTTCCGAGTTCAACTCCATAAGGATGAGGCTTAATCTCTTTTGGTGAAGGAGGNAAAACATTAACTACTCTTTCAAGCTTAAAGCTACTTTCTNGCCCGTCATAAACTATTTCTAAATATGGATTTGCTAACCAAAGATATCTTAAATAAGTTGGTATTGATTGTCCTTTTTCGATATATCTTCCCTCAACCAATAGTTCTATTGATAAGCCATGCAGATCTTTTTCTAAATTCTCTATATTGTGAGAAATTATTTTTGGTTCATTTTTCAAAACATCAATCATCAATTCAAACTCATGCTTTTTCTTTTTGTAATAAGTTGTTATTTTTGCTGGCTTGCCTGTAGTTAGTTGAGCATATAAAATTGCTCCTTTTATACCTATACCTTGTGTNCCAATACTGTTGTGACAAACTATTCCCAAACCACAAACAAAATTCTCTTTTTCTGGAACAGAAATATCGTAAACATANTCCTTTTTCTNTAACTTTATTCTTTTTATCTTTTTGATTTTTAGGAAGCACAAATCTGAAGTGACAAGATTTNTTAGGAATTTTATGGTCGAATAAAGATTTAGACCACGCGAAGTTAAATTAAAGTTTTCGTCAAGAATACCAATACTTTCCAGTCTATTAATGATGAATCTACTTTCTGGTAAACTTTCATGCATACCATTTGAAAGTGATTCTAGAACGGAAAAATATTTCTCGCTAGTTTTTCTATAACCAAGCCTTATGTAATCCTCAAATTCCTCTCTATTAATTCTTTCATAATGCATAATCCAATTGTTACCAAACTCTTCAAGTAGAAATGTTGGTAATCTATCAGCTACAGATGAGCGAATGCGTCTTGGCACATTAAAAAGTTTATTCATTTCCCTACTGAAAATGTAAAGCCTATACTGCTTGTATCTTTCTTTCTTAAAAGTCTTCAATCTTTCACCCTTTGAGAATGAGGAGGAAAGAGAAGAATAGATATCATTCATTAAAAGCAGGTAATGCAACTGAAATGCTAGTTTTCTGCTTGATGTTGTGAAAATGATATTGTTTTTATAAGAAGATATATGAGCGTCTCCTTTCAAAAGAGATTTAATGAAAGAAATCTGAGCATCTCTAGGAAAGTTAAAAACTATCCAAGGAATCTCTTTCTTTCTTGCGCCACTCTTAACACCCATTTTTCTTAACGAATGTATCAATGCAGTAGATGACGTTGATAATCTAATTTTTGATGATTCTTTTCTAATACTCACGTTTAATCCAAATAGATTCTTTATTTTTCTCTCCAATTCTCTTGCAACATTTTCTTCATTTTTACCTAGGTCAAAATTTATCTTTCTTTTGTTGATACTTCCTTCGGCAATATACCAACCTAAAATGAAGCAGAACCCTTCTAAGTCTCTTATTAATAACTTCAATTCTATCTTCTTTCCCCTATTGTAAGATATCAACCTTCCTTTCTTCACAAAATCTTCTAAACCAAACTTTTTCACTATCCACGCATTTATTTTCCTTTCTTTTTCCAATTTTCTAAGATAATCTGACCTTATNNCAAAATCATCAATTTTATAGAAAAGTCTTTTTCCTTTCCTTACCTTTTCTGCCTTATTTCTTATTTTTTCGAAANTTTTTTCATCTACACCTTCAATCCAATAAAGATGTTTTCTAAGAAAACTTTCACTCAAAAAGTCTAGCAAGTTTATTTCATTTATTGTATCTAGCATTGGCAATCTTCTTGCTGCGACAAGATAATCTCCGTCTTTCAAATCAATAGTTTGTTTGCTTTCTATTCCATTTTTTGTTAAAACAAAAAGACTATGTGAACCTGTCACTCTAATCTTTTTTCCAGTTTCGGTTTCTACTTCAAACAATTCTTCATCGTTTACATGCTTAATAAGATGAGAAACCGGAGACCACTCTAATTTTAAAGTTTGAGGATTAAAAGAAAGAACTTCTATTCCTTTATTTTCAACGTTAACTATTCCTTCTTCATCTTTAATAAATTTATCAATAAACTTTCCAATTTTAACAAACTTTAATTTATTGTTTATTTTTACGGGCAATATTTCGTTTTTCCAAACACTTTGCCTATATCGATAAAACTTGCTTCCAACTAAAAATTTACCAAAAGCGATTGGAATTTTTTCTGGTGGTAATCCAGGACCATTGTCTTCTATCTTAACTCTATAGACATTTTCTTCTTTTTGTTTAACACTAACTTTTATTGTTGGTAGAATTCTGGCTTCGATCGATGCATCAATAGAATTATGACAAAATATAGGCCCATTACCTGCTAAAAAATTCTCGGAAAATGGAACAGAAAAATCGTAAACAAACTCTTTAGAATATTCTATTTCTTCAATTTCCTTGACCCTCAAAACTCCTAAGTTGCTTTGGATGAAATTTTTCATTTCTTCATTCAAAACAATACCATTACTTTCTTTCAAAGTTTGAAAGAGAAAACATTCTTGTCTTCTTGCTTGATTTCTTAACTTCCATTCTTTTATTTCCTCGACACAATCAATTGGAAACTTGTTAAGAGGAGAAATCTTTTGTTTAAGGTAAAGATAGAGTATATAACTTTTTCCAAACTTTGCTATTTTATCCTTTACTTTCCTTACACCTCTCTTTCGTTCTTCAATGCTGTAAGAAAAGCCAAGAAAAGAAAGAAGATAGCTTAAATCAACCATTAACTCTTTACTTGCTGATGAAAATATTATTCTTTCTAATTCGATATTTTCTCCTTTGATTTTCCTCCATATTTGTTTAGTAGGATAGCCGTCTCCTACAGCATAGAAAAACAAAAATTCTTTTTTCCATTCATTTGGAAAAGTAAAGATAATAGGAGGTACTCTCTTTTTTCTTGCCTTAGAAAATCCAAAAACATATCTTAGAACATAAGAGAGAATGCTGCTATTCACTATAACATTAATAGCAGTTTCATGAGCTTTTCTTATTATGGCTTTCTCTTCAAACAGTTTTTCTATTAAAGTAGCTGTAAAGGTGGCTATTTCTTTTTCATCTTTTCCAAACGAAAGATAGATTCTACTATTATTATGAAGTATACTTCCTTCTGCTAAGAAAATCCCAAGAAATCTCGCTAATTCTTTAGAAGGAAAAAGTAGAATAGGCAAGTAGTGTCTACTGTTTTTTACTCCTATTTTTAATTCTTTCTTCAATTTTTCAAAACTCTTTAATTTTATCGCTATTTCTAATGGCATCGAGTTAGTTTTTCTAAAATCACCTATCCTATACCACTTATTTTTAGGTAGAATTGATTTCAATTCATCTTTTATTTCATTAATAAACTTTCTCACTCCAAATATTCTAAGCCTAGAAATTGGAATATACTTAGGTAATTCGACAGATAAATCTATTGGATCAAGTATTATAAATTCTGGCAACTTTCTTGGAACCACAATATAGTCTCCTTCTTTTAATTCTGATGCTCTAGCCTCTCTTACTCTTCCATTTTTTAAAACAAAAACAGAATGATAATCTGTAATCTCAATGCTTCTTCCTCCTTCCAAAGTAACCCTAAAAATTTTCGAATTTACTTTGTGTCTAAAAAGTGTTGTAATTCTTCTTAAGCCAATTTGGAAGTCGAACGGATTAAAAGAAAATGTATAAATTGGATCAAAAATATTTAATTTTTCAAGCATCCCATTCCTTTCAACTATTTTGTAATTTCCATACTTTTTAAACTGTTCATCTATTATTTTACCAATTTTTTCGATGTAAAACTTACCATCTTTGAATATTAAAGTTGGAACGTCATAAGTTAAACTATTATCAACGCCTTCTTTAACAACAGTAAACAAACTTTTAGTTGGGTTTTCATACCCAAGCAAATGTCTATTCTTCTCGAAAAATTCTGCTATACTAACTTCTCTTATTTTCTCTCCAATCTCTTCTGCTGTAATAACACCATCTTCCATAATCATCAATTTTTGACGTTGAGATATAAATTGTTTAAGCGACAAAATTTTGTTCTAAGAATTTTTGGACACTCGAATGCATTTTTCCTTCTAAAATCATCTCTATTGCTTTCTTAGCTATTTGCAAGTTCTCCCATTTGCCAATTATTGAAATTGTTTTTCCATAAATGCAAATTTTTGTGTTTGTTTTTTCTTCGATCATTCTTTTAATCATTCCATTTCTGCCAATAACTCTTCCTTTTAGCTGGATTTGCCTTTCTCTCTTTTCTCCATAATCTTTTACGTTGATAATATCGAGAAAATAATTTTCATCTAACAAATAAAGAGCTGAATCTAAATCAAAACCTCTGTTCAAAGCCTTTAAAACTTCTTTTACTCTCATAAGCATGAGAGGGTCTTCTCCCTCTATCGTAACCTCTTGATCTTCTAAAGAAATTTTACAATTGCCTAATTTTTCTATTTTTTTTATCCAATCTTTTTTATTCCTCAATATTTTTGCTCTGTCTTCATTCAACACAATGATTTCCTTCATTCTAACAACCTCTTTAAATTTTCAAAAAGGTTTTCATCGATCTTAACATTCTTCTTTTTGAAAAAATCATTTATATTTTTTACATCTCTTTCTAAAAATTGTAAAGCTAAAGGATGTCTAGTAGTGACGCCTTGACTAAAATCTATGATGTAAACTTTGTCAAAGTATAAAATGTTAAAAGCACTCAAGTCTGTGTGAATTATTCCTCCTTTCGTTAATTTAACCATTTCATTTCTAACTTCTTCATAAATTTTCTGCCAATCTAATTCTTCTTTCTCTAATTGAACTAGAGTTGGTGCTGGAATTCCTTCTTCACCGATAAAACTCATTACTAAAATGTTTTGATGAACAGCAATCGGTTTTGGTAAACTAACACCAGCTTCAAAAGCTATTTTCATGTTTTTGAATTCCCTTCTAGCCCAATTAACAACAACATGCCATCTGTCTTTTCTTATTCTTTCAAACCTATAATCAGAAATCAAATACTTCCACATACTTTTAAAATCACAATGTTCAACTCTATAAATTTTTACAGCCATCCATTCTCCTTCTTTATTCTTTGCTGTAACTACAACACTTTCCTTTCCCTCTTTAACTGTGGCTTCTAAGGTTTTTATAATTCCTTTTTTCATAAGGGTATAAATTGCCATTAAAGTTCTTCTATCATAAACTTTTCCTTCGACTTTTCTTTCTGAAAGAAAATCCTTCATTCTTATACCTGCAAATTCTTTATATAGCCGTTTTTCTTCAACCAGGATGCTTGAGTTGGGGTGTATCTAAAAATAACATCTCCTCGTTTATCTCCTTGGATTTTCCATGGCATGACCAAAATCAAATCTCCTTCTTTAATCCAAACTCTTTTCCTTAATTTTCCAGGAATTCTACAAATTCTCTCCTTACCATCATCACAAATAACCTTCATTCTGTCTCCACCTACCATAGCCTCAACAATTCCCAAAACTTCTCCTTCTCTTGGCAACCTAATTCTAGCTATTTCCATTTCTTCTGGAGTAGGTTCATACTTTTTTGCCATTTATCCTCACCAATATCGTATCTCTATAAACTTTCTTGCCTTCTCTCAACCCCATTAGCTTTCTTGAAACTCTCATCGATAAGTTATATTTTTTTCTTAGTTTATTAATTAATTCATAAGCATATCTTTTCAATGAAAAGTTAATGTCAAATCCTCCTCTTACAGGCTTACCGACCAAGCCATACCTTTCTACTATTTCTTCAACGTTTTCTCCCCTAAGCTGAAGAATTGCTTCTATCTTTCTGCTTACAAATTTTCTACATTCGTTACAAACAAAATCTTTCTCACCTACTTCCATTTTTTTCTCTGGTAGATAATCGAGCATATCAGCAAGTTTTTTTGAAAGGAATTTTTTCTTATAGAATTCAATTGCTTCTTCCTTATTCCCAAAAATTTTATTTGAAACAAAATATCTTTGACAGATTCTACATTTTCTTATACGAATTTTTTGAGTTGGAAGTACCTCCAAATAGCAAGATAAACATAAGTTGTTGTAAAGTTTTTCTACATCTTTTCCGCATCTCGGACATATCATTAAATTCATTTAGAGTAGAAACACAAATTAATTAATGGACTTTGCAATAGTACCAGCATACAATGAAGAAAAAAATATCTATGAAGTTGTAAAAAGATTGAGAAAAATGAATTTTAAGGTTATTGTTATTGATGATGGAAGCAAAGATAAAACTTATGAATTGGCAAAAAAAGCCGGAGCAATTGTTTTGAGACATAAGACAAACAAAGGGAAGGGAGAGGCATTAAAAACCGCTTTTGAATATGCTAGAAAGAAAAATATAAAAAACTTGGTAATTATCGATGCTGACTTGCAATACTTACCAGAAGAAGCAAGAAAACTTTTGGAGTCAGTAAAGAATAAAGAAGCTGATTTAGTAATGGGTTTTAGAGATTGGAGGGGGGTACCTTTTAGACATAAGCTTGGAAATTTTGTGTGGAGAAAAATTTTTAACTTTCTTTTTGGAGTGAAGCTTAAGGATACTAATTGTGGCTATATGGCTTTTGGAGAAAGAGCAATAAATGAAATTGAAAACATACATGGTGGCTATATAATAGAAAATTCAATATTAGCTGAAGCAATAAAAAAGAATTTAAGAATTAAGCAAATACATGTAAAAGTTTTTTACCATAAAAAAAGCAAAGTGCTAAGAGGAATAAGAGTTGTAATTGGTGTTTTAATTTTCATCATTAAAGAAGGTTTAAGGTATAAGCTTAGCAAACTTTGAATTTTCCTTCTATTAAATCTTTTATAAAATCTTTTAACGTCTCGAATCTTTTCTCAATGATCTCTCTCACAATTTCCTCTTCTCTTTTCTCCAAATTATCGACCTCAATAGAAATTATTAAAGGTTTGTTAACTGGTCTTCCTATTTGACTCAAAAGCCAAACATAATTGTGTTTCCTTATTCTTTTGTAAATTTTATTAGCAATATCAAAAGCAAGCAAATTGTAAATTTTCCCCACATGACTAACCATGTTTTTGCCAGGAGCTGCTTCTGAACCAGCAGGTCTATTCAAAGCAATTATTCCGTTAACTCTATTTCCTCTTCCCACTTCACCAGAATCTCCAGCTTCCGCAGAGGTTCCAGTTACTGTTAAATAACAACCTTCTTCGCCTTTTCCTTTTTCATCCAAAGTATTCAAATAAATCTCAGCTTTGACTTCAAATCTTTCTTTTAAAAAATTCTTTATTTCTTCTTTTATCTCATCTTTTTTCTTGAAGTAATCATCTTCGCTTCTTATAAACCTATCGACAAAAGCCATAGCAATGGTAAAAGTAAAGTTATTGTCTTCTCTCAACCCCATAACCTTAATGTCTTCTCCACTTTCTGGAAATCTTTTTTTAAACTCTTTTGAATTTAGATATTTTTCTAACTCTAAAACTGATCTTTCTAGAGTGGTTAGAGGAGCGTATCCAACTAAAGCGCTTGTGTCATTAGCTGGCAAGTATTCTTCTTTTCTTTTAAAAATCGATGTAAGTTCTTCTGAGCCATGCTTCACTTCATTTATTACTTCAACTTCTTTCTCGCTAACAAACCTTAAATTTTCTTTCAGCCAATCGTAAACAGACTGATTCAAAATTTCATCAATCGGAACATCTTTATTATCGATTTTGTAAGTAGCTCTATCTCCGAAGAAAATTTTCATTGGTTTTAAAACTTTTCCTCCTCCAAACTTTGTTTTCGTTTCTCCAGCAACCAACAAAGCTTTATCAACATTGAAATGAAAAATTTGATTGAATTTTTTCAAATAATATTGCGCTAGATTTAACGCAAATCTATCAGCAATGGAATCGCAAATTGTATCCGGATGTCCTATGCCTTTTCTTTCAACGATTTCAATTCTTGGCAAAGCATACTTGAATGAGTTAATTTTTATGTTTTGCATTCAGTTTTTTAGACAATTAAGCTTAAAAAGTTTTTTTAATCAAATTTAATCTTAAATAATGGGACGGTAGCTCAGTCCGGGAGAGCGACCGGCTGAAGACCGGTGCGTCGTGGGTTCAAATCCCACCCGTCCCAAATTAAAAATTAAGTCAAAATCATTGGATAA
>JGI20130J15133_1003441_pt1 | contig 10913 bp, 9 predicted proteins | sample WasSprMetagenome_FD_15133 | JGI IMG/M metagenome (IMG submission 15133) | reverse complement strand
ATAAGATCCACTCCGCAAACAATGTTTCCCCATTGATCAGAACCTCCAATTTGAAGCTCACAATTTTCCATTTCATAAAGTTTTAAAAAATCGATCGCTTGTAAAACCATGTAAGAGAATTCGCAAAAGGAAATTCCTGTAGTAGAAAGCCTCTTTTTTACCCATTCTTTAGAAATCATTTGAGAAACTTGAAGGTACTTCCCATAATCTCTTAAAAAGGAAATTAAGTCGATTTTTGAAAGCCATTCAAAATTATCTAAAATTTTTGCAGGATTTTTTTTAGTTTCAAAATCTAAAAATTTCTCGAATTGCTTTTTAAACTTTTCTCCCCATTCCCTAACTTTCTCTACTGGATTCAAAATCCTCTCTTTTGTTTTTCCAGAAGGATCACCAATTAAACCCGTTCCTCCTCCAATTAAGGCAATTGGCCTGTGCCCAAAAACTTGAAACCTCCTCAAGGTCAAAATCGGAACTAAGTTTCCAAGATGAAAAGAAGGAGCTGTAGGGTCAAAACCGCAATATAAAACGACTTTTTCTTTTTTTAATTTTTCTCTCAACTTTTTCTCCTCTGTCACTTGATAAATCAATCCTCTAAATTTTAATTCATCAAAAATGTTTTCCATATTTTATTTTACCACTTTTATTTTAAAGCAAACCAATTCTCTTTCTCTCATTTTTGTGTCAAGGCCTTAATTTTCTCTTTCAATTTACAAAAATTGCAAATTTCTGCCACTGTCAAATAACCGCATTTTTTGCAAGGAGATAATTTTTCAACTTTTTCTTTTCCAAAAATTCTTTTTCTTTTTAAAAATCCCTTATAAAAATTTAAAACAGAAGATGGCATTTCTTCCTCTAATTCTTCAATAATTTTTTTAAAAAGAACATAGGTTCCTCCTCTTAAAGGACAGCGCTCTTTCAAATAGGGTAATTTCAAAATATCGCAAAAGAGTTTTGTTTCTCTTTCAAAACAAAGAATTAATGGCTTTGCCTTTTTCTTTAAAGATTCTTCTTCTCTCAAAACTGGAAATTGCCTTCTTATGAAACCTTCTTGCCAAAAAATCAGAGATTTCAACAAAGAAGCTGTTTCATCGTTTAAAGTATGGCCTGTAACTATCACATCAAAATCTTTTGCCTCCCTGTTTAACAAATACCTTTTTATCATTCCGCAAACCCCGCAAATTTCTTTTTTTGAAATTTTTGCTGCCAATTTTAAATCAATTCCTATTTCATCTTTGAAATCCAAAATTTTCAATGGCAAATTTTCAATTTTTGCAAATTCCTCAACAGCTTTTTGAGATTTCTCTGAATAATCGTTTTCCTTTATTTGGCAATTAATGTGAAACAAAGTAATATTGTATCCCAAATCTTTCAAAACTTTTGCCAAAGCCATTGAATCTTTCCCACCAGAAATTGCCACCGCAATTTTATCCTCTGTCGAAAACATTTTAAATTTCTCAATTGTCTCTTTCACCCTTTTCCTAAAAAAATCCAAAAAGCAATCCAGGCAAATCTTCAAGTTATAACTTCTCAAATGCACCCCTTCTTTAACTTTCTGGCAAATTCTGCATTTTAAAATTTTCGTTCCCTCAATCATTTTTGACTAAAAATTTAACATCCTTTTTGCCTTTTGTCTTTTTCGAATATTTTAAAATCAATCCTTTTGCTTTTTCTAAAATCTCATCTGAAACTTTGCCTTGATAAAGTCTAATTAAAGCAGTTGGGCCAGGATAATTTTTCATTTTAATTATGAAATCTCCTTTTCTCTTTAGTTTTTCAAGCCTCAAATTTTCTTCATGATTTCTCCCAATTATTATTTTTATATTTCCTTCCCAAAAGTGCCTTCCCAATTTTAAAGTTTCGACATCGTTTCCATCAAATTCTGGATATTTTTCCAAAAGCTCTCTCAATTTTTTTCCAAATTCCAAATCAGTTAGAATGCAACCTCCCGAAGGTTGGGGATACCATTTTATTTTAAATTTCTTTGCCAATTCAATTTGTCTTTTTCTCGACCTCCCTTGAATGCCAAAAAGTTTTTCTCTTTTTATCAATCCTTTCTTTTCAGGAATTGTTGGCTCTAAAAGTTTTGCAGAAAGTGGTCTTAAAAGATAGCCTTTTAATGAGCTTTCCCTTTCAACAATTATCAATGCATTTCTTGTTTGAGAAAATGGCCTTTCTCCCAAAACCTCGCCAGTTGCTATGAAATCAAAATTTTCTTTTTTCATTATCTCTTTTGCCTTCTTTAACATTAAAATGTGACAATCTAAACAAGGGTTCATCGAAACTCCCCATCCAAATTTTGGTTTTTTTACAATTTCCAAATGCTCTTTCGAAATATCTTCAACCCTTAAATTCAATCCATTTTCCTTTGCAGATTTTTGAGCAATCTCTGGACCAAAAAAATAAGATTTAAAAAAAACTGGAACCACCTCTATTCTTTGTTCTTCCAAAATTTTGCAAGCTAAAATCGAATCCAAACCTCCTGAAAATAAAACCAAAGCTTTTACCCTTTTCATTTTTATAAAATTATTCCGCCTCCTAAGATTTCTTCACCTTTATAAAAAACCACTGATTGACCTGGAGTAATTGCCCTTTGCGGTTTTTTAAAAACAACCTTGTAAGACTTTCCCTTGATATTTGCACATTTGCGCAAATGTGCAAATGTCGGATAAATTGTAGCATCAGCCAATTCTTGGCGATAGCGGATTTTGGCTTTGACTTTTAATGGCAATTTTGGTTCTTTGCCAGAAATCCAATTAACATTTTTGCAAATCAGTTCTTTCTTTAGTAAATCCTTTTCATTTTTTGTGACGATTAGAAGATTCCTTTTTGGATCTTTATCCAAAACCCAATAAGGACCTCCTGAAAGCCCAATTCCTTTTCTCTGACCAATGGTATAAAACCAAAGTCCTCTGTGGTCTCCCAAAATTTTTCCTTTAGTATCTACAATCTTTCCTGGTTTTTCTTTTAAATATTTTTTCAGAAAATCGTTGACGGTTTTTTCAATAAAACAAATCTCAACTGACTTTTTCGCTTTCAAAACTGGTAATTTAAATTTTCTTGCAAAATTTTCAACCTCCTCTCTTTTATAATTTCCGATCGGAAACAAAATCCTTTTTAATTGCTCTTGATTTAGCATCCATAAAAAATAGCTTTGATCTTTGCTTTTATCTTTCGCTCTTAATAACTTAAAAATTTTGCATTTTAAATTGTCATTTTGCATTTTGCATTTTGAATTTTGAATTTTCCTCACATAATGACCGGTTGCTACAAAATCAGCGTCTAATTTCAGCGCTTTCTCTAACAAAAGCCCGAATTTTATTTCTTTGTTGCAAAGAACGCAGGGATTTGGAGTATTCCCTGCTTTGTATTCTTTCAGAAAATAATCGATGATTTTCTTTTTAAATTCCTTTTCTAGATTAAAAACATAAAATGGAATTTTTAAAATTTTTGCAACTTTTTCTGCTCTTTCTTTTGCTTCATCAAACCTTGGAAGATTTGCCAATCTCATAAAAGCCCCAATTACTTCAAAACCTTCTTTTTTTAAAAGAGCAGCAGCCACCGAAGAATCGATTCCACCTGACATTAAAACTAAAACTTTTCTCATATTTTTAAAAATCCAGAGCAAATTAAATCGATTGCCTCTTTTTCAGAAAGTCCTCTCATTCTCAAATAAGTTAATTGTTCTTCAGAAATTTTTCCGATTGAGGCTTCGTGAGTAATTTGTGCTTCTTTGTTTTGGCAAATTAGAGCTGGAATCAAAGAAATTTTTGAATCTTTGTCTACCAAAAGGCCTTGGCAATCCAAATGGCCTCTTGAAGGAGAATTCGCCAAAATCATGCTTTTGACTAAAATTCTTGAATTTTTCTTTCCCACTGCCCTCACTTTAACAATTCCTTGAGAATCTTTTCCTTCCAAAATTAACCCATCCTCAATTTTTATTTTTGAATTTACCCCATTGACAATGAAATTGATATTGGCAGATGAATTCTCTTTCAAATGTAAAATCGTTCTCAAATTCAAGTTTTCCGGAGGAAAAAGATTTTGATAATTGTAAATCAATTTTGCGCCTTTTTCTAAAATGAATTCATAATCTGGATTGACAAAATCTTTTTGACCCCATTTGTGAATATGATTATATTCTAACGAAACTCCACTTTTTAGTAAAATTTTTCCTTTTGCATTATGAACTCCACAAAGATTATTTTTTGCTGCATTGCAAAAAACATTCGCTTTAGCTTTTATTCCCTTTTCAATTACTAATAAATTCCTCAAATCTTGAGAAACTTTCGGAGAGGCAATTGTGATGCAAGTCATTAAAGGAAAATCAACTTCTTTTTTTACCCAAACAAAATAGCCCTCCTTTGGTTTTTTCTCAAAAATTTTTCTGACAAAATCGAATTTTTCCCAGGCTTCTGGGGAAGATAAAATTTCAATTCCCTTTCCTTTTAAAATTTGCAAAACTTTATGGTCTATTTGCCAAAAATTAAATTTTTTTGAGGCATTCTTTACACTTCTCATAGCCATATTTTTTGATAGTTCTTAGAACCTTTTCAAAATCTTTGCCTTGGCAAACAATTTTTCCATCTAGCATTACTGAAACTAAATTTGGTTTTAAATAATTCAAAATCTCGCCAGAATGGGTAATTAATAAAACTGAAACTCCCTTTCTTACCAGTTTTTCTCTTATTATTTTTGCTACTTTTTCAACTCTTTTAATATCTAACCCAGAATCTATCTCATCAAAAATTGCCAATTTAGGTTTTAGTGCTAAAACCTGGATCAATTCTGAAATTTTCTTTTCTCCTCCTGAAAAGTCAACGTTAATCTCCCTTTCAAAAAGATTTTTTCCATCCTCGATTTTGACCTTTTCTTTAGAAATTCTCTCTAACAATTGAGAAAATTTCACCCCTTTTACTGAAGGAGGAATTTGCCAGGCTAAAGCAATTCCCATTTTTACTCTTTTTTCTGGAGGAAGCTTTGTAATGTCTTTTCCAAAAAATAAAATTTTGCCTTTTGTTATTTTGTATTTTGGATTCCCTGAAATTACTTGGGCAAGAGTGCTTTTTCCCGAAGCATTCGGACCCAAAAGAGCCTGAATTTCTTTTTCTCTTATTTCAAGATTTACTCCTTTCAAAATTTCTTTTTTATCTGCATTCACCCTCAAGTTTCTAACTTTCAATAAAATTTTTTTCATCGAGATTATTTTACCAAATTAAAAAACACTGGATAAATCCATTCTAAATTTTTAGCTATTTTTAAAATTATTTCTCCTCAATAGCTCCAACGGGGCACCCCTCTTTTGCTTCTTTGATACAATCTTTGTTTTTTTCTAGATCAGCTCTTTCTTTTACTCTCGATTTCCCATCTTCTCCCAATTCAAAAACTTCAGGGCAAACTGAAGCACAATATCCGCAACCTATGCATTTTTCTTTGTTTACCTTTACCATAATTTTTATTTTATTATTCGCTTTTTTGCAATTTCCATAGCGACCTTTCTCGGATTTTCTTTATTTTTAATGCTTTCTTTTACTACCAGTAAAGTATTCTTTTTAATTTTTTCTTCTACTATCTTAAACATAGTTTTTTCGCTGTATCCTTTCCATTCACAATAAGAAGAAATTACTCCTCCCGCATTGGCAACGAAATCTGGTAAAACAAATACTCCTTTTTTGAAAAATTCCTCTTCGATTTCTTCTCTCATTGGAATATTTCCAGCTTCAATAATAATTTTTGCTTTTATTTTGTCTTTATTTTGGCTATTAATAATATCAGTCACTGAAGCAGGAATTAAAACATCGATGTCCAAACCCCAAAAATCTCCTGGGTTTATTCTTTCTCCTTTTGGATATTCCTTTAGGGGCAATGGCTTTCCTTTCTTTATCATCTTTGCCATTAAATTTTTGTCGAATCCTTCTTTTTCGTAAATCGTTGCACTCAAATCAGCTATTGCCACTATTTTAGCTCCCATTTGAGAAAGGAAATGAAAAGTGAAATATCCAACATTGCCAAATCCATGAATAGCAATTGTAGTTTTTTTAATGTCTAGATCCAATTCATCACAAACTGTCTTTGTGGCTATTGCTACCCCAAAACCAGTACTACCTAATTCATGAGGAAGCCCTTTTAGTTTTTTAGGTTTTCCTGTAGCTGTTTTTAAGTTACCAGTTGCTTTAACAAACCATTCCATTTCTCTCTCTCCAGTGTTCACATCAGGACCCGCGATATAATATTTGGGACAGAAAGGAGATATTTTTTTAGCAAAAGATTGAATAAACTTTTTCTTCAATTCATCATTTCCTCCTGACCACACAATTCCAGCCTTGGCTCCTCCAAAAGGAAGGTCAGCCATTGCGTTTTTAAAAGTCATTGCCCTAGCTAATCTAAAGACTTCTTCTAAGGTTACATTCTTTGTCATTCTGATTCCTCCTTTTCCGGGACCTCTCTTTAAATTGTCTATCACTAAAAAACCTTGCATTCCTATTTTTGGATCGTAAACCTCGATTAAATACTCTGGTCCTATTGAATCTTTTTGGATCATTTTTTTATAAAAATTAAGCAGCTGACCTTTTTATATTTTTAGCCTTAACAAATCTGGTATTTTCCCTTTATAATTTCCATTTGAATTTTTCTTAAGTTTTTGAATTTTTCATCAACTATTTTGTAAATTTTATCTTTTATTTTCTCAAAATTTTTAGTAACAACTTTCACGCTAGCAACTTGTGGCTGATCCAATGGTTTTCCAATTTGACTCAAAATCCTCACCGAACATTCTCTAACTCCTCTATTTTTCCCGCTTCCTGGGCAATTAAATGAGCCAAAATTTGATAAAGCTTTCCAGGATGGTTGATATTTTTTCCTGCAGCAGCTTCCAAAGACATTTCTCGACAAGGAGTGATTAAACCCGAAACTCTGTTTCCCCTTCCAACCTGGCCATCGTCTCCTTGCTCTGCAGAAAGTCCCAAAACAGTAAGATAAATTTCTCCTTCTTCTTTTGCCTCCGGATTGTCTAAAGTATTGTGATCTATTTTTATTTTCTTGAAATTTGAAATTCTTCTAACGTACCTTTCAATCTCCTTTTTCACAATTTCTTTTTTCTCAAAGTAGTCTTTTGGACTCTTTATGTACCTGGCAATGTAAGCGGCTGGAATTGTCAAAATCAATTCATTTTTTTGCCTGAAAGTCATCACTTTGATATCGGTTCCAAAGAAAGGATATTTTTTCAAGAATTTCTCAGAATTCAAAAAGTTAGCAACTTTTAAAGTAATAATTTCTGCTCTTGAGTAAGGACCGTGACCGATTCCAAACGAAGTATCGTTAGCTATAGCAACTTCTTTGCCTCTTTTGAAAACTTCTTGCAGATTAGCTGCTCCAGGTCGATAATCTATAGAAATTTCAAAATTTTCAATTATATTTTTTGAAGAGTTAACAACTCTTTTTAAACACTCTTTGGTAGCTTTCTCTGCGATTTTTCTAACCGGAATTTTAAATTTTCCAACTTTGTCAGTTGCCCTNCCAGCAACGATAATTTTTATTTTTTCTAAAATTNTTCCTCCNCCAAATTTTGGCTGAGATCTTCCNGCAACTAAAAGTCCTTTGTCCAAATTGTGATGCAAAACTTTACCAAATCTTTTTAAGTAATATTGACTCAAAGCTTGAGAANCAGATTCGCAAACTAAATCGCAGATTGTATCTGGATGNCCGATTCCTTTTCTTTCTACAATTTCAACTTCCCTTTCATCTACTGGCAAATAATCACCTTTTTCAATAACAATATTCCTCATAGATATTTCCTGTATTTTATATTCACAAATTTTCGACCTTCTTTCACAATTTCTTCAATTTCTTTTTCTTCAAATGGGGTAAAGGTTTTTCCTGAAATTGTATGATTTTTTTGATAATTTTGAAGATAGTAAACTTTTGCTCCTTGAATTTCCTTGCAAATTTCCAAGATATCCTCTTTTTTATGAAATTCCTTCATTATCGTCGTTCTCAATTCGTAATCCACCTTTCCTGAAAGGAAAATCTTAACAGATTTTTTAATATTTTCAAACATCTCTCTTGTTAAAACCCATCCTGTGATTTCTTTATACTTTTCAAAGCTATCTAACCTATGTTTTACGTCCGTCGCAACGTAATCTATTAATTTTTCTTCAATCAAATATTTTAGCATCTCTGGATTTGTTCCATTAGTTTCCAATTCAACTAAATAGCCAAGTTTTTTTATTTTTTTAATGAAATTTGGAAGGTCTTTGTTAATAGTTGGCTCCCCTCCTGAAATTGCTACTGCCTCCAAAAAATTCTTTCTTTCTTTTAAAAAAGAAAAAATTTCTTCTTTAGAAATTTCCTTTTGTTTTTCAATTTCCTCTGGCAGAACTAAATGGGGAACATAGCAAAACTGGCATCTCAAATTGCACCCTCCTAAAAAAACGATGGCAGAAATCCTGCCTGGATATTCAATCAGGCTTTGCTTTTGGAAACCTAAAATTTTCATTTCAAGATAGTTTCTTTTATTTTAAACTCTTTTCTTTGTTTGAATTCTTGTTGTTTCCCAAGGTTGAACTGCTGCACAGGTCTGTAATAGCCAACGATCCTTGTATAAACTTCACAAGGTTGCTTTATCGTGCATTTCGGGCAGAAAAAGTGTTCGCCTGGAATGTAGCCATGAACTGGACAAATTGAGAAAGTAGGGGTGATTGTAATGTAGGGCAATTTGAAGTTTTCAAAAATTTTCTTTACCAATCTTTTCACTCCTTCCCCGCTTTGCATTCTTTCACCCAAAAAAATGTGTAAAACAGTTCCTCCTGTATATTTGCATTGAATTTCGTCTTGGAGTTTTAGAGCTTCGAAAACATCGTCGGTGTAATTTACGGGGAGCTGAGAGCTGTTGGTATAGAAGGGAACTTTCTTTGTACCAGCCGTAATAATCTCTGGGTATCTTTCTTTATCTTTTAATGCAAGACGATAAGCTGTTGATTCTGCTGGAGTTGCTTCTAAATTGTAAATGTTTCCAGTTTCCTCTTGATATTTCACCAATCTTTCTCTCATGAAATCTAAAACTTCTAAAGCAAATTTTCTTCCTCTCTTTGTTGCAATATTTTCTCCCATAAAATTCAAAAGGCACTCATTCATTCCAACAAGGCCAATTGTTGAAAAATGATTCGCCCAATATTTCCCCCTCATTTGCTTTATGTCTTGCAAATAATACCTTGAATAAGGGTAGAGTCCCTTTTCAATGAAATTTTCCAAAACTTTCCTTTTTATCTCCAAACTCTCTTTTGCCAAATCCATAATCCTTGCCAACCTTTCAAAAAATTCTTTCTTCGTTTTTGATAAATATCCAATCCTTGGCAAATTAATTGTTACTACCCCAATTGAACCAGTTTTACTCCCTGACCCAAAAAGCCCTCCGCCTCCTCGGTTGCAAAGTTGGGTAAGATCTAACCTAAGTCTGCAACAATTAAACGAAATTTGTCCTAAAGAATGAAGAAAGAGATGATTTCTTTCAAGTTCAATGTCGTAGAAGTCTTTTAATTTTTTGTATCTTCGAACTTTTATTTCTTTTACTCTCACTAAATAGACATCGCTATTTTTAATTTTTAAACTTTCCTTAGTATGAGCATTATACTTTTCTAAAGTGTTAAACCCGACCATTCTTGATTTTCTCAGCCCAGGAACTTTTGCAGTAGAAACAGCCATCCAACCAGGTACTTTCTCGGCCAAAATCGGATTATTCAACCAGCCATTTCCTTTTTTGATTTTAGATTTTGCATGCTGCAAATAAATTGTTTGACTTTTCTTTCTAATTTTATAAGTTACCGGTTTTCCAATAAGAGAGAAAAGTAAAACCAGATCTCGCGATAACTCCAAATCATTCAAATGGATTTCTTTTCTTTTTCCATAGCCATCGCCTCTAAAATAAAACTCAAGAAAACTTTCAATGACGCTTTTGGGGCTATTGAATAAGATTTGGGGCAATCTTCCATATTTTCTAAAGCCTGCTTTGTAGAGCTTTCTAGCTATTTCGGTATTATAGACATAGAGATAGTAAGTATTGTATCGAGGATCTTGCTTTCCGTGAGCAGTAGCCTTGAATACTTTCTCGATCAAATGTTTAATCTCATTCAAGTTTTTTCGGTCTCCGGTTTTGAAAGTAAATTGCATCCCTTTTGCTTCGCCAAAATGAGTATATCCTTTTCTACTTTCGAATAAATAATTTCCATCTGCTACAAAATAACCTAAGATTTTAGCTAAATCCTCATTTAATACGAGGTTTTCGATTTTTTGATATTTATTAGAAAAAATATCATCGTTTGCTCGCTTAAGAGTTAAAAGATAATCTCCTTTTTGAAGATCTTTTGCAAATTTCATTTTGATTCCTTCTGGTGTATAAACTGACACAGGATGCTTAAGGGAAAATATAGAAATTTTTCCATCTTCCATAATTACTTCGACAGCTTTGTCATCTTTGATTTTCAAAAATCTTTTAACCGGAACCCATTCCAATTTTAAAGTTTGAGGATTCAAAGATAAAACCTCTAAATTTCCTTCTTTTTTGCATTCTGCCCATCCTTCGTTATCGAAATCTCCTTTTTTATAATTTTCAACAACTTCTTTAATTGAAAGTCGTTTTATTTTCCTTGAATTTCTAATTAAAATCTCTTCGCTTGATTCCAAACACATCGAACGTACATCTTCAGGTTTCATTTCAGAATTTATGTAATTTGCGAAATAATTCGTTCCGTATTTTGCTGAGGCTTCAAAAATTCCATCGAAAGCTGGTTCATCCCAGGGAAAATCTTTTGTAATGTTTATTGTCGGAATTGGGAAATGGAATGGCCTTCCTTTCGCATCCCCTTCCATGTAAACTTCATAAAGTGCTTTGTTGAAAATTTTCATTTCCTCTTCAAACTCTG
>JGI20130J15133_1003436_pt1 | contig 10936 bp, 7 predicted proteins | sample WasSprMetagenome_FD_15133 | JGI IMG/M metagenome (IMG submission 15133) | reverse complement strand
ATATTCACATTACACAATTAATCCTCCCATTCATGAAAACATAAAATCAGAATGTTCAACCAACATTAAACGATATAAAATCGATATCCATTAGATATCAAAATGATATAAATAGACTATTAATCCCAAAACCAGACACATGGAACCCCAAACAAACCGTAAACATAATAGCATACCCACATGCGGTTTATTCAAGATACACAGAATCAAAAACTGGAACCCTATAGAAAAATACAATGAAACAACACCACTAATAAAAATGTTACATTCTTTATAGACGAAGTCCAAGAAGCCTTCAACTGCCCATAAGAACTCTACACCGTAATTCCTCAATGGAAAGAAGTCCTAACACCTAGAAACATTAATAATAAAACCAAACTGGTCATGATATTACATTACGAACCTTTAATATTATTCGCTCTTAAGCCTTAATTCTTCCTCATGAGTTGTGTTGAATAAATGTTTTGTCCAAAAAATTCTTAAGATGGTGTATAGGTTTAACATCATGATAATGTCATTCAAATCTAAAAAGAGGAAGAGAAATATCATATTTCTGGTAATACTTATAGTAGCCATTATTTCGGTTATTTGGGTGCCATCGATGCAGAAAAACGAAATTGTGAATGAAATGGAATTAAAAGATTATGTCAAAGTGTATCTTGGAAAATATAAGGAAATCGTTGAGGCTAACCTTCATTTGGTGCATGATATTAAACAAATATTTTTCAAGTACAATAGCAACCCCAAAATAGTTTATGGCATTATTTCAAAGAATCACGGAGTAGCTGTTGTTCTCAAATATGATACGGCAGAAAATGTTTATTGGAATATCAAAGTCATAGACAAGCCAATAGAATATTACTTCTGGCCTAACATGTCAAGTGACTTAAGCAATCTCAAAATTGTTAAAATTGCAAGTAGTGAATCTGCTTATGTTTTGAATTCACAAATAAGCATAAAGAATTTTGCATTACTATTGGTTAGCGAAGGAGCCTCACTCTATTATACGGGAGAAGATGAAAGTCCATTTAAGATTGAAGGACCTGGCGCAGTAATAATATTTGGTGAATTATATTCGAAATCAGGCTTGATAATAAAAGGAACTAACACCAAACATGCATGGTCAACTTATCAAGCTGGTTTAGATGCCTTAAAACACTTCCTTTTAGATTGCGGAAACCAATTAAACGAAACAATAAAAAAGCAAATAGAAATAAAGCATAAAACGCCACTACTACTTGAAAAAGTAAAGGAATGCCTCAACAATAAATATTACAAGGATCATCCAGAAGAATTCTACAGTGACCTACACGAACTAGAAAGATTAGGATTATCTGAGCAAATGAAAACATTATTGTGGAGTAAATATTTAGAACTGACAAAAGAACCTACATTATGGGAAAAACTTCTTGATTCCATAATTTCCAATATTCCTGCCTTTATAATAGGCGTCCTTACAACAGTAGTTGCAACCATAATACTAAAACACTTAGGCTATTTATAAAAATGCAACCACAATAGTTTTCAGAAATGAAAAATTAAAGGGGGATTCATCAACGGGTTTAGACTATTAAAACTGGAATACAATAATATGCAACGAGAAAGACTTCTTCAGGATTTATGTATTGAACACTTCACCTTTTTATGATAAAACTTAAATTATGTACATGTCAAGAGTATTTGTACGTTTAAAATCCGTATGAGGTCATTTTTATGAATTTATCTAAATGTGGGAAATTTTGGTTGAGGTGGATTAGGGTATGAACATCCCATTAGAGCAGTTGTTGAGTAAAGCAAAGGAGTTGGAGAAGAATAGTGAATTGATTAAGAAGATTGAGGAGGGCAAACGGCAGCTAAAAATCTTCTTGGAGAAATACCCCTTCAGAGAGAAGCCTGAACTGATAGATTCCCTAACACCCGAGAAAATATATAACCCAGGATCCGACGACTACTTCTTCCTATGGATAGAACATAAAACTCGAAGTTTAGGGGCAATCTTTGTTTATGGTGGAAAAGTATACCCCAATGCTATGGAGAAAATAGATCAATTTAAACAATTACTCAAAGTTCTCATGGATGATAAGAAAACGATTAGGGAAAAGGTGGACTATGATTGTGGTATAAAAGGATTTGGGGGAGACAAACTAATAATCAAGAAAATCCTATACTGCTACTATAGTGAAGCGTTAATCCCAATCTTTAAAACAGAGGATTTAGAGCGCTTCTGCGATGGACTTAACATTGATTACAAGGGAGAAGCCATGAAAAGTTATAGGAAACCATACGAAGACTTAACTGTCGGAGAAAAGTATGAACTCTTAAACGGGTTACTCATGAAATTCAAAACACAATACCTCCCAACATTAGATAACGTACTGTTCATGATACTATTATACGATACTTTCCCAAGACCACCACCGCCTGTACGTGAAATAAAACCACTAAATAAGTTTGGTTTACTCTTCGAACCACAAACAGAACAAGAAGTACTCCACATATTCTCACAGCTACATGAAGATCTAGACTTCCCATACATAGTCAAAATCCAAACAGAATTCCCAGATATAATTGCACTCGACAAAAACAGAAATCCAAAAAGGATTGAAATAGAGAAGTTTGCAAGCGACTTCAAAAGACATGGACACCCACCAGAAGAATGCGACTTCATAATCTGCTGGGAAAACGATTTAACAGAAACAGAAATTCCAGAAGAATTCCCTCAAATAATCTCACTCAAAGACTACATACTTGAATACGAGAAAAGTTAAAAGATCTATAAAATCATAACTCAAGCATTGTTAAGTGTGAAAGATAAATCTAGGCTGGGCATTTGTAAATTAACTACTTAAAGTAAGGAAATTTTCGTATATGCAATGATATATAAATTTGTTTCTCAAATAAAACATTTATACGGCTAAGACCATCTTTAATTTCATGAAGACAACTTTTCACAGTGTTTACATCATATTCAGCTCCAGAGAGATAGTCCTTGATTATAGCATATTGTTTTTTAACATTTTCAATTTCACTTTTTAATTCATACTCCTCCTCACTCCTCATAAAACTCACTTAACATAATTGTTTAAATAATGTAACAATAAGTGAGTTTGATGTCGATAAAAGCTAGAATATAAAGCCAAAAATTATAAACTGTCAGTTGAATTGACAACAATCTTCTGTCAGTAAGACTTAAATGTGAACATTATTAATAAGATGTTAGTTGTGGAGATGTTGAGATCAGAATCATTAAAGGATTCATATGATTTGGAGTCACGTTTAATAGTTTTACTTAATTCATATTTTCATGAAATCGATAGGGAACAGGATAAAACTCGTGCCATTTATGATGTTGCATGGGGGATTTTTGCATTAAAGGAAATTGGCAGAAATTACAGGCAATTATATGATGTCGTTCGTCAAGCATTTTTATCACTTGATAAAAAGAGTTCTGAGGATTTAAGTGATTTCTTGTTTGATTATAGGAGGGCTGTTGGTATTGCCTTATCCATTTACCTTATTGGAGCAAAAGACCTCAAGCTAACAGGAAAGCGTCTCAATGAAATATGCGAAGCTTTAACTGAAAATTCGGAGGCAAGCGAGGTCGGTGAATTAATTGGAGCAACTTTCCTGTTATTAAAACACCTTAAACATGAAGAAATGAAAGGAAAGATCAAAGAGTTAATGTTCAAAGTTGTAGAGTCTGGTTTTAAAGATCCAGCATATCGTCTTATTGACGTGCTGTATATCGCCTTTTTCTTAGCAATTGTTAATGACCCATTTTACGTAGAAATTCTGGAGAGAATTCGCAAAAACGAGTATTTATCGGAATATATCATGGACGACCCTGAAAAGCTCGCTCTCTTCCTATACATAACCTCTAAAGCAACCAACTTAAAAGATCGCTCGTTAGTTGAGTGGTGTAAAGAGAGAAGGGAGGAAGTCGCAAAAGAATTGAGACAATTTATAGAAGAAAATAGTTTAATTCCAAGCGGATATCCTTCACCTATAGACGTTTTAAGAAACATGACTAAAGATTTTGAAGTATACAAACAACAAAGTGCTAATTTTGCAAAGGAAGTAATAAATGGTGAAGTCATCCTCGACTTGGGAATCACCGACCAGCTTCTATTACGCCCAGACTTAGTCTCTAAAATTATAATAGCACTGTATGAGGCAGGATATCTGCATCCGTTCATGTTATCAAAGAAAGAGGCTGATGTTTACAAGCAAATACGTGCAGAAATAAAAGGATATCGTAGAATTAGAAAACCTGAAATGATATTCATTTTAGCATTTTTCATACTTTTTATGATATCACTTCCAATAACAATTTATAGTTTAATTATAACTAATTTTAATTTCATTCAAATAATCGAATTTTACTCTTTTCCTTACTACCTTTATTACTGTATCTCTTGCTTAGGTTTCATTATTGTCTTCATCGGATGTATTTGGAAGAATGGTCAAGTATCTCTCCAAGACCTTAAAAAGATTATTGATCTTGTATTATCATTTTTGAAAGAAGGGGGGTAAAGAGTATGAGTATTTTGTTAAACGTTTTTGAAACGCCTATGCGGGATTTCAAAGTTTGGAGGGTACCAATAGCAGCTAATACGAAAGTCATTTTTAATAAGATAAGAGAACTTTCACAGCATAGGATTGCTGATTGCACTTTTAGTAATGGATTTCTGTACTTCAAGGGTGAGCCTGAAAAAGTAAAAGAAGAATTGCAAAAAGGATCTATCTTCATCGGACAGCCTCTTCAAGAAATAACTTTATCGCCGCAAGGAGATGGGAAGCTCATTAGAAACTTATTGTATTCATCTTTTGAGGGGATCCTTCACAAGAAGGGGTGGCGTGCTCCCATAGGCAGAAGAAAGAGAGCTCTCCCTGAAACCTACGAAAGTTACGGAGATTCCTATATGGAATTAGGAGAAAACGTATTCGTGCTTTTCGGTTTAAGATATATGTTTGAAGTTAGTTCCGAAAAGAGCTTGAGATTATGGCTTGACATTTATGCTCCCATATGGTCAACATCCGAAAAGCGTTTTCTTAACAAAAAGAGCATCGACGCAAAGTTAAGGGAGCTATACGTCCAAAAAGCACTATTACGCCCAAAATATAGATACGAGAAGACGCTTAAGCTCATCGAAACCATTTTCGGAAATAAAGCCATAGAACTAGAATTCTGTGATGACTATCGACTTTCTTTCCCTAAAGAAATGTATACTGTTTCTACTAGTGCGGAAGAAATGAGGAATGAAACCCCCTTCTCTTTCAGTATAATTGAGGAACCTAACTTACGATTCAAATTCGGTCTCTCAAAGAATCCAAGAGATGTAACGCGACTAAAAGCGTATGGATACGGAGCATCCATTAGAGAGCTACATGTAAAAGCGATAGTAGACGAGTCCACAAAGGAGAATTTCCTCAACTTTTTCGGAAAATTAAAAGATGGCTTTTCTGGGAATTACACGCGTTGGCCAGGATTTCAAGCCGTAACTGGCGCTGATCTTTCTTTCGACGATAAATCCGATATTATATACCTTGATAATCCCTCAAAGGAGGCTCTTCATAGTTGCCTACTTCAAGCCTTCTCTAAAAGTAGTAATAAAACAGTTACTTTAGTGATAATTCCAGAGCTACTGGGCAAGTTTTATTATGAAATTAAGGCACTTGCTCTACAAAGGAGGATGCCTATTCAAGTGATTTTAAAGGAAACCTTAAAAAAGGAGCCTTTGGAATTCACGCTAATGAATATTGCTGTAGCATTATATGCAAAGGGAGGTGGCATACCATGGATTTTGGCGAACCCCTTAATGCAAACACGTAGTCTCTTTGTGGGTATATCTTTTCACTTAGACCACGAATCAAAGAATATCTATTATGGTGTAATGGAAGTTTTTGACAAATTTGGGAGACATTTAGAGTGCAAAATACGAATTTATAGTTCCCCTACCGAAATAAGGAGCGTTCGAGGGTTATATATTCCAAAAGAAGATGCCGAGAAAATTCTAACTGAGCTAATAAACAATTACAATCCACGCGAGATAATCTTTCATAAGAGTGCACCATTTCATAATGAAGAAAAGGAAGCTATAGAAAATGTGTGCAAAAATAGAGGAATATCTTATTGCTTAGTTCACATCGAAAGAACAAATCCATATAGAGTTTACATAAAAGGAGACGATTTTACACCCATTCGCGGAACGATAATATTCGATATAACCAATAGAAATAGAGCCATACTAAACACAGTAGGGCGTTCAATATTAAGTAGTAATCGACCGAGAGCATGGAGCGGAATTGGAACACCAAGACCCCTTGAAATCACCATTGAAAGGAATACAACTCAACACAACCTAAGAGAAATCGCTGAGCAAATCCTAACAATGACAAAACTTGATTGGAATACAACAGAAATCTCAGTAAGATCCCCAATAACATTAAAGTATTCAAACAAAGCTGCAAATATGTCACCCTACCTAAAGAAAGAAATAACAAAAGGCCCACTAGAATTTACAGACATAAGATTCCTCATATAATCACTGCTAAACCTTGAAAAATTTACAAGTTCGCAACGTAGAAATCGTTATTCCAGGGTAGAAGGACATTAACATTCAAAAACTGGCAGAACTAAAGGAACCATTAGATGGGAAATCACTTTAACTCACATATACATGCAATATGAACAGAATTTCTAGTGGCTTCAAGTGTCGATTTCCTATAACCTGAAGTATTTAACCGTTCAATCGCTCGCTCATAGTAATAAATATGCATTAAAAAAGTTATTTTAGTAGTGCATTGAAGAGTTGGTCAGCCCACTCCTTATACTCTCTAATAATCCTTTCAGCATAAGCATCCCCCTTCAACTCATTTAAAACCCGTTTAAGCAATATCAATCCATCCAACTTCAATTCATCCCTTATCCTTTCAGCCTCAGACTCCTCAACATCCCACCAAACAAGAATCTTCCCATCAACACTTCTCCCCTCAAACCTATACTTACTAACGAAATCTTCATTGAGGAAATGCGTCCTAAACTCCCTCCTAACTCTATCAATATTCCTTAAGGTTAGCTTCTTTAGTCGCCCCTCCAAATATGCTGGCCAACACTTAGCCTCAACAACATACAACCTTCCATCCTTCTCCAATATGAAATCCACAGCTACACGCTTCCCATCATACAAACCACTCCGCACATCCATCCCAACAACCTTATACCCTCCAAACCTGCTAAACCAAACACACAACAAATCCTCATACATCAAACCAAGAAGCTTAGCCCTAAAATTCCTAGCATCAATATCATCCTCAGATAAACCCTTCTCCCCAAGCTCAACAAGCTCCTCAAACATAACTACATCATTTGACAATAGCAAACTTCTACAAAATAGCTTTTCGAATCTTGACAATATACTTCCTCCTCTAATGCTGCATTTTCATCACTTGAACTTACATAACTCAACCTTATTGTAATAATACGAAAAATTAAAAATAATTTAGCTCTATAATTTTATTGGAGTCGGCATTGACTTTAGACGATTTTAAAGTTGACATTACAATAAGCGAGTTGAAAGTAAGTTTTAGGAAGAAGCAAGAATCTCAGCTTAAATTGTTCGAGGCAAGAACCAGCAAAACTGAAGATTTACCAGAGAAGTTTCAAGTTGTGATTTACGATGAAGGAGGAAATTTGTTGGGAAAGGGTTTTAATCGTGATACCATCCCCTTAACCAGACCAGTTAAGCCTGGCGAAACCGTTGATGTTAGGGCATATCCATTAGATAAAGAAGGCAAGTATATACCTCACTTACATGACCTGCTAAAAATGTTCATGGAAAATCAGAAGAATAGGATTAAAACGATAACGGATCAAAACTTAACAGTTGATATAGATGTAAAAGAAGTCGAGGCAAAGGGGCTTACGCTTAAATTCCGTGATACGGATTCTTATAAAAGTTTAAAGAAAGGGGATATCCCAATATTCGAAGTTGAACTGGAGGGAAGAGCTCCAACAATTAGTGAAATGAGTTTTGGTGAATATTTAGGATGGTATGACAGTGATAAGGTTAAAGCCATATTTGGTGGAGGATATGAGGAAAAGAGACTTTATGGGCATCAATATAAAGCGTTGCATGAGCTTGAGAATTCAAGCGAAAAGAAGTGTATCATAGTATCTTCGGGGATGGCTAGTGGAAAAACGGAGATCGCTGTACTCTACTTGCTTAAAGCTTACAAAAGGGATCCAGATTTTGGTTATGCCGTGGTAGTTTATCCCACACGTGAACTCCTTAGAGATCAGTATGGCAGATGGAAGAGATATTTCGATTCTGCATATGACCTCGGATATTTATCATCACCAGTAGAAGTTGTAATGTATTACGGTGAAGTTGCTCAACGGTCTAAAGGTCGTAAAGAACGGGAGAAGATAGAGAAAGGACCTTGCGTAATATTAACGACAGCCTCAACATTTGTAGGACAAGAATTTCTAAAACTTCTCAAACGACCCCCAAGACTTATTGTCCTCGATGAAATTCACTTTTACAAGTCCTTCGACCTTACATTGCTCATGGAGTTCTTAAGATTTGTGAAGGAAGGATATAAGAAATTTGAAAAACTCATGATTTTCTCAGCAACAATAGGAAATGCTGAAGAATTTAAAGAAAATCTACAGAACGCCATTGGAATGCGTTGTTGCTTAATTTCTGGAGAGCCTGTTAGAGGAAGGAAAACTGTCTATGTAATTGATCTTTCAAGTTTTGATGAAAATATGCAAGAGAAGTTAGTAGATAAAGTACTTAAGGAGTATTGCAAGAAAGCAAGGGAAAAAACGATTGTTTTTGCACGCAATAAAAGGGAGGCTGAAGACTATTACTATGAAAAGTTGCTCAAAAAGTGGCGCATAAAGAAGTATGTGAAGGCCGTGCTTCACATTGGAGATATGCCCATGTCTGAAAGAGAATTGACTACCGAAAAGTTTAGAATTGGAAAGTGTAAATGGGTGTTCACAATCAAAACGCTGGAGGTTGGGATAGATATAGGAGATGTTTCAAGAATTATCCACTTTGGACTTCCACCATCCATTAATGAGTTCACACAACGTGAAGGGCGCTCTGGAAGGGAAGGACAAGAGTCCGAATCCATAGTATTTGCCAGAACAAAAGGAGAACTTGAAAAAGCTAAAAAGTGGGTTGAAGAACTGAAGAGAGGGTCCACTGAGCTATTCTGTAAGATCATTTTCAATCCTCGAAGTTTGTTAGCTGATAGAATTCGAAAGGAGGCGGAGAAAAAGAGGATATGGCCTAAGGAAGTGCAAATAGGGGACTTGAATGTTAAATGTAAGGTATTTGGTGGTTACAGATTTAAGCTTATACCTCCTAAAAAGTTAAAAGGTAAAAGTGAAGTTTATACTCGGGACGTTTTGTTTAGATATCTTCCTTACCATGTAAGATATCATCGCTATAGGGGATCTTACATTAAATTATATGTAAAGACAATCAAAATCGATGATGAAAGGAATGTTATATTGGACTATATTAAGAATAATCACAAAGTACGAGAAAATGTTGTGAAGAAAAAAGATGTTTTTTATGCAACGACATCTCATCTCGAAACGATTATTAAAGAAGAGCCACGTCTATTAACCAGTAGCTTAGCGACTGTAAGGGTGAGATTTAGACCATCTCATGTAAATTACATAGGCCGAAAATTTGTAAGAGGAATTTCTAAAAGCGGCGAAATAATAAAGGTACCACGCTATTACATCATGGATTCATTCTCCACAAAAGAGGCAATGGCTGATGAGGATATAAAGAAACTTGAAAAATTATCAGAAGATTTTACCAGAGGATTCGTTATCAATATTAAAGTTCCCAGAGACATAGTTTCCATCATTACCAGATGGATAACTGAGGAATTAGGAAAAGAGCAGAAGAAATTGGAGAAGAAAGAGGAAAGCAAGGAAAATCTAGAAGAGGATTGGAAGAAGTCTGTTAAGAAGTTTGTTGACGAGGTTCTGTGGGGCATTGGAGATTACATACATCTCGCATTACATGTCCTCATAAATACAGTTATACAAAGCGAAAATATTCATCCAGATGAAATAGAGCACTATGTTTGCATGAAAATAAGTGAAGAAGAAATATTTAGAAGTGAAATCGTCTCTCGACTTGCCGCTCAATGGGGAATCGATGATAAAGTTAGAATTGTGGAAGAGTTATCGCCGAAACTTAATATTAAAATCGTTATAGGAAATAAGTCTGATTGGGTTGGAAGGATAAACTGGAATGAGAAAAGTTTAAATGAATATTTAGAAGGGCTTCACAAAGTAGATTTGGAAACTATTTTGCCACTTCTCGAAATACATAACTGCTTCGTAAGACCAGAAGAAGTACTAAGCTTTTCCAGAGATATCAATAAAATGAAGGGTATAATATGCGATTTAGCTTGTGAAATTTTAAATAAGGTGAAGGATTGTGCAAATAAACTCACGGTCTATTGAAGAAGTCTCTTGGGATTTAAATGAAATTAAAAAGCTTGCCTTCATTACTGGTCTAGCAGCACAATGTAGAGATGTGGAAATTGCAGAAGAGCTTGGAAGCATAGTTGCAGGTTGCTTTGAACTTCTCGTGGCAGAGGCATTATCATTGAAACTAGGCTTAAAATACTTCCTATCATGCGAACTCGAATCCCCTCCTTGTGTCGTTTGGAATGGTCAGCTAGACATACTGGATAATAGACATGTTCCCAAATGCGCTTCACGAGGTAAACCCGACATAGAAGTTTACATGCATGATGATGTATGGATCGTTGATGCAACTTTGGCTGGAGATAAGGGAGTGCAACTTGCTGAAGCCAGAAGACTCAAACGCCACAACCCAACAATAACCTCAAACATTACAAAGCGAATCCTAGTAACACTTTCACCCAAAATAGA
>JGI20130J15133_1003435_pt1 | contig 10938 bp, 8 predicted proteins | sample WasSprMetagenome_FD_15133 | JGI IMG/M metagenome (IMG submission 15133) | reverse complement strand
GCCTTTGCCTCTTGCGCCCTCGCCGCTGCTGCCAAAACCGCTGAAACCACAACAACCAACCAAACTGCAATTGCCTTCCTCACGCTGTTTCCCCTCCTTGCCAGACGGCTGGACACCACAGAAGTTTTGCCAACACCAGTGTAAGCGTGCAAGGGCGCAAGCGTGCAGGGAAATTGAGTTTTTGTGCGACTAAGACCAGCGGGCGAAGACGAACCACTCAACGGCGAGGACGAAGAGGGCGAGCAGGACGAAGAGCCACCAGAAATCGCGCCAAGTCAATTTCGGCGTTTGAGCAGCGACGGTATGAGCGCCCAATGTGATGGTTTGTTTCGGCGCAATGTCGGATTCGTCGGCGTTGAGCAAGTTAACGGCAAAGTTCACCCGCAAGTTCCCTGACCGAAGTTCGTAAACTCCAACCTGCTCCGTTGCCCTCAAGGTCAAAAGGTGCTCAGGTGCTTTGATGTTTTCGGTTTTGCCGTCTGGGTGACGGAGCGAAACTTGTTGATCTGGAACGGTCAGCGAAACTACGCTGCCAGCCTTCACTGTGAAACCTTGTTCCCACCTTTGTCCGCCAATTGACCAACGAAGTGCGTTGGCAACAAAAATGGGGAAACCGACGCGCAACGGGAAATCGCTGTCAAGCAAATTGAAGCCCACGAAAAGCCATCGCTTGCCAGCCCGCTCTCCCGCGACGATTAGCGGCGTGTCCTTTGCGTCAGCAATCGTTTGAGCCCAAGAAGCAAGCTTGACTTTTAGCGCTTTGTCAATCAAAACAGCGCTCAGGTCAACAAACCGCAAAACTGGATGGTCTCGCTCCCAAGCCGTGATAGTTGGTTGGTCTGTCACGCCAACTTGAGTGACGAATTCGCCATCGGTGACACCGATGAGCCAAACGGACTTCGCATTGAGAAGCGCGGGGTGCTGGTCGCGAAGGGCAGGTGATGGCGGTTTTGTGCCGTCAAAGACGATGATGTCGTAGGCGTTTCCTTCCTTTCCCGTTTCGGGCAACTGTGGTGCTTTTTCAACGATGCAATCGGGTTCAAGGGCGAGGGCTCGTTCAAGGAAGAAGTTGCCCGAACTGACGAGCAGGATGCGAATGGGTTGACGACCGAAACCGACGAAGTGGACTACATCGTCGGTTGGCAAAACATCATCGCTGCATTCCCACTTCAACATTGCGTGCCGAACCGTTACGGGGACGGAAACGATTTCGCCCTTGACTTGATGTGGCTGCAAGGTCGCTTCCTTTGCTACGCTAAGTTTCCCGTCAGCGAACAAACTCAATGTGCCCTTAAGTTGCTTGCCGCTGAAATTTCGGAGAGCGACGAAGATTTGTGCGGAGTGCGTGGTGCGGCGTGTGGAAAGTTGGACATCTGCGACGACGAAGCCCGCGTTGAGGTCAGTTTTGCCGACGGATTCGTAAACGAGTTTGGCTGAGCCGGGCGAAAAGTCAGTGACCTGAGAAAACGAGCCGTCGGAAACGAGGACTATGGTGGCATTGTTTCTGTTGGCGACCAAAGCGGAGGCGAGGCGCAAAGCCGCCCCAACATCGGCTGGGGCATCGGTTGCCTTCAATTGAGTGCGGAGTGCGGAGTGCAGTGTGTTGGGTGACGACAGTGGAACGATGACCTTTGGCTCTGTGGCTGCAAGGATTAACGCTACTTGGTCGCTGGGGCGCAAATCGTTCAGCCACTTTTCAACCCTTCTTTTCGCTTCCTCAAACCGCGATGGCTTGACATCTGTGGCGTTCATGCTCGCTGAGGCATCAAGGACGAAAACGGCGGTCTGACCTTGCCACCCTCGTCCCACGATTGCGGGGCGAGCCAAAGCCGTCACCAAAAGCAGAGCCACCAAAAGTTGCAAAACCATGAGCCAGTGAAACCTGAGCCTTTGCCAAAGAGCGTTTGCTCGGACATCGGTAGTTATCTGCGGGAACAGGAAAACTGCTGGCACCACGACTGTCCTGCGCCGAATTTTGAGCAGGTAAAGCAGGATGATGAAGGCAGCAACGGGAACAAACCACCAAAGCAGCAAAGGCGCCTGCAAAGTCATCGTCGCTCACCGTTGTTCGTTACGAGTTCCGCGTTTTGCTCGTCCCCCGTCCCTCGTCCTGTCAATAGTCCAGCACGATGCTGACATGCTTTGTGACGAGGTATTCCTTCAACCCTTCCCATCCGCCTTCAAGTCCAAACCCTGACTGTTTGACCCCGCCGAAGGGGCATTGGAAAGTTGCGGGCGCGAAATCCCAAACTCCGACCATGCCTGTCTCCAACCGTTCCACGACATCAATCAGCGTTCGGTAGTCGTAGGTGAGCACATAGGCTGCCAAGCCATAAGGGGTATCGTTTGCCCACTCAATCACTTCGTCCTTGTCCTTGAAGGGGATGAGTGGCATCACCGGACCAAAAGTTTCTTCGCAGGAGACGAGCATGTCGCGGGTTATGTTGACCAGAACGGTCGGCTCATACCAAAAGCCTCGTTTGAACTGCTCGCCTTCAGGCCGCTTCCCGCCACACAAAACTTTTGCTCCTTTTGCGACCGCATCTTGGACATGCCTCTCAACTTTCTCCAGCCCATTCCTGTCAATGAGCGGACCGACATCAGTGGATTCGTCCAAACCGTTGCCGAGCCGGAGTTGCTTCGTGTAATCAACGACCCGCGCGACGAACTGGTCCCAAATTTGCTCGTGGACATAAATGCGGTTGGGCGAGATGCAAGTTTGACCGTTATTTCGGAACTTGGCTTGGACGGTCCATTTTGCAGCCTTGTCAACATCTACATCGGGGAAGACGATAACCGGGGCGTGACCACCAAGTTCAAGGGACAGCCGCTTGATTTGCTCGGCTGCTTGTTGCATCAACAGTTTGCCGACGCGGGTTGAACCGGTGAAACTGATTTTGCGAACCCGTTCGTCGGCAAAGAAGACAGCGGAAATTTCGGCTGGGTCGCCGGCGACGAGGTTGGCGACACCTGGCGGTAGTCCAGCATCTTGAAGGCACTTGAAAATCGCCATCGCCACCAAAGGGGTTCGGTGGTCAGGCTTTGAGACGACGGTGCAACCTGCCGCCAAAGCGGGGGCAACTTTCCGAGCCAGTAAGTTCGCTGGGAAGTTCCAAGGCGTAATTGTTGCGACGACGCCGACAGGTTGGCGGATGAGCCAATGGCGCTTGCTCGGAATCCACTGGGGAACAAGGTCGCCATAGTTTCGCTTCGCTTCCTCGGCATACCACTCAAAGTAGCCGGCGCAAATTTGGACCTCAACCCGTGACTCCTTGATTGGCTTTCCGACCTCCAAAGTCATCAGCCGGGCGATTTCCTCCTGCCGCTCCCGAATGAGGTCGGCAGCCTTCTTCAAAATTGCGGCTCGTTCGTATGCCGTCATTCTTGACCATTGGCGAAACGCTCTTGCAGCGGCATCAATGGCTCGCTTGACATCTTCAGGCGATGCATCGGGCACTTCCACAATGACTTCTTCCGTTGCTGGGTTGATTACTGGACGGGTTTTGCCGCTGCTCCCGTCCGTCCATTCGCCGTCGATGAAGAGTCGAAACGGGAGCGATTTGAGGATTTCTGGGTGCTGAACGCATTCCTCCCGCTCCATACTCACTCGCCTCCTAATTGCACTGCGAGTTGCATTTTTTCGTTCAAACGCGCAACGCTCAACTCATGACCCGCAACGAAAGGCTAAACCTTCGCTCCCATTTGCCTTGCTTTCTCAACTGCTTCGTCAATGGTTCCGACCAAGTGGAAGGCGCTTTCGGGCAAGTGGTCCCATTTGCCTTGCAGGATTTCGTCGAAGCCGCGAAGGGTCTCTTCTAACGGCACATAAACGCCGGGACGACCAGTGAAGACTTCGGCGACATGGAAGGGTTGACTCAGGAAAAGTTGCAGCCTGCGAGCCCGATGGACGATGAGTTTGTCTTCGTCGCTCAACTCCTCCATGCCCAAGATGGCGATAATGTCTTGCAACTCGTTGTATCGCTGCAAAATCCTTTGGACCTCGCGAGCGATGCGGAAGTGTTCCTCGCCGACGAAACGGGGGTCAAGGATGCGGGAAGTTGAAGCCAATGGGTCAACGGCTGGGTAGATAGCCCTTTCAAACAACCTGCGTTCAAGAACGATGGTTCCGTCAAGGTGGGCGAATGTGGTCGCAGGTGCTGGGTCGGTGATGTCGTCGGCGGGGACATAAATTGCCTGCACGCTGGTGATTGAGCCGCGCTTCGTCGTTGTGATGCGTTCCTGCAACTGAGCCATTTCCGTGCCTAAAGTTGGCTGGTATCCGACTGCCGACGGCATGCGACCGAGCAACGACGAAACTTCCGTCCCCGCTTGTGCGAACCTGAAGATGTTGTCGATGAAAAGCAAGACATCCATGCCCTTGATATCGCGCCAGTATTCAGCCATCGTTAGGGCAGTCAAGCCGACCCTAAGCCTTGCGCCCGGTGGTTCGTTCATTTGCCCGAAAACGAGGATTGTCCTGCTGATGACACCTGAGTGTTTCATTTCAAGCCAAAGGTCATTGCCTTCGCGAGTCCGTTCGCCCACGCCGCCGAAAACTGAAATTCCGCCGTGAGCCTTTGCGACATTGTGGATGAGTTCCATCAGAAGGACAGTCTTGCCGACACCGGCGCCACCGAACAAACCGATTTTCCCGCCTCGTGGGAAGGGGACGAGCAAGTCCATGACTTTGATTCCGGTTTCCAGTTGCTCTGAAACCGTTCCCTGCTCTTCAAAGGATGGGGCAGGTCTGTGGATTGGCCAATACTCGTCGGCTCTCACTTCTCCTAATTCGTCAATGGGATTGCCGCATACATCAAAGAGCCGTCCTAAAGTTCCTTCGCCGACAGGAACTTTAATTGGTCCGCCAGTATCGTAAACAAGCATGCCGCGCTTTAGCCCATCGGTGAAGTCCATCGCAACTGTCCGAACGATATCATCCCCAAGGTGCTGTTGAACTTCGAGAACTAAAGGAGGCTTGCGGGTTGGGTCAGCGACAATAAGTGCGTTCAGGACATCCGGAACTTTTCCGTTAGGAAACTGGACATCGACAACGACACCCATGATTTGCACGATCCGACCAACCCTGTCAGGCAAAGGTCTCATGCCGGGATGGACTTCCAGCAACGGTGCAGTTTCAACCATGCAGATTGCACCTCCGTCGTCTTGTGTCGGGCTTGTCCGTCATTAGCACTCGGCAAATTGACACAGTTCTTGGCAACGAACCGTCGCTTCATTTTGACACGGGTTAGGCTTAAGTTCAAGTGTGGCTGATGCCTCAAATTTCTCCCTTGATGATGCGGTCAAGGTGTTGGGCTGTGTCCCTGACCATCTGGTCGGGCGCATGAGGGTAGGGCGGCAATTCGGCTGTGATCCAACCGTCGTAGCCGATTTCCTTCAATGCCGCCATCACTTCTCGCCAATTGACATCGCCTTGGAGCAGATAGACGAACCGATGCTCGCCGACGCGAAAGTCTTTGACATGGATTCGCTTGATGCGCTTCCCAAGCAGCCGAATCCAATGCTGCGGGAACCCGTAGGCGAGTATGTTGCCCACATCAAAGTAAGCGCCAACGATGCCATCTCCGTCGGAATTCGCTTTTGAGTTCAACTCGTCAATGTATGCAGCGAACTCAAGGGGCGAAAGCAAAAAGCGGTTCCAAACATTCTCAATCCAAATCTGCACCCCAAGCCTTTTTGCGACCGGGATGAGTTGCTGCAACGATTGCATTGAAAGTTCCCAAGCAGTTTTGTAGTCCGTTGCCTCGTTGACGACCGCTGGGACGACGAGGACGCCTTCTGCCCCCATGATTGCAGCGAAGTTGAGCGCTTGCTCAATTCCTTCGATGCCCTTCTTTCGCGTTTCTGGGTCGGGGGCTGACAGAGGGAATTGCCAGTGAGTTCCACCCATCAGGCTGTGGACAACGAGACCATACTTTTCCGCCAAAGCCTTGATTTGCTTCGCCTCGTCCTCGCTGCCCGGATGATGCGATTCAAAGCCGTCGTATCCTGCTTCTTTGATGAGGGCAATCCGCCTTTCCAAATCCCACCTTGGCACCACACTTCCCAGACAAATCGCCTTCTTCATCGCCCGTCACTCCTTTCTCCGCAAATTCGCGCCTCAACGATTTTAGCGCTGATTCGGGGTTCTCGAAAAAACTGACAGCGCCCCCCAATTCCTCTGAACCGAGCCCCTAACCGAAAGCCTTGACTGGCAACTATTGAAGGTTGATCGTCACGACACCTGCCGAGTAGGGCGGAAGGGCGAACTTGACGGTGTGGGAATTAGATTGCACCTCTGCAGGTTCTGGACGAACCTGGTTGGGTTCCTCTAAGGTGTTGCGGGCATGGAGGTCGCCGGGCGCTATTACTTGCATCGATGCGCTCTTGACAGTGTTATTGCCTTCGACAACCAGTTCCACTTGGACTGACTGCTGAGTGGGGTTAACAGCCTTGAAGTGAAGTGTCTTGCCGTCGGCTGACTTGGTGGCGACAGCGTTCAGTGGCTTTGTTTCCCCTTCCATCCCGATTAGGAACGGCGCGTAGTGTTCGCGCCACAACTTCATCACGACATAGTTTGGTGCTGGAAACCAAGTCCTGTGGTCAAAGTTGATGAAGGCGTTATCCCATTCGCGCCAACCACCCGGACGGGCACCTGACCACCAATGTCGCATCAGCAAGGCTGGTGAAGCAATCTCAACGATGTCAGCGCACCGCTCAAAAGCGTTCAGCAACCCGCCGGCATACAAACCTGTCCTCCAGTCAGTGCTTTGAGCGTTCCACTCGGAAATGAACAACTTGATGTTTGGATTGCGCGAATTTGCAATTACCTTCGCCGTCTCACGGAAGAAGCGTTCATAATCGTAAGGTCCTTCAGCGAAACGGTTAGGGTCCTCATAGTGGTGGATGCTCAGGTAGTCAATCAAATCGGCGCAACGCTCAATGACAATTCTGTTCCAGCGCAAAGCGCCCCAACCGTAACCCCCGCTGCCGCATGCGATGATTTTGATGTTCGGGTCAACTTTCTTGAGGGCTGGAACGAACTTGCGGATGGCTTCAGCGTAGGCTTCAGGTCCCATGTGCCAAGTCTCGTTGTCAATCTCCCAGAACTTGACATTGTATGGTTCAGGATGACCGTTGGCTGCTCTCACGCTACCCCAACGAGAAGTTGTCGGTCCGTTACAGTATTCAACCCAATCCATTGCGTCTTGAAGGAACTCCTCTTCGTTTGCGTTTGGACCGTTCCACGCCTTTGTGCCGATGTTGATGACGATGATTGGCTCCGCCCCAACCGCTCGGCACAGCCGGATGAACTCATCTGTCCCGAAAGCGTTAACTTCAAGGTCATCCCAGATATGGAGTGGGTAGACCCGTCGTTTGTGCTGCGGACCTATGCCGTCCTTCCAGCGGTAAGCAGACGCAAAGCAACCGCCTGGCCAACGAATTGCTGCAGGTCGCAGTGCCTTCAAGGCTTCCAGCAAATCAGGTCGGAACCCTCCCGTCCTTTTACTGCTCTCCGACATTAGGCTCACTTGGTCAATCCACACGCGGGCAGGCGCAATTGCAGCGATTTCAAGGGTTGCATTTTCGGCGGTCTCTGCTGGCTTGAACTCAATCGGGTATTCCTTCCACTCCCTCGTCGGTGCAGGCAACTTTTGCTCTGCAATCACCTTGTCCCCGTCTTTAAGCCTTACGACCAAACCCTTAGGCGCTTCCCCTCTCACCCAAACTGAGCCTTGGTAAACTTCTCCTGCTCGAATGCAAAGGGGCGATTGCCTGACGCCTGTTTCGCCTTCATTGGAAGCAATGAATTGGCACAAGTTGCTGTTGAGCGGGTTCTCGCCCGTTACATAGACTTCGCCTTGCCCAAAGGCTTGCCAATAACGGGCTGTCGTATGCTTGGGAACTTCCGGCAACCCTTCAAACAAAACCTTCCCGTCCAATGCCGTCACTTTGATGTTCCTGAACTTTGCCCGCGTCAGCCAAGTTCCAACCCCGACCTTACCTGTCAAATGGGCATTTTCACTGTCGTCAGTGAAGTCCAAAAGCAACTGGTCATCAAGCCAAGCCTGAATCCGTCGCCCTTGACACCTAACGCGGATTTTATACCAACGCCCTTCCTCAATCCGCATTGGTCGCCACGGTGAGAGACGACCCTTCTGCGGTTATCGTTGCTGCGTTCAACTGCGGTGGCAGTGTTGCCCCAGCCTCCGATGTTGATCCAATAAAAGTCGCGTTCGCTTTTCGCCCGGAACAAAATCAGGAAGCCTTCGCGACCGCTGATTTTTTGTGCTTCCAGAGAAATCTCGTAGTCGCTCCAGTTGGGGTCACCGAAGGTTAACCTGACATCGGGGTTGTTGGCAACCTCTTGGATGAGTTCACCACCTTCGACTCTCCAAACGCCACCCGTCAACTCCTCAAAACTGCGGTTCCAGACCATCTCGCCCCACAAGCCACCGTGAACGGAGTGGTAAATGTGCTCAAGGAAGTGCCCGTAAATTTTCTCGTCAATGCGGCTGATGACCTTCTCAGGTTGCAAAGTTAACCTCAACCTCGTCCCCTCTTGACAAGCCATTCCTCCAAGCCCTGCAGCGACTGCAGCCATGACCATCCCTCCTAATCCGCAAGCAATCGTTACTTTCCTCAACAACGACATCACCTCACGCTCCTTTCTCGCTCATTCGGGGGCTTGGTTCAGAGTATTTTGACGCAGCCGGAAAATTTGCAGTTCGGGGTTTCCTTCAACTATCACCGCAAGGCGATGTCAAGTGCGGTCGCTATGAAAAGCAAGATGCTGACGATGCCGTTGACGGTGAAGAATGCTGTGTTGACTTTCTTCGGGTCACCGGGCTCGGCGATTGAGTGCTCATATGCGATGAACCCGACAATGAAAAGCCAAGCCATCCAGAAAACGATGCCCAACTTAACCACCCACCCAAAAGCAGCCAGTGCGAGCAGGAAAAAACAGTGTAGGACCCGCGACACCCAAAGGGCTTTCCTTGCTCCGTATCGGACCACAAGGGAGTGAAGCCCAATTTTGCGGTCAAACTCCTCGTCAAGAGTTGCGTAGATGATGTCAAAGCCAGCGACCCAACAAGTCACAGCCATCATCAGCAAAATTGGTGGCAACTCAATCGTGCCTTTAAGGGCAACCCATGCACCAACGGGCGCAATCCCTAAGGCTGAACCGAGCCACAAGTGCGACCAATCGGTGAAGCGCTTCGTGTAGGAGTAGCTGAAGAGCCAAGCCAATGTGGGAAACGAAAGCCAGAAAGCGAGCCAGTTGAGTTGGTAGGCTGCGAAAACAAAAATCGCTGCGGAAACAATTACAAAAAGCCAAGCCTGAGTCAGCGTCAATTTCCCTGTCGGCAACTCCCTGTTTCTCGTGCGCGGGTTGAGTTTGTCGAACTCCAAATCAACGATGCGGTTGAAACCCATTGCGGCAGAGCGGGCAGCGATGACCGCAACGATAATCCAAGCCAGTTCCCTCAAAGGCGGAATCCCTCCCGAGCAAACCCAAGCCGATGTCAAAGCAAAGGGCAAAGCGAAAACGGCATGCTCAAACTTGACGAAGGATAAGTATGTGCGGATTCGCTCCAGCATGGCGCTACTTTCCTCCTTTCCGTCCCTCGTCCCATGCCCCTCGTCCCGAAAGATTAGCAGATTCTCGGCAGCGGGTCACCCGTGAGCATGTCAAGCACGCGAGCACCTCCAATTCCTGTCTCAAGCAAAACTATGCCTGCAGGTTCTTCCTCAACTTGACCGATGATTGCTGCGTCCTTCCCGAGTGGGTGTTGCCTGACNGTTTCAAGGACTATTTCGGCGTCTTCGGGTGGGACGATAAAGACCATCTTGCCTTCGTTGGCGACATAGAGCGGGTCAATGCCCAGAATCTCGCAAGCGCCTCGCACTTCCGGTCTAACGGGGACAGTTTCGTCGAAAACGCGGATACAAACTTGTGATGCTTGTGCGATTTCGTTCAAGACTGTAGCGACGCCGCCTCGAGTCGGGTCACGCATGCAACGAACCCTCGGACAAACCTTCAAGACGCTTTCAACCATGTCCCACAAAGGTGCGGTGTCGCTTTGAATGTCCGCTTCAAAATCCAAATTGCCGCGAGCCATCATTACTGCGATTCCATGTTCGCCGATCGTTCCCGACANAATCACCTTGTCTCCCGGACGAGCGTTAGCTATTGACAAGTTAACCGGGTGCTCAACGACTCCAATTCCCGTCGTCACGATGTAAACGCCGTCGCCTTTGCCCCGTTGGACTGTCTTCGTGTCGCCTGTCACGATTTGGACATTGCACCTTTCAGCCGCTTTCGCCATTGAGTCCACGATGCGTTTCAAATCATCAATGGGGAACCCTTCCTCAAGCACGAAAGCGGCGGCGAGGAACAAAGGTCTTGCTCCCGCAGTTGCCAAGTCGTTAATCGTGCCGTGAACGGAAAGGCAACCTATGTCGCCTCCCGGGAAGAAAAGCGGGTGAACAGTGAAGGCGTCAGTTGTGAAGGCAAGTCTCACACCGTTGAGTTCAAAAGTCGCTTGGTCGTCAAGTCTTTCAAGGAGCGGGTTTCTGAAGGCTTCCAGAAAAATCGCGACGATTAGGTCATGGGTAGCCTTCCCGCCAGCGCCGTGAGCCATCGTTATGCTTGTCTCCCGCAACCTCACCGGTCTTCGCCTCAGCCTTTCAATCTGCTTCAAAACATCACCCGTCCTTTCAGCCATGTCACTGAACCTCCTCAACAGGTAGGTTGCTTTTTGCATTGCCANCAGCGTTCGCCTGATCTGTCACCGGCACCATTTGTCCAGCCATTCGCAAATGCGGTTCAGGCGGTCAATGCGCAAATCGGGTGGACCGCTGCGGCTCAAACCGTGACTGGTCTCTTGCGGGTAACGGACGAAAACGACTTCCTTTTTGAGCCGCTTGAGCGCCGCA
>JGI20130J15133_1003396_pt1 | contig 11024 bp, 4 predicted proteins | sample WasSprMetagenome_FD_15133 | JGI IMG/M metagenome (IMG submission 15133) | reverse complement strand
ACTATCATGCTTGCGTTTATCTCGTCCGCAAATTCTATTATGTCCTCTGCGGGCTGCTTTCCCCTGACAAGGAGCTTTGTTTCGAATTCGATTCCCTCCTTCTTCGCAATCTCTTCCGCCCATTTAAGAAGTTTCTCCCCCTCCTCTATCTCCTTTGGACTCGTTTTATCTCCTCCGTAAAGCGAGTGAACGAAAATTATTTTTTCCTTTCTGAGTTTCGCTTCGGATATTGAAAAAGCTATGACTCTCTCGCTTCTGTCTGATTTTGCGTCCAAAGCTACGAGCAATACCATGCTTTAAAATCAAGCATATTTTCATAAACTTTTCGATGGAATTTCGGCAATCTCGTCCGCTGTGAGGATCTCAACTCCGGCTGCTTTCATCTTTTTAGTGCTTACAACCTTTGCCCTTATTTTTTTTGCACCTGCAATGGCATAGGAAAGTTCTTCGCCAAACTTCGCATATTTTTCGGCCTCCTCTTTGTCAACCTCGATTATCTGAAGGTTTGCCCTGAGGCCAAATTTTGGCGGTATCCTTCTGTAGGTTTCCCTTGTCACAAAAATCCTTCCACTGTATCCCTTTTCAAGCAGTTTTGCAATTCCTTGGGAATCCGCAACAATTCTGGGCGGAAGGGGAGGAATTGGTATGGATGTGAGCAGGTAAATTCCGGAGATCATCAAAACCCATGCCAGAACTAAAAGAAAGATAGACACTGCCGTTTTGAATGCTAGGGAAACGAAGATGACATCCAGAAGGATTAGTATTAGAATTCCGAATGCGACGAATGCCGTTGAAATTGCCACCGCAGCAACTGTATCCCTGAACCTTATCTTCCTCAAAACCTCCTCCATCAGCTCATCGATGTTTTCCATACAGTATCACCGGTATGCCAAGCTTTAGTGCAATTCTGGCGACATCTTCCCTTTCTACAACCAATGGCTTTTTAACTTTTGCCGCAACGGCTATCGCTTCAGCATAATTCCTAGGAATTCCATTCTCCATCAATGCCGAAACGATTTCTTCGTCTGGTTCAACAACTATTCCGAAGCTTATCGGACTAGATGGCGGACAGTAAACGCGGAATCTCGGTGAAAGAATTCTAGCTGCCTCTTCCTGATCTCTAGTTGCAACTACACCCCTTCTCGATCTTATCGGGAAGAAAACCGTTACAAAGAAGAGACCAAAGAGGGAAGGGAACATTGCGACAAAATAGGGGATCACGAGCTCTCTGGGAACCCTTTCGAAAGGAATCCTGAATTCCAGAGATATCCTTTCCTCTCTTTTGGCAGTAGTTGCGGGCGTCGGGATTGTTGTTGGTGGAGTTGGCAGTACAGGAGTTTCCACAGATGGCGGCAAACCAGCCGGAAGCGCAGCCGGAAGCGGAAATGCGGGATGATAGCTGAATCCCTTAAGCAGGGCCTGGCCTATGATGAATCTTCCCTCAGCTTCGTAAGCAGGAAGAATCTTTAGCCTGCAGAAACCCGAAACCCTTGCGCTTATCTTGAATATGAATATCGGAACCTCCTCGCTCTCTATTTCCACGTATCTGCTGAAATTTTCGCCTTTTTTCAGAACAAAGGTTTCTTTGAACAATTCAGTCCTGCTTCCGTTCTGGAAATCCGCAAAAGCCGCAGCCCTGACCTCTATTTCACGGTCGATCGTGTTGGTTACGTTGAAGAACCCTATCCATTTGTCTGATCTTCCCTTTACAACGCTCACCGGTATGTTGGCCGTGAAGTTCAGGCTGAAAGGTTCATCATAGCTGAAGCCGATCGTTGCATCTGGAACTGAAAAAGCTCTGTTTGTTATCAGCCTGAAGTTTGCAGTCTCATTTTTTTCCAGAATTTTCCTGAATATTATGCTACCGTTTGAAATCTCGCAGTTCTCGCAGGATATGAGATCGCTGAATGCCGGGAAGGATATCTCGATCTCGGTCGAATTCCCGAGGTTTGTAACGCTGTATTCTATTTCGCTCCTGTCCGCAAAAACACGGGTGCTCGCGCTTATGGTTATCGGGAAATTCTGGGGTGTGACGATTCTGTAGGGATCTATTCTCACCCTCTCCCCTTTTTTGATAACGGGAACGTGTGCGATGTCTCCGAATTCGACATCGAACAGATCGTAACCGTAGCTGTTCTCGAAGTCCACAATCAGCCAGTCCCTGCTTATTTCCTGCGTTCCATTTGGATAGAAGACAGCGCTCCTTATCTCGAAAACGCAGGCCTGCGATGCTGCGATAAGCAGTAGCAGTAAAACGACTCTCATAGCCTTCTAATAACAAAGAGAACAGCCAGCGCGAGGACTAAAACTGTTATCCAGAAGAGAACATAGCCGCGGGTGGGGAGCGATGGAAGCGGCAGCATGGAAAATTCCGCTGTAAAGAATGCGATGTGGTTGGCCGGTATGGATTTTGCATCCCCTTCCCTGTAGCAGAGATTCCAGTCGGATGAAATCGAGATCTGCAGGTTCCTTACTTCGATATCTGAGCCGACCGGGAAGGTGATACTCTTGAAAAGCACTCCTTTTTCAACTATGTCTGCATCGAATTCCACAACAACTGTTCTCTCTCCAAGTGGTTCTATGGGATACCAGATCTCGTAGTAAATCGATGAATAGTCTCCGTGCTTCTCGTAATACGATTTGAAGTTCATGTTTCCGGAATATGCTTTCAGATTCTCTACATCAACTTCGCCCCTTCTCTCTCCGATGGGTATTGGAAAAATGAGAAACTTCGGATTTTCAACTTTCTGAAGCCTCAGTTCGGAAACTCCGGGGACAAGCGGTTTGTCTATCAAATTCCTGAGGGTTATCTCGTATTTGAAGTGGGCTTTTTCTGCGACATGAACTGTTATCTTCATATCTGAAATCTCCAACACCGCTCCTTGGGCTGCAGGGATGAGAAGGAGAATTAAGAGCAGTATGAGGAATCTCATCGATTTTTCAATGAATCCGATTTTAAAAACTTGTCGATGATGAACCGAGTAACTATAATTACCATAAAATCCAAATCATTCAAATCGCGAAAAATTTTATATAGCGTTTGGTTGGAATTTTGGCCATGAATGGGGCCTTCGAATTGGCAAAGAAGGTAGGGATAGTGATGTTTGTAGTGATAACAATAATAACCATGGCAAGTGCAGCGCCGCTGGAAATAATGATAGAAGAGAAAGTGAACACGACCGTTAAACCTGACGAGAGTACACTAATGGGAGGAGAAATTCAATTTACATATATAACAAATGTTACCGGCTACGTTAACATCACAAACACTGGAAACGACCCGATTTACGATGTATGGATTGCCTTGAATCTAACAAATGTTACGGGCAATTGTGTTCTCTCCGTTAACAATACGCCTTCCGCTGTTAATGTTAGCAATTCGGCAAGCGGTTTTGTTCCCGACAGGATAAACAAAGCCGGAGTTTTCAACACGAGCGGAGCGAACTGCTTTGTCCACATTCCGCTGCTCAACACCGGTGGTTTTGTTTCCATTTTCTACGACGTTAACGACACTGCAATGGGCATTGACAATGGAGCGCCGTTTGACATCAGCGAAAAATATGATCCATCAAAGATACCTGTAGGGGGCAACTACACATGGACCGTTTACTTTAACGTCAGCCTCAACAATACATGGTGGGTGAATACTGCGCTTGGCGGTTTAAGCGGTAACAACGTAACGCTGAACATAACGAAGTACCTGAGCAACGACAGTAGCTACTACGGAAGTCCAAACTGGACATATCTGAATTTAAGCTCTTGCAACACAAATAAAGGCTTTTGTAGTATCTCTAACAGCCCCTACAGCGCTGCAACGGAGACAGACGCTTTTAACGTGACGAATGTAGTCCTCAACACCACGAACTCATACGTTAACATCACTTTCAACGTTACAGGAAACTACACGAATAGCAGTGCGGCCCCATACTACATCGCGCCATTTGGCTTTGCGGTGTTTGAGTTCAACCTCAGCTACGGAAACATCAGCGGAAGCTATGTCGTTGACGTGTTTGCAATAGGAAATGCAAGCATCAACGTTACCAAATACGGTCCCGACGAAAGCAACAAGTGGTATGGAAACGCCTCGATAACGAACACGGCGAGCGGGCTGACATACGTTCTGACGAACGTTACCATGTGGGCAACTGATAGAAATAATAATGAACTCTCGAGACAGAGCTGGGAACCACGTGTCACTTTAACTCCCGGTGATAGCTGGAACACTTCTCAAAGTTCCCCGCAGGGAATAAACTTCTCGTACGCCGGGGTTCCGATAATCTGGGCAAACGCAACCTTCAAGCTGATTAAAGATTCTGAGAGAGGCTGGGGAACAAACAACACGACATCCAACGACTACAACGCAACATACGGAAGCAATTTCATAGTCATTGAAAAAATCTACGTCATAGGCACTTACTTGGTCAAGGTCACCAAACATGTGCTCTATAACAGCAGTGCTAGCAGTCCAGAAAACGGTAGTGTTTTTGACATCTACCTCGTCGTCGAAAACATCGGCGGAAATGTGTCGCCTTACGTCTACGTCTACGATCTGATTCCGACGAATTTCAGCGAATTCAATTGGAACAACACATGGAATGACACTGGACAGGATGGAAACTGGGTGAACAAATCATCTATGCTAGCAGGAAACGGTTCCCAAGATCTCTCTGGAATATACAGGAAAGGATACTGGTGGCGCCTGATGCCCCTGAATGGAGGCGCTGACGGAAATGGCTCATACGAGGATTGGAAAGAAATCGCTGATAACAAAACAGTCGTCATATTCTACCAGCTAAACGGAACCGGTGACTTCAGAGTCCTTGATGTGTTCATAGTTGGCATAGATCCAATGTATTCGCTCAACGAGCAGACATCGCCGAAGATAACGCTAGTTAGCGGTGCAAAGGCCACAAATTACGAGAGCACATTAGCTGCAGCTGTTTTTGCAGCGATAGGAACCGCTGCGCTTATTGTTAGAAGGAACGGAAGAAGGTGAAATTTTTTAATCCACCTCTCGCAAATTTTTTGTGGGATCGATGAAAAATTTGGTTCCATTCATCCTTCTGGTCCTCATCCTTTCCTTTTCCGCAGATCTTGATTCTAATTCAACAATAGAGCTTGATGAATTCTATTCTCCAGGGGATACCGTTTTCATAAAGACGAATTTCAAGCCAGAAAAAGCTTTCATAATTTCACCCGCAAACGGAACCTTCGAGCTGAGATTTTCCGGAGATAACGGCTCATATTCTGCGAAATTCGAGTTGAGGGAGAGGGTTGTCCTCGGGGAATACAGGGTTTTCATCGATGGCATGGAAAGGGGTTTCATCGTTGACCAATGCAATCTAAGCTTGGAGTATTCCGAAGGTGTTCTTAGAATATCGGCAAAAACTTACTACTTGGAGCCCAGAATAGAGTACTTCCTGGATTCGGAGCATGGAAAAGCGGTTGGAGAAGCTTTTTTCAATCTCTCGCCCGGGAAGCATGAGATATCCGCCTCATGCCTTAAGTCGAGGATAAATGAAACCGTCGACGTTGACTTCAGGATTTCATACAACGGATCGATTTTCGCGGAGCTGGATGGGAAGTTCGTTAATGCAAGGCTTAAAGTATTTGCAGACAGGGAATACGAATTCTCTGGGATTTTTGATCCTAGAAAGGTCAATGCAACGGAATTTTCTGTCGAAGCAGAATACGGGCATTTAAGGACTTCAAAACACTTCAACTTCAGCGTTGATATAGGGAAGGTGCACTTCCCGGGAGAATCGATCGAGTTGAGTGGCAACTTCACTTCGGGCAAGCTGGTGGATCCCTCGGGGAGGGAATATGAGATCCGCTTTGAAAATGGCCTTGCAACTGTTGAACTGAAGAAAAACGTGATCCTTGGGAAGTACAGATTGATCCTTGACGGCTTTGAATTCGAATTCTTCGTCGACAGCTACGAGATAAACGCAACTTTCCTCGAAAACGAGATAGTCGGAAACGTTAGCTACTACTTCTTTGAGCCAAAGGAGGTTTTCTACACAGTAAACGGCACGGAGGGGAAAGTAAAAGTTGATAACGGAACTTTCAGAATCCCCCTGAACTTGAGCGAGGGGAATTACACCGCAAAGCTAAGGGCTGGGAATGCTGAGTTCTCTCTCAGCTTCCAGATTGTGGAAAGGAAGATATACGCTGAGAAGCTTTACTTCCTCGGAGAAAAAGTAAAGGCCCGGATAAGTTTTAAGCCTGAGAAGGTAATCCTGGAAAAGCCTTCAGGAACTTTTGAGCTCAACTTGAGCTACGATAAAGGCTACTTCGTCGAGTTTAATGCGGAGGAAATAGGGAAGTACAGGATCCTCGCAGACGGCGCGGAATTCGAATTCTTCGTCGACAGCTACGAGATAAACGCAACTTTCCTCGAAAACGAGATAGTCGGAAAGGTAACATGGCATGTTTTCGAGCCTAGTTTTATTGAGGTCTTCGATGGAGAATGGATAAAGCTCCCGCTTTTGAATGGCAGCTTTGAGTTCTATCCTAAAAACAGTTTTGTTATCCTGAAGTGCGGAAATGCGGAAATAACCGTGATTAGGGAACCAAGAAATTACTACTTCGTCGGTGAACTTGTTGAAATATTCTCGAAGGAAAAACCGCTGGTCAGGCTCAATGAATCGGAAATAGAAATAAACACAAGCAAAATAAATGGGGTAATACATTCCAGTTTTCCTGCAAAGAGGGCGGGAATTTACGAGGTTCAGATTGGAGAGAAGAAGATAAGCATAATCGTGGATGAATGCAGAATCGAGGCAAATGTTGGAAATGTGATTGAGGGCAGAATTTTCTGCCTTTTCAGGGAACCGGAATACATCGAGGTTTGGAGGGTTAATCGGACGGAAAAAATCCCGCTCAGCAACGGTAGCTTTAGCGTTGAGGCTGAGGGAGTTCTTAAGCTCGTCTATGGAAACGCCGAGCTAGTTTTGAAGAAGCTCGATTTGAGGGATCTGTACTTCGTTGGCGAGAGGCTTGAGATGGAAATCAAGGGAGCGAAGGCAAGGCTTTTCACACCATCAAGCCTTCTGGAATTTTCCGATGAGGTCGAATACGTTTTTAAGGAAATGGGGAAATACAAAATAGAGATTGGAAGCTTTTCGAAGGAGTTCTTCGTTGATAGCTACGAAATCGAAGCTTCAGTCAACGGCAGCGTTTTGAAGGGGAATGTGAGCTGGCATTTCGTCAGGCCAAATTCTTTAAGCTACAGGACAAAATTAGCGGAGGGAATGCTTAATCTTTCGGAAAACGGAGAATTCTCAATAGCCTTGAAGGATGGCTGGGAATTCATTGAGCTCAGGTGCGGAAACGCATTTCTTAAGCTGATCGAAAAGAGGATTGGGGTTGGAAGGATTTACTTCGTCGGGGAAAAAATTTTGATAAAGGCGAACTTCAGGCCTGAGGAGAGTTATGTCCTTTTCAATGGAGAAAAGATCCCTATCGAGTTTTACGAAAGGAACGGAAGCTGGATATGTGATTTTCTTGCTGAAAAGGTTGGAGCCTACAGGCTTTTTGTTGACGGAATTGAGAGGGAGTTCTTCGTCGATTCATGCAGCCTTGAAGCTTGGATTGAGGGGAAAAAGGTTTACGGAAAAGCATCGGCAAATTTCACCGATGCCGAAGTTAGCTTCTTAATTCTCCCATCGAATTCGAGCGGATTGGCTGCCATGAAAAACGGAACTTTCGAGCTAGATCTGCCAGAGGGGGCTGAGGAAGTCATTCTGATATGCAATAACTCTGAAATTAGGCTCAAGCCCGCAATTTCGGACTTCAGAAGCATCGAGTTCGCCGGAAAGATCTTCAACATCTCCCTCAGCAAGGGAAAGTTCGAGGAGCTAAGCTTCGACGGTGAAAACGCAAGCCTGAGGATTTCTGGGATAGGCATCGGGGAGAAGGTTGAAGTTATTATCGATCTGCCCTTCGAAATCCCGGATGGATTGCATGTATACTACTGGAAAGAAATCAACGGAAGCTTTGTTCCCGTGAACTATACGCTCAGCGAGAAAAGGAGGCTGACTTTCACGCTCCAAGATGGCGTGATCGACGAGGATGGAGAGGCAAATGGAGTGATAGTGGATCCGATAAAGCTATACATCCCGAAGTTCAGCGTTGAAAAGGAGATTGAAGCGAAAAAGGGGAAGCTGAAGGTCAAGGGCGAAAATGATTTTGAAATCCGTGTCGAAACGGACGGAAAACTCGACTACCTCGCCTTCGTGGATCCGGAGAATCTTCCATCTAGACCGGCTGAGTTTCCCTACGGGCTGATTAAGTTCAGAATCGAAGTCGAAAAGGGCGGAGAAGCCGAAATAAAGATTCTCTATCCCTCTCTTGAGGGTCTTCTGGACGATGAGGGAAATATCACTTTTTTCAAGTTCGATCCGAGAACTCTCGAGTGGAATTCGTTCAAGGCCAAAGTTGAGGGCAGCTATGTAGTCCTGCATTTTAAGGACGGCGGCTTCGGTGATGAGGACGGAGAGGAGAACGGGGTAATTTTAGACGACGGCGGAGTCGGATGGGTCGGGTTCATAGGAACCTACGGCGCATCGATTTGCAGAGACAGTAAACTTAATGAAGTCCACGTTTACTGGCTTTACGTTCCGAGTGGCCAGAACTTCACCGTTAACATTTATGACGGCAACGGATTGCAGGTTAGGGTCTACTACCCCAACGGTAGCCTGCAGGGAACTTACAATGCGAGCTCCGGTGACAACTGGGACTCATTTACGATCCAAACCGCAAGCTCCTTTGGATGGTGGAGAATCGAGCTATTTGAAGATAGCTGGAGCAGTAATAATGGAAACTATTACGGTATAAACGTTACGGGAGCGGATGAGATAAACATAAGAGTTAACAGCAGCTACAGCGTTTCCAGGCAAACTCTGTATGGGACAAATGACAGCGTGATCGTTGGCGAAGAAAGTGGCTTAAGCCTTTTCCAGAACTACTACGTTTTTGCGGACAGCTTCAGCTTCAGCGTATATGATCCCGACGGCAACAATCGAAAGCCTGGAATTAACTTAACGGTTACCTCTCCGACTGGATCTGTTCAGGGATGGAACCTCTCCGGAGACGATAGATGGACAGCCGTTCAGACCGTATCGGGAGATTATGGGGTATGGAGAATAAACGTAAGCCAGAGATCGAACTGTGACGATTATGATGTCGGGGGAAATCACTACAGGCTTGTGGTAAACCTCAGCGAGGGGCTTTACTTCAAGCCGCCGGTTGTTTTCAACATAAAAGGCACCGTTCTTCACGATCTATTTCCGCTGGGGAGAAACAATGGCGAAGACAGGCCGATAAGCGGCGTGGAAGTTCTGTTAGTTGAGGACATGAACGGAAACAGAATTCCAGACAGCGGAGACAGGGTTCTGAGAAAAAACGTGACGGATTCAAACGGTAACTTCAGCTTCAGTGCTGTGAAGGACATAACGAGGACCTACTTCGTTGTTGTGAATTCAAGGAGCATAAACGCAGCAAATGCGAGCCTTAATTACAATTCAGGCTACAGCATCGGCCACGTATGGGCTGAGCAGACTTTTCAGACGAACGAGAGCAATTACTCACAGCTGATCCCATTCTTTGGCGGAAGAACTGAGCTGAGCGACAACGTGAGCTACAGCGGAAACATCTTTGCTGGCAGAGCGGAGCATTTCATCACGATAAACTGCTCGAGCTACAACAACGAAACCCTCTACTTCGGCTTCAACTTCAGCGTGGTCACAAATACAAGGGATGCTGACGACGATGCGGCAAATCCTAGATTCTGCCAGGGTTGCTTCAGGCAGTTCATGCTAAATTCAAACGCGATCAGCGGGAAGCAGAGAAGCTACTTCGTGATGAGCGTTCCCGCAAATGCTTACGATTCAAACGGCTCTTGGTGGTTTATACCGCTGAACGCAAGCCTTGGAAGCTTAGAGATTACGGATTCCATCGAGATAAACGGAACCTTGCTTAGGGCGGATATGAGCGTCAATGATAGCAACCAAGGTTACGTGATCTATGATTACGAAACGAAAGACCTTAAGAGCGTCGATTCGCGGGAAAGCATCCCTGTGGGTGTTGGAATCGATGGAATTCCTTTCAGCGGAGATGAGGCGATGTTTTACGCAATTCCAAAGCCAGAGGTTGAGATATACGGATCAAATCTGAATCCCGTGCTTAATCTTAGCTCTTCAGCTTCGAATTCCGAAATCCGGAATATTTCGATCTTCGGAAGCAATTACAACCAGTATCCAGGAGTTCTGCGAAGCTATGCAGAAAACCTAACGATCGAGAATGTTTTCGCCGGCTTAAGGGCGAATGGAACAGATCCGAAATCCACCGGGCTGAACAGAACTGGAGGGGCAAATCTTTGGCTTGAAGGAAACAACACCACTGTCCTAAACTCGATTGTCGCCTTTGCAGAGCGCTACGGATTGCTCTTCTACAGTAGCAGTGTCAAAGCAGGAAGGGCTGAGAATGTGATCGCCTTCAGAAATGCCCTTACTTTCGCTGGGGGCGACAACATAGGCATGGAAAATTCCGCATCGAATGTAACAATCGAAAGATGCGTTTCGGCAAAGGCTGCAGCGCAGGGGATAGAGAGCTGGTATGGGGGCAAAGGGATAAGGATTCTTAACTGTTCCGTGGAGGCAAACGCCTTCGGAAATGAAACTGGTAGCATAAGCGAAACTGCTGGAATAAGGATACATGCGAACGACAGCTTAGTTGCCTACAGCCTGATAAGGGACAACTTCGGCCACGGAATTGCTGTTGTGCGCTACTACAAGGACATTTTCAACGTCACTATAACTAGGAACTCGATATACAACAACACAAAGCTCGGAATAGATCTAGTGAATGCGGATAATCCGGAAATTGCGCATCGCGGGGATAACGTAACTCTGAACGACGGGCTGCTGAACTGCAGCATGGCCAACTGCGGTGTGGATTATCCTGTTATCACGATTTCCGAGCTGGACGGAGATCAGCTTTATGTTGAGGGCTTTATCGGAAAT
>JGI20130J15133_1003395_pt1 | contig 11026 bp, 10 predicted proteins | sample WasSprMetagenome_FD_15133 | JGI IMG/M metagenome (IMG submission 15133) | reverse complement strand
CCATACCCAAAATAGGCGACGGGAGCAGCCAAAGCCACGGTGAGAAGCGTAGCCACGAGCACAGTAGCCAAATAGCTTACACCAACCCCTCCCCTAGAAGGGGTTGAACCAAATCTTCGAAGGAAGATCCGCGGAGCCTTAAAAGAGGCAGACGGGCTGAGCGTCAACATAAACCCATCACCCCAGCTAAATATATGAAGGTTTCTAGGGGTTCTGAGCTATGTTGTCTTTGGTGACTTGCATAGCTCTTGGTCTTCACCGGGTCTTGTCCCCCTCTCGGGGCTCGGCATCACCCTCAAACCCAGTCAGGTCGAACCCGCTCCACGCATCCGCACCCAAGCCGTTTCCAGCCTGGGGTCATCTGTGTGGAGGAAGTCCCTCCATCTGAAGGGTTTCCGCATCACCCGACAGTCCGCGCTCTTACCAAAGCATGTGGCTTATACCTGCTTAACTCTATCTATTTTAGAACAGCTGAACACGGCGGGTATATGCAAAGCCTATGGCTGAGCTTCGAACATCCACGGCAAAGGGAAGATGCGCACTTATCTGAACGTGTGGGGGAGGCGTGTCGCTGAAAAATTTTTAGTAAACTTCTTAGATTTCTTCTTCGAGGAGGTCGAAGATTTCTCTCGCCAGCTCCTCCTTGGTTCCATGGAAGTCTTTGACGAGCCCTCTACGGCTCACAAGGAGGGCGTTGTGGTGTTCTCCGCTGATCTCCGAGAGGTCGTTCGCCACTATTAGTGATGCCCTTACCCTCCTAAGCTCCTCTTCGGCCCTCCTTGTGAGCTCCTCTCTCTGAGCTTTATATTCGAGCTTAAAGCCTACGATCGTCAGGTTTGGGTATCTGGTGGAGACCTCTTCTATGATCTTGGGTGTTGGTTTAAGCTCTATGTGCCACGTGGATCCTGATCTGACCTTCTCTTCCCAGTATGTGGCTGGCTTAAAGTCTAGTACTGCTGCGGAGAATATCGCTATCTCGTAGATTCCTTTCTCGAGCTCGTTTAGGGTCTCACTCAGCATATCATCAACGGTGTAGACGCTTGTGAGCTGTATGTGGCTTGGGTAGGTTACGTCCCCTGGACCATATATGACTCTGACGTTGCAGCCTCTTTGGAACGCTTCTTTGGCGAGCCAGTATCCTAGCCTACCAGTGGATTTATTCGATATGTACCTTATTGGGTCGAGGTCGTATCTAGTTGGGCCGCTGAGTATGAGCACGCCTCTCCCTCTAAGCCTGCTGGTTGTTAAGCATCTAATTGCTTGATCGACCACTCTTTGTACAGCAGCGACCTTAGCTGCTCCCTCGCTGATACGCGGCTCCACCACAGTTACACCGAGCCCCCTCAGCTTCCCAATATTCTCCGTGAGAATAGGGTTGCTGTAGAGTTTGAGGTTCATGGCTGGTGCGATCAATAGTTTTGTTGGGTGTGTTGAGGCGCATAGGGTTGATACAGCGTCATCAGCCAACCCCTGAGCTATCTTATTTACTGTGTTTAGGGTTGCGGGGTACACTACTACGAGATCGTAGTCTTCGAGGTGCTCTGACACACCGGTGAGTCTGTGGGTAACCGGTCTCCCTGTTGCCCACTGCATCAGGTGAGGACTTACGCCGTAATCTAATGCGGCTTGTGTCATGTAGCAGGTGACATCTGCCCCGTGCCTCCTCAGCTCCCTAGCGAGCTTCGGCGACTCGATGCAGGCTACACTCCCAGTTACGCATAGGGCTATTCTTTTACCAGCGAGCTTACCGCTTTTCGCCGAAAGCTCAGCAACACCTACGTCACGCAGTATATGGGTATAATCTACAAACTCGTGTTCACAAGGGTTACCCCTACAATACAGGATCTTAGAGCCTCGCGGATCTTCGGAAACCGCTACTATCGTTGAAGACGACATATAGGATTCAACACCATTATGGTAGCAGATGGAGCCGCGACCAGCCTCGCCGCCGTGATCCGAAGCTATCGACTTCAGCTCCAATATGATGCTATCTACGCTTGTAGGCTTAAGCTTCGATGCGAGCTCAAACGCCCTCCTTCTCCTCATCTCCACATACTTAAGCAGCTCTTGCGGAACCGCATCCACCCTAACCCAACCCCTAACAGTTAGGTTTGTGAAGACCTGTATCCCTGGATCGATATTTTCAACCTCTACCCTCTCATCGTGAAGCAGATGGTAAGCTTCCTCCGAATCCGCTAATATGAAGTTACCCCTCTTATAATGACCCTTCAAAAGCTCCCTCTTAATGTAAGAGAGCGCATCCCTAGCCTTAGAGAAGGATGTCAAGATGTCGGTGATGAGAAGCCCCCTACTCCTATAAACCTTGCACTCCCCACCTGTATCTTGATTCGTTACCGCCGCGAAGAGCCCCCTTTCGTTGAATCCTATCCACGTTCCCTTCGAGCTGGTGTCTAGAGGGCAGTAAACCTTAAAAGAACCCCTCACAACTGTTGGGTGCGCCTCATGGGAACCAGAGGGAGCATACCTATTATGCATAGCGACTATCGGGAAGCCATCCACTATGCGGTACAAGAAGATAAGGGTGCACATCCCCACTCTATTTAACCAAGCCAGCCCACTAATATACATAACTCATCATCCCAAGGAATATACCAACCTTCAGTCATTAGAATTCGCTATGTGTCACGCTGCAGGGTGTAAGCGTTGACAAAACATTGCTCAAATCTCATCTACACTATAAATATCCAACGAGCGCATACTCTATCGTGGCGGGATGAGCTCCGCTGTCACCCAAGATGTGGCGAGCCTTCAGATGATAAGGCAGCCGAAGGGGAAATCAACCTGCCACTCCAAAATGGAGGTGTGTGTATGGAGAACGAGAGTAGGAGGGCAAAAGACGTAGCGTTGGTCTCGGTATGGGCAGCACTCTATGCAGTGCTCGTCATAATCTTCCAACCGATATCATTTCAAGCCCTGCAGTTCAGGGTAGCGGGGATGCTTCGCCCAGCCATCGCCAAGAAGTGGATACTGGTGTTCGGGTACGCGATAGGTGTGGTTGTCGGCAACGTCTTTAGCCCATTCGTCGGGTTTTGGGAGCTTGTCTTCATGCCTATCATGAGCCTCGTTGCTGGGATACTCGGATACTTAGCTGCGAAACTGATACCAAAGTACGATTATTACGTCTGTGGTGTAGTGATAGCTGTGATCATACCGTTGGCTGTGTCCTACATGCTGAACCAGCTCTTTGGGCTGACGATGCTAGCCACGTTTCCGATGCTACTAGTCAGTGAGCAAATCGTCAACTTCATTGGAGCCACGTTGTTCAAAGCCATCGAGAAGAGGTGGATGTGGTGGAAGTAAAGAAGTGTGTTGCGGTGTTGAGCGGTGGTGTAGACAGCTTCAGTTACACGCTTCAGTGGAAAGCCCGAGGCTACGTCATCCACCCCCTTATTTTTGACTACGGTCAGAAAGGACGTAGGGAAATCGACATAGCAAAACATTTGTGCAGTATAGCAGGTTTCGAAGAACCTATCGTCGTTGACATCACGTTCATGAAAGAGCTCTGGAAAGGTACGCAGCTGACAGACGACAGCGTAGGCGTAGAACAAGAGTACAAGCCGACCGTCGTAGTCCCTATCCGCAACGTTATCTTCCTATCCATAGCATCAGCGTATGCGCTGTCCATCGGTGCAAATGTCGTCATATACGGTGCACATCTGGATGACGTCAAGATATCACAAGATACTGGTGAGCCGCCGTATCCTGACTGTACACCTGAGACAGCTAAAGCGCTTGAAGAAGTCACTAAAGTCGCTCACTTCCCTGTCGGCAAGCTGAAGCTCGAAATCTGGAGCCCAGCACGAGAGGGTCTAACGAAAGCTGAGAACCTCAAGCGTGGTTACCAACACGTAGGTGAACTCGTCTTTGAAACTTGGAGCTGCTATCTGTCGGGCGACGAGCAGTGCGGCAGCTGTGAGTCTTGTGTCAATAGACATAGAGCTTTCATCGAAGCGGGGATTCCGGATAAGACCAAATACAGGAGGCACACCATAATATCTGAAATATGCTTGACAGGAGGTTGCGGTGTTACTTTCTGGGGGTCATGAATGCTGGCAAAACTCAAACCTTATCGAAACATCATTGTTACCTCCAACTCATACCTGCTGTCTGGGAGAAAGGCAACTCAAATAGAAAGCATTTAATGTAACCAAAGCTCATCGTTTTTGAGTGTTGGGAGGCTGCCTCCACTAGTCTACGCACCTTCTTCACTATTCTTCCTACGGAGGAAGTCTTCAGCTATTCTCATATCTTGTAAGGTGTTGACGTTTACTGCCACTTTCACATCATCTATTTGGAGGATTTCTTCGTCTAGATATCTTTCTTCTATCCTTCTTCCATCTACTACATTTACACCTATTGGAATCAGGCTTTTCCCATTATAATTAAAAACATAATCGAAGCTGAGCCCAAACCTCGCGTAAAGTTCTTGCGGAACCACGACTGTTAACGCCGGTCTTTTACATTTTTCGTAAAAAGTTATGACTTCGTCTATGAATTTGATCGTAACCAGAGGGAGATCCGCGCATATCGTAAGAACCGTCTCAAGCTTCAACTTCTTGACAGCGTACTTTGCATCTGAACAGAAGCCTCTTCCGGGTGCTTGTAAAACCTTTAAAGCTTGTTTATGCGCAAAAGCAGCTGTTTGTGGCGTGTGCTTACTCACAACCACAATAATATCCTCAACCTTATTAGCGCCTTTCAAAGCTTCGAGTACACGTTGTATCATAGGTTTTCCACCCACTTCTAGCAATGGCTTCTCTCCCATAATGTTCAATCTTGTGCCTTTGCCGCCTGCCATCAACAATGCGGTTACACCCATTTAGATACCACCAAAATTGTTAGAAGAGAGTTTAGGCGTGAGAGCTCATTACTCGCCCCAAAAACGTCGCCTGTAACCCCTCCAAAATTTCTGTTAGAAAGGACGGTGAGAACGAAAGCTGTGGTTAAGCAAGCGATTACTGCGATGAAACCAGCTAAACCCAAAAGGGGTAGTGCTATGCCGAATGTTATAGATAGAGCGGCTATTAAGCGTATGTTGCGATGCCGATCGTGCATCGCATTAACGAAGTAGGTGTTCATACCTCTGTGCGCGGACTTCCCAAGCCGAGCCATAAACACCAAGCCGAGTTTAGCGCAGGTCTCACACACAACCAAGCTTTGAATAACAAGCTTTTGATCGAGCCCCGCTATACAAAGAGCGGTCGCTAAAAACGTCACTAAGCCGAGCGCAAACCCACCAACCCCAGTCTGTTGGTCGTGCATAACCTTGATTTTTTCCTCCGATGTTCCTTGATATACCAAGCCGTCTCCGAAGTCGAGCAGCCCGTCAGCGTGATTAACCCCGCTGATCAGTAAAATGAAGCCCCAAGTTAAAACTCCGACGATCAAGGGGTTGAGAAGATGGGAGAGCGACCAAGCGAAGACGCCAGCTAACAAACCTATGAACGCACCTACCAATGGAAAGAGGTACATGTAGCTGGCTGCGTCAACCAAGCAGTTTTCATCCATGCCTACTGGAATCGTTGTGAGAAAAGCCAGCAGGTTCTTTACTTCCCTACGCATGCCATCACCTCATGCTACTAACAGCTCATAGTTTCTCTCAACTTCCTCAAGAAGAACAGCTGTTGTTATCGCACCCTTCGACTTCGCTACAGCGGCTATGGCTGCTCCACCAGCACCCACTCCCTCTTTAACAAAACCCCTCTCATAGGCCCTCAACCCGTCAAATCTTGAGCAGCTGAAGTCAAGATCAGCCGCTAATATGGGAATATTTGCGATTTGAGCGATTATCCCTTTTAAATCAGCGCTCTTATCCTCTGTAATCCATCGAGTCGTTCCAACAGCGACATTATCTAAGACGCTGCGATCAAAAGCTTTGACAACAGCTAACACAGCGCCCAGCTGTGTTCCACCAGCCATCAAAACTGGGACTCTACGCGCGGCTCCGAGGACCAATCCGGCAAAGGCCGTCATCATGGGGTCGCCTACACACGAAACCGCTTTTAAGGGGTTGGAGACGAGGGCGCCGAACTCTATCTTCGCCGCCCTCAATCCTTCTTCAACGACTTTCATCTTAAGATGATGCGGATTGCTTGGCATGCTGCTGCTCACCTTCCCTTTGGCGTCTATGCCCATAGCTGACAGAACCCCTAGTGCTGTCGTTGTGCCCCCGGGGATGCTTTCGCCGACCACAAGATACTCAGCTACCTTAGAGAGGTTTTCTCCAGCGATCTTGGCTCTCAGCAAAATTTCTTCAGCATCTTCCACAGCCTTACCTGTTCTTATATCGCCTCCTGGTCTGCCTCCTAGCTCGAGGTAAGGAGCAAGCGGTTTTATCTTAACCCCGCCGCTTACAACAAGTGTTGGTATGTCTGCTAGCCTCAACGCAGACTTAGTGATCAGCGCAGGGGTCGGTATACCCTCCGGTGTTACAGGCACCCCTTTAATACACTTACATGAGCCGAGCAAGAGCAGTTCCACGTCTGCGGCTGGTGTAAACTCGGTTAATTCCGGATATCTTCCCGCCGCTGATAACCCAGGGATTTTCGCTGTTTCCGTGCTCCCAATAACGCAGACGAAAAGAGGCTTCTTACCTTCAATCCTCTTCAGAAAAGCTTCGCCTCTTCCTTCTTCATGAGCCAGTATCACATCATAAATTTTCTTTCTCGTCAAGGCCCCTTATCCTCCAACGAGTAGCTGGAAACCTCTAGAATCCAGCGTTTATCGTGATCTTCCCTCAGCACCTTTTTGCAGTCGAGAAGATTTATACGCTTTTTAAAGACCGGTCCATCGATGACGAGTGTGTGATATTCGCCGAACTCGCCGCAGATATCAAAAGTGTAGTGGCTCTGTAGTTTTTGTAAATCTTCCATAAAGGTTCCGTCAACCGTCCTTCCTAACCATTCAGCCCCGAATATATCGGCTTTCACGTTTACAACAATCGCCTTGAAGCCCGCATATATGAATTCTTCAAGGATCTGATTACGGTCGAGATGCCAGAGGGGCTCCATGTAAAGGACGCCTACATCATTGCACACTCGAACCACCCAGTCTAAATGGTCATAAATGTCAATATCGCCGAAAACGATGCCATCAACCCCATTTTCTTTCAACTTTCTAGCTGCGGTTTTAAACTCTTCTTCATACGCTTTCCAGCTAACTTCCTTCTGGATGATGGGGGTTCCGATGGCTTGTGACTGAGCAACCATCAATTTCGGATTCGATCCATGTGATGCATATCTTCCGTCTTTAGGTACGAAGTTTAAAAGAAAGGAAACTTCGAGCCCTTTTTGAAGAGCCTTGTAGCAGGCGAAGCAGCTATCTTTCCCCCCACTCCAAGATACCGCAACCTTCGTCACGATACCCCCTCCAGCAGCATTCCGATAACCTCTAAATCGGGTAAGCACCGCACGTCCGACAAAAGGTAACACCCTCCTCCACCCTTGAACCGCAATAGGGGCAGGTTCTGCCCCATTTAGCTCGATGAGGAACACCTACAGTTGACCTATAAACCTCATAGTAGAAGAGCTGCTCTTTAGTGCGCACCGTAACACCATCTTTCTCAAAATATCTCCTTCTCTTCTCTTGAAACTCTTCATCCGAAATCCTCTGCTCAAAGAAGGTTGGCAGGGTTGTTGTTCCTGAGCCTTGTTCGATAGGGGTTTTAATCCTCCAAACGATCTCATCAGGCAGTATGCCTTCGAACGCCTTCCTCAGAATCCATTTCCCCCAAGTTTCTCCCCTCTCCTTTCGAACCTTATAGGAGGGGTCGAGGCTGTATGCAAAGTTTTTCAGATTTGTGTCGAGGTATGGGAGCTTAGCATCAAGACCAAGCGCTTCAGCCAAAGGGATAGAGGAGAAGGACATCACCCTCCACATCTTCTCAAGCTCAGACTTTAGCCGCCCTCCCTCAAGATTAAACAGGAAGCTGTAGCCGGCGAATAGTTCATCGCTTCCGTCGCCTGTCATAACGGCATTTAGCCCTTCTTCTTTAGCCGTCTTTAAGGCAGCATATATGGCTGCGCTGTTACGCACCTCCATCGGATCAAAGGATCTTATAGTCTTGATTACGGCGTGGATGGAATCATATAATTCGTCTTCGTCGATAAAATGAATGGAGTGTTTGATGCCTAGCTTATCAGCCAACAGTGAAGCGTATTTGAGATCTGGTGCTGGAGCCCCCTCTAGAGCAACGGTGAAAGCCTTCAATGAAGTAAATTTTGAAGATATAAACGCTAGAATACTTGTATCTAAGCCCCCAGAGAGCAGAATACCTTCAGCCAGATTCTTCTTCACAGCCTCTTCTATCAAACCCCTTATCTTAGAACATATCTCATTAATTTCGAGCACCGAAGTAGGTGTATTCTTGTGTCGACTCATGGGCTAACGCACCTTCGCTACCTCTAATTCGTCTAGCAGCTGTAAGAGTTGATTTTGGCTCTTAACGAAGGTCGCTCCCTTAGATTTTAGCTCTAGTAGTAGTTTCTGCGCTTCGCCACCTGTGAAGTCTCTCTGGGTGATGGGTGTCTCTTCGACGACGAAAGTTGGAATACCTCTTTCCAAGGCGTCCTCTGCGGCTTTAAGGTTTAGTAGATTTGCAGAACCGATAGGCACAGACGTCACAACAACAGCGTTTGCTTCGCTAATCATCTTTAGGTTTGCCTTATAATTTTGCTCTGTAATTGGGGAGAAAGGTGCCTCGCTTACGACTGGAATATTCAGTAACAGAGCTGTTTCATAGTCTGTATCCAATACGTGTAGAACACCAGCTGTAACATCAAACCCCTTTTCAACCAAAGTTTTTAGGATCTGCGCCCCTGTTCCGGCTCCGCATATTACGTGAACTCGGAACCTCTTATTAATAGAAGCTTTTACCCACCTCAGCGGAAGGGGGATGACGTAAAGGGAGTTGGTGAGGGGGTGTTTTTTCACCACAGCGTCGACTTGAAAGACCTTTTTAATATTCTCGCTCGTTAATGCTTCATCTACTCTTCCGATTGAAACTATTTTTCCCTTGTTTAGCAGAATTATGGTGTCGCAGTAGCGTGCCGCCAAATTGAAATCGTGGAAAACTGTGAGCAGGATTAGCCCCCTTTGTATACACAGCTCCTTCAGAAGATCCATTATTTCTAACTGGCTGTTAATGTCTAAATGGGTTGTTGGTTCATCTAACAATAAAACCTTGGGCTCTTGGGCTAATGCTCGAGCGATTATGACGCGCTGCCTCTCTCCACCACTTAACTCACTTATGCGCCTCTCAGCTAGGTGCCACGTATTCGTTAGCTCCATTGCATTTTTAGCTACCGTTAAGTCCTTTTCGCCCTCTAACTTAAATCGGCTCAGACGGGGGTGTCGCCCCATCAAAACAATATCTAAAGCTGTGAAGTCAAAATTTACGTCTGTGTTTTGAGGCACGACTGCTATATTTCTTGCGACCTCTCGACTTTTCATCCCGAATATTTCCGCTTCATTCAGATACACAGCCCCAGCCTTTGGTCTTAAGGCTCCGCTGATAGCCTTTAGCAGAGTAGTCTTGCCAGAACCGTTCGGCCCCAATAGACCTACAAGCTCACCAGAACCTATTGTAAAGCTGACATTCTCCAATACCTTAACAGAACCGTAATAACATTCAACCCCACAAATATCCAAGGTTACCATCCTATCCCCTACACCGTGATCCTCCCGCTTTTAATTAACAAGTAGACGAAGAAGGGAGCACCTAACAAGGCGGTTACGATTCCTGTGGGGAGAACGATAGGTCTTAAAATCGTCCTCGCAACCGCGTCGCAGAGTACCAGAAGAGATGCGCCAGCTAAGGCTGAAGACGGTATTAGTATGCGGTGATCCGGGCCCACTAGAATTCTCGTTATATGTGGAACTACCAACCCTACGAAGCCTATAATACCACTTATTGAAACTGCAACAGCCGTTATTAACGAGCCCAGAATTATCAACCTCTTCTTTACGGTCTCAACCTCGACGCCAAGGTGTCGCGCCTGTTCTTCGCCGAGCAGCATCACATTCAAGTCTCTGGCAAACGCGTAGATAGCTGCTGAGCACACAAGGATCGCTGGCGAAGCTACGTTAATGTATTCCCACCTGCTTATCGGAAAGCCTCCGAAGAGCCAGCTAAATGCGGCGTGTATGTCTTCTCCAGCCGTAGCTATCATAAGGGAGATCAGAGATGAAAAGAAGCTGCTGACAGCGATCCCAGCCAATAACAACCTCAAAACCGGGATCCCAAAACCAGTCCTCGCTATGGCGTAAACGAGGAACATTGTGGACAACGCCCCTACACACGCCATGACTGGTACAGCGTAAAACAAGCCTAAAGATGGAAGGCCAACACCAGAGACTATTGCCAGCAGAGCGCCAAACCCGCCACCTGAAGCCACACCGAGCACGTAAGGGTCAGCCATCGGGTTCTTAAATATGCCTTGAAAAACGACGCCTGCTATCGACAAGGCAACACCTACCAGAACGGCTGAGATTACGCGTGGGAGTCTAAGCTGCACAACCACATTTTCTTCCACCGTGGTCCATTGCTCTTTAACAGCATTGCCAACGAGCGGGACTTGATGTAATATTATGCCTAACGCGTTTCCAACGCTTATGGGCATCGGTCCGACTGTAGATGCTAGGGCCATTGAGGATAGTAAGATAAGGGACAGGGCGAGGATTATGGAGGCCCACTTTGCGAATCGCTTCAAATATTCGGTTTCGACGCCGCTTTTTCCGCTACACATTATTTTGCACTCTCACCCTTTTTATGGGTCATATGAGCTGCTGTGCTAGCCACCCCTATTACAACTATCAAGGATGTCAGGTAGAGCCAAAGTGGGATGGGGTAGTTCCAGAGGGCTGGTGCAGCTTCCCCCATTAATGCAAAATAACTGAGATGCGCGACGGTAGCCTCAACGTAATCCCCTTCCTTGTTTACGGCGCTATTGGTCGCCGTCCAACGTCGCTCACTCTCATCCCAAACGTAAATCTTGAGCGAGTCCTC
>JGI20130J15133_1003394_pt1 | contig 11026 bp, 8 predicted proteins | sample WasSprMetagenome_FD_15133 | JGI IMG/M metagenome (IMG submission 15133) | reverse complement strand
GGGCTCGGGCCTAACCCTCATCTTGATTGTCAGGGTTAGGAAGCCCTCACTACCCAGCATGTTACTCGACCCGGACACTTGAGCTTCGTCATACGCTGGCTACTAGAGCCTTATAAGCCTTTCCTGCCATCCCCGCCTTAAAAGGCGAGGCTTTCAGGTGGTAAGCTGTATCAATTGATTTCTTAATCTTTCCAGCTATGTCTTTTAGACTTTTTTGAAGTCCATATTAAATTTAAGTTAAATATGAAATATTTTTCTTTTTCGGTATTTAAATTTGTTTTAGTAATAAAAGAGCTAAAAGGAAAACTTTATGAGATGAAAAATTTTAAAAATTAATTATACCTAATGCCCGTTATTGCATGAATGGCGTTTAGGGAGGGCTTTATGCCCCCCTCATCTGCCGGTTTCAAAGCAAGCTCCCCATCCCATGCCTCTCGTTAAGGTATTGGCCATGTTACAGCCTCATCTTGGGCAACATGCCCGCCTCTGTAATTTTTACATGTTTTATTTATTTAAGCTTTTCTCATCCAATCCTGAAAGGCAAGGTTTTCGGTTATAAAATTAAACTTAAGAAATGGGGCTATAGCCAATTTTAGCTTCTAAGAACTCGATAGCACAACCTCTGGTCTAAAACACACATCTGGCAAATTTAATTTTTGGAAACTTTGGAAGTTTAAAAAATCGGAAATATTCAAACTATAGCCCAAACAAAAGTTAAGTTTGGAGCTTCATAATGTCGCGAAAAGAATATATCACCAGAGTAATTTAATTCAAGAAGTGACTACGATAAAATTCCTTGGCGGATGTGGAGAAGTGGGAAGATCAGCAATTGCTGTTGATTCAGTTATTTTAGACTATGGAATAAAACCTTCTTCTCCCCCAGAATTTCCGATGGACTTTACACCAAAAGCTGCAATTATATCTCACGCACACTTGGATCACTTGGGTTTCGCCCCAAGTCTGATGGATTACGATCCTAAGATATACATAACTCCCCCGTCGATAGACATAGGAAGACTGCTACTTTACGATTCAATAAACGTAATGCAACCCCCACCCTTTTCTAAAAGAGAGATCAGACAATTCGAGAGCAATTGTGTAGAAGCTTACTATGATGAAAGATACGAAGTTGAGAACTTCGAAATCGAGTTTCTCAACGCTGGTCATGTTCCGGGAAGTGCAATGATTTTTCTTGAGAACGATTTAAGGATTCTTTATTCAGGAGATTTCAAGCTAGAAGACACCCGTCTGCTTGAAGGAGCTGAAAAGAATCTACCAGAAATGGACATTTTAATCGTAGAGAGTACATACTATGGTGTAGAGCATCCTGAAAGAAAAGAACTTGAGAAAAAATTCGTTGAAAGTGTTTTGGAGACAATAGACAATAAAGGTCACGCAATAATTCCGGCCTTTGCGGTTGGAAGAACTCAGGAAGTGCTGATGATTTTAGAGAACTATGGTATAACTCCATACGTAGACGGTATGGGAAAGGAAGTCTTCAAGGTTCTAGAAAGATATCCTGACTATATAAGGGATCCCAAAGCGCTACGAAGAGCTTTCAAAAATGCAATATGGGTTGAATGGAAAAAGAGAGAAGACGTTCTACAAGAACCGTCAGTAATAGTTACTACAGCAGGAATGCTCAACGGTGGACCAGCCCTGTTTTATATTTCGAGACTATACGATGATCCCAAATCCAAACTGCTCATAACAGGCTACCAAGTTGAAGGTACAAACGGAGACATGGCCCTAAAGCTCGGAATGATCAATCTTGGAAACAAAATCGTAAAGCTGAAAATGAAGGTAGAACAGTACGACTTCTCAGCTCACGCAGGGGATTCTCAACTAAAGGAGTTTGTTAAAATAGCAGCTAGAAAAGGTGCTGAGATTGTCTTCACCGTTCATGGCGAGAAAAGTGACGCTTTTGCTTCTTGGATAAGAGAGAACATCGGCATAGATGCCTTTTCACCGAAAAACGGAGACGTATTTGTTATATGAAGTTTCTAATAGCTTCAGATATTCACTCCGCGATATCTAACTTGGAAAAAATAATTGAAACTGAGAATTTTGACATTTTGCTTATAGCCGGGGATCTGACAAACTTCAACAAAGATGATCTCCTAAAGATTGATGAAATCCTTAGCGAAGAAGGGGTAGAATGCTATGCTGTACATGGAAACTGCGATTACGAAGAATTTCTCAAACTCGATCTCGATAGCATCAACTTTATCCATGGAAGAAGTATAAAAATTAGGGACATCAAGATTTATGGAGTGGGTGGTTCTTTACCAACTCCATTTGGAACCCCCTCAGAATACCCAGAAGATTACTTTGCAGAGCTTTTGAGTAAATTAGATTCTCGGATTCCGATTTCAATATTTTATTATCACATAATCCCGCAAAAGGAGTTCTAGATAGAACAAAACATGGGGAGAACATAGGCAGCGAAGAAATTAGAAAGAGACTTAAAAATTTCCGTATAATCATAAGCGGCCATGTACATGAGTGTTTTGGAGTTTATAGAGATAAAATAATCGCACTCAATCCTGGACCAATCGCTTGGGGAATGTTCGCCATACTTGAACCTGATGAAATTGAAATCAAGCTAAAAAGACTAAAATCCCATAAAGAAAAATCCTTTTTATAATACAAAGCTTTCAATAAATTTTTAAAGTCTGATTTGAATTCAAAATTATGATTGAGAGAGATAGAATCGAAGAAGCGGGTTGGATAATAGCAAATGCAAAATACGGAGTAGTTTTTACTGGGGCTGGGATATCTGCCGAAAGTGGGATCCCAACTTTTCGCGGCGAAGATGGCCTCTGGAAGAAATACGACCCCGAAGAAGTAGCTTCGATTTGGGGCTTCAGAAGAAATCCTAGAGCCTTTTGGGAGTTTTCCTTTGAACTCAGGAACAAGCTTTTTGCTGAACCTAACCCAGCTCACTATGCAATAGCCGAACTCGAGAGAATGGGAATTGTAAAAGCAGTAATAACACAGAACGTAGACACGCTTCACCAACGAGCCGGAAGTAGAAGAGTTCTTGAGCTTCATGGAAGCATGACAAAGCTTGATTGCCTAGATTGCAGAAAAGAATACGATTGGTCAGATTTCGTCGAAAATTTTGAGAAGAGAGAAGTACCCCGATGCAAAGCATGTGGAAGTTGGTACGTTAAACCAAGGGTTGTTTTGTTCGGCGAGCCTTTACCGATGGACGTTCTGGAACAAGCAGTAGAAGAGGCTAGATCCGCAGACGTCTTTATAGTTGTTGGCTCAAGTCTTGTAGTCTACCCTGCTGCAGAGCTTCCCTACATAGCCAAAAGTTGCGGAGCTAAAATGATCCTTGTAAACGCTGAACCAACAGTAGCCGATCACATATTTGATGTCAGAATATATGGCAGAGCCGGTGAGATATTACCCAGAATAGTTGAGGTTGTGAAGTCTCTGAAACAAAATTCTTAAATTTCCAAGTTGCAAGTTTTTTAAGGGCTCGTGGTCTAGCGGTTATGACACCGCCCTTACGAGGCGGAGATCGCCGGTTCGAATCCGGCCGAGCCCATCAAAAATGGAAAAATTAATCTCCATAACTTGAAATTCTTATCATGAAACTTTATGAATTTCAAGCAAAGCAGATCTTTACAAAATACGGAATAAAAGTTCCCAAAGGTTCGATTGCAGAAAGTGTGGACGAAGTTAGAAGATTTGTCGAAGAATTTGGAGGTAAAGCAGTTCTAAAGGCACAAGTCTTAGTTGGAGGAAGAGGGAAAGCTGGAGGTATTAAGATTGTCAACAGTGTTGAGGAAGCTGGAGAAATAGCAAGAGAAATGCTCGGAAAGTCCATCAAAGGAGAGGTTATCAGAAAAATCTATGTAGAAGAACTTGTAGATGTAAAAGAGGAGTGGTACTTAAGTATAACACTCGATAGAGTTGAAAAATCCTTCTCACTCATTTTCAGCCCGTTAGGAGGTGTAGATATAGAAGAGATCGCACTAAAATCGCCAGAGAATATCTTCAGGATAAAAATAGACCCGAGATGGGGTCTTTGGGATTATCAACTTAGGGAGCTAGTTTGGAGAGCAAAAGTTAGGCAAGACTTATGGAGAGATTTAATTACAACTGCAAAAGCTATTTACAGGATTTTTATCGAAAAAGAAGCTGAATTGGTTGAAATAAATCCACTTGGAGTTACCGAAAAGGGTCTAATAGCGCTCGATGCGAAGATAACAATCGACGATAACGCTCTTTTCAGACACAAAGAACTGGAAACGCTGAGGACTTTCTCAGAGGGACTTGAGGGAGTTGCTGAAAGAGAGGGAATGAATTACGTGAAACTAGACGGAAATATTGGGGTTATTGCAAACGGAGCAGGAATGGCGATGGCTACAATGGACCTCATTTATCTTGAAGGCGGAAAACCTGCAAACTTCCTCGACATTGGTGGTGGAGCTAGTGCAGAGATAATGAAGAAAGCCCTCGAAATTCTGACAAAAGATGAAAACGTAAAGGCAATTTTCATAAACATATTCGGTGGGATTACGAGGTGCGACGAAGTGGCAAAGGGATTGCTGAAGGCGTTCGGTGAGCTGGATATAAAAGTTCCAGTAGTGGTTAGACTTTCAGGGACAAACGAAGATGAGGGAAAAAAGATACTCCAGAATTTAAAAACTATAGAAATTGTTGAAACAATGGAAGAAGGAGCTAAAAAGGTTGTGGAGGTGGCAAGATGGCAATAATAGTAAATGAGAATACAAAGGCAGTCGTCCAAGGAGTAACTGGAACTCAGGGAAGATTTCACACGGAAAGAATGCTGAAATACGGAACGAAAATACTTTGTGGGGTTACTCCAGGAAAAGGAGGGAGCGAAATTCTCGGAATTCCGGTATTCGACACCGTAAGCGAAGCTATGAAAATGGGAGTAAATGCGAGTATTATTTTCGTACCAGCTCCTTTCGCCGCTGACGCAGTAATGGAGGCCTTAGACGCGGGAATAAAGACGATTGTCTGCATAACAGAGGGTATACCTGTTCACGATGAGTTGAAAATATATCTAAAAGCAAAGGAAACAGAATCAATTCTAATCGGCCCCAATTGCCCAGGAATTATCTCTCCAGGAAAATGCCACCTAGGAATTATGCCGACCCATGTTTTTAGCGAGGGTAATGTTGGAATAGTTTCGAGAAGTGGAACTCTAACATATCAAATTGCTCAAAATCTGACGAGACTTGGAATTGGACAATCAACAGTTTTGGGGATTGGTGGAGACAGAATCGTTGGTTTAAGCTTCTCAGAAGTTCTTGAAATGTTCGAAAAAGATGATGAAACAGACTTGATTGTTTTGATAGGAGAAATTGGTGGCAGAGACGAAGAAAGGGCTGCAGAGTATATAAAGGAAAATATAAGCAAACCTGTGGTCGCCTACATTGCTGGAATAACTGCTCCTCCTGGAAAAAGAATGGGGCATGCTGGAGCAATTATAGAAGGGGGAATCGGCAGCGCTGAAAGCAAAATAAGAGCTCTTTCAAAGGTTGGGGTAAAAGTCGGAAAAACACCAAAAGAGGTTGCCGAAATTGTTGCAAAAATTAAGAGATGAGGTTAGACGTTCTACTGGTAAAGCTTGGCTACTTTAAATCTCGAAACAGAGCAAAAATTGCAATAGAGAATGGGCTGGTAATAGTTAACGGAAAAGTTGCAAAAAAACCCTCCATGGAAGTCGATTTAAATGCAAAAATCGAAGTTTTGGATGACAAACCGGCTGGCTACTGGAAACTGAAAGAAATCGATGAAAAGTTCAGAATTTTTGAAGGATATGAAATTGTCCTTGATCTAGGGAGCTCAGCTGGAGGATTTTTGTTATATGCGAGCGAGAAAGCCAAATTCGTTTACGGAATAGAGGTAAGCAAAAATTTCGAGAACGAACTTAGAAGGATTGAAAGGGAGAGGAAAAATGTAAAAGTTTTCATAGAAGACGTTTTCACATTCGATGTCGATAAAATAGAAGCAGTAGATATAATACTAAACGATTTGACACTCGATTTCACTTCCTCACTCAAAGCTTTACGAAGATTTATTCCAAAGTTAAGAGAGAAAGGTAAAATACTTTTTGTTGTGAAAGGGAATGAAGAAACAGACTTCTCCGAATTCAAAGTAATTGCATATGAACACTCAAAGAGAAAAAGGGAGAGATATTATTTACTGGTTAAAGACTGAACAAATCCAAACGATCGGAGACCTCAAGAAAACTCTTCATGGCACAATCTGCAGAAACTTTTGATTTTTCTAGAGTAAACTTTATAAAACATGATTGGCTAGTGCAACAAGACTTCCACATGTGCCTAATGTGGGGATTCATTTGTCCCCGAAAGGCTTTCATGACAATGAAGGGATGAGAAATCCGAGAAAGGAGGGATGAAAGCTAATGCTGGACCGAAACGGCTTCGTTCCCCACTCCCGAAAAGGAATAAATAGAAAGATAGGGTTGAGGTCAGGAGGTTGGTGAAAATATGAAGGTTGCAATTCTTGGTGCTGGTGTGATGGGACACGGAATAGCACAAGTTTGCGCAACCGCTGGCTATGAAGTGGCCGTGAGAGATATAAAACAGGAATTTCTAGACAAGGCAAAAGACGCAATTGAGAAGAGCTTAGCAAAGGCTGTTTCAAAGAGTAAAATGAGCAGTGAAAAAGCAAAAGAGATAATGAATAGGATTAAATTCACTTTATCAGTTGAAGAAGCTGTAAAAGATGCAGATCTCGTCATTGAAGCTGTGCCAGAAATAATGGAATTAAAAAAGCAGGTTTTTGCAGAAGTGCAAAAGTATGCCAAACCTGAGTGCATCTTTGCGAGTAACACCTCCGGATTGAGCATAACAGAACTCGGAAATTCCACCGACAGACCAGAGAAATTCGTTGGTCTACACTTCTTTAATCCCCCGGTCGTGATGCAGCTTGTCGAAGTTATAAAGGGTGAAAAAACAAGCGAGGAGACGATTAAAAAAGCCGTTGAATTCGTAAAGAGCATTGGAAAGGTTCCGGTAGTCGTAAAGAAAGATGTAGCCGGATTTATAGTAAACAGGATTCTCGTACCGTACTTAACTCTAGCAATAGATGACGTAGATAAAGGGATTGCCACACCGGAACAAATAGATACGGTCTTCCTAACCAAGTATTCCTTCCCAATGGGGCCAATAGAACTCTCCGACTTTGTAGGTTTAGACATACTATATTTTGCGGGAAACCAATGGGGCCTTGTACCGGTTCCCAAGATTCTAAAAGACAAGTTTGAAAGAAAAGAACTTGGAATGAAAACTGGAAGAGGATTCTATGACTGGAGTACAGGTAGACCAAAAATAGCCAAGATTGAAGGCTATGATGAGCTCCGTCTGATTGCTCCAATGGTAAACATCGCGGCTGAGTTGATAGAACTGGGCGTTGCAGATGCAAAGGAAATCGATACTGCCATGAAGCTCGGAACAAATATGCCAAAAGGTGTCTGCGAGCTTGGAGATGAGATAGGTTTGGACGTTATCCTATCAAAACTCGAGAGTCTATACAAGGAAAAAGGATACGAAATCCTTAAGCCAAAAGATATGCTCAAGAAAATGGTTTCAGAAGGCAAGTTAGGGGTAAAAGCTGGAAAGGGATTTTACGATTATGGGAAACCTGTATACAAAAACATAGAAATACAAAAGGAGGGTAAAATAGCGAAAATGATAATAAATAGACCACAAAAACTCAATGCGCTCGATTTCGCGACGCTTGATGAAATCTCCAATGCTTTGAAGGAACTCGAAAAAGACGAGGAAGTGAGAGTTTTGGTAATAACTGGGGCCGGTGACAGGGCTTTTTCGGCCGGTTTCGATTTACAAACAGCTACCGAACTTAATCCAGTCAAGGCGGTTGAAATATCTTTGAAGGGTAATGAAGTATTTTCACAACTTGAAAGATTTCCAAAACCAGTCATTGCTGCGATAAATGGCTATGCATTTGGCGGTGGTTGCGAATTGGCCCTAGCTTGCGACTTCAGGATAATAAAAAGGGGTGCAAAAATAGGGTTAACTGAACTGAGCTTAGCGCTAATCCCCGGCTGGGGTGGAACACAAAGACTACCAAAGATTGTCGGAATCGCAAAGGCCAAGGAAATGATTATGCTGGCCAAGAGAATTGATGCAGACGAAGCTGATAAAATAGGGCTTGCAAAAGCTGTTGATGCAGACAAGTTCGAGGAAGAAGTTATGAATCTAGCAAAACAACTTGCTGAAATGCCACCTATAAGTCTAAAAGCTGCAAAGTACGCCATAAACTTCGGCTACGAGCTTCCAACCGACATAGGAAGGATCATCGAAGTTCTTGCCTTTGGGCTTGCTCTATCAACCCAAGATGTGATAGAGGGAATAACTGCTTTCTTCCAGAGAAGAANACCCGAATTCAAAGGAAGGTAAGCCACTCAGCCAAAGCGCAAGATTCCTCTGTTTAGCAGGAGATTCGTACATCTCTATTTTTTCATTCCACATAAACGGTGAGACTTTCAGTTATAAAAATCGCCACTCATCTTTAAATCTCTGCTCTCTTCAGCAAAAGCGAATTTGTTACAACACTGAAGCTACTCAGAACCATCGCTCCTGCCGACCATTCTGGACGAAACGGAATGTTGAAAAGTATGAAAGAGAGACCACCCGCAAATGGAATCAGAATTGCATTGTAGAATACGGCCCAGAATAAATTCTGCCTAACCTTGGCGACAGTCTTTCTGCAAAGTCTCAGGAATCTTACTACCTCCACAGGATCGTCTCTTAGCAGAGCTACGCTCCCGCTCTCTATCGCTATATCCTCTGCATTCCCGATTGCAATTCCAACGTTAGCCTGGGCAAGTGCAGGGGCGTCGTTGATACCATCTCCCACAAAGATAACAACTTCTCCTCTATTTTGAAAATCACGAACAACTTCAGCTTTTTTAGTTGGAAAAACCTCTGAGACTACAAAATCTACGTTTAACGTTTTTCCAATCTCTTCTGCAACCCTCTTTTTGTCGCCAGTTACGATTCCCACTTTCAATCCCAGCTCTCTTAGTAGTCTAATGGCTTCCTTGCTACTCTCCTTAATTGTGTCCGAAATGAAGAATCTTGCAGCCAGTTTACCATCGACAGCTAGAAAAACTCCTTCTCCTTCTACCTCCAATCCCTTTTCTCTTAAAAACTCCGAATTCCCCAAAATAACTTCCTTACCATCAATTCTGGCTGAAACCCCCTTTCCCGGAATCGCTTTAAATCTTTCTGGTTCTAAAAGCTCTATTCCAGCCTCTTTTGCTTTTTGCACGATTGCCTTTGCTACAGGATGTTCAGAAAATCTTTCCGCTGAAGCTGCAATTCTTAAAAGATCCCTCTCGGGTAATCCAAAGCTTTCTATTTTCACGACGTCAAGTTTACCTTTTGTAATTGTTCCCGTTTTGTCAAAAAAGACGAGGGTGCTCTTTGCAGCTTCTTCGATCGCTTCTGCATTCTTGATCAGGATTCCATTTTCGGCACCTTTTCCAATGGAGACAGTTATCGCAGTAGGAGTTGCTAGACCAAAGGCGCATGGGCAGGCTATCACGATAACACTTAGCATAGTTGTGAATGCGAAGAGCGGGCCATTGACGAAGAACCAGTAAAGGGAGCAAATGAAAGCAATTAGTAGCACACAGGGTATGAAAAAGACAACAACTCGATCTGCAAGTCTTTGAACGTTCGGTTTGGAGTTCTGGGCTATTTCCGTAACCCGAATGATCTGTGAAAGAAGACTATCCTTTCCGATCCTTTCAGCCCGAATTTTTAATACAGTGTCTCGGTTAACCGTACCACCGATGATCTTGTCTCCCTGCTTCTTTAAAGCTGGAATTGGCTCCCCGGTTATCATGGATTCATCAACAAAGCTCTCTCCTTCCAATACCGTCCCATCAACGGGGATTCTCTCTCCGGGTTTAACTAGAACAATTTCTCCAACGCTTAACTCGGTTAAAGGAATTCTTAATTCTCTTCCTTCTCTTAAAACGGTTGCTTCTTTGGCTTGAAGCGCAACAAGCTTTTTTATGGCTTCTCCGGTTCTTTTCTTCGCTCTCTCTTCAAGAAACTTGCCGAGAAGGAGGGAGCTCATCAGCACAACGCTTTCAGGAAAGAAATTAAAAGTCTCAGGGATAAGGCCAATCGTCGCCATTATGCTTGAAAGATATGCTGAGCCGATTCCGATAGCATACATGACTTCCATAGTTAGGGTTCTATTTTTAATTGCACCAAAGGCCTTTCTAAAGATTCCAGCTCCGGCAAAAGCTATAGCAAAGCTTGCGACCAGAAATTGGATTTCAAGAGGAATTATCTCCTTTAGGAAAAAAAGAAAGATTCCCGAAACCCAGCCGAGTACGAGATTTCTCTTAGCACTTTTAAGCTCCTTTTCTTCACCAAATCCCTCAACACCGAGAAATTGATATCCAATTCGCTCAATTTCTTCCCCGATTCTCTCAAGTTGGATCTTCGATGGATCATATATTATTCTGGCCTTTTCCGTTGCGAAGTTAACAGATGCATCATAAATACCGGGCAATCTTTTGAGGGTTTCTTCAACCGTCTTCGCGCACATTGCGCAGCTCATTCCACCGATTTTTGCCACGATTTCTTTAGTTTCGGAGTTCACAATCTTAGATTAAGTATTGGTTAAAGTTAAACCTTTTGAAGTTTTGCTTTTTGCTTAAATTCCTTTAATCTATTACATGAAAATCGACAAGAAAGCCTACGGTTTTAACCATAGGATGAATTGTCGATAGGTTTATATATAATATACTTTAAAAAATACATTGAAGCCCGGAAATGTGTCTGAAGTAAAGAGAACGAACACTTTCATAATCGAGGACTGCCCTGCCTTATGGGAACTCGCTGACAGCTGCGCCAGGCTATACAATAAACTGAACTTCGAAAGGAGGCAAGCTTATATGCTACAGGCGTTTCGAGTGTCCAAAGCATCTCTAAAAAAATACGCTCCATTGATAGGCTCTGCAATGCCC
>JGI20130J15133_1003393_pt1 | contig 11032 bp, 14 predicted proteins | sample WasSprMetagenome_FD_15133 | JGI IMG/M metagenome (IMG submission 15133) | reverse complement strand
CAACACAAGTATAGTACTAGCATATAATTGTTTTAAATCTTTTAGTTCAGTACACTCTTTAAACTTAGAAATCCGATTGCAAAGTTTGCTTTAAATATCCCCTTAAATCAACTCGCTTTTTCAGGCTCTGAAAATGCCCACATGCAATAGAAGTGGCATTGTTGGTTGGGGTGTTTACGTACCTAAGTATAGGTTGAGAGCTGATGATATAATTGACATGTGGGGACTTGATTATGACTCTGCTACAAGTATTTGGATTGAGGAAAAAGCCGTTGGTAACGTCGATGAGGATGCTGTGACCATTGGGTACCAAGCCTCTGTGTATGCCTTAATGCGGGCTGGCATACCCCCATCAAAAATTGACGCTGTTTACTTTGGTACAGAGAGTAAGCCTTATGCTGTAAAACCTAGCGCTACCATAGTTGCTGACGCATTAGGAATAAAGCCAAAGAAAACAGCTGCGGATTTAGAGTTTGCATGCAAGGCTGGAACTGAGGCAATTAGGCTAGGGATTACCCATGTAGAGAGCCAGCTTGCAAGCTACATCTTAGCAATAGGTGCTGATACAGCTCAGGGCAGCCCAGGCGACGCCTTAGACCTTACTGTAAGTAGTGGTGGTGCAGCATATGTAATAGGAAGTAAAAGTGAGGCAGTAGCATATTTCGAAGGCTTTGCATCATATGTTACAGATACGCCAGATTTTTGGCGTAGAGACGGAGTACCATATCCCATGCATGGAGAGGGATTCACAGCTGAGCCAGCATATTTTCACCACATTGTATCAGCAGCAAAGTTGCTAATGGAGGAGCTAAGTCTTAAACCATCAGATTTTGACTATGCAGTGTTTCACCAACCTAATGGCAGGTTTCCGCTAAAGGTAGCTTTAATGCTGGGAATACCTAAGGAAAAAGTGTTGCCAGGTATTGTAGCACCGTATATAGGTAACACGTATAACGGTGCAATGCTAATAGGATTGGCAAAGATACTAGAAAATGCTAAGCCAGGAGTTAGAATACTAGCAGTATCCTATGGTAGTGGAGCAGGAAGTGATGCTTTTAGCATAGTTGTTACAGATAAAATACTTGATGTGGTGAATAAAGCCCCTCCAGTAGAATACATGTTGAAGAGAAGGGCATTCATTAACTATGGAGAGTACATGAAAATGAGAAATATATTAAAGAGGTACAGGCTTTAGTCACAGCTGTAATTTTCTAAACATATGTTTAATTTTTTAGCTAACGAACATAAATTCTCAACTCCAATAAGGGCTTTGGAGCCTCTTTCAGATCTCAAAATAGCTACTCTTCCAATTATCTTTATAGATGCTTTTTCACAACTACCAGAAGGCATTCTTTTTCATAACAGAAACTTAACATAAATTCACTTAAAATTTGTTTTGACAAAGGCCAGGGGATTACGATAAGTGTCATTCTTCTTCAAATAATTCCTCCTGCTCTTCTTCAGCAATACTAAAGCTCCTGAATTGTTTCATTGCCTCACCAAGAGGTAAACCCGCTTTCCTTAGCCTAGCAGCTAAGTTGCCCCACCTCTCTCTGAACTTTGATGGTACTAATGGTCTAACTCTCTTAGTGGTTTTTCTTGGTATGTAGTCTTGCTCCATGCCGGGTAGCGCTAAGGCCCCGTCAGGAAGCTCTATCAACTCATCTCTTTCTATTAATCTTATCAGCACCTTTCTTAATCTATCTTCACCGGCAATACCTGCAAAGAGTTCTCTAAGCTCTTTCCACATCATAGGTCTACCATTACTCTTTATAATCTCTTTGATAAGGCTCTCTAACTCCTCCTCCGTAGGCGCTTTGAATACTTCTAAATCCACATCTTCATAAAGCTTTTTAATACGCATCATAGTATCTCACCTTATATTTTTTCTTACCTCAATGTAATGAAAGAGCTTAAAAGTTTATAAGCTTTTCTGTGATGAACTCCGTAAAGCCTCCTTGCTTTTAATAGTGAATGCCTGCATAAAAACTAATTAGGGGCTTTAAGCAATGAACAAGGTCAAATTAGTAATATTGAGTTCAACACCTGAAGACCTCTGGAGATGTAGTAAGGTAGCTAATAAGGTTAAGAAAATTGTTTCAAAGTATGTTAATGTTGAAATACTACTATCACAGTCAGCGCCACCCGGTATTGCAATTAATGGAGAAGAAATAGTTGTGTGTAATCAAGATGATGCAGTAGACGATTTACTCATGAAGATAGCTCTAATGAGTAATAATGAGAAAAAACTTGATGGTATTACAGCTGCTGCTGGTACGCTAGAGTCATACAGTGATTGAATATCTGCACGACTATGTCATGGAGTCGCCATGTTTACTATACTGTTATAAGCATTTTTACATTGCCGTTGTTCTTCAGTAATGTTAAAATTAAGTTCTATAGCTTATATTCCTGCTTTAACTGAAGTGATATAAAGACACTAAAAGGGATTTTTATGAGTATGGACGAGAGGGAGCTTGTAGTTGAAACACTTCTTAGCTTAAAGAGTTTTTTCAAGTTTAAGGAACTTGAGGAAATTTTGGGCATAACTGTTCCAACTCTTTGGAGATATATTCATGGCGATATAAAACCATCTGTAGATAGGGCTAGGCAAATACTTTCAAAACTTTTAGACCAAGAAGTAGTGAGTAGGCTTAGGGAGAAGCTGATAAAATCTGATGACGAGGGAATTGTTAGAACTTACAACATTGTTTACAATACCAATCTTCTCAATTATACATCTATAGAGGCGTTCTTGTGGGCACAAAACATGGGGTTTAGTACTGTAGCAACAGTAGAAGTTGACGGAATACCGCTGGCAACTTTAATTGCGAAGCGACTTAAGGCAAAACTTATTGTAATTAAGAAGAGGAAGGAGGTAGGTTATATGAGATTTATTGAAGTAAGCTACATTACGCAGGCACCGCCAGAAGTTATAACCTTGTATCTACCTGAAGGAGCTATAGAGTACGGAGAAAAAGTCCTGGTTGTAGATGATCTTGTGAGAAGTGGAAGAACTAGTGCAGCAGTTTTTGAAGTGATTAAGAAAGCCGGTGGCAGACCTGCAGGGTTCTATGCCCTTATAGCCATAGGTGATAGCTGGAAACCTATAATAGAAAAGTATGTTGGTAGCAACTATAGGGTACTATTTCAAGTAGCTGAAAAGAAGTCATAGCCAATGAAGTACTATGATTTTAAAAATTTTGGTATTATGTCACACAGAAGGTCAAAGATGTAATAGTACTGTTACTAGGATTATAGGGAAGGAGTTTTTTGATGCAATACTACTATGTGGAGTTAGTGATTACCGAAAGGTTTTAAATTTAGATAGGAGAGTCTTCGGCATTCCATTATTGGAAGACGATATCTTCATCATAAGGATTTTAAAGGAGAAGGGCAGCTACATTGCAGGTACATGGCATCAGATTGAAAGGAGTCTCTGCATAGGGGGTATAGACTCTAGAAATCCTTTTCAAAATGCTGAAAGGTTAAAGCATCAAAAGCCTTCTGAATGCAAATATGCAATAATACTGTCTAGTTACATGCCAAAACACTCGATGTGTTCAAAGGTAAGGCTTCTGAACAAAGAAGTGAGCATAGGGTTTGCACCATTATCAACATTAGCAAGTGAATTCCAAAGGGTGTTAATAATTTCCTGCACTAGCAATATAGAGAAAGAGGTGTGCATGGAGAGCTTCAACAAAAATGCTCTCTTAATAGCGACTAAAAGATCCGTAATTCAAGTTACTGTGAATATGAGTACTTTAGAAGTTGAAGTAGTATAGGTATTGAGTGAGTAGAATGGAAGGGTTTGTAGCTCTTAAGCGAAGAAAAGAGAATTTCACAATTGAAAAGAGGGGAAGGCCTTCAGACATCAAAGTAGGAATATTCATGCCCATGCCTTATAATGCAGCACTATCTTCACTCTTCTTTCAAATGGCTTATACATACATAAACTCGCTAGAGGGGGTTATAGCATACAGGTACGTGTTTAATCTTGAAGAGAAAAGAGTTGAGGCATTAGATGAGAAACTTAGTCCTAGAAAGCTTGACTTACTGCTAATTTCACTTCCATTTGAACTTGACTACGTCACAACTACGTACACTCTTCTTCACCTTAACTTACTAAAACGTGTTAAAAGTAGTGAAAAACCAATTGTAGTGGCAGGGGGAATAGCACCCACAGCAAATCCCCTACCTCTTTCTGATATCGTAGATGCTGTTGTTATAGGTGAAGCTGAAGAAGTGCTTGAAAACCTGGTCTATAGAGCAGGAGAACCTAGTGCCATTAAGGCAATTAGTGAGCTCTCCTGTGTCTTAACGTCGTCATTTAATGAAGTTAAGAGGAAGTGCTTTGTTGAAAACCTCAACAAGGCTCCTCATCCTATACACCAGTTCTATTCACATGAAGAAGAGCCTGTTTATGGATATGGTATAAGGGTTGAGGTGTCTAGAGGGTGTCCGTATCTATGTGCATTTTGCATGGAGTCTCACGTTATGTACCCATTTAGGTATAGAGATGTTACAGTACTTAAGGAGATTATTGAGAAGGGCGTAGAGTTTCTCAAGGTACGTAGGGCAGTTCTATACTCTTTGTCTCTTTTTAGCGTGCCAAGCATGGATAAGCTTCTAAACAAGCTTTTGGAGCAGGGGGTAGAGGCATCAGTACCATCAATAAGGGTAGAACATGCTACAAGAGAAAGACTTGAGCTTATAAAAGCCCTGGGGCAAAGGACATTAACAATAGCACCTGAAACACTTTTACAAGCCCATAGCTGTAAGATAGGCAAATGCTATATGGTAGACAGCTTGCTAGAAAGCTTAAGCTATGCTTACAAAATAGGCTTTAACCATGTAAAGCTGTACCTCATCACAGGATTTCCAGGAGTATCGGTAGAGGAAGAGCTAAAGCACTTTGAGAATTTTATCTCAAGCCTGAAAAGCATTAGGAGAAGAGATTTTGTAGAGATTACATTAAACCCATTAATACCTAAACCCTGGACACCTTACCAATTCCTACCACCCATGTCGGTACTCAAAAACAGGCATACGCTAGAACAGTACAAGAGAATTGCTAAAGGAGGTAATGTAAAGCTCATTACATTGGATGTCGAATGGGCCTTTGCTCAAGCCGTTATTGCGCTTGGAGATAAAAGTGTCTCAAAACTGATTATTGAATGGGCTCTCAATGGCATAGGATTAAAGGGTTTTAAAAAAGCTCTTCAGCTAGCTAGTAATGAGGTTAAAAACTATGTTAAAAATGGATGGAGGGATCCTCCCTGGTATAGGTGTGTAGACCTAGGAATTCCAAAACTTTACTTAGACTTAAGAGCACGATACCTAAGTGCTTTGTAAGTCCACGAAGGCTGGAAACACAGGTTTTGATACAAAGTCTTGAGGCTTCAGCACTGGGATTCGTGACATGATTACGTCCCTAAATTTTGTGTAAACTGCTTCTCCTGAGGACATGTCACCAAATTGCATGAGCTTTATCATCACATTTCCCATGCCTATATCTGATAACCTTACTAAGCTTCTTAACGCTGGGTGAACAATTACTGTGGCATTGTCTTTTGCAAGCCTAAGTACCATGGATATTACCAGAGGGTTGCAAGAAGCAATTACAATTACATTAAATAGCTGGTCTCCTTCATAAATGGAGATGTGCTCTCCCTTGATTACATCAGGCCATAGAGTGTGTTTAGGAACTGTGAACACTCTACATGAGTATTGCTGTGCTGCATAAGCAAATGGTATTATTGAAAGGTCTTTCCCTACAATTAAAACATTTGCACCTTTAACAACTTCAAGTAGCTCCCTGTTGATAGATAAGCATGCCACGGCCAAGGCCTCTAAATAGTTGTATTCTCTAGCATTGAATGTAACAGCATTATTAACGTGAGTTGATAGAATTGATTGGGCACCCCCACCTGTTAATGTAAATGCTATAACTCTATCACCTTCTCTAAATTCACTAGCACCTACACCTACGCCAATAACCTTGCCAATAGCTATTGTACCTAGTGGATGGGGAGAATCTCTAGCCACAAGTAAGCACTTTGTATAAGCTTCATCAGCTACTGACATATAGGCATAACTCACTTGAATAGCTACTTCTCCTAGTCTAACTATGAAGCTCCTGAATTCCTGAAGTAATGGTGTGCTACAGAAATTAACAACTATTCTGTAGTACAAGGGTTCTGAACCTAAGCTAAGACCTCTCTCACATAGCATAAAAGCTTATATTTCACCTCTTGTTACTCTTCACACCTCTGGTGGCAACTCTTTGGCAAGATAATTAGAAGTATTAGCAGGTTTTATTCAAAGGAAATCGAGGCGATTTCAGTAATAGCATTAAATTCTCTTGAAATTCCTGAAGCTAGTGCTGATGTGATAAACTTTGCTAGTGGTCTTCCAGATCCGAGAGCCATACCTGTTAGCGATTTAAGGGAAATTTTGATTGAAGTTATTGAGGAGTATGGCTACAAAGCACTGCAATATGCCCCCACTAGAGGGTTGCCAGAGTTCATTAAGGTTCTCACACGTTTTGTACACAAGACGAGAGGGTTGAAGGCTTTACCAGAGGACATTCTCATAACTACTGGCTCCCAGCAAGCATTAGAACTTATTACAAGGCTATTTGTGAACCCAGGGGAAATTGTAATAGTTGAAGAACCTTCATACATACTAGCACTTAACGTCTTCAAGCTTAGAAATGCTAACATAATTGGCATTGCTATAGATGAAAACGGGCTTAGAGTTGACATACTTGAGGATACCCTGAAGAAGCTTCGTAGAGAAGGGAAGAGGGTAAAGCTCATCTATACCATGCCCTTGCACCAAAATCCGTCGGGTATTTCAATGTCTCTTGACAGAAGGAGGTACTTATTAGAGCTTGCCGAAGAACACGACTTTTTAATAATTGAAGACGATGCTTACGCTTTACTGGGCTTTGATGACTTATTAACTCCGGCGCTTGCTTCAGAAGATAGGTTTGGCAGGGTTCTTTATTTATCTACCTTAAGCAAGACTTTGGCACCAGGCCTTAGGGTAGGCTATCTAATAGCTCACGAGGATGTTATAATGAAACTTGCAGCGATTAAACAGGCATGCGATTTGGGGACCTCTACCTTAAGTCAAGCAATTGGGGCTAAGGCTATTGAGAAAAGCGTAATTGATAAAAATGTTGAGCGCATAAAAAGGCTTTACAAAATTAAGATGGATCTCATGATTGAAGCCATAGATGAATTCTTTCCTAAACATATATGGAGAAGTAGCCCTGGTGGGGGGTTCTATGTGTGGGTAAAGCTCAATAGGGATATAGACACTGAAGAGGTTCTAAAGTTAAGCAGCAAATGTGGTGTGCTGTTTACACCAGGAAAGAGGTTTTGTGTAAATCAAGACCTTTGTAGAGACGCCATGAGGCTTAGCTTTTCAAATCCCTCAGAGGATAGTATAAAAATTGGCATTCAAATACTCGGGGACATACTACACAGTAACGTGAAAACGCCATGCTACTAAGTAGTGGAAAACTTGTTAAAAATCCTCAGCTGGTGATGAAATACCTAGAGGAGCTAAAGAAAAGGGGCATAGAAATAGCAACTGTTATACCAGGTCGTGAAGAGCTAGAGATAGTTGAGAAGGCTGTAAAAGAGAAAATGAATATGCTAAGAGTAGTAGAAGAACTAATTATACACTTTAAGAGCAAAATAGATGCTCAATTAGCAAAAATCACAGTAAAGGAAGTACTCAGAGAGGAAGTAGACGAAGATACAGCGTCATATTTAATAGCGAAAGAGTTAGCAGCATGGGTTTTAGAAATAGCAGAAACTTTAAACATTATTAAGATAAGCAGATTTCTCTAGGACTTTCTCAGTTTCGACTAATAAACAATGTTAAACATGTCCTCATAATGTTTTATAACTATCTCTTCTCAAGCCTTTTAAATATCGATTTTTCATGTAGTTCTAAAGCTAAAGCCATGAACACTAGAGCAAATAAGACTGTAAATGTTAAGTTAGGTAAGGTGGTAAGAAGCTACTGCCGAGGTATTGCATTCTTATAAAGTCTGCCGGGCATGTTATTGGCGATAGCAATGCTATTAGTAAAACCCATGGGGGTAATTGAGTTATTGGTACCAGGATTCTGCTGGCAAACATTAGAGGCAATTTTACTAAACTTGATAATAGAACAACATCCGCTGGGGTGTTGGTGGGGATAGCTGAAAACATTACTCCTAGCGATGAGAGGCCTACAGCTGTGAATACAATTGTAACTATGGTTAGGAATGGATTTGAAGGAGTAATGTTTAGAATTACACCTAGGGCTATCATAGGAGTTACGAATACCATTCCAAATATAGTTGAAGCCAAGACATCTCCAACAAGCACCCATCTAACTGTAACAGGTCTAGATAAAAGCATCTCAAGAGTCCTCTGCTGAGTTTCCCATGGAGCTATAATTGGAGTTACAGATGAAGCTGTAAAGAGTAGTGTTAGAGTTATCAAAGACGCTAAACCCTCCTTTAACTCTAACCCCTTGCCAGCATAAAATGCTGACCACAGAAATATGGGGAAAATAATTCCTGTGACAACTACTGGACCCTTTGCATAGTAGAGCTTAATATCTTTCCAGCATATAGCCCATACAACCTTAAACATATGTACGTACTCGTCCTTCACGAGCTACACCTCTCCTGTTGCTAATCTCACAAAAACCTCCTCAAATGAAGGCGGCGACATCTTGATGTCTAGTATATCAAGTCCATTTTTCTTAGCATATTCAACGATCTTAACTACCACTTCCGCGGGTCTAGAGCAAATAACTAGAAGCTTAGAGGACTGCACTTTATATTCGTAAGGTTTTATAAAATCTAGTTTATAGTTTTCTAAAGGTTTATTGAATATTACGGTGACGTAAGTATAGGCTCCAGCTTTTATCTTAAGCTCATTAGGAGCTCCTTCAGCTACAATACGCCCATTCCTAATAATTGCTACTCTATCGCAAAGTTCTCCCGCTTCTTCAAGTTTGAGTCTATTAGGAGTAGGTATGCTTCGCTATTAGGTGGTGAAGCTTCTGCTGGCATCACTGTTAATATTGACTACAAGTTTTACACGATTCCAGAGAATGTTGCTATAGTTCCTCAGCAACAGGCACCAGCTTCAACACCTCCTCACACAACTGTTCTGCCTGGTGCTGTAAGGATTGGCAACACAACTATACCTTTGCAGGAGAAGACAGTCACATTCACGTATGAGGTTAGGCAGTCTGGCGATGGCTTCGAGGTTAGGGGCAAGAACATAGACTACTTTGCCAGGATCACAAAGGATTCGATAACCATTGGCAGTGGCAAAGAGACCCAGACCCTCAGCAAAGACGATGTTGCGAAACTCTTTGTCGAGTTCATGGTTAGCTCAGGCATTTACACAAAGGATCATTGGTATCAGCTATACAACCTCATAGGTGGCGACAGGTTCAGGGATGTCTTGAGGAAGTGGTTAAATGGTGAAAAGCTCTCGCCTGAGGAGGCGGCTTTCCTAGCTGACAAGGTTAAGAACTTTGTTAATCTGAGGTTCCTCTACGACTACAACACACTGAAGCAGGCAGATCCAAGACTGGCTAGAGATATATATGACACTGCCTGGAATTCTCTATCGCCTTGGGAAAGAATTCAGTACAACTTAACACACTTTCTAAAGCCTCAAACAGCTGATGAAGTATATAACGATGTGTTAAACATACTTGTTGAGAAGTTTAGGCGTGGAGAGCTTAATTCGCCTCCTGGCGAGGGTAAGTGGAGGTTTGAGGAGATTGCCCAGAAGATTGCTCAGTACTCGCTGCTTAACTGGGTATATACACAGATCTACAACGCCTTGTACCCATATCTAGGACCTGGAGCCTCGGTTATTGCAAGCACTGCTGTAGGAGCATTAATAGCTCTATTGCCGCTAGCAGGAGCCGCTGTAGCAGGAGCAACTGGTGCTAGCATTGGAGCAACAGTAGCTACGGGTCTAAGCATAGAGGCTCTTGGAGCTGGTTTAGTAGGCTTAGCAGGTCTAGCATCAAAGCTCACAGACCCTGAAGCAAGGAAAGCATTCATTGACTGGCTCAACCAGAACTGGCCTCTCCTAGTAATGGAGATTGCAGGATCAATTGCAGGCGGATATCTAGGTGCAAAAGCCGTTGAGAGACTACCAACAGACATACTTGCAAAGCCAAGGATATGGAACCGTTTGCCTGAGAAGGTTAGGCAGAATCTAATCGAAGCTGGAATCATCCAGAATGTTGAAGGCTTTAAAGGAACCTTTGCAAAGGCGCAGGTCATCACTACACCTGCTGACAAGATACAGGTTAAGTCTGAATACAACCAAGATGCCAAGACAATTACGCTGACATTCACATTTGAGGGGGATGCTAATGTCGTTAAGCTTGACTTGCCAAGAGACCTTACCGAAAAGTACTTCGTTATTCTAGAGAAGATGACGTTGTTCTCGACCCCTTCTGCGGCTCTGGCACCGTCTTAGTTGAGGCAGTTGTTCATGATAGAAACGCCATAGGGTTTGATATAAATCCACTCGCAATTGTCATTGCCAAGGCTAAGACAACTCCTATTGAGCCCAACAAGCTTAGAGAGAAGATTAATAAAGTTCTTTCAGATATAGTGAGCGATAAGTCTAGCTACCCTCCACCAAAAGACATTCCAAATCTTTACTACTGGTTTAAACCACAGGTTGTTGAGGCTTTGTCAAAGATTCTTCACCACATTAAGAGCTTGAAGGACGAGGATGAAGCTCTGTACAACTTTTTTGCAACAGCATTCTCATATACTGTATGGAAGGTTAGCAACATTAAGAAGGGGGAGTACAAGCGGAGTACAAGCTTTATAGAATGTCTGAAGAGGAGTTGGCTAAGTGGAATCCAGATGTTATAGGAACCTCTAGAGAAATTCTCTTAAACAACTTGAAGGGTATGGAGGAGTTCTACAAGGCTATGCAGGGAAAGAAAGCTAGAGCAGATGTTTATCTCAAAGACG
>JGI20130J15133_1003391_pt1 | contig 11039 bp, 8 predicted proteins | sample WasSprMetagenome_FD_15133 | JGI IMG/M metagenome (IMG submission 15133) | reverse complement strand
GGCAAATGTATTAAACCAATCCTTGGGAAAGAAGAGCAATGCTCCATAGCCGATAGCAAAGCATAGACAAGGAATTATACCGAATAAAGCTTCATTTGCATAAGGAAACTTGTAAGAAACATAAGCCCACATATATCCCACTATCTCAACGATTAGAAGTCCCCATGCCGCGATGAAAATAAAAGGCATTTGTTTCACCCTTACTTCCCAATACCCACCCTTCTTTCTCTCAGCGCCTATAACAGCGGAGAGCACAGCTATCACAAAAAATTATTAAAATGGTCCATTTGTCAATAATACTAACATTTGTTTTCACATCGCTCGCATCCTGTTTTAATTGTAAATTATCTCTAAAAATTATGCAAGGGAAATTTTCCCTTGCATTAATCAGCTAAAAAGAGAGACATAAAAGATGGGGTTCTTATTCCTCTACATAGCCCTTCTCTTTAGCCAAGAGATAATAGCGCTCGGGGTCGGAGATTGCTTTCTTGACGAGGTCAAGGTAATATTGGAAGTTCTCCAGGGGAACATCCGGCGGAACTGAATGGTCCACGAAGGGGAAGTATCCTCCCTGCATCGCCAACCAAGGCACCTTCTTCAAAACTTCCCTTTCTATCTCTTCCTTAGTTCGCGCTAAAACCCTCTTATCTATGTTCCCCATAAGAAGGAGGTCCTTTCCGTATTTCTTCCTCAGCGCTACGGCGTCCTCGTCTGCCGCCACCTCCAGGGGATAAATGCCGTTCACCCCTCCCTCAAGCCAAAGGGGAATGATTGGGTCGTTGTTGCCATCGCTATCAACCCAGATGATATCTATCCCGTTCTTTCTGAGAAACTCCGTTACCCTCTTATAGCAGGGAAGCATTATCTCCCGGAAATGCCTGGGAGATATCAGCGGTCCAACCTTCATTCCCAAATCCTCCCAGAAGAGGGCGAAATCCAAATCCAACTCCTCCACCGCTTTCCTCGTAACCTCTATGACGAAATCAGCTATGTATTCATCTATCTCCCTTATGAAATTCGGGTCATCGTATAGCATATAGGAAAGCCGTTCCACGCCCATCCAGTTCCTCACCCAGCCATAGAACGAACCAACGCTTATACCCAAGGGATAATCCCTATCCTTCACGGACCTCTTGTAATCATCCCACCAAGCGGGATATCTGCAGGGGGATTTGGGATTCAACCTCTTCTTATATTCCTCCCAATCCTCCCTCGTTTTTATGGGATAATCAAGCCACATAGGCATTGAAAGCTCTGGTTTATCCAAGAATATCTTTTGGATGCTTCCATCGGAAGCCCTTATAACAGCCGTCCTCTCCGCCTCATCCACCTCAAGGGTTGCCACCTCAAATGGGGGAACAAGACCAAGGTTTATCGGCACAACTTCGTAACGGTCGAAGCCGAAATAATGGACTATATGAACATCAGCTGGCATTCCCTCCTTCCGCCAGCGAAGGATGGTTTCGTGCCAAAACCATTGGGGAACGAGGAATGCCCTATCGGGATTCCCGAATCTCGCCGTCTCCAAATATCTCTCTCTGTAATTCATTCTGAATCATCTCCTTTCTTATATCTTCCATATTTCTTACCTGCATTATACATAGCAGAGAAATTTAGTAAAGGAGTATTTGGAGCGACATTGTTTCCCTCACAGAATATCCATTTCCCGCCTTCCATAACCCCAGACTCGCATATCCTCTTCGTTTCCCTCTCTATTTCCTCAGGGGAACCACTCCTCAATAATTCGGGATGGAGATTTCCCCTCAGGAGCACATCCGGTCCCAGCTCCTTCCTGGCTAAGCCGAGGTCGGTAGGAAAGCCGAGGTCAAAGGTCATTATGTTAAGCTCATCCTTGAGGGTTTTTAAATGCCTCTGAACCTTTCCACAGAGATGTATTGCGTTCGGTCCACCCTTGGAGAATGTTTCCACGAGCCTTCTATGATAGGGCAGAACGAATTCTTTATATTGCTGGGTGGATATGAGCTCAATGGAATCATCGGCGAAGCCCCAACTTTGCACTGGATAGCTCCAGCCCATTAAATCCCAAACAGCCTTAATCCTGACAATCGTCGCCTCAGTGATGAAATTCAAGAGCTTGTGGACGAAATCGGGTTCCTCGTAAAGGGCAAGGCAGAGCTCCGTCGCTCCCAGCAGAGCAGCTGCGACAGTGAAGGGTCCATCGGTTCCTGCACCAGGAGGGTATACCATTTCACCCACGGGAATGCCCTCAAAATCCATTTCCCTCACCCTATCCTTTAAATAATAGAATATCTCCATTCCTTTACCCATCCAATTGTCCTTGAGGGGATGAGGAATTCCCCCTTCGATAATTTCCTCCAATTTCTCCCTCGGCAAGGGGGCTGCATAGGGGACATCCCCTTCGGGAAAAACAACATTATTCCCCAACCAACCCGCCTCGTAGAAATTCTGCAAATCCACATATACTCCTCCCCAGTTATCTTTAGGATAGCCCATCTCCATATCCTGGGGGACATTCAATCTCACCCACTTCTTGAATTTCAGCTGAACCTTGAGCATAATCTCTGGGTCCTTTATGTATTGCTCAAATGTATAGCCTTCCTCATTGAGCCAGGGAGTAAGCAAATAGAAACGAGGATTCATATTGAAGACGATGGGAACCCTGAAGGGATTGCCTTGATTGAAGGCTTCCCAGACTTTTCTGACTTCCTCGTTGTGTCTTTCGTAATCCATTTTTAGAAGGGGTGACCGATGCTGAAGTGGGTTCTTGGTCCCTCTGAGCCCCAAGCATAGTCAAGCCTTATTGGACCGAGTGGAGTTTCAAACCTCAAACCTATTCCCGCTCCGAGATGGGGGGAGAACTTACTGCTTGTTGAATACTTTCCTCCCCAAGCGGAACCATAATCAACGAATACAGCTCCGAAAAAGGCTTTCTCNAAAGGAACCCGCAGCTCAACAGAGAGAAGAGCCATCTTGTCTCCCCAGAAACGGTCTTCCCTATAGCCGCGCAGGGTATCGGCGCCGCCNACGGTGTAGAATTCAAAGGCTGGTATGGTTCCCTCCGCCATAGCTAAGTCCAATCTTGCGGCGAGAACATAATTCTTCTTCCTCCCCAAGGGCTTATAGCGACGGAGGTCTATTTCCTGTTTCGTAAAGAAGGAAGACGATTTTCCTATCTCTATGGAATAAATGTTATAATGACCTTTTTTAGGACTTCTCCTTATATCCCTCGTATCAAAGGAGTAGCTGTATCTTACTGCGTTGACCTTCCCACTCACATATCCAAGTATAGGTAAGCCTGCCCCCTCCTCGGGATTTATGGCTACTTCCTCGCTCCTCAAGCCGATGGAAGCCCTCTTCCAATCGTCAAGGGGTCTTTCAAATGTGGTTGAAAACCCTTTACGATACTCATCATAACGGGAGGTAGCTTGCTCTGTAACCCATCTGTAGATAACCTTATCGTAAATCGAGATATTGAAAGAGGTATTGTATTTATCTATCCAAGGCTTATAATAGCCGAGCTCGTAGCTTCTTTTGCTCGTGTATCCTCCCACCTCCCAGAGGAAATGTAACCCTTCAGCCATCCCCCTGAAGTTATTCTCCACATATTCTGCTCTTCCTACCAATCCCTGCTGTTGACTATATCCCAACCCCACACTGACTTGCCCCGTTTTCGTTTCCGTGATATCAAAAATCACATTAACTAAGTCCTCCTTTTCTCCGGGCTGAAGGTCAATTACATCATTTTCAAATAATCCGAGGTCAAACACCCTCTTTCTATCCTCTCCCAACAAATTTATGTTCAATAGAGAACCCTCTTTGCTCTTTATCAACCTTTCAACGACAGCTTTTTTGGTCTTATGCAATCCTTTTATTTCTATCTTCCCAATTTTCATTTCCGTTATATGGATGATAAGCGTTCCATCAGGGGTAGACTCTGGTTCCTTTGCGAATATCGCTATATAACCTTTCTGCCTATAATGGCTTATTATGCTCTCAAGGTCGCTGCGGAGGGTGTTTATATTTAGGACCTGACCGCTTTCCGTTTTCATCCAAGAGAGGATTTCCTTTTCCGAGAAGACCGTTGCCCCCTCAATTTTTATGTTTTTAATAAAGGGATTCTCCAATGTGATGAAAGTGACTATCACTCCCTGGGGAGTTTCCTCTTTAACCGCCTTCACCTGGTAAAAGTATCCCATTTGACTGATAGCCTTCTCGTCGTTTGCTAATTTCTTTTCGTCAAGCTCCTCACCAACCTTGGTGGAAATAACCCCCAAAATCGCCTCCTTGGAGATGTGCTCATTGCCCACTACGCGGATTTCCACCACCTTTGCCCCTAAGGCAAAGGAACTCAATAATAAGACCAATATAACGCCAATTATTCCTCGCATATTTTAACCTCCTTATTCTTTTATAAACGGTTCTAACAATTCTTTCAACCTTTTTCTTGCTCTATGCAATCTCACCCTTATAGCCTCCTCGTTTGTTTCCAACATATTCGCTATCTCCTCGTAGGAAAAGCCCTGCAAGTCGTGAAGGATGATGACCTCCCTATAAGGAACAGGGAGCTTCTCAATCGCTTTTTGAACCGCTTCCTGAATGCTCCTCGCTTCATAAACCTGCTCCGGCGTCATAGACTCATCGGGGATCTCCCTCTCCACTTCTCCCTCCTCCGTCTCAATCTCCTGGTCCAAAGATATGACCTTCATCTTTCTGTCCTGCGCCATCTTCGTTCGGCAGAGGTTTAAAGCTATTTGGTAAATCCAAGTATAAATGTTTGCCTCACCTCTAAAACTCCTCAGGCTCTTATAGACCCTGAGGAAGGTCTCCTGCGTAAGGTCAACCGCATCATCATAATTTCCAACCATTCTATATATCATATTAAAGATTTTCCTCTCATATTTATCCAATAAATCTTCAAATAATCTGTCTAATTCCTCTTTGCTGAGCTTATGGTAATCCATAGTTAAAATCTTAGGCTCCCTTCAATCCCCCAAAACTTTCTTTTCTGTTCATCGGTGCTGAAGGTTAAATAAATGTCTCCCTTTAATCGCCTTTCCAAGCTTATAATATATCGCTCCTGAGGAGCGGCAAGCCAACGAGAATATGCGATATAGGTATCGGGGAATAGCTCCTGCCTAGCCCTCAATACCGGCAGCCCTTCCAAGCTGTATTCAAGGGAAATTTCCTCTAACCCAAAAGCTTCAGCCAAACCGAATTCAAGTGGAGCAAGCAATTTACTTTCAACGCCTATAGCGAAAGCGTTTGTGAGTTCCTTTTTTATAAACTTCTCAGGGTCGCCAACGAACTCAGTGGGGACGAACATCGCCATAATCGCCCTTTGGGGTAAAGGAGGTGAACTGGAGAAACTCACCCGCAAGTCCTCATATGGTCCGGATATATTGGCGGTTATTTTGTAGCCACTTACCATTGTCTCCGCGCGGGCAAGAACATTTAACCTAAAGTTATCAAATCCGTAGAATAAATCAGCTGACCCCTCCCTTAATCTAAACACATAATTTGAGAGCAAAATCAACCCACTGCGGGAGGAGAAATGCCCTTGCACAATTGGATTCTTCAATGTTCCTGTGAGCCCTAATCTTCCCTCAGTGAGAACACGAGAACCGGAGGAGATAAACCAAGAGTTGCTTCCAATGGATACATCCATCAAGAAGGAAGGATTAAATACCCGTCTTCCTCCTCCAACTTGTTCTTTCGGAATGGTATAGGATGAGAAATCAATCTTTGAATTCGTCAAAACGAGTCGCCCTAAGATAAGAGGACTCCTTATATTGCCCATTAGATTAACAACTCCGTTTAAGCTTCCCTCAAATCTTTCCCCATATCCCGAGATATTGTTCTCCCTTAATGTTAAATCTCTCAAATTCGCCGATACTCCCAACTGTAAACCTCCCTTGCCCATTGAAATACTACCTCTCAACTCTCCTTCCCCTCTTCCGAGTTGGAAGCTGGCTCTTTCAAAAACCGCTTTATTCTCTTGTAGGTTAATACGAGCATTCACATTTGTTAGACCTTCTTCAAGCCCATTTGGTTTCATATATCCACCCTCTAAATTCACGAATCCGGAAGTTTGCGGATTATCATATGTGCCCTCAAGATGGATTTCCCCCGTTGTTTCTCCCTCAATTTCTTTAAAATACGGCAAGAATCTTCTCAAAAAGGAAATTTTTTGCCTTTCCCAACTCACCGATGCCTTTAAAGGTGAATCTCGCTTGATCCCCTCCTCTATACCCCAGGGAATCTGCGCCTCCCCCTTAACTTCTTTGCCGTCCACGAAAAAGGAAAAGCCCTTTATCCCAAGGCTTCCTTTCCCAAGCTCTGCTTCCAAAGATAAATTATCCAGAAACTCATCGTTTATCTCAACCTTTGGGGAATTGAAATTGGCTTTAATTAAGGGTGCTTTGATGTTCCCCTCCCCTCTTATCGTTAAATTTCCCTCCCCCTTTGGGGTGATTGAAGGGAGAAGAAAAGAAAGGGTAGAGAGGGGCATCTTGCTTGTCTCAATTTCCAGTGAGAAATCCATCTTCTCCAGGTCCATTCTCCCCTTGCCACTNACGCTCATCTCTTTTTCCATCCCTCTCAAATCCTCTACCACCAAAAGATTTCTCTCCAAGGAATAATTCCCCTCAAGGGTTGAAAGGGAGAAGTAGCGGTTTCTTATATCTTCACAACGAAATATCCCCGCTATGCTCGGCTTATCAACGCTCCCGCCAATCTTAACATTCGTTGATAGCTTTCCTTGAAAGGAAGGGATTCTCTCAACTTTCGTGAGCCTCTCAGCAAAGGAGATGGGGATGTTTTCCCCCTCTATATATCCGCTCAGTGCTTTGTTTCTGAATAGATAGAGAAGAGAGGCGGATACCCTTCCTCCTTCAATCTCATAGGTCAAATCCCTTGCCTCCAACCTATCTTTGCTGATAAATAAGGATGTTTTCAGCTTTCCCATCTCGTTTTCATATATGGGCTCCGCCCTCACTTCTCCCTCAAAATAAGGATTCCTCAAGGTCCCCGCCAATCTCCCTTGGAAGTCTAAGAAACCCTTGACCTCATTTCTTAGAGGCAAATGCGATAGCGATAAATGTTTGCCGTTAAGAGATAACATTATTTCCCTACCAACCAATTTCCCCTCAAAGTCTATTTCTCCTTCTTCCATAAAGAGTTTGCCATTCTTTATTATAGCTCCACCCTTACTCCAGCTAATCTCGCCCTGAGCATATTTTGCGTAAGCATTTTCAACTAAGAAATCCCTTACATTGAAATTAAGGACGATTTGAGGAGAGGTTAGAGGACCTCTGATTTCAAAATCCCCCTCTCCTATACCTCCCTTTAATGCCTCCTCCTTGACGAATTGGCTCAGGACGATTTTTTCCGCTCTTCCCTTTAAATTGACAATCCTTTCCTTCAGATTTATCTCCCCTTCAGCCCAGCCTTCCCCTAACCCTTTAACGAAGAACAAACGAGGGAATCGGAGCTTTTCCCTATCTCCCTCAAATTCAAGGAAGAGATAATCACCATCATATTGCTTCATCCCGACATTGAAAGCCTCAACACCGCCACTGAAAACGGGATTGGATATCGGACCTTTTATATTTCCCCTCAGATAAGCAATCCCCTTTAAATCACCTGCTTTCAAAAGGGATGAAATTTCCCCTATCTTCATATCCATCCCCTCAAATTCGCCGTTTATCTCTCCCTTATCCATATCTATCTGTCCCTTAAAAGCGAATTTCCCTTTCGCATCCTCTCCAGCCACCCTTCTCAAATCAATAACCCCGTTTTTATAGGAAAAATTTAGGTATAAATTTTCTTCAAAAACTTTAACAAACTTAAACTCCGAGAGCTCTGCATATCCCTCTATGCTCGGTTGGCTCTTAAGGTTTCCCTTCCCATATAAATCTAAGCTTTTTATTTTTCCTTTGGGGAAATCCTCCAATTTTAGCTTTCTCATCAACTCGCTTTTCAAATTTTCTGGCAATTTCGCCAAAGAAAAGTTCCCCACTTTCCCCTCAAGCATATAATTGGAACTCCTCAAGTCTATAAGACCCTTATAGCTTACATCCCCTTCCCCTACCCTGCTTTCCCCCTTCACAACCTCCAATTTATTCTTGTAATATAGGAGGCTTAATTTGTTCTCGGTGAGAACCAAACCCCTGAATATTACTTTAGGAAAGCGGATATTTGCTTCTATAAAAGGATTTGATAAATTGCCAGAGGCATAAATTTCCCCTTTTAGGGGGAAATCGCCCATCCTCGCAAGCCTTTTCACTTTNAAAGCCTTTTTGANTAAATCCAAAAGAGCCATAGCCCTTCCCTCTAAATTTCCTTTGATTTCAAATAGATTAGGCTTTTTAAGGGAGAACAGGGCTTTTTTCATTCCGAATTTCAACCCGTTATCGGTTTGCACTTTCAAATCCTCAATCCCGCAGACATCTTGGTTTCCCACGAAGTTAAAGGAGCAATTTAAGAGCTTAAATGGCAATTGTTTATGTTGTAGAGAAGCGTTTCTCAAGCTGGCTTGCGTCTCCCAGCGAAGATTTTTTCCGCTTTTCTGAAAGAAAAGGTTGACGCTCAGAACCCCTTTCCCATAGGGAAGTGAGAAAGCAAGAGATTTAAGGGAAAATCTGGCTTCAAAACCTTGAGGAAAATTCCTTCCCGAGAGGAGAAATGGAGCTTCGTTTATAGCTCCTCCAAATTGAAACGCAGTTTCCCCCTTCAGAAGGAATATTTTACCTTTACCATTCACTATCCATTCCCTTTTAGTGAAGGAGAGGTCGGTCAATTTCCCCTGGAGATTTTGAATGTAGATAGGGAAGGTAGGGGGAATGCCTTTCGTTGGCTTGGTCGGTTTTGGCAGGCGTATGTTCCATTTCTCTTTTTCATCGCGAAAAAGAGAGAAAGTTAGGCTGTTTATCCTCACATCCTTTATGCTTCTGGAGAAATCCTTTTCCTTAAATAGGAGAAAGGTTTGATTGATATCGTCATTTTATCAATCTTTGCAAGAGGAGGGAGATTTGGCATCGCTCCCTTTACCGATATATCGCTTAAGATGATTCTCCCTTTGAGGAGCTCTATCTTTACCTTACCTATTCTGATATCCTGCCCCCAGGATTCAGTCGCTATATTTGACACCATTCCTTGCAAATTGTTGAAAACGAAGACCACATTACGAACGAAAAGATAAAGCAAGAGGAATAAAAGGGAGAGGAAGACAAGGAAGGGAAGCGCAATCATCCACTCCTTGCTTTCTCTGATGTTTTTTGTCCTATGAGCATACGCCATTTTTCTTAATTTTGACCTTTAAAGGGCAACAGGTCAAGCACCTCAATCTGAAGAGCTTTATATATATGAATAATCTCAGAGAGATATTGGACTCGCTTAAAAAGGAAGGAAGGTTTGTCATTGCTGGCATGGGTATAGGTTTTGGAAACGGAGAAGAGATGAGGAGTGAAAATAGGGATAGGGAATAAAATTTAATTCTTTTCTAGTTGAGGGAGAGAAAAGGAGATATCATATAAGTAAAAAATGTATTTTATAATTTGGAGCTATGAGGATGGTCCCATAAGATTAGAGAATGCCCATACCTTATTGAAAAACTTATATCCATAGATGCGAGAGAGCCCTAGGGAACCCGTTGCAATCTCCAGTCCTTTCTGTCATTACGAGAGCTCTCCTACAGAGAGCCCGTGGCAATCTCATATTTCCCTCCCTCTCTGTCATTGCGAGCCCGCCTTCGGCGGGCGTGGCAATCTCGTCTTTTAGGAAAACATAAAAATATAGATTGCTTCGTCGCTCCTCTCCTCGCAATGACATCGTTGTGAGATTTGCTTCGCCAACTCAGTTCGCAAACCTTTGTGTTTGCGAACCGAAATTGCCATGCCTGAACACTTTATCGTTCAGGCTCGCAATGACAAAAAAGTTACTTCGCTCCTCGAAATGACAATAAAGAAGGTAGAGAATGAGAAGGAGTATCAAATGTTAGGGAATTATACATTCTATTGATAAAAATTTTCATTTATTCTATAATTCTAAAAAGGAGGAACGAATATGAGATTGCGATTCTTGTTGCTTATCCTGCTTTGCCTACTGATTGTTGCGGGGATAGTATGGTGGCGCTGGGGATATTTTGTTTTTCTGGAGGCAAAAAGGGAAAAGGCAATGGAAATGATGAAGGAAGGAAGCGTTCCGCCCGAGATGCTGCCGAAGCCGCTGGGGAATCCCCAGGCGAGAGTTGTTATGGAAATAGTCGCTCCTCCCTATGCCTGCCATAATAAAGAGCTTATGCAGATAGCGGAAGAGCTGGCGAAAAGATATCAGGATAAAGTTTACATAAAATTCACAGCTACTCCACCCGCAGGCGCCGCCACCTGCCTTGGTGTTGTTATTAACGGAAAGCAGAAATTCCAAATTGGAGGGCAAATGGTTGAGCTGCACGGACCGTTGATGGTCAAAAGACCAGCCGGCGCCAAGGAAGGCTACACGAAAGAGGACATAGAATCTGCTTTAAAACAAGAGATAGAAAAAGCTTACAAAAAATAGGTTCTTTTTGTAGGCGGGCGTAAAAAGATATATACGCTTTAATAATTTCCAATTTAAACCGGGAAACGGTCGCACAAATTGGGGATATGTATCTCATTTAAAAAGCTTGAGCGTATAAATCCCTTTCAAGGAATTCAAAAATGTTAGGCTCCAGAAGACGACCAATAACCAAAACAACGCATAGCCGATATAATCTATGAGGTAAAGATTGAAAAATCTCGCTAAAGTATTTGAAGATAAGACATAGGCACCCAAGGGGAAGGTAAAAGCCCACCAGCTCATAGTGAAGGGCAAGTTCGCCCTTCTCGCATAAAGAATCGTTACGATTCCCGCTATCAGGACCCACCAAATTCCGAATCCCCACAGGATTAATCCAAAAGTCCCGAACGGCTCTTTTGCAGTAACAAAGCTCGTATTTTTAATTAAATTGACAAGGGAACTGGCTCCAACTCCTATAGGTCCGAGGTTTATCCAAAAAGTAGGGATTAAATTGCTGGGGAGAG
>JGI20130J15133_1003375_pt1 | contig 11094 bp, 12 predicted proteins | sample WasSprMetagenome_FD_15133 | JGI IMG/M metagenome (IMG submission 15133) | reverse complement strand
GATTAATCTCTGAAATAAAATAAAACTTCTATACTAAATCTTTATATTTTCACATGATTAAATTTCTATCGGAATGGCGAATGGATCTTGCTAAGACCTTTGTCTCTATAAGACCGTGGTCTTTTATAATGTCATTTAATGTTCTCATCACATCATATGTATATGCGTATTACCTTGGTTATAAAATAGATCTTGTTCCATCAATTCTTGCATTAATAGGAGTGATACTTCTGCATGGCGCGGGAAACTGGTTTAATGATTATGGAGATTATCTGAGAGGTGTCGACAGGCTAGGGACTGGAACCGTTGTGTACAGACCTCATCCTATTGTTGAGAAGATATTTACTCCAAAGAATCTTTTAAAAGCTAATATCACTCTTATAATAGTAGCATCTTTAATAGGACTTTATCTGGCATTCTTCTTCGAGAGAATTCTAGTGATCCCTCTGGGACTGGCAGGGGTCTTAGCAGGGATCTTATATTCAATGCCTGATAAAGGTTTTAAATATCATGGTCTAGGAGAGATCCTTATATTCATTACATGGGGTGTTCTGATGGGCTTAGGAGGTTTTTATGCAGCCACAGGATCTATTGATCCAAGGATTTTTCTTGTTTCAGCTCCTCTAGGACTATTTATAACAGCTGTTTTATTTGCGAACAATATGAGAGATCTTGATCATGATAGAGAGGCTGGGATAAAGACTCTTGCAAACATTCTTGGCATAGAGAGAGGCAGGATCTTCTATTCCTCACTGTTGCTTGGAGCACTATTGATCACTGTTGTAGAGGCTGGGATAGGAGTTCTTCCTTATCTATCTTTATTAACGCTACTATCTCTACCAAAGATCTATGATTTGATCAAGCTTTCGAAAAAACCTCCTGAAAACTTTGATCCTGAGACGTCTAAAGTTATAAACATATACACACCGATTCTTGTCGCAACATTATTGATAGACAAATTATTTTTATAGACTTATTCTGTGGATAATGTTTTTCTTAACAAAATTATTCTTCTACTCTTTCTATAGACAGCAAGTATAGATATGCTGATTATATAGATCGACAGACTTATTATTATAGGATCTAGCCTGATCCCCCATGGAGTGTAGTTGAGTATAAGACCTATCAGAGGAACTATGGCTAGAGACAATCCTATTGATAGTGCAAGTCTCTCGAGAGGCGAAAGATCTTTCTCGCCTGGGTATAATGCTTCCACGAGAACATATCCTGGTATAAATAATATTAATAAGGATCCTATCACATATCTGAGAGGCATTAGAAAACCTGCTAAGCTTGTTAGATACACAAGAGACACTCCCAATAATGTCAATATGATCACTGTCCAGAACCACAGACTATAATCAGGTCTTAAAACGTATCTAAACATACTCTGAGGAGGATCAGGATCTAACAATATTATCTTTCCATCTCTATAATCTTTATAAAGCTTCACAAGATTCTTATAAAGATCTTTATCACCATATTTTCTCCTCACATAATCCTCAAGAAAAATCTTTTTCTCAACAGCTTTTCTACTCATTTCACGACCTCTTGAGAACTTGTATATATAGATGAACCCACTCACCTGTGTAAACCCATTTATCAGATGAGGCGTCATAGATCCATAGCTCAAATATTAGAGCAGTCTTGTTATCAAAAGACTTCTCATAGGATGGTATAGGTATCAAGATTTTAAAGGTGTGATTCTCATCATTATCAAGAACGCCTCTCCAAGACATGACCTCAGGCATTGAGGACGGCGAAGTGTTTGTCGGAAGATCCTTCTCACCACCTATTTTATATACAACCTTATAATATACAGGTCTTCCCATATGATTATAGACGTATATACATAATGTTATGTTAGTATTCTCCAGAGCCTGTTTAGGGTAGGTGCCTATTTTACAATCCTCATTTAAAAGACCTATTGCAGTAAAACTTTCTCCAGAAGATACATGGATAATATTAACTATGCCAAGCACAGACCCTATAATTACAACGGCCATCAACACTGCGAAAACCTCTTCGTCAAGAATCATTATTTTCTCACCTGGACAATCCATTTTCTTCTAGTTTTATACCATATGTACAGATAGATCCTTGGGAGAAGAATATATACAGCAACAGGAACAAGACCTATTCCAACGGCAGTAGAATATCTAATAATATTATTAATGATATATATGTTCTCAGCATCAGACTTGAGAGCTTTAATCTCTTCTCTTATACTCTCAAGATCTTTTATATAAGTGGCGTTGCCAGGATCTTTCTCAAGACCTTTTATATCCTCATTGACCCTTTGAATAAGACTTGAGACGTTTACCTCTCTACTCTCAAGATACTCAAGATCTTTCATAATAGATGATACCAGACTATCTATCTCAGACATGCTATCTATAGAATAGACATGAAAAATCATTTGATGAAAAAGTGTTATAAATAATAACAGAATGATTATGTATGCGATATTTCTCGTCATAATACTTCAAAACCTCTTCTTTTTTTCACATAAATTCTACACCCATGTCTTCTAAGGTCTTCTATAACGTTCTCATAAGTCTTATAACCAATATATCTCTCTTCAACATCGCTTAGATCTATCCAAGGCTTCTCAGGAATCATAACAATCTTTCTTACTTCAGGATCAAAAAGTTTTCTGACTAGATCTATAAGATCAGATGATCCGTTTATCACACTAGAGATCATGACGACATCTTTTAACTTCTCATCTGATATGATACCCACTAGATTATCAGAAGCAAGATCCTTTGACAATCCTTCTGATCCTCTTGCTTCTCTCAATATCTCAAGCATCTTATAATATTCTGAGGGAGATATATACTCGTAAAAATCATGGAGAGATCTCTCGGTCATAGGCTCAGTAAGTATCTTCTCAGCTATGTATCTCATCAGCTGATAAGAATCTTTGAAAAACCTAAGATCTTTTTTATTCATATCATAGATATATATTGGAGAAATCTTGTGTTGATAAACTGTGTATACTATAGAAAGAATCATTGATGCGATGCTGTCGCATGTGTAAGAGCCTGAGCATCTCAAGTCGTAAGCTATTAACGCTCCTCCCCCCACAGGCTCCCTAAGATCTTTGATCATGAGCTTAATGTTTCTAGCGGTCGCTTTCCAATCAATTCTTTTAATATCATCTCCAGGCGAATATTCTCTCGTCTCGTAATACTCTCCGGCACTGCTTCTAAGAATAGATCTGAAGATGTTGGGAGGCTGTGAAGTCTCTCTCAACACTGATGAAGCCAAAGATCTTTCTCCGCCAATAATATATACGATTCTCTGTAGCCAATATAGATACTCAGGATATACAATTATGTTTCTATTCACATACACTTCTCGATTGAATATGAAGATTTTTAATATGCTGTATATCTTGATCATGAGATTCTTAATATTGTGAATCCCTGAGAACATGAACTCTAGAGATATAATGATCTTACGACTGTCTTTGCTGATATGCTCAACATCTTCTATAACAATAGAGCGACTAGGATCTATGAGCTCAAAGTCTAATGGACATGATCTTATCTCTATCTCTCCTCTAATCTTCTCCCAAACCCATGCACGGTCTCTCTCGATATTAGACGTGAATAGACATCTTCTCGAGACAAAATATGTTAAAAAAAGATCTGTGGAGATGAGAAGTGCAAGTCCTATAGATGTGATTAGAAGAAACAAGTCTTTAAAGGCTATTGAGGAGACTGTGAGAAATATTGTCGAGGATACCAGACCCGCTCCGAAGCTTGTGAATCTTATCTTCATAACTTTGGAACCTCTATTCTCGAGAGAAGATCCTGTATATATTTATAGATGTCTCTCTCTTCGCCGAACTCTGATTTAAACTCTATTCTGTGGCTGAGAACATATGGAGCAATTTTTTTAACATGATCTGGAACCACAAATTCTTCTCCTTCTAAAAGAGCTAATGCTCTAGATCCTTTTAAAATCCATATAGATGCTCTTGTACTAGGTTTCACAGCAAGATCCTCTGATTTTCTCAGGCTTGATATTATGTCTATAATATATCTTTTAATCCTCTGATCAACATATATCTCTCTCACAATCTTCTGAAGCTTTAGAATATCTTTTGTCTCTATCAAAGGCTTTAAAGATCCTGATCTTATGATCTCATCAATATCATCAATTTTATCCAGGATCTTTATCTCATCCTGAGGATCTGCATAAGAAGTTCTGTATGAATAAGCAAACCTGTCCAACAGAGTATGTGTCAGAGGATATACCCCCTCCGCATGAGAAGATCCTATGTCAATCTGTGTAGCTATCACAAGAAAAGGCTTCGGAAGATCAAAGAATCTCCCCTCGATAGATACTCTCCCCTCCTGCATAGCCTCTAAAAGAGCACTTTGAGTCCTGGGAGGAGCTCTGCTGAGCTCATCAACAAATAATATGTTTGCGAAGACAGGCCCCTCTCTGAATATCCACTGGCTCTTCTGAAGATCATAATAGAAAGATCCTAAAACATCTGAAGGTAGAATATCTGGAACCATCTGTATTCTTCTAAATACTCCTCCGATTGATGATGCCAGCAGCTTAGCCGCCAAAGTTTTTCCAGTCCCTGGAGGACCTTCTATCAGAACATGACCCTCTGTTAAAAGAGCGATCATAAGTAGTCTTATAAGATCTTTCATTCCAACTATGTAGCTCTCGATGAAATCTCTTAATCTATCAAGAGGCTCTCTGAGAGTCTTAAGATCTTCTCTCATAATGTTCCTCCTCAACAATTTTTCTCAAAATATTCTCATCCCAATCAGGATGTCTCTCTAAGATCTCTCTCAAAAACTCTTCTCTAAGCCTAGAGTCTATTTTTACAACACCTCTTCTACTTATTCTATAAAACACTATATATATCATAACGCCTCCGCCGAAGACAAAAACATATTTATATAAAGATCCTGATACAAAACTTAACATGTTGATCAAGGATTCTCTGAAAACGGTGTATGAGCCTATGCTCCATTTGTCAGTTATTATATAAGGCTTATACGAAGAGATCATATATTTAATAAATAGATTATTATCACCAACATCAATCATAGAATTGATGAATATGCTAGAGTCTGAGAAAACATATAATACTCCTTCACCTACCGACACATTATATAATATACATAACGGCCCCTCCAGCTTTCCGCCCTTCCTGTTAGATCCTTCATATATCTCGAGAAAACTTAAAACAGATGAATAGCCTATGCAAGAGCCTTCATAAGTTTTTGAAATATCTATCGCAGTCCCGTAATTCATATAGAGATGAAGAGTCTCTCGACCAATATAGACGTCTACTCTAGGTAGATAAGAGTTTTTATACATAAGAAGAGGATCTCTCAAAACTCCTCTGTATAGAGATATATTTATTCTCAAAAGATCTATGAGCTCTTGCGAAGTCCCATAGTCATCAGCTATAAAAAAGATCCCTCCTCTCGACAGATAATCTCTTACACGAGCCGCATCATACTGATCAAAATTTTTGTCAGGTCCTATCAGAAAAACTATTGTGCCAACACCTATTTTATCAAGATCTGATATTGATATTCTAGACACATTATATCTAGACACAAAAGTTGAGAGACCATTGAAAAAAGGATTGTCTGGAGAAAGATCGTCTGTAGAAGGTATGTAGTATATCATTAGAAATATTATTGCCAGAGAGATTAACAGCCCAAGAACAATATATATCTTCATAAAAGATCCTCTCATGACGATATTTTTCTCAAGAAATCTTTTATTAATCTATTTATCTCATCAAGAACATTTCTATATCTTTCTCCTCCATAGATGTACTCCTCGATTCTTCTAAAGATCTTTTCAACAAACTCATATAAAGACGAAGAGACTCTGTCTCTTATCTTGTCTAGATACTCTCTATATGTCATGCTCCTCTCGAAAATTGTTGAAGAGATTTTCTCAAGCATATTGATCAGCTGAGAGATTAGTGAGAATTCTTCTGTGGCATAAGACGGTTTAACAAAAGATCTTTCTACAACAGGCTTTTCTGTAGATTTTCTCAGATTTAAAGAGATCTCTCTTTTAACTCTTGTGTACCCTATGTATAATACTGATCCGAAGAATATTATGAGAAGACTTGACGCAAAGACATTATATACAGGAATAACAACACGAGTATAAGTGATCCTATGTCCAGGATCTGAGGGCACTGCCATGACCAAAAGATCTATTTCAGACCCAGGATACATAAATGATGTTCTCAATCTGTAAAATCCTTCTCCGAGATGCTCTATATAGACGTTCTGAGGAGCATTTATAATTAATGAAGAGTTTACTGATGAAATAATCATGATCTCTGCGGGAAATCCTGCTAAGATATATGAAGGACTTTTAATGATGAAATCAACATCAGATCTATAGACTGTAATGTTAACCTCAGCTCTNACAGGCGCAAGACCTATGTCAGGATATGAATAGACTGTTATTCTATAGACTCCTTCAGATATGTTAACAGGTATCTCCACAGATAACTCGATAGATTTGTTGANAAATAATTTTGTAATATTCACAACCCCTGATCTGACCCNTATATAGATTGAGAGATTGCTCTCAATGTATAAGGTGAATGCTCCTCCTGGAACGGCCTCTGATGTGTTGGCTCTGACTTTTAGGAGAGGCTTTATATATGAGATGTTAATGATGACAAGGTCTGATCTGCTGTATCTATATCTATATAGATCATCTGATGAAGGAACATACTCTGCATAAACCTCGGCTTGTTCTTGATATATTGACACCTTCAGAGATGTGTTATAAAAGCCTTTTGAATCAGTCTTAGATGTAAATGTCATGTTTCCTATATAGATGATCACAGTCTTGTTCTCAAGAGGTTTTTCATAAAAATCTTTTAAAAATCCTTGTATAATTATGCTTTCGCCGGCTCTAACGTTTCTAGGATGCACATCTATAGTGATCATTGTGTCTATAAGACCTGCAGAGGTCATTTCATCAAGTCTCTTCTTAAGATCGTTGTATTCTGTAAGATAATTATTATAAGTCTGATTTATAGCTGATAAAGTATTTCTGAGACCTTCACCGATCATTGAATTATATCTATATACTGTATCCACAAGATCTGAGAATTGTATAATGTATAGTCTTGCTATATTAAGCTGATCATATATATTATTCAGGGTTTTATTTAGATTATCTATTGAGCTCTCATTTAGATATCTCTTGGCATTTTTAAACAAGGTATCTGTAGTGTTAAAAACATCATATAATCTATTCAAAGCATCTCTGACTCTGTTAAGAACATCTCTTAATGATGTGGGAAGATAACTTTCGTTAAACGTCTTGAGAACTTCTCCAGCTGAAGAATATTCTCTTCTCATTATATACTCGTTGTATAGGCTCAGCATATTTAATAACGTGTTTAATGATGTCTCTTCACGAGCTGTAGAAGGATCTATGTGTCTCACGAGTGTTATAGATGCTGACGCCTCTGATAATATCATGAGTATCATTAGAGATATGATTAGAATAAGCAGGTGTGATCTTTGTTTCATCTTATTAACACCTCATAGATCCTTATTGACACAAATATTAGAAATATTATGAAGAGGCTTATGGCTAAAACGTCTATAAATAATCTTCTGGGTCTAATGATCATTTTAAGAACTAGATATTCTAGAACAAACATGCTTATATAGACGTCTAGTCTATTCTCTCTTACAGACCATAGAGTCCAGACAGTTAATGTGGCCATAGACATGTATAAAGTGTTGAAGAGATGGTCTCTAGAGATCATTTTTTAAGCCTCATATAAATTGTCAAAGCCTCTGGAGACGTCTCTACATGATTTATAGATGTCTCTCCTCTCATAAGAGCATATATAGATCCTGTTACCACGCCATATACTCCACCAATAGTTTTGTCAAGTCTTGATGTTGATGGGAGGATAGGTCTTATGATCCTGACAACAACTCTGTCATCCTCTTCTACACATTCTATTCTGTCTGCAGAGTCTAGATATTCTATCAAGACATATTCTATGGCTGGACAAGGCTCTGTAAAATCTTTTACAAGATCTTTGTTTATTGGAGAGACAAGTCTTATGACAGGCTCGCCATCTATATATATGATGAAGTTTTTCTCAACATCATCAGGGATCTTATCTATATAGTTTTTAGAGATGAATATATACACGTTCCCATCATAAGATTTGAACAGATTGTTTCCAAAGATCCTTAGCGTCTCAAGAAAAAATGTTATGTTCATCAGGATCTTATCTATGAAAACAGTGATCTCTCTGACTCTCCTAGGCGCCTGAGATGGTGTGAGAAGTATCGAGGCTCCTGTTATCACAAGNCCGATCCATAGTGCTGTCAATGGATTCACTCCTAAGATAAAATAGGTGTATAGAGCCAGAACTCCTCCCATCACGATTAATATAAGTCCGAAGCCTTTGTAAACATCTATATTCATCTGACAGCCTCTGTTAGAATTTGTTGTCTCATGTTTAAAATATTTATCTGGGAACGCTATTAGCGAGAAGCCATATGATCCATGGAAGCTGAAGACCTAGCCAGACTCTTAGTAGCCACATCTCTTTTCTTGTAAGCATCTTATCTAGGAAATATGCTGATAATATCCATAGAGGAATATTCATAAAGACTCTTCCGCTCTCAGCAAGAATAGCCTGTCTCTTGACAATATCTATAGGGATCACCATTCCCAAGCCATATAATATGAACAGGATCATCATGATAGGTATTGGAAAAAATTTTTTGACCAAAGGATCCTTTTTAATAAACATTATGACTACTCCTGCAATACTTGCTAGATATGTTATCCAGGTAGACATTGATCCCCAGAGGTAAATGTTGAGTTGGAAATACAGCTCGTTATATACTTGTTGATATGTTGGAACATAGAATCGAAATATTATATTAAGGACCGCTGGCGCATGAAGGATCATGTATTTAGCTAATGCAAAAATGATTCCTGGAAGGATCCATGCGAAAAAAGACCTGGGATCTGGCAGAAATAATATTGATGACAATGCCCAGACCTCGTAATGTGACAAAGCTGATAACATGGAGATTAATGGTATAAGCCATCTACCTCTCTCTATAAAAAATAAGATCAGTGCTATATACACCATAATCTCTGAGAAGAGGTTCGCTTGAAAACCTCCATATATATAATAGATCGGTACTGACAAAAGCATTACTGATATAAATCCCACATTTTTTCTCATGCCGAGAGATCTTGTGATAATCTCTGCTAAAACAGCTAAAAGAGATCCTGCGAGAGGTATATATATTGTATCAAAGAATTTGAAAGGGATCAGCTTGTTTATAAGGTAGATGAGTATTAGAAAAAGAGGTCTATCGCTCAGTCCATGAGAATCTTTTATAAAAGCATTTTGAATAAAATCTGAGTCATTAACATTCTCCAGCCACTTAACATAATATATATGATCAACATCTACAATGATCCTCTTCTTATTTATATGAGGATAATATGGTATATATAGAATTATAAACCCGACTAAGAGAAGAATAAACACCTCTGTAAAGCCTATGCCTAGGTCAAATATTCCATTCTTTTTCTCAACAACTTTTTTACTTCTTCCTCTGATCATGTTAAAAATGTCTCGTGCCCATAAATATATTGTAAGAATGATGATCCCTTGAGAGAGGATTATGAGACTCATCAGAATATATGTTGAGTATACTGTTCCAGACATATAGAGAGACAATGTTTTGAAGCCAAGATCTTTAAGATCTAAAAGAATAATTAACGAAGAGAACACTCCGAAGACAAGTGATGCAATAGAGAAGTTTTCTATGAAGCCTCTGTCTCTATCAATTAACGAGATTAGCACAAAAACAATTGAGACAGCTACATAAACAGGTATATAAACAGGATCTGTGTACGAGAAATATGGTTTCACAGAGACTCTTTTGACAACAAGAAAATTGTCTATAGGATAAGAGGATAATATTAATGATGCAGCAAATATCCATATCGAATAAATAAGTATGCGAGATACTCTAACCAGAGGTTTTTCTCTGACAGACTCTTTTCGAATGAATATATGTATAATATTTGTTAAGAACTGAAGCATGAATATTATTAGTGATGTCTTAAAAAGATTTTCTATCACATATATGTTTTGAGTATCTAGAAAATTCTTTAACATAAAAATATTTATGATCAAGAAGAATGATTAGATAGAATGATCCTGTGTTTCTAAAGATCTTTTCTTTCATATATTTAGAAAATCTGTTAATAAATGGGTAATCATGATATATGAAGAGAGTATAAGGGATCGAGAGGATCGCTAGCGGGGCTATGAGGATCAGATAATTTTTCTCATCCAAAGATCTTAGTATAAGAAGAATAAGATCTTTGATATTATATATGTCAGAAACATATATCAACAAGATCGTTGATGCCGTCGTAATGCACATCACGATGTTTCTAGGATCTAACAGTTTTCTTCTCGAGAAATATGTCAAGACGATCATTAGATAGATGAAGAGCATGATGTCAGCTATTAATATGTTGCGAAATAATGAAATAGCTACAAAAGAGACTGTTGCTGCTAGATGATGATATAATCTTTTCTTTATAAAAACAAGAGATAGATATGCGATTAATAGATACTCGAGAGGATGTATAAAAGAGAGGACTATACTGATCATGAGAAGCTCTTCATAAAACATATTAATCTACCAAAGATCTGTTGCATATTCTTGAGGAGACATCTTCATAACAGGTCATTTATAGAGACATCTCCTCATAAATCGTATAGATCTGCGATATAAGTTGATTATAAAAATCAACTATTTAAATATGAAAAATCATGATCTTCTTCTCATCCAGACATATGCTAATGCCGCCAGCAACACAACAACTACCACTATAAGAGCTATATCAAGAGGCGTTATTGGTGGAGGCGGTATAGAGATGGTCTCCGTCATAACACTGGTCGCTGGCGGAGGAGTCACAGTAGCAACTTGTGTAACCCTTTCAGTCCTGACCTCAGTTGCAGTCATAGTGACAGGCGTTGTGCTCACAACAGTTGTGGGG
>JGI20130J15133_1003338_pt1 | contig 11164 bp, 10 predicted proteins | sample WasSprMetagenome_FD_15133 | JGI IMG/M metagenome (IMG submission 15133) | reverse complement strand
GTCCAAAGGCGAAGGAGGGAGAAGGAGATGAAACGTCTAGGACTGGTTTTAGCTGTGGTAATGTTGTTGGCTGTGCCAGCTTTGGCCGGCCGGGTGGCCCTCATCTTGGACGTGGGCGGCCGCGGAGACCTTTCCTTCAACGACATGGGTTTCAAAGGAACCGAGGAGGCCTGCGCGGACTTCGGCTGGGAAATGGTGGAGATCCAGTCCGCCACGTCCGCGGACTACCTCCCCAACATCCGCAACGCTGCCCGCACCGGGAAATTCGACCTCATCATCTGTGTGGGCTTCCTCCTCGCGGACGCCCTCAACGAGGTGGCTCCAGAATTCCCCAACCAGAAATTCGCCATCATCGATGCGGTCGTTCCTCATCCCAATGTGCTCTCCATCGTGTTTGAGGAGCAGGAGGGTTCGGCCTTGGTGGGAGCTCTGGCGGGAATGCTCGCCGCGCACTACGGCTACCCCTATGTGGGCGTGGTTTTGGGCATTGAAATCCCCGTTCTCTACCACTTCGAGGGCGGTTACCGTTTCGGCATCGATTGGGGGCTCAAAAAGTACGCGGAGGTCACGGGAAAGAAGGCGGATGTTGGGCTCCTTTGGGTCTACACCGGGACCTTCTCGGACATCGCCAAGGGCAAAGCGGCCGCGGAGGCGCAGCTCGAGCAGGGCGCAGTGGCCGTCTACAACGTGGCCGGCCCCTTGGGCATCGGAATCCTTGAGGCGGTCTCCGCAAAATTGGCCCGGGAAGGCCGCGAGGCGGGTCCGCCCTTCATGATCGGTGTGGACGCGAACCAGGACTGGATGGGCGACGGAAACAAGGTCGTGGCTTCCATGATGAAGCGGGTCGACGTGGGCTGCTACACGGCGATCAAGATGGTCCATGAGGGGACTTTCCAGGGCGGCCTTCTTTCCTTGGGCCTCAAGAACAAGGGCGTGGCCATTTCCCGCTACCAGGACCTCCTGGACTTCATCGAGTTCGGCATCAAGGCTGGGGCCATCACCGAGGCGGATCGGGAAAGGATCATCGAGAACTGGAAGGCCATGAGGGCCTCCATCCCCGAGTGGATTTGGCAGGCCGTGGATGAGCTTGAAGCGAAGATCCTCTCCGGGGAGATCGTTGTGCCTAAGCCGGAGACCCGCGAGGAGATGCTCGCGGTGCGGGCGCAGTACCCGCTGACCCGCTAAGGAGAGGGGGCCCGGGACCAAGACCCCGGGCCCTTTTTCCCAAAACGTGGCGAACTTTCTCGTACGGGCCGAGGGCATCACGAAGGTCTACCCCGACGGAACGGTGGCCCTCTCCGGGGTGGACCTGGAGGTCCGGCCGGGCGAAGTCCTCGGCCTCCTTGGCGAAAACGGGGCAGGCAAAACCACCCTCACCAAAATCCTCTCCGGACTCCTTCCCCCCACCTCTGGCCGACTCCTTACCCCGAAAGGGCCGGTGCGCTTCCACTCCCCCAAGGATGCCCTGGGCCTTGGTATCGGCATGGTCCACCAGCATTTCGCCCTCGTGGACACCTTCACCGCCCTGGAAAACGTGGCCCTGGGGTTGCCCAGACTGAGCCGGACGCTTCTCCGAAAAAGACTTGAAAAACTTGTGGAGGAAACAGGGCTCAAGGTGCCCTTGGATGTCCCGGTGGAAAAGCTCGCCGTGGGCGAACGCCAACGCGTGGAGATTTTGAAAGTGCTGGCCCGGGAGGTGGAGCTCCTCATCCTCGATGAGCCCACAAGCGTCCTGACCCCGGTGGAAACCGCGGAGCTCTTTAAGTTCCTGCGCAGGCTCAAAGAGCAGGGGAAAGCCGTCATCTTCATTACCCACAAGCTTAAGGAGGCGCTGGCTGTGACGGATCGGATCGTGGTTCTCCGCCGGGGGAAGGTGGCGGGCGAGGTGGAGACCGGGAAAACCACGGCGGTGGAACTCGCGAAGCTCATGGTGGGAACGGAGGTGGAGCTCAAAGGCCGGCCCGTGGAGTTGAGCTTGGAGGTGGAAGCCCAGGCCGCCTCCGGCCCGCGAAGAGAGGAGCCGGCTCTTGTGGTGAAAGACCTCTTCGTGCGGGCGGATACCGGGGAATGGGCCGTGCGCAACCTTTCCTTTGAGCTTTTCCCCGGCGAGATCCTGGGCATCGCCGGGGTGGAGGGGAATGGTCAGACCGAGCTCGTGGAGGCCATCTGCGGCCTGCGGCCCATTGGGTCCGGAAAGGTTTTCCTCTTTGGGCACGAGGTTTCCGACCTTTCCCCCACGGACCTTTACCGCTTGGGGCTGGCCCACATCCCCGAGGACCGCTGGAAGTACGGGCTGATCCTCTCCTTTACCGTGGCGGAGAACGCAATTTTGGGGATGCAGAGGGAAAGGCGCTTCCAGTTTTTGGGTTTTGTGCGGGCCAAAGCCGTGCGGGAACACGCGGGAAGGCTTGTTAGGGAATTCGGGATTCAGGCCGCGGGAATTTCCGCGCCGGTGAAAAGCCTTTCTGGTGGCAACCAGCAAAAGCTCATTGCGGGCCGGGAGCTTACCAAGGATCCCCGGGTCATTGTGGCGGCCCAACCCACCCGGGGCTTGGATATCGGCGCTGCCCAGTTCATCCGGGATCTCCTTCTGCGTCTCCGGGATGAAGGCCGGGCCATCCTCCTCGTTTCCGCGGACCTGGACGAGGTTTTGGCCCTTTCCGATCGGGTGGCCTTCATGTACGAGGGAGGGTTCACCGGCATCGCCCGGCCGGCGGAGCTTTCGCCGGAGGCTGTGGGGCTCCTCATGGGCGGGGTGAAGGGGGGTCGAGGGTGAGCTGGCTTTGGCGCGGGCTTCGGCCCGTTTTGGAATCGGTTTTGGCCGGCGTGATCGGGCTGGGAGCCGGGGCCCTCATCATGTGGGCTTGGGGCTATAACCCCTGGCCCGCTTACGCCGCCCTCTTTCGGGAAAGCTTCGGGAGCGGGTATGGGCTGGCGAGCGCTTTGGCCAATGCCACCCCTTTGATCCTCACCGCCCTCACCTTCGCCATCGGCGCCCGGGCCGGGCTTTTCATCATCGGTGCCGAGGGCATGATGTACATGGGCGCCATGGCCGCGGTGGCCCTGAGCTTCTTCCGCCTTCCCTCGGGCTTCCACGCCGTTTTCGCTTTGGCCTTTGCGGCCCTTGCGGGAATCGTGTGGGGACTCGTTCCCGCTTTGCTCCGCATTCTGCGGGGCGTCCACGAAGTGATCTCCACGATCATGTTCAACTGGATCTCCCATTTCCTCGCGTTTTATCTCGTGGCCAACGTCCTTGTGGATCCCGTCCGCGCGGAAAAGACGATCTCGGTGGCCCGCACCAGCCGCCTTCCTTTGCTTTTGCGGGGTACGGATCTTTCCTTGGGGATCGTGGTGGCTTCCGCGGCGGCTTTTCTCCTCTACGTTTACCTTTGGCACACCGTAAGCGGTTACGAGATCCGCGCTGCCGGTGCCAATCCCCACGCGGCCCGCTATGGCGGGGTTTCCCCACAAAAGACGGTTCTTTTGGTGTTCCTTTTGGGAGGGGCGGCCGCAGGCCTCGCCGGCGCGGTGGAGGTCATGGGACGGCCGCCCACCTACGCCGTCTATAGCGGCCTCACCAACATCGCGGGCTTTGGGTTCGATGGGATCGGGGTAGCGATGATCGGCCGGATCCATCCCTTGGGCATCATCCCGGCGGCTGTTTTTTACGGCGGCCTTCAGGCCGGAGCGCGCCTCATGCAGATGGAGGCTGGTGTTCCCTTCGAAATGGTCCGCGCGGTCCAAGGGGTGATCGTCCTCGCCCTCGCTTTGCCCGAACTCATCCGCCTCTTTCGGGTCTTTGTGCGCACCCTGTCTCCCAAAAGGAGGCCCGTATGAGCTGGGCCTATTTTTGGAGCCTCTTTTCCATTTCCCTTCACGCCATGGTCCCCATCACGATCACCGCCGTGGGCGAGGTGATCGGGGAGTCCGCCGGACTTTTCAATATTGGCCTTGAGGGCATTCTTCTCCTTTCGGCATTCACGGGAACTTTGGGCGCGCGGGCCGGCGGCCCGCTTTTGGGGCTCCTTGCGGGCCTCGCCACCGGATTGGGAATCGGCCTTATCTTTGGTCTCATTTGCGCCTATTGGAAGGGAAGCCAAATGATCGCGGGCGTGGGGATCAACCTCTTTGCCCTGGGATTTGTGGCCTTCGGGCTTCAAGTTTTGGGTTCGCCCGGTTTCTATACGGTGCCGCGCGCGGTGCAGCTTCCGCCCATCCGCACCGCGGTGGGCGCTTTTTCTCCCCTCATCCCTTTGGCCTTGGTTTTGCCTTTCCTTGTGCATTTCGTTCTGAATCACACCCGGCTTGGCCTAAAAATCAAAGCGGTGGGCGAAAACCCGGAGGCCGCGGATGTGGCGGGGGTGCCCGTGGAGCTCGTGCAGCTCCTTTCCACCGCGGTGGGCGCGGCTTTGGCGGGGCTTGCGGGAGCGTACATGTCCGTTTCCTGGCTGGGTTCGGTGACGAAGGAGATTTCCGCGGGCCGCGGGTTCATCGCTTTGGCCACCGTGGTTTTTTCTGGACTCCGGCCGCTTTTGGCCCTTGCCGGCGGCCTCCTTTTTGGCTTCTTTGAATCCCTGGCCACCTGGATCCAATCCCTTCCCGGAATCAAGGAGGCCGTGCCTTGGCAATTCATCTCCATGATCCCCTACATCGCCACCTTGCTCGTGGTCGCGGGGGTAATCGGGAGGGCGCGTTTCCCCAAATCCCTTGGAGTTCCCTATCGCCGAGAATAGGCATTCCCCTTCCCCTTTTGGGCTATAATGAGTGCCAAGGAGGTGGTCAGGTGAAGCGCGGGTTGCTTGTGGGGATTTTGGGTTTGGCGGCGCTGGGGGTTGTGGGGTTCTCCCAGGCCTTGGGCACCGCCGAGCGGCCGATCATCATGCTCTTCGTGCCCTCGGTGAAGGTGGACGTGATCCAGGAGGTGGGTCCGAAAATCGCGGAAGCCCTTTCCCAAATGACAGGGCTTGTGATTAAGCCCGTTATTGCCGCGGACTACGCTGCGTTCATCGAGGCCATGATCACCGCGAAGGGCGACACGTTTGGCGTTCCCACCACCGATCAGTATTGCCGCATCACCATGGAAAACCCTGGTGTTCACGCGCGGCTCGCGGCAGTCCGTTACGGGTACCCCTACTACTTCGCCTCCATTTACGCTCTCCGAGAAAAGGGTTACAGATCTGTGTACGACCTCCAGGGCAAGGTTTGGGCCTTTGCTAGCACCCGTTCTACTTCCGGCTATGTGTTCCCCAAGAAATATTTTGACCAGCTCGGCATCACCTTTGCCGAAGAAAAAGCGGTGGGTACACACGCGAACGCGATGATCGCCATTCTTGAGGGTCAGGCGGACTTCTGCACCGGATACGGTTCGCCGCCCATTCCTCCGGATAGCATCGCTGAGTGTTTGAAGGCCGCGGGCTGGCGCTGGGAGTTCGGCATGGATCCGGAGCTTTGGCTCTGGGATCGCTGGAATAACGACCTCTACCCGGAAGGTATTCGAGGCAAGTGCAAGGACCTACGGTACGCCATCGCCGAGGAAGTCAAGGTCTACGGCGATATCTGGGAGCTCGTGAAGAAGGTGGGCATTGTAGATGTGATTGGTCCATTGCCCAACGACTGCATTGCTTTCGCCGCCGGCTTCCCCAAGGACCTCGAGGACCTGATCGTTCAAGCCATCATCCAGCACATCCGCTCTCCGGAGGGCCTCAAGCTCTGGTCCCGGCCCGGTTTCTACGAGTGGTATGATGTGGCTGAAATCGACGACTCCTTCTATGACTTCTACCGGCAGCTTATCGGATACCCCATTCCGCAGCGCTAAAGGAGGATGAGAAAGGGGGAGCGCGTTCGCGCTCCCCCTTTTTACTATGCCGCACCTTGTTGTGGAGAACCTGACCAAGATTTACGAGCGCGGGAAAGTCCGCGCCCTTTCCAACGTAAGCTTTTCCGTAGAAAAGGGAGAATTTTTGGTGCTCATTGGGCTTTCCGGCTCGGGAAAGTCCACGCTTCTTCGGTGCATCAATCGGCTTGTGGAGCCCACTTCGGGGCGCATCTTTTTGAACGGAGTCGAGCTCACGAAGCTTTCGCCGCGGGCCATGCGCCGCGTGCGCCGCCGAATCGGGATGGTCTTCCAACAGTTCAACTTGGTGAAGCGCGCCACGGTCCTGCAAAACGTCCTGGCCGGCCGGTTGGGCTACAACCCCACCTTGCCCACCCTCCTGGGCTACTTCCCCAAAAAAGACATTGAGCGGGCAAAGGAATGTCTCGAGCGGGTTGGCCTTTTGGACAAAATGTACGTTCGCGTGGATCAGCTTTCCGGAGGACAGCAGCAGCGGGTGGGCATCGCCCGCGCCCTCATGCAAGAGCCGGAACTGCTTTTGGCGGATGAGCCCGTCTCCGCACTGGATCCGGCTACTTCCCACTCCGTCATGCAGTACATCGAGCAGATCAACAAAGAGGACGGCGTTACCGTTATTGCTAGCCTGCACTTCCTTTCCCTGGCGCGGCGCTACGGCCAGCGCATCATCGCCTTGCGATCCGGCGAAGTTGTGTTCGACGGTTTGCCGGAAGCCATTGACGATCAGAAGTTCAAGGAAATTTACGGTGAAGAAGCGGAGGAAGTGGAGGTGCGGTGAACGACGAGTCCCTCGTTAAAGCCGCGCGCCCCCGAATCCTTTCCCTTATTTTGGACTGGCTTTCCTGGGCTTATCTTCTCTACGGCGGTTTTACTTTGCACTACCTCGCCACTCGCTGGTCTCCCTATCGGCCGGAGGAGAAATTTATTCTCCCCTCCCTGACCCTTCCCCAATGGGGCCTTGTGGCCCTGGGAATCATCGAAATGGGTTTCCTTTGCCAGGCTTTTGGGGTAAGCCTGGGCCAACGCGCTTTGGGCCAATGGTTGCGTAGTAAAAGCGGGGATCGCCCCGATTTTGTTCAGCGGTTTTTCTATTTTTCCGCCTTAAACCTTGGCCTTTTGCCCCTTGGCTTTGGGATTTGGTTTGCCCCCAAAGATCGTTCTTGGGCGGAGCGCTGGGCGGAGGTGCGCCTCATGTCCCTTCCTGCACCGGGGACGGTGCGGCGAAGGAGAGCCTACCTTGCCAATTACGGTGTGGTTGCCCTCCTCCTTGTGGCCATGACCCTGGCCTTGGGAATTCGCCTAACCGAAGTGGAGTTGCGCAAGCTTTTCACCGATGCGCCCAAGTCCCTGCGCATCTGGAGAGGGATCATCAACCCAGACTTTCAGTACCTCGTTTCTCCTGATCCGCGGTCCAAACTTTCCTTTTTGGATGGGCTTATCCAGTCCCTCTACATGGCGCTTTTGGCCACAGTTTGCGGGGCAGCCTTGGCTTTCCCTTTGAGCTTTTTGGGGGCACGCAATATCGCGGCCAAGAACCCGATCGGTTGGTTCTTCTACGTTTTGGTACGAGGATTTTTCAACATCTTTCGCGGCGTAGAAGTGGTTTACTGGGCCTCAATTTTCGCCATTTGGGTGGGGTTTGGTCCCTTTGCCGGCACCCTCGCCCTTTTGATCCACACCATCGCGGCGCTAGGGAAACTCTTTTCGGAACAAGTGGAGCACATTGATCCAGGCCCTGTGGAAGCGGTAACCGCTACCGGTGCGAACATTTTGCAGGTCGTGCGTTATGCTGTAATCCCTCAGGTCATTCCCCAATTCTTGGCCTTCACCATTTACCGCTGGGACATCAATTTGCGCATGGCCACGGTGGTGGGCCTGGTGGGCGGCGGAGGCATTGGCCGCCTTCTTTTCGAATACAAAGACGATCTCCAGTGGCGGCTTGTGGGCGGGGTGATCGTCCTTTTCATGATCACCGTGTGGATCATGGATTACGTTTCGGGTTGGGTTCGCGAAAGGATCACGTAAATGGGGCGCGAAGCCGGGAAAATTTGTGAGAAAATTTCCCGCGGGACGGAGGTTCTCCTCGACGCTTTCTCCCGCTGGGCCGAAAGCCAAAGAATTCGGTTCCTCCCGCCGATTTTGGACCTCCTCTTCCTTGGGTACCTTTGGTTTGCCACGAGCATCGCGTACGGCTACTTCCGCTTTGGAAAGCTGACCTATTCCCTCCTCCCTTGGGAGTGGATGGTGGTTGTGGTGGTCTTGGCCGCGGCCCTCTGGTCGGCTTGCGATCAGACTTTGGGGATGAAAGTGGTTCGCCACGAGCTTTCCCGGGAAAAACCCGGCGCCTTTGCCTTCGTTTACGCCCTCCTTTGGCCCCTTTTTCCCCTCGTTCTTATCACGGGTATTTTGGACAAAAAGGGCCGGACACCTGCGGAGCTGGCAAGCGGCTTGTGCTTAAGCGAAGTGAGAGTTTGGGTTCACCGGCCGTGGCAAAAGACGCTAAGCGGGTGGCTTGTGGTTTTCTCCCTCATGGCCACGACGGCCGCGGCGGTGGCCATTGCCCGAGTCGAGCCCTCGCGCTTGGTCACGGGTTTTGAAAAGACCATCAAATTCTGGCGGGCCATCTTTTCTCCGAATTGGGATCTGGCTACGCTAGGCTTGAAGCTTCTTGGGGAGACTTTGTTTATGGCGGTTGTGGCCACAGCTCTTGCGGTTCCCATAGCGGCGGCACTTTCCTTTTTCGCGGCGCGCAACCTCATGCAGGGCCCCATTGCCCGGCCCATTTACGTTCTCTTGCGCATGATCGGGAGCTTCACCCGCTCAGTGGACGCCATCATTTGGGCCATCATCTTCGCGGTCTGGGTGGGAACGGGATCGTTCGCCGGCGTTTTGGCCCTGTGGATCCACTCCATTGTGGACCTCATGAAGCTCTACGGCGAGCAAATCGAGGCCATCGATCCGGGGCCGGTGGAGGCTCTCACCGCCACCGGCGCGAACCGCTTGCAGGTCATCCGGTATGCCGTGATTCCCCAGATCATCAATCCGTTCCTCTCTTTCACCCTTTACCGCTGGGACATCAACGTGCGCATGGCGACCGTGGTGGGCGTCGTGGGCGGTGGCGGCATCGGTTTTCGGCTTTACCAATACCTCCGCAGCTGGGATTTTTATAATGCGACGGTGCTTACCATCCTCATTGTGGTGATGGTTTGGGCTATCGATTGGCTTTCCGCCCGGCTCAGGGAGAAGCTCGCCTAAGCCATGGATTTGGCCTTAGCCCTGGGAGGTGGTGGCGCCCGCGGGCTCGCCCATTTTGGGGTCCTCCAAGTCCTTTGGGAGGCCGGGATTTTTCCCAAGGCCTTAGCGGGAACTTCCATGGGCGCCATCGTGGGCGCGGTCTATTCCGTGGGACAGGATTTAAACCGCGTCCTTCGGCTTCTTTCCTCTTTGGACCTGAGGGAAGCCCTCGGTCTTCCCCCTTCCACGCGGAGCGTGGCCGAAGAAGCGATTGTGGAAAGCTTGATCGGGAGGATCCGGCGCCGGCCTTGGTGGGAAGTCAATTCCGCGCGCACGACGCGGTTCCTTGCTTTTTTGCGTCTTTTGACCCAGGGTAAGCGTTTCGATGAGCTTCCCCTGCCTTTTGTGGCCGTGGCCTGCGATCTTCTGAGTGGGGAGGAGGTGCGAATCCGTGAGGGTCCGGTTTATCTTGGGGTCGGAGCGAGTGCTGCCATCCCCGGGCTTTTGGGACCCATTCGCTGGAAAGGCCGTTTTCTCATCGACGGAGGGGTGGTCAACAATATCCCCGTGGAAGTAGCCGCAGAGCTTGGAAGGGTTGTGTTGGCTGTGGATGTTTCCGCTCCCCTGGGTCCGGAACCCCATTCCTTGGTGGACGTGGCCTTGCGTGCTTACGACATCACGGCCCGAGCTCTTCAGGAACACCAAATTCGCAGGGCGAGAGAAAGGCTTGGCGAAAACTTTCTTCTCATCAAGCCGGAGGTCGGGCACATTGGTCTTTTGGATTTTGCTCTTTTGCCTGAGGCGGTGGAAGCGGGAAGGGCTGCGGCCCAAACGGTCATTTCCGAGCTCAAAAACCGCTAAGGCCGAGCTTTTCCCAAGGAAGCCCTTTCCCTTCTCCTTTCCTTGGCACGATGTGGAGGAAGAACTCTCGATTGCCTTTGGGGCCCAAAAGGGGGCTTGGGATGGCGTCCAGGACGGACCATCCCAGGTTTTCGACGAATTCGTAAAGGCCAAGGAGCACCTCTCGGTGAACCTCCGGATCCCGCACCACGCCCTTTTTCACCTTTTCTTTTCCCGCCTCGAACTGGGGTTTGACGAGGGAAACGATGTCCCCACTTGGGCGCACGATCTCCCGCAAACGCGGAAGGATGAGCCGCAAGGAAATGAAGGAAACGTCAATCGTGACGAGGTCCACGGGCTCGCCGATGTCCTCCGGCCGCAAGTACCGGGCATTGAGCCCCTCTTTGACCACCACCCGCGGGTCTTGGCGAAGCTTCCAGTGCAATTGGCCTTTCCCCACATCCACGGCGTACACCCGGGCCGCGCCGTGCTGAAGAAGGCAATCCGTGAAACCGCCCGTGGAGGCGCCGATATCGAGACAAACTTTTCCCTTGGGAGTGACACCGAACGCCCGAAGGGCGGCTTCCAGCTTTTCTCCTCCGCGGGAGACGTATTTCGGAGGCGAAACGATTTGGATTTCCGCGTCCTTAGGTACTCGCGCCGAGGGCTTATCCAGAAGCACCCCGTTGACCCGGACTTGCCCAGCCAAAATGAACGCTTGGGCCTTCGCCCGGGAGGGAACAAGCCCTTTTTCCACGAGAAGGAGGTCGAGCCTTTCCCGCTCCTCCTTCATTTCCGGGCCCGGGCTAAGGCCTCGTTATAGAGGAAAAGCCCGTCCGCGAGGATGGCGCAAGCCCGCCGGAGATCCTCCGTTTTTAGGACGTAGGCGCCGCGCACCTCATCCTTTCCCTTTCCCGGCGTGGCATAAAAGCCCGCCCCCGGCGCGAACATCACCGTCTCGTTTCCGGGGTACTCCGTGAGCATCCATCGGATGAAGTCTTCGCTATCCTGTACGGGAAGCCCGAACATCACGTAGAACGCGCCCTCGGGCTTGCGGAAGGTTATGCCTGGGATTTTCGCGAGCTCCTCGCAGAACACATCCCGGCGCACCCGGTACTCCTCGATCATGCGGGCGATGATCCTTTGATGCTCGGGGTCGGCCATGAACGCCGCCAAACCCAGCTGTTCAAATGTGGGTGCGGAAAGGCGGATGGTGGCGCATTTTTGGGCTGCGGCCAT
>JGI20130J15133_1003335_pt1 | contig 11165 bp, 8 predicted proteins | sample WasSprMetagenome_FD_15133 | JGI IMG/M metagenome (IMG submission 15133) | reverse complement strand
TTCTCTTTTAACATTTAAGGTGACAAAGGATTTTTCTGCAAGCCACGCCAAAACAATATTTCTAACTATCTCGGCATCCTCGCTCCCCATAACGCCCCTAAACTGCTCAATAAGCCTCCACTGCTTGTCAGTAAACGTAACCTGTACTCTTTTAATCTTATTTGTATCGCATTTGTGTTTCATAATACACACCATCAACACATAGCCACTAGATACTTTTAAACTTTAGCCACTTTACTCAATAGAAATCGGGGCTACTGGAAAAGAAAGAAAGATTTCGGATATACCTAGGAAAAAATTAGCGCATGCTCCAATGGGTACATGTTGTCTAAGGAGCCCTAGGCGCGCGCGAGATGTAGCTTTGAAAGAATTGAGGAAGGTGTCTTATCTTTTTCGTGACAGGCTGTGGAGTGTGCAGTTGGTTGGTTCTAAGGCTCGGGGCTGGGAGTCTCGTTGGGTTGTCTAATTGTTGGGTGAGTTGGCCCAGAGGTAAGCATAAGTATCGTGTCCTCGTGGACTCAGTAATGGTTGTAGTGACAGGCCTTATGGGTCTTCGAGGGCGCTGGCTGGATCACTACGCTGAAGTGGTGGTAGCTGATTTGATGCTTGCGGCAGGCCTCTACTCTATGTCGGGGGAGCGCCCCGTGTTCCTCATGTTGTCTTTGTTCCATGCGCAGCAGGCGGCAGAGAAGTCGGTTAAACTTCTTTTCCTGGCTAGGGGCCTCGTCAAGCCGGGCGAGCTTAAGGAGCTGGGCCACTACCCCTTAATCAATACACTCTATAAAGCGGCGGGGAAGGCGAGTGATATCACAAAGTACATGCGTGGGCAAGCATTGGACAAGCTAACTATCAGAACTAAGAATGAGTTTACTAAGTTAAAAGAAGAACTAAAGAGAATTCGAAATCGGCTAAAAGGTTCTTCGTGCGTGGAGAAGGCTTCATCAGCCCTAGATATTAAAATAGATATTGACCCAGGGGTTTCAAAATCTTTAAGTATTCTGTTAGAGGATATGGCGCGTGACCCAGGAGTTGGTGGATATGTTCAAGCACAGTTGCTTTTAAGCGAGCTGGGGTGGCAGTTTATCCGTGAGCTTGTCGAGAGGTCGAGCTCCCCTGGGGAAGTTTTTGCGTTGAAGGAAGCGCTAAGTAGCAAGCACGTGGCTCAGATAGCTAGCGGTATAAAAGAGGCCTTAACTTGGGAGTATGTACAGAAGCAACTGGATAGTATTTGGAGTAGCCCAACCAAGTCTCTTGTTAAAAAGCACGAGGAAAATAATTTTAGAAGCTTCAATTTAAAAATTTCATTTCCTAATAGCTTCGCGTCTGCCGTAGAATATCAATATAGTTGCCAAGGTAACCCCATACAGCAATGTTCTTTCAGCTTCAGGTATATTAAATATCGTAAAGAAACTATTTAAAACTGTTATTACAAGTACACCTCCAATTGCACCAATGTAGCTTCCCTTGCCAGCAGAAACTCCTCCTAAAATAGTTGCAACAACAGCCTGGAGAGAGTAGCTGGAAACAACGCCGTAACCTGCAGGTATCATAAATATCCCTAGAAGAAGTAATCCAGAGAAGGCACTCAGGGCTCCGCTTAGCATATAAACTATGATAGAAACAAGGTTTATTGGTATGCCTGTGGTGTATGCTGCAACAGGGTTATCGCCAATAGCATATAAAATCCTCCCAAAAACTGTCTTTGCTAGAACCAATATCAATAATACCGACAAGATTACCCAAAGCATTGTTGACATAGGGAAGGATGAAAGCTTTATTACTTCTGGTGAAGCAAGACCTGAAGGAGTACCTCTCGTTACAAATATGCTTAATCCATACAACAACCTTCCTGTTAGAAACGTCATTATAAGGGCAGGTATTTTTAAGTAACGTCTACCCAAGCCGTTTAAAGCCCCAAAAACTATGCCTTGAAAGAGTATTATTAAGGTTGTTAACCAAAGAGGATAAAATTGCAAGAGTAAAGCGCCTATTATTATTGCGCTCGAAGCTTCATCACCCACTGATATATCTATTTCATCTCCTCCCAAAATAAGAACCATAGTCTCTCCCATGACCATTAAACCGAGTGGAGCCGCGAGAGATAAAATTGACTGTAAATGGTCTAGGGAAAAGTATCCCGGTGATATTATTTGCCCTAGCACAAGAAGTATAAAGAATATTAGGTAAGGAACAAGCAACGATGCATACATTCTAACCTTAAAAGAGTTAAAAATTTTTCTCCTGAAATTAATACTCATTTATCTCTCACCTTTGAAATATATTACGATAGCAAGCAATACAAGGATAATGAATGAATTCACTATGTCTTGCTCATAAAATGGTATCCCTAACGAGAAGATAAGATTTTTCGTAAATGTTAAACCAACAGCGGCAAAAAGGGTAGCTACTCCGTCGCCTGTTCCACCAGTGAATTTAGCTCCTCCCATGACAGCTGCTAGTATTGCGCTTAAAGTATATGATCCACCAATATTCGGATCACCTGAAGCAGTTATTCCTGTTATAAATAAAGCAGCTAGACCCACCAGCAATCCATCTATCACAAAAGCTAACAGCTTTATTTTATTAACATCAATTCCAGCAATAAAAGCTGCACGAGGGTTGCTTCCTGATGCATAGAAATGAATTGATGCCTTATTGAGCCTAAAAAGGAACCATAATGCGATAAAAACAAGTATTCCGAAAATAACAATCGGTATGCCCCAAAATCCATACATGAATAAGCCATAGTACCAAGAGGGTATTGGCCCCTCCGGTTTATGTAAAATCATCAAGGCTAAGCCTGTCCAGATTGTTGAGGTTGCAAGAGTACCTAGAAACGAGTTTACTCGTATTAATCCAACAAGAATACCATTAATTATTCCTATAGCTAAGCCTACAGCCAAATGCAAAAGAATAAATCTATAATCTCCTATTCCTTGATATAGGTAGGCATATACAGGAATAACATTCGCAAGAGCCATCCCTGCTCCTACAGACATATCCACTTCACCTGTGATAAGCACAAGTGTTTCAGCTAATCCTAGAAACGCCAATGGAATAGCCAAAAGAACTATTGAACCAACATAGGCTAGTGTTCCAGGATTTACAAAAATGTTTAAACTAATAATTCCGACCATAAAAATAGTACTGGCTAACAAATCTTTTAAATTAAGGTACTTTTCAACTAACTTTAATTGTTTCATCAACATCACCTATTCATACCTTTAATACTTGCTTCTAAAATCATATCTTCTCGTATTTGCTCACCCACAAACTCTCCAATGATACGACCATCAAAAAATACTACGACCCTATCCACAATTGGCAACATTTCCTTTATATCACTAGCAAAAAATAATATAGCCTTGTCAGGGGCATTTTCTTTAATTACATCAAGTATCTCTTTTTTCGTTTCTATATCTACACCTTTTAAGGGATCATCTAGAAGTAAAACTTTAGGATTAACACTAAACCCCCGTGCTAAGTAAACCTTTTGCCTATTACCTCCACTGAGAAATAAAACTGGTTCACTTGGATCCTTGCATTTAATATGGAGTTCGTCTATGAATTTATATGCAAGTTTTTCCTCTATTTTATTGTTAACAGGCCAAAATAAGCCTCTCTCCAAGTTAACAATTAGTGAAATATTCTCTTTGATAGACCTCAACAAAAATACTCCTTCATTTGTATCCCCAGACACATAAACGATTCCTTTCTTAAGTGCATCAAATGGTGACCTAAATTTCATTTCCTGACCCTCCACTTTAACAATGCCTTCATAAGGTAAGAGTCCATAGATCGCTCTCAGAAATTCTGATTGCCCCTGTCCTAATAAACCAGCAAGACCTACAATTTCTCCTCTTTTCACTTCCAGGGAAACATCTCTCACTTTGTCAGTAACATAGAGGTGTTGCACAGATAGCAAGGACGTTTTAATTTCCCTTTCTACCTCACTTTTTTTCGTAGGCTTATACTTTGGATGTTTTTCTGTAACTTCGCCAATCATAACCTTAATTATTTCATCCATGCTTGTCTTTGTAAGGTCATTTATTCCCACCACTCTTCCATCCCTTACTACGATTGCTTGCTCACAAACACGATAAACTTCCTCAAGCCTATGAGATATAAAGACTATTGTTGTCCCAAGATTTTTCTTCATTTCAATCATTATTTTAAAAAGTTTATCTCTTTGTTCCTCTGAAAGATAATTGGTAGGTTCATCTAAGAGCAAAAGTTGGGGTTCAAGAATTAGCGCCTTCAAGATTTCGACAACTTGCTTCTCAGTTGGTGATAGCTCCCTAACTAATTTATCTAAAGGAACATCTACCTCAAGTTTCTGCAAAAAATCGGTACTTTTGTCTACCAATCTAGAAATACTTATAAAGCCATATTTAGCTGGTTCTATGTTTAGAAAAATATTATTAATCACAGGTAAGTCAGGAACCAAACTAAATTCTTGATATGCTGCTGCTATTCTGTGCCTACGAGCATCTTTTGGGGAGTTTATCTTGATCTCTTTTCCTTCCTTTAGGATTCTACCCTTATCAGGCTTTAGAACACCTGTTATCAATTTTACAAGAGTACTCTTGCCGGCTCCATTTCCTCCAACCAAACCATAGATTTTACCTGAATCTAGAGAGACAGTAAAGTTTTCTACAGCTTTCACTGGTCCAAAGCTCTTTGCTAAATTTTCTATCTTCCACGAGACCGACATGATAGGAGCACCTCTTTATGCAATTAAAAAAGAAAAAAATATTTTTTGGTGATCTTTGTTGACTATGGCTTCAAGAAATACTGATCTACAATTTCATCAGGAATTACATAGTCTATTTGATAAGTATCTTCCATGTACTTGTACTGATCAAGCAATCTAGGTACATCGTTATTCGTTATAGCAGGCGGGAGTGGTAACCAAATCGTAATACCGGCATAGGTTTTTCCCTGTTCAATTCTTGGATTGCTCATGTTTAAGCGCCATCCTTGAGCTAGCCTGATAGCAAACTTTAATGAATCAACACTATAGGCTGGTGTATTTAGCCTTATGTAGCCCTTAAATTGTGGGTCTTTTTGAATTATGCTTAGCCATAGCTTTAAAGATTGTAGTGTGTAATCTGTAGTCCATATTTTGGGGAAATCTGGGTCACCCGGCTTAATACCAGACATTTCAAATGCTTTATAAACACCTACGAAGTGACTGTCTTGCTCTAGAATAGCGTCAATTTTACCTCGATAAGTCTGTATTATAGGCAACATGTTCTTCAATGCTACGTCAAAACTCCAGTCACCCTCAACAGTAGCAAGAACCTTGCATCCTGGATATTTTTTCAGGACAGCCTCTGCACCCTTCATTCTTGCAACGTTCGCTGGATGACCAGGAATGCCCGTAACAATAACAATATTGCCTTTACCGCCAAGTTGTTGACAAACCCAGTTAGTCATATCTGCGAACCACTCTGTATGATTTATTACCACATTGATTGAATATGGGCTATCAATAGGCTGATCTGTTGACAATACTAGTATTCCAGCATTGTGTGCCTCTTCAATAACTGGATTAAGTCCCGTTAAAGAGTTAGGGTTGATAATGAGAACGTTGACTCCTTTTTGAATAAGACCTCTTATATCAGAGATTTGAGCACTAACATCCGGACCTGAGGCAACTACGTAATAGTTGGTGATATTCCCTTTTGCTTTATATATTTCGGCATATTGAATAAAGTCTTGAATATGTTGGGTTCTCCATGGCCAACCATAAGCTCCAACATCGAAGCCTACAATTATTTTCTTAGTGGGTGTGGGAGCGCCCGCAGGAGCAGGGGTTTGTTTCGAGGTGTAAAAGAGATAAATTCCAGCAATTAAGACGATTGCAACGATTGCAACAACAGCGATCCAAAGCGTTTTTTTCGAAGATTTAGGGGTTGTCATGTTTGAACATCATTTATGTTCATAAGTTATATTTATTTGTTTCTTACGACAAAAATATATTAATCATTATTTTTAGGAGATTAGGGCTTTATCCAATCGGAAAAAATACAAAAAACCTGTTAATCTGTTATCGTTTACGAATTTCACGTGCTACACTGGGTATATAATCTTCTACTTTTTGTGGATCAAAATCGATTTTCCTCCTCAATTCTGCAGATAGATATCCATGCATCATCAATTGGGTTATTAGCAATCCATCATACCAGTTCTCTAGGGGTAATTCATTTCTTAGAAAAGACTTAACCATATATGCGTCTTCCGCTTGGTATCCATATGTTATTGCCTCATCAGGGATTATAGGCATTAAACCTTGGTCTGCATTTTGTTTCTCAACAAACATTTCAGAGCTGGGAATCTTAATGTTTCTGCTCATAAATGTGAATAACTCAGGCTGAAGAGTATTAATGGCCAAACTATACTCTGGACCTAGAACTTCAAAAGTTAATCTAAGACCTGCACCCACATAAGCCCATGAAGTTCTAGCCTCCGTAATAACAAGGTTTCCTTCCTCGTCTTCATAAGTTACTATGATAAGTGAATAATCTTCTGCCGGTTCCTTATCGAAATCTATACTAAACCTCTTTTTCAATTCCTCGCTATAGTTTTTCTTAATCCACTTCAAGAAGCCTATTTCTCCATAAACATTTTTTGGCTTTAGAGCTGATTTCTCTAACTTTGGATTCATTAGTAAATATCGTGAGGCTTCTATGCTATGGCATCCCATATCCAGTAAGGCACCACCACCAGAAATACTTGGCTTCCAGAACCATGCACTATGAGGACCAGAATGTTCCTCTGCTGCTCTGGCCAAATATGGTCTACCAGAGTATTTTGCGCCAAATTCCCATATTGCTTCTTTGCCTCTTGTTACTGAAGGCATGAAAACCTGGTTTTCTAGATACCCGTGCAATAAACCTGCTTTCTCTACTAAAGTAATCATTTCTTTTGCTTCTTTCACGTTTCGTGCGAGAGGTTTTTCTATGGCTATAGCTCTGAGATTTGATCTGCCTTGTATCACTTCCTCAGCTATGGCTCTAACTGCCTCGACCCTTAAATTATTTGGAATCATAACCCATACTGCATCAAGGTCTTTATCTGATACAAAATCTTGAAGATTCGTGTAGACTTTCGGTCTAGTTAAACCTAATTTCTCAATGTATGAAGCTAACGAATTTGCGCTCTCCGAAGTACGGGAGTATATGGCAGTAATTACAGCATCTCGAACCATAGAGAATGCTTTTGCATGAAACTTGGCAACGAAACCGGCTCCCAGAAAACCGACTCTCAGTTTATCTGTCATTTTTATCAACCTTTTCTTGCTCTAGTAATTGATAAATTTTTTGCATAAATTCCATTATTAATGCAAGTACGGGTTACATAAAGAAGTACAAATCATTAAAGACTAAATAGCTCTATTGTTTTCATCCGCGCGCCCGCTGTTAGGGTGAGTGTTCCCCCTGCGACAAACGTTCCCTCTGCAATTTTGCTCCTCCTATAGTAGCTCCTTGTCTCCTTAGCGATCCTCTCTGCTATGATCTCATTTATGGTTTCATTCTTTTCGCGGAACTTAGCAAAGTCGTAGCTCTGGAAAGCCCTCATTGCTTCAAGCATGTTCTTCTCAAGCTCCTTGTCCCTTTCCCTCTTCAACGAGCTTCTCAAGTCATCCACGTCGAACCTCGCAACAATGGGGAGCTTGACCGCACCCCCCACTACGCTGGAGCCAGCACGAGACAATATAGCAGTCTCTTCTTTGAGTAGCATAGCACCCCTCCCATCTTTTTTAGTGGTTCCCAAGAACCTAGTCACTAAGTGTCTTTTTCTGAGAATTCCCAATATTGTCATCAATTCTAAATCAAATCTGTCGTATGTTAGGAGCCCGCCAAAGCCAATTGAGTAGCCAGAAAGCAGGTAGATTTCGCAAGCCTTTAAGGCATCAAAACCCAAAGGGGGATCTTTTTGAGAAGCTCCAAAGAGAGATTGACTAGGCTGGACAAGCCAAACATTGATAGATTAGTGGCGCTGGTTGCAATAGTAGAAGCTACATATTCCTTATTCCCGTGCGGGAGTCGATATTTTTTCTGGATATTTTGGAATGTTTTTAAGGTGACTTTTGTTCGAATTTGCGAGTTTTTCTTGTTTTATTTTTGTTGTATTTGTTTTTGGTATGGCGGTGTGGTTTGGTGTTGATGCTGTTGCTGGCGAGATGTGGCTTGGGCCTGTTTTTGCTTCTGGGATTAGGAGGCTTGGTGTGGCTAATTTTGGTAGGGGCTTGCTGATAGGGGTGGGGGAGAGGGATGCGGGTGTCTTTGAGGAGGTTGCTGTTGGTGCTGGGTGGAGGGTTTGGCGTGTTGAGCCCTTGTTTCCCGAGGCTCGTTTTTTGAGGGTTCGTGTGCCTGTTGCTGTGCCGCTTAGGGATCACGTGGGCCTCGTGTTGTATAGGCGTGACGCTACTAAGTTCTATGAGGGGCTTCAGAGGGCGTATAGGTACGGGTTGCCGAGTGCTTTTGAGCCGTATGTTTCTAGTGCCCTGCTGTATGGCTCTGTGTATAGGGGCTACGCCGTGCTCTTTGGGAAGGGTAGCAGGGGGCTGGCCGGGAAGTTTTCGAGGCTGAAGGCGCCCCTGCTTGCCTGGCTTTCGTGGCTTGACCCGCTGTACGTGTTTACGCCGCTGGACGTGGATATTGCTACGCGTGGCCTGGTCTCTGGCGGCTATACTGGCGAGGCTGGCGGGGCATTGGAGATACCTGTTTTCCACGGCTACAGCCTGAGGGTCAGGGAGGGCTCTGACAACAGCTTGACTATTATCGGGGCTCCTGGCACTGGGAAGAGTAGCTTCCTGGACTACCTGCTTAGCAGGCTTGAGGGCTGGAACGTGTTCGTGTTGGACGTCACGGGTGAGCACAGGCTCCTCGAGAGGCACGGCTACAGGGTCCTGGAGGCTGGGGTAGACCTGTTCATTAATCCACTCGCTATGGGCGTAGACGTCGCGTACAATGTCATATTGGGCGTTATAGAGGCAACGTGGAAGGAAAAGGCGTCGCCGATAGTCGCCTACACGCTTTACACGGCTCTCCAGAAGAGCGGGACATTGCTGGACGCCTACAGCCACGTCGAGAAGTTGCTGTCCTCTTCCAGGCAGGAGGACGAGCGGGCGGCCGCGGGTGCCCTCATTAGGAGGCTTAGGCCCATGATCCACCCGGCCCTCCTCGGCCACGGCGACCTGCCCAGGGGGAGGACAGTGGTCGATCTCAGCCCGCTGCCTGAGGAGGCGAAGAACATTTTCAGCCTATCGGCGCTCTACCTGGCATACTTCTCCGCCGTGAGGGGAGGCTGGAGCGGGATAATCGTCCTAGACGAGGCGGACAGGCTGGGAGACACAGAGGTCGCAAACAGGATAGCGGACGAGCTCAGGAAGTACAACGTCTCGATATGGGCCGTTGGCCACAGCCTCGCCAGGGTGGCCAGGAAGCTCGCGGACGCAGGCACACTCATGGTCTTCGCGACAAACGACCCAGACAACCTCGAGACACTGGCCACAGTCACGGGCTGGAGGGACGCCGGCCTCCTCGGAAAACTCGCATACGGCCAGGCACTCGTAGTCAGGAGGGGGCTCCAGCCCGTCATAGCGAGCCTCTACATACCTGCAGAGTTCAGGAGCCGCAGCGCAAACGTTAACCCGTGCCTCAGGTTCGAGGACACGGCTAGGCGCCACGGCGCCGACCCCCTAGAGCTAATGAAGCTATACGTCGAGCTCTTCCCACATAGACACGTCGTCCCCAGGATCCTCGAGGGCGAAGCCGTGCCGCGCCAAGAATTCGAAGCCTTCAGGCAAAAAGCAGGCAAAACACCTAGACAAACACTAGAAGCACTAGCAGAGATCTACACCTGCCTAGAAAACAGAGAAAAACAGGCAAGCATGCCCTAGCGACCCCTAATTGTCCTTGCAGTGACACTGTCACCATTGCCAAGTTAACAAGGATAAGTTTTTGTCAATGTTTTCCTTAAAGGAAAACTAAAAGTTGTTTATGAAGTTTCTCAACGAGAGGATTATTTTAAAAAGAGATTACGGGAAAAAATCCCGACCCAAAACGGGCTATTCGGGGAGGTTTCCCGAACGGGAAGTTTCAGAAGTTTCCAATGTGTAAATTTTAGTGCTAAGGCAGTTTTTCTGACTTCTTGATAAAATTAAACGTTAAACATATAAACCCCTCCTGGGTAAAAAATTTCGGATGCAACTCAGAAAGAATTGAAACAATTGTCGGCAATCTCGTTTAGGACATTTACAACATCGACTTCGGGGATGCAACTCAGAAAGAATTGAAACAAGTACGGCGTGAAAAGTACGACTTCAAAGCTAGACTGTACAGATGCAACTCAGAAAGAATTGAAACCAAGGAAGAGGCACGGGCACTCGCAAAGACCCAGCGATGCAACTCAGAAAGAATTGAAACTCGACGGGGAGCCCGGTCACCATAGAGACCAGCGAGGGTCCGATGCAACTCAGAAAGAATTGAAACAGCACAGTGGAGTTGTCGATCTTTGGAAGCGCAGTCGTCGCGATGCAACTCAGAAAGAATTGAAACGTGATAACGCAGACGTGCAACACACAGCTGTGTAGCTAGATGCAACTCAGAAAGAATTGAAAGGGCCAAAGATAGAGGAGCTACAGCGCTTTTATGAGGCAAAGATGCAACTCAGAAAGAATTGAAAGACGACGACCGTCTTTGTGGCCACACTTGTAGATGTCTTTGTAGGATGCAACTCAGAAAGAATTGAAAGTGCGATTCGCTTAGCTGAAACACGTATTGTAGCCCATGATGCAACTCAGAAAGAATTGAAAGGAAGCCAGAGATGCTCTTGCTCATCTAAGCCACCTCGACAGATGCAACTCAGAAAGAATTGAAAGATCCTATGCACAGCGTTCTTGTATGCTTTTCTTAAAACACGAGATGCAACTCAGAAAGAATTGAAAGATGAGACAAGGTCCCCTAAACCCTTCTGGATACTTGTCGATGCAACTCAGAAAGAATTGAAAGAAAATAATGAGAGGATCGTCCTCTGGTTTTCTAAGAACCCTGCCGATGCAACTCAGAAAGAATTGAAGGGTGAAGTCGCGGGGCTGTTTTTGGGCTGTGGATTGGCTTGTGATAATTTTGTTATGTTTGTGTATAACTTTGTTA
>JGI20130J15133_1003327_pt1 | contig 11181 bp, 12 predicted proteins | sample WasSprMetagenome_FD_15133 | JGI IMG/M metagenome (IMG submission 15133) | reverse complement strand
AGGGCCAAGTCCCTCCTAGCAGGGCATCGTAACCCAGCCCGTAGGGGACTGCGGATGAACCTACAAAGCTCCCGACTTCAGTCGTGGAGTAGGTTACCCCTCCTTCAACCTAGCCACCTTCTCAGCAAACTCTATTATAGCCCCAACTACATCAGTGTTCCTTGTCTCATGGGCTATAAGGCCCATTGATTCCATGGCCTCCTTCACATCCCTGCTGAACTCCTTCGATATCACAACTTCACAATCTCTAAGTATTTCGAGAGCTGAGGAAGGATCCTCTGAGCTAATTCTTGTGTTAACCCTGAGTTCAACCTTAGTTGGGCTTTTCCCTGAGACATCGTATATGGCAAAATACTTCGCCTTGTTAAACTCCCCTTCCTTAACGTGTTTTCCATCCTCTGTGGCAACAGCAACTCTTATCGGCAAGATCCTTCATCTCCCCTCCTCACCATATCCCCTTACCTTCAGCCTAAAAAATTTCACTCTCCCAGCCTCTCAATAAACCTATCGATCTGGCTGGATCTCATTGTTATCTCAGCATGATCGATTCCGCCACAGATTGAATGCTCGATTCCGGATAATTTCTCCTTCATCTCGCTTAAAAGATCTTTAGAAGAACTCTTTCTTGCGGATAAAAATGCCACAGGTCCCTCTGTTGCATAGGAGAGAACTAGATCATCTGATGCTCTGGACTCAAAGTAGGCTATTGCCCTCCTCTTTCTTGTCTCGCTGGCCTCCCATATGCGCAGTCCCTCCTTGGATAACCTCAAAGTCCCTGATGAGCTTATTAAATCCCTCAAAGATCCCTCCATTCCCTCATTCTTGAGGAAGGATGAGAGTATGCTGGATCCATCTAAAAAGGAAGCGGGATCATCCATATTTTCATCCAATGAGATAAATGCCAGAGAAGGACCAACAGGATGTAGAAGGGATGCCTTTACCAGGATATCATTTCCTCTTCTGAAGTTCTCCCCATCGCTAGAGGCAAATATATAAGGCCATTTGAGGGCTGCCTCCCTTGCTATGTCCAAGAAGAGATAGCTGTCCATCGAGCCAATGGCAGCTATCCAGCACAGATCTGAGAGGTCCTCATCCCCAAGCTGTATTGCCATTCTGTAACTCAAGCAGGAGAGGGGTATGCCAAGCCCTCCATCTATCAGGCTTATGCCGTGTCCATGTGAAATCGAATCGCTGAAAAGAAAGACATTTTCATGAAGCTTTTCAGCCACATCCAGTGGTCCTGGACCAGTTGGCAAAACACCAACAGCTATTAGATCAGAACTTCCGGATCTCTCCACGTTCTCCAAGAACTCCTCAGGGAGGGAGGGAATTGCAAATACCTCAACCCCTCTTGCCTTGAGCATCTCATATATCATGACAGCTGCTGCTATCTCATCCGGCAAGTTGCCGTACAATATTACAGCTCTTGATGACACGAGGTCAAGGGATGACAGGGCTTTCGACGCGATTTTGTCAACCTCTCTCCACATCAAGAGAAAGCCGAGGGCAGAGTAGATAACCTTTATTTTATAAAAAGTAATAAATATTTCAAAATATTAACAACTCCCACACGGTTATAAGTCTATCCTGCATAGTGTTAGGTGGAGCTGAGAACAAGGATAATGGGGATAAAGCTGGACGAGCCAAGAGCTGTCATAAACAGAGAGGATGCTGACAAGCTAGGGCTCATTGCAGGGGACAGGGTTAAGATAAACTACAGGGGATCCTCTTTAACGGCGCCTGTAAGCATATCCAACTTCGCTGAGAAAGGCTCTATCGTGATATTCCTTGATCTTGCCGAGAGGCTTGAGGTAAAGGATGGGGATTTTGTGGATATCACTAGATCGGATTCTCAGCTATCTGTTGAGCTGATAAGGAGGAAGATGGCGGGAGCAAAGCTGAGCAAAAGGGAGATAGAGGAGATAGTCTCGGATATACACTCCGGATCCCTCAGCAATGTTGAGCTGACGGCTTTCATCCTCTCTCTTGAGTTCAGGGGGATGGATCTGGAGGAGATAGAATATCTCACAAAGGCCATGGCTGAGATAGGAACAATGCTTGACTTCGGAGGTGGAAATGTTGTGGACAAGCACAGCATGGGAGGAGTTCCCGGGAACAGCAAGGATGCCCTGATAATAGTGCCGATAGTCGCATCTGCCGGACTTTTAATGCCAAAAACTAGCACAAGAGCGATAATGAGTCCATCTGGAACAGTTGATACAATGGAGGTTCTTGCTCCTGTTGATCTAAAAGCTGAGGAGATAGTTGAGATAACAAGAAGAGTAGGAGGGGTCATAACATGGGCTCATGCAGCCAACATATCGCCAGTTGATTCGATGCTGATAGAGAGAGTTGAATATCCCCTCAGAATTGATCCTGAACCGTTGGTATATGCATCAATTCTCTCCAAAAAATATGCAGCTGGCATAAAGAAGCTCATTGTGGACATACCAGTTGGGGAGGAGGCAAAAGTGGAGGACATGAGGGATGCAAGGAGGATAGCCAAAAACATGGTTGAGCTCGCGGAAAGACTTGGGATAACAGCAGAGGCAGCCATATCATATGGAGGGCAGCCTGTTGGAAGGTGCATAGGCCCTGCCTTGGAGGCAAGAGAGGCACTTGAGATACTCTCCAGCAAGGGGAAGGGAAGTGGAAGCATAGTTGAGAAGTCCTTAAGCATAGCCGGGATGCTCCTAGAGATAGGAGGTGTTTCAGCCAAGGGAAAGGGGTACCAAATGGCTCTCTCAATACTAGAATCAGGAAAGGCATATGAGAAGTTCAGGGAGATAGTCGAGGCTCAGGGAGGAGATCCGAACATAAGGCCTGAGGATGTGGAGCTGGGAGAGCATAATGAGATAATCAGCTCAAGATCAGCAGGATATGTGACCAGAGTTTCAAACAAAGCCATATCCATGATAGCAAGAGCAGCAGGAGCTCCCATGGATAAAAAAGCAGGAGTGAAACTCTATGCAAAAAGAGGAGATAGAGTTGAGGTCGGAGATCCAATAATGGAGATCTTCTCAAGCAGTTCAGCCAGGCTTTCTGAGGCGATAAAGTTGGCGCAATCGCTTGATCCAGTCAAGGTCGAGGGGATGATCCTGGAAATCCATGGAAGAGGCCCTGTCCAGATATAGGCTGATTTTCCATGGGCATAAGATCTAATTTGCTTTAGCAAAATCCATATAATAATAGATAATTTATATGATTATATTTATAGCAGGCATTTTTATAAGCCGACTTTCTAGGCTGCCCTTATGAGGTTCCAAGGAATAATACCACCTCATGTGACACCGTTTGATGAGGAAGGAGGGGTAGATCTTTCCTCTCTTGATAAACTGCTTGATTTTTGGCTCAATTCTAGGGTTCACGGTCTTGCTACTTGTGCGAGCAATGGAGAAGGGCCTCTTCTCGATGAGGAAGAGAGGAAAAATCGTCATAAAGTCGGTGGTGGATAAAGTAGGAGGAGAGATCCCAGTGATAGCTGGTGTGAGCAGCCCCTCAACTAAGAGAGTTATAAGACAGATCGAACAGGCAGAAAAACTGGAAGTTGATGGGATACTGCTGACCCCTCCCTATTACTTTAAGCCCAGTACAAGAGAGCTCTTAGAGCATTACAGGACTGTGCTCAGATCATCTTCTCTCCCAATTCTGCTCTACAATGTGCCAAAGTTCGTCGGATATGATATACCAATTGAGTTGATCGGTAAAATAGCGGAGGAGCATGGGAATTTCTCCGGGATAAAGGAGTCCAGTGGAGCAGTTTGGAGGATATCTGAGCTCATAAGGATTCTGGGGAGAAGATGGTCTGTTCTTGCTGGAACTGGAGATGTCCTGCTCCCCACTCTGGCCTTAGGAGGAGATGGTGGGATAGTGGCTGTCTCGATTTTTGCTCCTGAGTTGACCGTAAAGCTCTATGATCTCTTCAAGGCAGGGGATCTGAAAGGAGCTGCTGATATACAAAGAGTTTTGACAATGCTCAATGAGGTTGTGGTGAAGAGGTACAATCAGCTGAGCGCAACTAAGGAGGCACTAAGGCTAAGAGGACTTCCCGGTGGATTTGCAAGAATGCCATCTCAGCCTCTTTCAGAGGAGGAGAGGAATGATGTTAAAAAAGCTCTTGAGCTCGCAAACTTAATCTAGCTTTTCCAGCTAGCCTAGCAAAATTACCTCCTTTTTGCTTATCATCAAGCGAGATCAGGACTCATCTCTTTTGGAAAACTTTAAATCTTTGTCAAAAAAGCAGTACTAGGTGATCCTGTTGAGCGAGAGAAAACTGGTCATGGTTCCTGGCCCAATAAATTTTGATCCGAGGGTTCTCAGGGAACTGGCTGTTGAAGGTCTTGATCATATATCAACAGAATTTGTGAGGTCATTTGCTGAAGCCTTATCCATGCTCAGAAGAATTGTTAATGCCAAGAATGAATACCAGCCTGTTGTAATAGCAGGATCGGGAACGCTTGCCATGGAGGTTTCCGTTACAAACTTTCTCGAGAGAGGAGGGAGAGCTTTAGTAGTCTCGAATGGATACTTCGGGGACAGATTTGTCGAGCTTCTCTCCAACTATGAGGTGCATGTCGACCTGCTTAGACCTGATAAAATAGGAAGCTCCGTTGAGGCGTCAAGAGTGGTTGAAGCTGTATCAAAGGAAGATTACAATCTGGTCACCTTGACTCATGTGGACACCAGCACAGCAGTACTGCAATCGCTGCCGGAAATTGGAAATGAGCTGAGGGATAAGGAGACGATACTTGTTGTGGATGGGGTCTGCAGTGTTGGTGGAGAGGAGATAGATATTGTTAAGGATGGTGTAGATGTCCTGTTCACTGGATCTCAGAAGGCATTGGGAGTTCCTCCCGGTCTGTCCCTTTTATGGCTTTCTCCCAAAGCACTCCAGAGATTAAAAGACATCAGAAAAAGCATATCTCCCTATTACATGAGCTTAAACAGATGGATCAGCATAATGAGATCCTACGAGGAGGGAAAGCCTGCATATTTCGGCACGCCCGCAGTGAACCTGATAGTTGCCCTGAGGAAGAGCTTGGAGATCATTCTAGAGGAAGGTATGGAGAAAAGATATCTGAGGCACAGAATACTGTCTGAGGCATTTAGAGAGGGAATGAAGGCTTTAAATCTACAGCTTTTAGCAGATGAAAGTAGCGCTGCACATACAATAACTGCAGTCAGGCTTCCAGATGGAATACCATCAGGTTCTCTTGTCGATCTTGTGAGAAGCATGGGGGTTCTGATAGCGAAAGGTCTAATTAAAGATATAAACTATTTCAGAGTTGGTCATATGGGAACTGTCAATGCAAATGACATAGTTGCCACAATAGCTGCCATAGAAAGGGCTTTGACAAAACTCGGTCACAAAATAAGGCTTGGAGAAGGTGTAGCAGGGGCTCAGGAAGTTCTCTGCAAACATGAGTTCTAGAGCTGTATAACAATAAAATCCTTTATTATTTTTATTAAAGTTAATGCTGCGGTTATTCAATGTAAAGGGCAGGTCTTCCCGGAATTGCAAGCTTTGCCCTATTCTTCGGGTCATATTCGGCTTTTTCAGCCTCTACTACATGCACTTCCTCCACTCCAGTCCTCTCCTTTATCATGTCCTTTAGCTCCGATAAAATCTTGAGCTCATATTCCCTCTTGGAGAACTTGATGACCTGTCCCTTGATGAACTCCTCCACAAGCTTTCTGGCTTCTTCCCCCATTTTCATGTAGTCCTTTGCGATGTCAAATGCCTCTTTTGGATTAACTGGAGATTTTAGCTTGGATAACTTGCTTGCAAGATCGTATTTCCACTCCGGAGCGACATATATGTAGAGCTTTCTCGGCTTCGCCTTTAAAGTCCTGATTATCTTGTTCACATCCTCCACTGTTGACTCAGCCATCTCAAATGCCAGCTCTGCATCCTCATCTACTTCCTCTGCTTCAGGCCATCTAGCTGCCGAGACATATCCCTTTTCTCCCATCATGTGCCAGAGCTCCTCAGCTGTGTGCGGTATCACTGGTGATATTATCCTTATCCACTTGTTCAGCATATCCCTGAGCACAGCTGAGTCAGCGCCTCCATATCTCATGTAGGTCTCGAAGTCCCTCATCATATCGAAGAACCCTCTTACAACAGCCTCTCTATACATGTGGGATGAGTAGCATTTATCGACCTCTTTTATCGCTTTGTTCACCCTTGTTATGAACCATTTTGTCATTATCTCCTTTCCTTTTCCTCCCTCCATTCTCATTATCTCCTCAGCCATTCTGAAGAACTTCTCCAGCCTTCCTCCAACTGTTCTCATCTCCTCCTCTCTCCAGTCCAGAACAGTCTTGAGGTCAGCTGCTGAGACAACATAAAGCCTGAACCAGTCAGCGCTGTAGCTTCTGCCTATGTTCGCAAGGGGTATCACATTTCCCTTGCTCTTCGCCATCTTCTCCCCCTCTCTTATCACCAAATCGTTCAGCGTTATCTTTCTCGGCCACAGTCCCTCGGGAAATATGGCTACATGGTGGAATATGAAGAAAGTGAGATGATTGCTTATATGAGCTATGGCTGTGTGCCTCATATCAACTGGATACCAGTAAAGAAACTCTCTTCTCATGCCCTCAACGTCCTCCTTCCTTATTCCAAGCTTTTCAGCTATTTTCTCCGGATCTCCATTTCCCAAGAATATGTAGTCCCAGAAATCGTTCTCCATATCCTCTATCCCAAGGCTTCTTATCCTGTGCATCACAGTGTATAAAGCCATGTATATCGTGGAATCGCTGAGGGATTCTATTATCCACTCCTCATCAAAGGGAAGCCTTGTCCCTATTCCCCTCTTCCTGGCACATGGTCTCATTTTCACCCAGTTAAATGCCTCCTCAAAGTTCCTTCTGTATATCTGTGGAATTATCTCCATCGAGTTCAGGGCTTTCCAAGCGAGATCCTTCCAGCCGGGAGCATCATAGTTTATGAACCACTGATCCCTCAGGACTGCAGCTATCACCTTTCCTCCAGCCCTGCTTAGGACAGGCCTTTTCTCAGCCTTTACTTCATAAAATGTGAAGGCATATCCCCTTTCAACAAGCCATGATACGACTTTCTGCTTAACTTCTGAAACTTTCTCCCCAGAAAAAGGTCCTATTGCCATGACTCCTCTGTAGAACTCCTCCTTATATATCTCATCGGTTGCCTCATCCAGCTGCTTCACATCCTTCTGGCTCTTGACTCCATGCTTTCTTATAGCATCCTCAGCTGGAAAATCGGAATATCCCTCTATTGATATCACTTTTATCGGCTTTATTTTTCCATAGAGGCCCAAATCCATGAGCGCTATTAGATCATAGGGGGCATGAGCGGGAACGCTGTATACCACGCCAGTTGCCTGATCAGGATCCACGAATTCAGCTGGAAGGACAGGAACTTTTCTTCCATCCGGTGTCTCGACAAAGCTGTTTATGAGATCAGATCCTTTTAAGGTTTTTATTGTCTTTGCAGGCCATCCCTGTCTTCTTATCTTCTCCTCAGCCTCCTTGCTCACAATCCATCTCTCCCCATTGACATCCAGCTCTACATACTCCGCATTAGGGTTTACCCATATGTTTGTAACTCCAAACACTGTCTCAGGCCTGAGAGTTGCTGCCACAAAGACCTTCCCATCTCCTCTGAACTTCACAGCTGTGAACTCTATTATCTCAGGTTTTATCTCATCCCCGCCCTTTATGTCATCCTCCCCCACTACCTGGTCCTCCAGTATATCATACAGGACGGGATGAGTCCCCCTTGTTATGTAGCCCTTCTCCATGAGCTTTGTGAACTGCCACCTGACAAACGAATTATAGACCCTATCTCCTGTTGTGAACCTCCTTCTCCAGTCTATTGAGAACCCAACGGACTTGAAGTCCCTTATTATCACGCTGGAGAAGAACTTCATCACGTTCCATGGATCGGTGAAGCTGTTCACTATCTTCTCAACCTCTTTTTCATCGTTGATATAGATTCTGACATAGCTCTTGTACAGATCTATTGCTTCTTTGTCTCCATGCGCTATCATGAAGGAGACGCTCTCTATGGGGGTCCCAGTTATGTGAAATGCCATCGGGAAGAGCACATTGTATCCCTTGAGCCTCATGTACCTCGCATGGACATCCCCTATTGTGTACGTTCTGGCATGGCCTATGTGAAGAGGGCCGGATGTATACGGATATGGAACCGTTAAGAAGAACTTGGGCTTTTTCTCATCTATCTCAGGCTCAAAAACGTGATCTCTCTCCCAGAGATCCTGCCACTTCCTCTCAATCTCTCTGAGCTTCTGGAAGAACTCCTCTCTAGCGAAGTAGGTCACCTCCTCGCATGCTAGATATTCACATTAAAAATCTTTCCTCCCCTCTCAGCCAAGTGAGCACTCTCTCTGTTATCCTCCTTGCCACAAGATCGGATTCCCCCCTGTTTATCCAGATGAGCTCCACATCTTTTCTAGCAATCATCCTGCTTACAAAAGGCAGATCATAGAATGGAGCTGTAAAAACTGCCGGTTTATCAATATCAAGTGCTTTCTCCACTATTTTTTGAAATAAGTTGCTCATAAGCTCCATCTTCCCAACCTCATCGATGAAAATTGCATCCCCTTCATTCAAGTGGGAATCCAGCTTAGTGAGGAATTCGTTGAACAAGGGTATATTAACTCCATACTTCCCGACAGAAGGCCCTTTATAACCTGCTGATGCAAGGATTATCCTCTCTCCAGTGAGGAGATCTACTGCCTCAAACCCCACCCTTATCCCTCCCTTTCTTATCTCTGGGGTGACCATCCCAGCTATTTTGATTCCATTTTTCCTGAGATATTCTATTGCAAGGGAGATTGCTGTCGACTTTCCTGAGCCAGGCCTTCCCCTGATCACCATGTTCTTGGGCATCAAGATGAAATAGAAGATAAGGTCAGTATTAAGGATAAGCATGGATCTGGCTAAGGTTATAGAGGATGCCTCTAGAATGATAGAGGAGCTGAGATCAGCAGTATCAAAGGAGTTAAAGGAGAGATATGAGAATATGGGGATAAAGGGGATCATAGAGCTGCTGGAGGAGGAAATAGAGGAACTAGATGCGGTGATGACAGCTGGAGCTGAGCTTCAGTTCGAGCCAACTGCAGGGGATCTAAAACAAGTAGAGGATTTTTGCTCAGAGAGAGGAGGGATGAAAAAGGAAATAGATTCCTTCAGGGGAATTAGGTTCTTTGCAATTCCTGTTTTTGAGGGAGGTACTATGGAACAGATCGATCATCTCGGATTTGTCTGCGTTCTTATAAACATAACAAAGGGAAAAGGGTTTCTCTGGCTTGCAAAATTGAGATCTGATAGATCTGCTTTGCAGGAAGCCACATTTCTCCTCTCAAAAGTGATGTAGATGGATTAAGCATATAAACAATGATCATTAATAATACTTTATGGTGAGATGATGAGCGGAGAGCTGTGGATGCTGATAGAAATAAAGAATTATCTTAAGACCATATCGAGACTGATGAAAATAGTAGTGATCCTGCTGCTCATAATCCTGATTTTGCAGGTGGTGAGGATATCATGACGGACGTGAGACCACGGGCAATCTACAGGAGAATTTTTCTAATAATCTGGCATCTCTATTACTCTCTTCGTGTGCAAGCATATTCTTAGCAAAGATCTTCTCAATGACGTAAACTTTTTATCTCTTTAAATATAGGAGAAAAATCTCAATAGTAGAGCTACTGGAGGAATATACGAAAATGAAAAATATCGGGGTGATATGTTGATCCCGATAATAGGTATTTTAATATTAATTATGGCAATTACTATTGCTGTACTATTGATAATAATACTCTATGGTTTCTTCTCCCTTAAGGAGGTCTCTGTAAGGGAGAATGAGGATTTTCTCCTCATTGTCAGATGCGCGATGAAGACATGGATAATCCCTGTTGATGAAATGGAGCTAAAGGATTTGTGGGAAGTAGCAAAAATTAGGATTGCTGGGATATCCCTGCCAAGTGCTGCATATGGGATATATTACGGGCCATATGGAATGGTAAATGTCATGGCTAGGACTAAAAAAGGACTTCTTGTTAGATTAAGAAAGGGAAAGCTTTATTTCATAGGAGCCAGAAATGCTGAGGATATATACTCACAATATCTGAGAAAAAAGGGTGAGGGGATTGAGCTACCTTAACACACTTATTAAAAAGGAGTTGTGGCTCTTCATCTCAAACAGGAAGAATTTAGCTGCTGTGTTCGTAATTCTTCTATCCGCAATTCCTATAATAGTAACTCCTATATTAACAAGTCCTCATAGATATACTCCGGAGACCTATGCATTAGCTCTCAAGTATATAAAGGAGAGCTCGTATGAATTCGGCCTGACACAGGATGATGTCGATAAACTCGGAGAAAACGCAATAACATTCGTAGTCATATTTCAGAATCCTCCCGCTTTAGGAATATTTGTAGCTATTGCTGTATTGCTGACAATAACTGAAAGCTTTATGGCTGAGAAATCCAGCGGAACAATGGAGATCATGCTTGCAAGTCCTGTTGAAATAGAGGAGATAGTCATATCAAAGGCTCTTGTTGGAGTTTTGATGGGCATAATCACTTGGATTATGCTATTCTTTGGTATAACTCTCTCCTTGGAATATCTCTCGATCAAATACATCGGAAAGATCTGGATCCCCTGCATGAACTACATCTGGTCAATAGTAGTTTTCCCAATTTCTCTCCTCCTTTTTAGTCTTGCTCTTTCCCTTCTTGCCGGGATAAGGGGATCAGAGTTTCTCTCACGTCTGTTTATATTTATAGTAGTGGCAGTGCCAATAGGTATAACGGTGACAACCACTATCTTTCAGCTTCCAGCTCAGCTCTTCTTCCTCCTTCTTGAGCTCTTAGGAGGGTTGAGTTTTTTACTATCCATATTAATAATAGCAATGTCATATAAAATGATAGACAGGCTTTCCTTCATAAGAAATTACTAGGTGGGACCATGCTTTCAGTGAGGGAGATATCGGCTGGATATGGAGAGGGCGATGTGATAAAAAATGTCACTTTTTATGTGGAAGGAGGAGAAGTATACATTCTTTTGGGACCAAATGGGGCTGGGAAGACGACAACATTTCGAGTTATAGCTGGAATACTTCCTCCAAGCAGCGGTAAAGTCGAGCTCTTAGGATCCAACATATGGGAAAA
>JGI20130J15133_1003320_pt1 | contig 11198 bp, 4 predicted proteins | sample WasSprMetagenome_FD_15133 | JGI IMG/M metagenome (IMG submission 15133) | reverse complement strand
TGCTAGCGACGGTAAGCTCTCCATCAGGGAGTATGAGGACCGCGTAATCGAAGCATTAAAACAGGAGGAAATAGAGGTAGAGGAGTTGGATGAAGATTCCTGAGAATACAGGATATTCAGCGGCAAAGATATTCAGCGTCCTCCCGTTCGTGGAGCAGGGGCTGCTGATCCTAATCGCTCTCATGATAGTCACCCTCATATTCTGGTATTTTAGAATTAGAGTTCGCAGATTCCGAGTAGCTGAATAAGTAATCATCAGGCATTATAACTTGTTTTTTAAAGAATGGCCTCTCTTCTTAAGTTTTCTGAAGCTCTTGTAGATAGAGAAAGCCATCTGGCAGGCCGTGTATATGTAATGTGATAGAAGGCTCAGATACTTCTCTACTTTTAGCCTCTTGAAGCTCGTAATTCCTCTCATCCAAGAAAGTCAGGTAGCTGACCTAAGACCTCTCTACATGTCGAGAAAAAGGTTCTCTGGAATAGATCCATTCAGCTTAAAGCTTGCAGTGAACTTAACAGTCTCTAATGGTACTTTTAACAGCCTCCACGATTATGCTTATGTAAAGATTTTCAGGTATTAGGGTTATTTAAGTGAATCGAGTACTGGTTCTTAGCAGTTAGGAGATCTGAAGCTTCGATTCTAAAAGTTTTTCAACTTTTTTCTGTGCATATCTGCAGTTCAGCAAGCTTAAAGGCTCCTGCTAGAAGCAATAGGGCATCTTGAGGCTCGGGGAAGAGATCGACCCTATGTGAGAGGTAGTTGCGTGCCAGCCTCATTGTAGTGAGCAGTTCCTTCTGTTCATCCTTCCTATCCTTGTGCACAATGCCCTTCTCAACCATGTTCTCTACTTTCTCATCATCATCTCGGCCGGGCAAGTTCTCCACAATATAGCGTACAACTCTAGCGGAGATCATTGTCGAGGCAAGATGATGGCCCTGCTCCAGCTCATCAATGGCTTCCCTCAGGTTTCTGGCCAGATTGAGGCCAAGACCTTTCTTCTCGAGTTCCTCAAGCTTTTCTCTCAGCGATCTCAGTTTATCAAGGGTCTCGGGCTCTATAGCAGGAAGAAGTGCCTCCAGACCTCTCTCTATTGCATCACATCCAATGAACAGCTTGTCGAGGATTCTCCTTGCATCATCTGGGCTGATCCAGGATTTCTTCTCCCATTCATCTATAACGTAAATGTAGGGAATAATATTACCTAGAAATAATATTACCTATCTTATTGATGTGTTCATCTTCGCTACAGATTAGAGAAATCCTCAGCCTCTCATACTCCTCTACAAGGCTCTTTAAACGCACAGCGCTACATAAGAGGGTCTTCTCGCATTCTATCTGATAGTCCTTGGCACGTTCTCTAAGAGATCTCACAAAGCTAAGCATTACATGTAACTCGGGCTTCATACAACTTCTCATTTGAAGCCTAGATAGAATGAAATGATAAGCTTTTTCCTTCAAGAGAGGGATTCAGGGTTAAATCCTATGGTACTAATAAGAACGTCGATCAATTCATTGGTCGTAAACTCCCTTCTACCATCTACGAAGGCTTTCATATCGAGCTTAGCTATTTGAAATGGGAAGAAAGTCCACAACAGTCACGTAGCCTCCCTCAGTATCTGAAATATATTGAAGCTTGGCCAAAACCCCAAAGGCCCTGTCTGAGGAGATTCTATTATTTTTATCCCATCCTTTCACTATTTTCGAGAGGAAGTTCAAGTTGATCCGTAAGAGAGGCTAGCGAGCCTCTTCAGTAAATCCGGAGACTTCGTGTGTATGGGCTTCACATCCTTGGGCCTCACTACGCTCATTATACGCGTCAGCTGATAGGGATAGTAGTGGCCCGATGCCCTCATCCTGTAGTGCTGCACCCCCATGGCGGAGAGCCAGTTAGCTATCACATCGTATTCCAACGCTTCCTCTACCTCAGGCTCCGGCTCAGAGAGTACCGCCACGGGGCTTCTCATAGCAGGGCGGAAGCTCGGATCCCTCAATAAATCTACTATCTCCCTGTGGGAGGTAAGTATGAAAGAGTTCCCCCCTATCTCCTCAAGGGAAACCTTCTCCCTCATCGTCGGATATCTCACGAAATCCTCAACGAGATTTATCTCAACGGGGGGCTCTGGTACCCTCTCCAGGAGCTTAGCTATTTGAGCCGATGCAACGTAGCAATCGAATCCGAGCTCCTTCGCTATCTCGAGAATGAGGTAAGCGTACTCGAAGTCGAGACCATGGAGTGTGAATAGCATGGGAGCTTGAGAGGATTTTTGGGAGATAGCGATCCTCCTTATCATATTTGCGACATCATCCGGTGAGATAGGCGTCCTATTAGACCCTACATTCGTCCCCTCTATTATGAGAGTGTCCACTCTCACATCCGGATTCTCCCCCAAGTAAGTGAGGAGATCCTCGCCTATTAGCTCGAGGAACCTCTCCTCCCCGAGGAAGCTGTCGACTCTGAAGTCCCCTGTGTAAAGAATCGTCTCCTCTCTGCCGAAGTACAGGAATGCGTATGCTGGATAGGCGCTGTGGGATACTGGAAGTGGAATCACACCGTTTTCATCCTCTTCTAAAGGTTTTATCTCCCTTATCTCCAGGAAATATCTCCCTGCAACTAGCTGGAGCCATGAGGAGGAGTTCTCCCACCTCTCCTTCATATCCTCGTATACCGAGAGGCTCGGCAGGTATACGCGAGTCTCCGAGGGTATGTTGTGCAGGAGCCCCAGATGATCGAGGTGCATGTGCGATATGTATATGCCGCTGACATCCATGTACCATTCCTGCTTCGGGATGACCCCGAGTCTCCTGAGCTCAGCTATCCCCTGAGGCGTTACCTGCATGGAGTAATACCTGCTCATTATATCGAATCTGATCCCCTGATCGAATACAAGAGTTTTATCCCCATCCCTTATCCTTACAAAATTCCCACCTATGCTGTTCTCCCCGGACAGTATCTCTATCAAGGCTTCCCCTCCTTCGGCCTCAGGATGTACCTCCTCTCCACCCTCTCGAATGCCTCCCAGTTCATGGTGCTGACCGGATCCCTGAACCTGATCCATTCGGGATTGGTCCCTATATTGTAAACTATGTACCCTATATTGTAAACTATGTAGAGCCAGTACCTTTCCCTCTCCCTCTCAGCGAGCTCTGCTTCGTAAGAAGTCAGCTCCCCGTATACTTCAGGCCCCAGATGGCCCTTCACCTCTATTATCCTAACTTCCTTCGTGGATGGATCGACGCTCCTTATATCGTAGTGCTCCTCCTCCGGGACTACCTCGGGGATTCTCCCCTCATCCCTCTCCACCTTCATGACGATCTCGAGTGCTCTCTTCTCTACCTCCTTTTTGACTTCCTCCGGGATATCTAAGCTTCCCTTAGGGGGCTCGATGAACTGTATGGATCCCAGATCGTCGGAAATCCTTATATCGAGGTCCTCAGCTTTCATCCAGTTATCCGGACCCCTGAGTNCNTCCTCCTGCAACTTCCTGGAGTAGTTGATGATCGGNGNGAGGAGTTCCCTGCAAGATTTCTGGAATTCATTTATCACTATNGCCCTCAATTTCACGGAGATATCCGAGTTAGGTATCTCAGCTATTCCAACTAAATTCGAGATCGCTGATGAGATTAAGTCAATGAGTTCGGATCCTCTTATGATCTTCTCTTTCTTTAGATCTATCCCGATGGGCTCCTTGTAGAGCAAACCCCCGCTCCTCCTATCCCTTATCTCCACTAGTTTTATGAGCACCCTCCCATTTGGCCCGTAGGCCACTAGATTCACCGGAGATGAACTCCTACACTCCCCGAGAAGCATGCCATAGATTGTCCTTAAGCTTGTTACCGCTACGGGCATCTCCGATCCCCTGATAACCTTTAGCTCATCCCCTTCCGAGAGAACCCTCAACCCGAGGAAGCCGGATGCTGACTTGAGGAGCTTCTTCATAGAGTCCATCAAGTCATGATGACTCTCGAATCCGATCTGGGCTATCGTATTTATTATCGCTTCCCTAGTTTTTTGAGCGTACAGCACTCCCTTGGACTTCAGTTCCCTCTCTATCTCCTGCTTGGCAGCTATTATGGACTCTATTAGGTCGCTCAAGCCCTTCTCATCTTTCCTCAGATAGGTCTCTATTAATTTAGCTTCAGTAACCTTGAAGAACCTCTTCTTCCCCTTCTCACTCTTCGTCACGACGTAAGGAGGCAGCTTCGTGAGATCCTCCGTTTCCGTATAGAGGATCACTTCCTGCCCGGTTATAGGCCTCGCGCCCAAATCCGCTCTCTTCAGGTTGAGGAGCTTCTCGTAGATGGATCTAAGCGCAGCGCTATCGGCTTTATTCGTCATGAAGAGGGTGTATATCTCGACCTCCCTCCTCTGCCCGAGCCTCCACACCCTACCTATCCTCTGCTCCAGTTTTATCAGGCTCCAGGGGACCTCGTAATTTATCAGGATATGAGCTACCTGCAGGTTCAGGCCCTCAGCCGCAACATCCGTAGCTATGAGAACTCTAGCCCTAGGATCCCTCTCAAAAGCTCTTCTTATTTCCATGAATTTCTTCTCATCAGCCGTTTCATCCGAACTGAGTCTGAGGATCGAGCCTTCAGGCCACCCCTTATTCAGGAGCTTCTCCATTATGTAGTCGAGCGTGTCCTTATACTCGGTGAAGACTATGACCTTCGAATCCTCCTTCACTTCATCCAGCANGGAAATTAGAGCTTTTAGTTTGCTGTCTCCCTCCCTCATTATATCCCTCGCCATCTCAACGAGCTTCCTCATCTCCTCCCTATCCCTCTCGGACATGAGGGAGGATGTGGCATCCAGGAACTCCTCCATGATCTCCTCGGGATCTCTTCCCGGATACTCCTGATCCTCATATCCAGTTCCCAAGAGCGTCTTCACGCTGTGCATCAGTTCCTTCAAATTCTCGTGAGCTGTCCTCCTCAAAAGCAGTCTCTCGAGAGTCGTCACAGCGGCATAGGGGCTGGAGGATGCCCTCTTGAATATGAGAACTAATAGGAGGGGGAGTGCCCTCTCGCTGAGCTCCTCCTTCTCATAGGCGAGATCTCTGAGTTTTGACTTCAGGAAATTGAGAAGTCTATTTATGAACTCCTCTTCATCATTCCTCACCTTTATAACTGTCGCGTAAAATCTGGCCATTGGGAATATCTCTTTTCCCTCGTATATCTTGTTTATCTCCTCCTTCGTCCTCCTGAAGATTATAGCTCCATGCGTCAGCTCATAGAACTGCTTCCTATCCAAAGATCTCCAATCCTCCAGGTAGGGATCAAGGAGCCGAAGCCTCGATATGTAATCTGCGGGATCCCCTCTGTGAGGTGTCGCTGAGAGGAATATCACATTCCTTCTGGGCTTTCTCTCTATAAGCTCCCTTCCTACCTCTTTGAATCTCTTCGTCTTCATCCCAAGCTTATGGGCTTCATCTACAATTATTATATCCCATGGGACATCCAGAACTTCTTTTATCCTTTTCTCCCTTTTTATGAAGTCCATTGATGAGAGATAGTATCCGTCAGGGAACCCCTGCTTTTTTATATATTCTATGTTATCCCTCTCTATCTGATTAACTTTACCTATGCCCATCCTCTCGAGCTCCTTCCTCCACTGCGGTATGAGGACTCTGGGGACTATTATCAACGCCTTGGATACTCTACCCACTCCTTCCATATATCTGGAGATCGCTAGGGCCGTTATCGTCTTTCCAAGCCCTATCTCATCCCCTATGAGGACTCTGACGGGGTTCCTGAGAGCGAGTCTAGCGAGGACTTCGCACTGATGGAGGTAGTGCTGAGGGGGGTCCTCCGCGGAGGTCCGGAGATACGGGTATATCAGGGGGTGATAGCCCAGCTCATTCAAGAATCCTGAGATGAAGCCGATTACCCCGTCCTCGAGTTTCATTACTATCACGAATTTGAGGAAAAATAACTTAAAAGTTTAGCTATCCATGGGAAGTGTTGCTATCCTCATTACCAGCGATGAGCTCTCCTCTGGTAGTTAAAGGGAATCGCACATTTTCTAGATGTTCTCAGCCTTTATGACCCTTCCTCCTCACTAGGAGTTTGAAGATAGCTCTTCCATTCAGTTGAGATAGCACCGCTATTTTCTGGTCATCCAACACCACATGATCCTCGAGCTCTATGCTTCCATTTAAATGCGTCCTCAATCCGAGCTGGCTCGTTTGCCTTGATATTTCATCTAACTTCTGGACTAGGAACCTCGCCATATCTATGCTCACNCCCTCCATTGAGAAGCGTATATTCCCCCCGAACTCAGCATCGATANTCACTTTAGCCTTCATGCCCAACTTGCTCACGTTTTCTATCGCTATTTTCAGCGAAATTAGATCGGAACTACTTATTGATAGCAGCTTCTCTCCAGAGATGCTGCTATCTATCTTATCTACATCTCTCTCCTCCTCAGGGCTCAAGATGACTATGGAGACGGATTCCTCCTTGAGCAGCCCGTCCGAGCTCACTGCCCTTATCTTCAGGGGAAACTTCCCCACCCTCCTGGGCGTTACCTCCCATGAGACCTTCATCGGAGGCCTGCCTTCCCCCTGGCTGAGCTCCCCTTCCTCTACCTGGAGCTTTATCTCCTCCGAATAATCTTCTACGGGTTCTATGGATATCTCGAATACTGCCTTCTCTCCCTGGTTCAATTCCACATGCTTCGGTTTCACATCGAGGACGAAGCCCCTCTTCAGCTCCTCCTCCCTCTTCTCTATCACCCCGGCCCTCAAGACCTCTTCCCATCCTTCCTGCTTCACCAAGTCCTCGAGAGGTATTCTCTCCCCTCCAATCTCTACTTCGTACCAGATCCTCTTCGTTACTCCGTTCTTCCGCACACCGCTTTCGGAGAGGAGCTCCTCCTTCATCTGCTCCGCAGCCCTCTTCCAGGAAAGTATCACTGCTGTATCCCTCAATCCCTTCGGCCTCTCAGCGCCTGAGGATCCGATCCTCTTCCAGTAGAGCTCCCCCTCTATCTTAATCCCTATATCGAGTTTATCCAGGCCCTCGAGGAGGGCTTCCTCAACCGCTTTTTGCGTAGTGAAGGGAGCCGCTGTATTCGTGTAGAATACATCCATGATTTCCTTGAACTCGAACTGCCTGTCTCCATTCACTAAATCCCATCTGAGATTGTCCTTAAGAAAATCGGAGATATCCTTGAATTCCAGTTTTGTCCTGAGCTTCGGTCCAGTTCTCGGATCTTTGAGCGCCGCTTCCACCTGCGATATGAGGTAGGAGGAAGGACTCGCTTCCACGATCTTTATATCGTTCCCCTCCTTCCCCCTGTACGGGTAAGCGACCTTCGTTAGGAGGGAGAGTATCTGCTGCATCAAGTATCCTTCGTTCTCATTAATGTAACTCTCCAACTTATTACTCTGGATCTTTATTATGTCCTTATCTGTGTAGTACTCGCTCAGGTTTTCCTTTATTTCTTTAGCCGCCTCTATCTTCGCTACATATCTGAGCTCATCCGCTAAATCCGATTTCGATGGGAATACTACTGCTATCGTATTTGCATATGTTCTCTTTCCTCCTCCGGGTTCTCTCAGTATTATATTCCTCAGCTCCTCCTCACTAACATCCGGTTTTACCATTACGACTAACCTCAACGATTTCTCGTCCCTCAGCTCTCTCCCTATGTCATCTCCATATCCCAGTGTAATCACGTTCTTACTGTCAAATACCTCGCTTGATGGCTTCTCTCCCTTCTTTCGGGTTCCGGATGTATCTCCTTTAACATGACTTTTTACATAATTGACCAGCTTCCTGTGGAGGTCGAGTTTCTCTCCTCTCAGCATCTCATCAGCTCTCCTCTCTACGTACTCCAAGACCGATGGATAGGGCGTGAACCAGAACCTGTTCTCCTCCCCGGTGAAATGGGGGAGTTTGACCAGCATCTCCTCTACCGTGGCCTCTATATCTGGTGGCTGAAGATCGCTTGATGAAAAGCTCTCGGGATCGTAGGTCATCAAAGCTATGTCCTTCAGATCTGGGAATACTTTTAGAGGTTCTTTGAATGTTTCATAAGTGTAAGTCTTCAGTAATACGACTGTAGCTATCTTGAGGGCGAGCGCTGGCTTTGAGCAGTTCGCGATAGAGCCGAGGCTTCCATCCTCGGATACTATGTCCCTGCTCGCGACATCCCTGAAATTCTTGTAGCTCTCCGTGAGGACCAGGTTCCTTATATCCTTATCCCTCAGGTCTATGTGCCACGGCATTATGAACCCCGAATCCTCCCTCCCGCTGAGGATCCTCCTCACGACCTTTCTAGTTATCCTTATCGCATCCCTCGTCTTCTGGAGATCTCTGTTCCTCGTGACGAATTCTCTGAGTACTTCCAAATACTTTGGGTGGAAAGGATAAGTATCCTTAGCCGTGATCCTCTTCTCCTCGAGTGATAGCTGCCAGTCGGATTCCGTCCCGAATATCTCGTATCCCCTGTAGGTAGATTGGAGCCCATCTTGAGCTTTCCATGCCGCATCCTCAGATATGTATGAGAATATCCTCCTCTTGAGGACCATCACAATGTCCTCAGGGGCTACAGGAACTACTATTTTGGTGGTCTCCCTGCGTATGTGCCTCAGTATCTTTTTCGCTACGTCCCTGTAAAGCTCCTCGGGTGGGCTCCCCCTTCCTATACTCCGCTTGGATGGAGATCACGAGGGCTATCCTTTCGAGGGGTTCTATGGCTTTAGCCAGATTTTCCAGGAAAAGTATGACTTTCTCCCCATAATCCTTGAGATCCTCGGATCTCGTCATATTGAAAACGTAGGGGACTATCTCATCAAGCAGTATTATCGTGGGATCCTTCGATCCAGACAAGATGGACCTGAGCTTCTCGATATCGGGAGCAGGAGATCCCTTGCTATCAAGGTGCTCTATATCGGCGTATCTGCCTAGCTTATAAGCTAACATACCCCATATCGTCCTTATTTCGAATCCCTCAGCTTCATAAGGCTCAGCTGGGTGAGGGACTAATTTCGTGCTGCTCGCGTCCATCACCACGACCTTTACCCTTCCTAGCCTCGATATCTTAGCGGCGAGTTTCTCATCGAGATCCCTCAGGCTCTCCGGGCTCTCGAAGGCATGGTAGAGCGTTATCAGCGTATGGGTCTTCCCTCCCCCGAAGAGTGATGTCAGGAGGAATATATTGCTTCCCTTTTTCCCCTCTAGAGAATCCGCTATCTCCTCTATAAGCTCTCTCATCGATTTCGTGAGGTAAGTGTGCTTGAAGAACTCCTTGGGGTCTGTGTAGAGGGGGACCTCCCTCCGGAAGTAGACATCGCATAAGTTAGGAGCAGCTTTATCGTCCAAGCTCGTATCGTAGACATCATCCCAGACCTTCACATCTCCCCTCTGCAAATATTCCTTCAGCCCCATGAGATCACCCCAAATCGAGCGGAACTGCCCTAGGCACCGGCTCTAAGCATCCGACGATCCTCTCGCACAGTACCCTCTCCTTATCGTCCTTAGATAGGACCTTAGCCATCATCTTAGCCATTAAAATTGCCTCCTCGACTTGAGAGGGGTACTTCGATCTCAGTTCATCGAGCTTCTTCTTGAATTCCCCGCAGGCGAGCGAGACGGAATAATACTCGAGGACGTGCAGGGCATCTATCGAGCACCTTATCTCGGGTTCCCTCACACCCACCCCTCTGACCTCTAGAAGTTCCTCTAATTTAGCTTTTTCCGTAGATGTGGGCTCCATTAGGATGAGGCTCTGCGCTCTCGCTACTTTAGCCCCTTCGCTCTCCCCTCCCTTCAATATCCTCAGTTTCTTCGCCCTTCCCAGATCCAGGGAGGTCCCTATTGAGAATATCCTGGCATCTGTGCTCTCTATCACTTTCTCCTTCATCCCGCTGAGGGCAAATTTTACGATAAGGTAGAACATAGCCTCAGGGCTTTTTATAGTCTCTTTAAGATCCGCTTTATATGCTAGGGCTCTCGCGAGGCCCAGGAGGGAGGCAGGGTATATGTAGCTGTCGACTAGCGTCCTGACGTCAACTCTCCCCATAGACCTGACTTCCTTGTACTTAGTGGCCACCGAAAGGGCTTCCGCTAGAGTCCCTATTATGAGATCCCTCCCGCTTATGCCCAGATCTATTAGCTCCCTCGCTCTCCTAGCTGAGGCATCTGCCATCTCCTCATAGAGGTCTGATGCATCTACTGATGCCTCGGATCCCTTCCTCCACACCACAATAATGCTAGTGTCCATGGATAGCTTCCCCCTTTTGACAACGCTCTGCTCAGATTCCGTGACCAACGGGAACGCGTTCGTGATCCTCAACCCCGAGTTCTCCCAACCGGCCTCTAGGAGGGCCTTCCATGCATCGGGACTAGTGTGAGCATAGAAAGTCACTATGATTCCGTCTTCCTTGAGCCTAGAGGCCATGTTATTGAAGGAGAGGTTCAGGAGGTTCTGGAAGTGTTTTATGCCTTCCTCCTTCTTCGCATTCGGGCCAAGCCTAGGCGGGTTGAGGCTCACCTCACTCAAGGCATATTTCTCCCATTGGGTAGGTATCTCTATATAGCTTTCACCGACTTTCTCGAAGAAAGCCTCCGGTATGAATCTCGGAGCGAGTTTGTTATCTATAACATCGCTCAAAGCTCTCTTCAACCAGACGTAGTAGAAATCGCTGAGCTCTGTATATGAAACATCATCATAGTAGGGTGGATCTGTAACTATAAGATCGAACTTCTCCTCAGCATCAACTTTGTTTAGAATTGTAGCATCATCCAGTAATACTTTTACTGTTTCGGTCAATTCCCCTCCTAACACATTAGTATCGGTAAGCAAAACTTTATTATCTCTATAACTATTAAGAGCGAATATGAGATATGGCAGCATTTTATCTATTGTTTTATCTAAACTGGATAGTAGCGTACCAGTACCACTCATTCTAGCGAAGGGAGAAACATCTCCCCAGTTCCACATCATCGCTATACCCCTCATGGATAGGGTATGAGCAACCTGAGCCGGTAATTGACCGCCATAATTCCAGACTGTACCCAAAGAATTGTAATCAACATATCTGACGAGTACAATGGCGAGATAGGTTACTATTGCTTCAGCGTATTTGAATGCCTCTTCTTTGCTTAATCCTTCCTTGACTTTTTCTTGCTCTATCCTCTTTCCGGCCTCTCTTATCAGCTTAACGAGCTTGACTAATGTCAGAAGCTGGCG
>JGI20130J15133_1003319_pt1 | contig 11200 bp, 8 predicted proteins | sample WasSprMetagenome_FD_15133 | JGI IMG/M metagenome (IMG submission 15133) | reverse complement strand
ACGAAGTTCTCCGACCACGCGTAAAGGCCGCGGAAGGTGAGGTTCCGGTGGTGGTATTTACGGTAAATCGGATCCAACCGGAAATATTCCAAGGTGTCGTGCATCCAGCCCATATCCCATTTGAACCCAAAACCGAGCCCGCCCGCGTAGGTGGGCCGGGAAACCCCAGGCCAAGCTGAGGATTCCTCGGCGTAAGTCTGGATATCGGGGAAGCGGCGGTAGACCTCCTCGTTGAACCGGCGGAGAAAATGGATGGCATCGAGGTTTTCTCGGCCGCCATAGGGATTGGGAACCCAGGCTCCCTCCGGCCGCGAAAAATCCAAATAAAGCATGGAGGCCACGGCATCCACCCGAAGCCCATCGGCGTGGTACTTATCCAGCCAAAAGCACGCGCTGGAAAGTAGAAAACTTCGGACCTCGTGGCGCCCATAATTGAAAATGAGGCTTCCCCAATCCGGATGCACGCCCTGGCGCGGATCCGCGTGCTCGTAAAGGTGGGTCCCATCAAAGAATCCCAGCCCATGAGGATCCGAGGCAAAATGGGAAGGCACCCAGTCCAAAATCACGCCGATCCCCGCCTGGTGTAGTTGGTCCACGAGGTACATGAAATCCTGAGGGGTGCCGTAGCGGCTCGTGGGCGCGAAGTACCCGGTGATTTGGTACCCCCAGGAACCGTAAAAGGGATGTTCCATCACCGGCAAGAATTCCACGTGGGTAAACCCCATCTCCTTCACATAGTTCACGAGCCAATGCGCGAGCTCCCGATAGGAAAGAAACCGGCCGCCTTCCCCCCTCCTCCAGGAGCCCAAGTGCACTTCGTAAATGGAAATCGGCGCATCCAGGGCATTTTTCTTCCGCCGGGAGTGCATCCACTCCCCATCGTCCCAGGGGTAGTGGAGGTCCCAGACCACAGACGCGGTCTTAGGCGGCGTTTCCGCAAAAAATGCGAAAGGGTCAGCTTTCATGCCCTCCCAGCCGTACCGGGAGACGATGTGGTATTTGTAGAGAGCACCTGGCCCGATATCGGGAACGAAACCCTCCCAAATTCCGGAGACGCCCCGGGGGAAAAGCGGGTTTTTCCCAGGAGTCCAGGCGTTGAAATCGCCCACCACGGAAACGGCCTCGGCGTTGGGAGCCCAAACGGCGAAGTAAACTCCGGATTTTCCCCGCCAGCGAACGGGATGGGCACCCAAAACCTCGTAAAGCCCGGAGTGGTTCCCCTCGTTGAAGAGCCAAAGGTCCTCATCGGAAAGGAGGGAGGGCCGGCCGCCCAAATCCAGGACCTCTCGGCTCATCTTCCCAAAATCGTACCCTCAGGCTTGCCGGAAGGATACCCGCAGCCTAAGATGCAGATATGCTGAGCGAAATCGAGAGGGAAAAAATTCCAGAGCGCATAAGAGGGCTTGTGGATTTGGCCGAGAACCTCTGGTGGACATGGCATCCCCAAGCCCGTCGCCTTTTCCGTGCGCTCGATTACCAAGCCTGGCGGGAAAGCACCCACAACCCCATCCTCATGCTCCGCCTAATCCCGCCGGAGCGCTTCCAAGAAGCCTCCCAGGATCCCGAGTTCCTCGCCCTCTACGATCAAGTGCTCGCGGAATTCCGCGAGGATCTGGCACGACGACCGATCGAACTTCCCGGGCCCATCGCCTATTTTTGCGCGGAATTCGGGATCCACGTTTCCCTTCCTATCTATGCTGGGGGCCTAGGGATCCTCGCGGGCGATACCCTAAAAGAGGCGAGCGACATGGCCCTTCCCATGGTGGGTGTAGGGCTCGTTTACTCCCAAGGGTATGTGACCCAGAGGATCCGCGAGGACGGCTGGCCCGAGGATGTGCACAAAACCCTGGACCATTCCGCTCATCCCCTCCGGCCAATTTTTCGGGACGGCGAGCCTTTGTATATTGCGATCCCTGCCTTCGACCCGCCGGTGCGCGCCCAGGTGCTTTGGGCCCAAATCGGCCGCGTCCCCCTCTACCTTCTCACCACCGACGTGGAGGGGAATGCCCCCTGGGATCGGGCCATCTCCCAACAGCTTTACACCACCGATTTGGAGCAGAGGCTTCGCCAGGAATGGGTGTTGGGGATAGGCGGGATGCGCGCCCTGGCGGCACTGGGAATCCGGCCGGCTGTCCTCCATCTGAACGAGGGCCACCCGGCCTTTGCCCTTCTGGAGCGGATTCACGCCCTGGTCCAAGAAGGGCTTTCCTTCGAGGAGGCCTTGAGGAAAACTCGGGAAAGCACGGTTTTCACCACCCATACCCCGCTTCCCGCCGGAACCGACGTTTTTCCTTTCCACCTTGTCGATCGCTACTTAGCCCCCTATTGCGAGCTTTGTGGCCTTCCAAAGGAAGCCATCCTCGAGCTCGGAACGCACCCCAGGGATCCCTCGGGATTCAACATGACGGTATTTGCCCTCCGCCTCTCCCGCTACGTAAACGGCGTAAGTCAAAAACACGCGGAGGTGGCTCGCCGTATCTGGGCTGGCGTAAATTTTCGAGACGAGGAGCTGAAAATTGAAGCCATCACCAACGGCGTGCATCTTTTCACGTGGATCGAACCCCTGCGAGTGCAGCGCCTTTTGGACAAATACCTTGGCCGGGCCTGGCGGGAAAACCCCGAGGATCCCCGGGTTTGGGAAAACGTGGAAAAAATTCCAGATGAGGAACTGTGGGCCGTGCATCAGGAGCGAAAGGAGGCCCTCATCGCGGAGCTCGCGGCCCGGGCCAGGAAGCGCTGGCAGGAGGGCGCTCCCGCCGCCAACATTCTGGCCTTCGGAACCCTCCTCGACCCCCAGGTCCTCACCCTGGGGTTCGCCCGAAGGTTCACAGCCTACAAGCGGCCGGACCTGCTCCTTTTCGACCCCGAGCGGCTGAGGAAGTTGGTCACGGATCCCTCGCGGCCCATACAGATCGTTTTCGCAGGAAAAGCCCATCCCGCGGATATTGAGGGAAAGCGCTTAATCCAGAAAGTCTTCCGGCTCGCCAAAGACCCGGCTTTCGCGGGGCGCATCGCCTTTGTGGAGGAATACGACCAACACCTGGCCCGCTTCCTCGTGGCGGGGGTGGATGTGTGGGTGAATACTCCCCTTCCGCCCCTTGAGGCGAGCGGCACAAGCGGGATGAAGGCCAGCGTGAACGGCGTTCCGCACCTTTCCATCCTCGATGGCTGGTGGCCGGAGGGGTTCAACGGCCAAAACGGCTGGGCCTTCGGCGACAAGGAAATCGCAGGGGACCGCACTGCCAAAGACGCCGCCGAACTCTACCGCATCCTCGAGGAGCAAGTGATCCCCCTCTACTACGAGCGGGGAACGGACAACATTCCCCATGGTTTTGTGCGCATGATGAAGGAGGCGATAAAGTCTGTAGCGCCGCGGTTTTGTACAAGGCGCATGCTCAGAGACTATTGGGAAAAGTTCTACCTTCCCGCCACAAAAGGAGGGTGAATGCGGCTCATTCTCCTTTGGGCATTGGCTTTGGGCGCTTGGGCAGCGGAGGTCCAATTTTGGAAGCCCGTAAATGGGCTTAGCGACCTCGTGGTCACGGACGCGGGGGTCGCGATAGGTACCGCGGACAAAGTCATCGTTTTGGGCGAGACCGGGAAGATTTCGTGCGAGTTGCTCTTCCCAGGTGGGCTGATCCAGGCCCTCGCGTGGCATAAGGAAAAGGGGATTTTGGCCGCCGGGGGGTGGAATTTCCTGAGGCTCTGGAAATGGCCTTCCGGTGAAGTTATCTGCGATATCAGCGGCTTCGGCACCATGGCAAAAAGCCTTGCTTTCTCCCCGGATCTCCTCCTCTGCGGAGGTGCCGACGGCCGAGTTCTCGCCTTTGACCTCGAGGGAAAACTCGTGTGGACCATAAAGGCCCACGAAGGCACCGTGTGGGGGGTAGCCGCCGTTTCCGGATTTTTCGCCACCGCGGGGTCCGACCGCGCCGCCCTTTGGGAAATCGCGAGCCGAAAGGAGATCTTCTCCTTCCCGGGAAGAGCTTGGGATGTGGCCTTCTCTCCGGAGGGTTTCTCCTTGGCCGCCGGCGCCGGAAAAATCTTGAAAATCTGGGACACCGCCTCTGGGCTCCCCCTTCTTGAAGTTTGGGCCCACGAGAGCTGCACTGTCGCCCTCGCCTTCTCCCCAAACGGGAAGTACGTGGCCACCGGATCCCTAGATCAAACCGTAGCCCTTTGGGACGCGGAAAGCGGGGCTTTGCTCCGGAGGATCACGGGCTTCCCCGAAATCCTCTGTGCTGTGGCCTTCAGCCTGGACGGAAAACGGCTTTGGGCCGGCGCCGCTGACGGCACCGTCGCCCTCATCCCGATCCCCTAGCCCTTTCCCCGCTTTCTCTGTAGACTTGGTCGATCCACCAAATTTTCTGAAAAAGTCCATAGGGGGCACGATGTATCAGAGGCGGGTGCAGATGACCGGCGGGGGCACGTACCTCGTGACCTTGCCCAAGGAATGGGCGACGGAGATGGGCGTGGGCCAGGGAAGCCAGCTGAACCTCGTTCCCACACACTCGGGCGGCCTTTTACTCCTCCCTCCCTCCGTGCGGGAACGCAATCGCTGCCAAATCCCCATGGAGGGGAAAACCCCGGTGCAGCTCTTGCGGGACATCATCGCCCACTACATCGCCGGCTTTGAAATCCTCGAGGTTGTGGGGAAAAGAATCCGGCCGGAAGAGCGGCGCACCATCCGGGAGATCGCCCAGTCCCTCGTGGGAATGGAGATCATAAGCGAAACCCAATCCGCGGTGGTCCTGGGGTGTATCGCCAACGTCCGCGATTTCCCCGTGGACGGCACGATCCAGCGCATCTTTGGGATCACCGCCGCCATGTGGGAAGACGCCCTCCAGGCCTTCCTGAGCCGGGATGAGGAGCTCGCCCAAGACGTCATTGAGCGGGATGGCGATGTGGATCGTTTGGCCCTTCTCGTTTCCCGACAATTTGGCCTCCTTTTGCGGGACCTCCTTTTGGAGGAAGAGGTGGAAAAATCCCGGCAAGAATTCTGGCATTACCAGAGCGTGGCGGATCAATTGGAGCGCGTGGCGGACCACGCGGTCAAGGTCTGCCGGGCGGCCTTGGCCCTGGTCTCCCCTCCGCTTCCCGAGTTTGGGGAAAAGCTCCGCAGCCTGGCGGAGGTCTCCCAAGCGGTGATCGCCCAAGCCATGCAGGCTTTCCAGGAGCGCGACCCAAGGAGGGCGAACGCCGTTTTGGAGGGGAAGGAAAAGCCGGAGGGAATTCTCCCTTGGGTTCAGATGGCGGCCCGGGACCAGCCGGAAAACGCCCTTTCCCTCTCCATCGCCGTGGACAGCCTCCTCCGCATCCGTGAGCACGGGTACAACATCGCGGAAATTGCCCTGGACATCTCCGTTCCCTCCGCCCACGTCCGCAAGCCCACGGGCTAGGAACCTGGCCCAACCTCTTCCCGGGTCTTATCATGGGTGCGCTGGGGAAAGGCCGGAGCTTTTTCCCGGCCGGGGGTGAAGAAGTGCGAGAGCTTGTCGTGGCCGGGATTGCTGTGGACGAGGAAAGCGGCGGGCCCGTCCTGCTTTTGCGGGACCCCGCGGAAAAGGACCACTTCGTCCCCCTCAGGATCGGCGAAGCTGAGGCCATGTCCATCGTTCTGGGACTGCGGGGTGAGCCCACGCCCCGCCCCCTTACCCATGACCTCCTTCTGAGCGTCCTTACGGCCCTGGAAGCCACCTTGGAGGAGGTTTCCCTGGACCGGCTCGAAGAAGGGATCTGCTACGCGTCGTTACACATCCGGCGGCCCGGTGGGGAGAGGGTCCAGGTGGATGCCCGACCCTCGGATTCCGTGGCGTTGGCGATCCGCAGCGGCTCGCCCATCCTCATTGAGGAGGAGGTTTACGAGGAGCTCGTTCAGGAGATACCCGGGTTCATGCCGTGATTTTGGCGGTTGACATCGGGAACAGCCTCATCACCCTGGGCCTGCACGACGGCGAGGCCTGGCGGGGGCGGTTTCGGCTGCGCACGGTCCCGGAGAAAACGGCGGACGAATACACCGTCCTCCTCCAAAACCTCTTCCGCTTGAGGGGCTTGGAGGGTGAGATTTCCCGGGTGGTCGTGGCAAGTGCTGTTCCTCCCCTTGTTCCGGTGTTTCGGGAGCTTGGCGAGAGGTGGCTCGGGGCGGAGGTTTTGGTGGTGGGGCCGGGCGTGCGCACCGGACTCAGCATTCGCACCGACAACCCTGCGGAAGTGGGGCCGGATTTGGTGGCCAATGCGGTGGCCGCCTACGCCCGGTTCCAGGGGAATTGCATCGCCGTGGATTTCGGCACGGCCACGAGCTTTGTGGCGGTGGCCGAACCCGGGGCGCTTTTGGGCGTGGCCATCGCGCCCGGGCTGCGCACGGGAATCGAAGCCCTGGCGGAGCGCACTGCCCAGCTTCCCCGAGTTCCTCTTGTCCTCCCAAGTTCGGCCTTGGGCCGAAACACGATGACCGCGATCCAGGCCGGAACGATTTTGGGACATGCGGCCCTCGTGGACGGCCTTGTGCGGCGGATGCGGGAGGAACTGGGAGGAAAGGCGAAAGCCGTGGCCACCGGAGAATGGGCTAACCTTCTTTCTCCGCTTCTTTTCGAAGTGGAGGCCGTGGACCCTTGGCTGACCCTCGAGGGCCTGCGCCTCATTTCCGCCCGCAATCCCTGAGGGCTTGAAGGGATCCCTGCGCCCGGATAAGTTGGGAGCGGAGGTGACACTCCCAAAAGGAGGTGACACTCCGTGCGCAAATTTTTCTTGGTTTTTGCGTTTCTGAGCCTTTCGGTTTTGGGAACGGAACTCCGGGTTGCGGTCTCCACCGAGCCCCCTTCCCTCGACCCCACCACGAATGCCGCGGCCATCATCCGCCTCCTTCTTCAGCACAACCTCTACGAAAACCTCGTTCAAGTCCAAGAAAACGGCGAAATCGCCCCAATGCTCGCGCAGAGCTGGGAGATCTCCGAGGACGGAAAAACCTACACCTTTTACCTCCACGATGGGGTCCTTTTCCACGATGGAACCCCGTGCGATGCCGAAGCCGTAAGGAAAAGCTTCCTTAGGGCCAAGGACAAGAACCGGGGGATCGTCCATCCTGAGTACTTCGCCAATATCGCCGAAATCCAGGTTTTGGACGAAAAAACCGTGCGGTTCGTTCTACAGAGGGAGGACGCGGCATTCCTCACCTTACTTGCTTTGGGCGACGCCGTGGTCGTGCCGGATCGGGATGACCTCGGAAGAAATCCGCTGGGAACTGGACCATTCCGCTTCGAGCGCTGGGATCCCGGGTACCAGCTTCGACTTGCCCAAAACCCGCGTTATTGGCGGAAAGGCTACCCGAAGGCAGATGCCCTGGTTTTTCGGTTCATTCCGGATCCCACCGCGCAGCTTTCCGCCCTGCGCGCGGGCGATGTGGACGTGATCGCTGAGGTGACCCCGGAAATCGCCCAAACCCTTCAAGGCAACGAACATTTCGCGGTCCTTTCTGCGCCTCAGGAGCTTGTACAGATCTTGGCCATCAACAAAACCCGCGCCCCTTTTGGTGATCTCAGGGTGCGCCAGGCGTTAGCCCATGCCATCGATCGCTCCCAGCTCATCAGCCTTGTGGCTTTGGGGTTTGCTTCCCCGGTGGGAAGCCACCTCGCTCCCACTGCCCCCTACTACGCGGACATGACCTGGCTTTATCCGTACGATCCCGAGCGGGCTTCCGCGCTTTTGGCCGAAGCCGGGTATCCCCAGGGGTTCTCCGCCACCCTGACCCTTCCCAGCAACTACGCGTTCCACGTGCGCACCGGTGAGATCCTCGCGGCCCAGCTCGCCCAGGTGGGCATCCGCCTGAGGTTGGAGCTCGTGGATTGGCCCACCTGGCTTGAGCGCGTTTATGGGCAAGCGGATTTCGACCTCACGGTGATCGGGCACGTGGGGCGGCTGGACCCGGCTTTGACTTTGGCGTTCTACGGCGCGGACCGTCCCGACTACTACTTCCGCCGCGGGTGGGAAAATCCGGAACTAAACGAGATCCTTCGGCGAGGGGCCACAACCTCGGACCCCAAGGCCCGCCAGAGCATCTACACCGTGGCCCAATACCTCATCGCCCGGGATGTGGTGAACGTCTTCCTCCAGGCCCCGCATCGGATCGTGGCTTTCCGCCGAAACGTCTCCGGGCTCCGCCTCCCCATCCTCTACGTCCTGCCTTTGGATGAGGCGGAAAAGCTGTAAAGGAGAAACGGGCGGAGACGGGGGTCGAGAAAATCCCGGAGGAAATCGCCCAAAACGTTGAGGCCCAAAACGGAAAAAGTAAGGACAAGGCCGGGAAAAAGCGCGGGCCAAAGGGAGCGAAAGAGCCAAGTTTGCGCTTCCCAAAGCATCCTGCCCCAGGTGGGATGCGGCGGCTGCACGCCCAATCCCAAATACGAAAAGGAAGCCTCCGCCAAAAGGGCGGTGCTCAGGGAAAACGTGGCCTGAACGAGCAGAGGCGAAGCGAGATTGGGAAGAAGGTGGCGAAAGAGGATGCGGCCGCTCCCCGCTCCGGTGGCGCGGGCCGCCACAATGTACTCCCGCTCCCGAAGCTCCAAAGTTCCCGCGTGCGCAAGACGAAAGAAATAGGGGAAGTTGAACAAGGCCAAGGCCAAGGTGACTCCTGGGAGTCCGCGGCCCAAAACCACCGCAAGGATGAGGGCCAAAAGAACAGGAGGGAAAGCGAGAATCCCATCAGAAACGCGGAGGAGAACCTCGCCCCAAAAGCCCCGGAAATATCCGGCAAAAAGGCCAAAAAGGATACCGAGGGCGCCGCCCGAGGCCACGCTGAGGAGGCTCACCGCAAGGCTTGTGCGGCCGCCCACCATCACCCGGGAAAGCAGATCCCGGCCAAACCAATCCGTCCCCATGGGATGGGAGAAACTGGGCGAAAGAAAAGGCTCGCCTACCACCGTTTCCGGAGGGAAAGGAAGCCAAAAGAGGCCCAAAAGGACGAGGGCGATTCCGGGAAGAAGGAACAAAGCACCGAGGACGAGGCGGATCATGAGGAGCGGATCCGGGGATCCAAAAGGCCGTAAGAGAAATCCGCGGCGGTGCTCGCGGCGACCACCATCGCCGTCACCGCCGCGGCAATCCCCAAGAGCAAGGGGATATCCCGGCCGAAGGCCGCCTCCACCGCGTAATAGCCGAGCCCAGGCAGGGAAAAAACCCGCTCGATGACGAGCGCGCCCGCGAGGAGCCTTCCGAAGGTGAGGCTAAGCCCAGCCGCCAAAGGGATGAGGGCGTTGCGCAGGGCGTGCCTCAGGAACACCATTCTTTCCGGGAGGCCCTTGGCGCGGGCGGTCCGCACGAAATCGGAAAAAAGCAGGTCCGCCAAAACCGCCCGGCTGAGCCTAGCAAAGTACGCGGCCCGCGGAAGGGCCAAGGCCAAAGCCGGCAAAATGAGGTAGCGCCACGCTCCCGGAGCCCCCCATCCCGGAAAGCCTCCGGAGGGAAACCAGCCAAGCCGTTCCGCAAACAAACCCACAAGCAAAATGCCTAGCCAGAATTCCGGAATCGCCAAGAACGTTTGATTCGCAAGGGAAAGGGAAAGGTCGAAGGCGCTCCCCAGCCGGGCGGCGGAAAGAAGGCCCCACAAAATCCCGACGAAAAAGGAAAAAAGGGCCACCGCGCCCGCGAGGGGAAAGGTGATGGCGAGCCCGCGCCGAAGAAGCTCGGCCACGGAAACCTGGTCGTAGCGGAAGGAAAAGCCGAGATCGCCGTGCAGGGCCTGAAAAAGCCAGGAGAAAAAGCGGGCAAACCAGGGTTTATCGAGCCCAAGCGCTTGGCGCACCTCTTGGTAGCGTTCTGGCGCGGCCTCAGGCCCAAGCACAAGGCGGGCGGCATCGCCGGGAAGGGCAGTGAGAACCAAAGAAACGGCCGTGGTTACCAGGAGGACCGTGGCAACCATGGCCGCCGCGCGCACCAAAAAGAACCGGAGCACAAAAAGAGGGCCTCAGCCCTCCGCCACCTCCACTCCCACCTTGCGGAGCGCTGCCTGGGCCGCAGCCAGCCTCGCCACCGGGATCCGCCAAGGTGAAGCGGAAACGTAATCGAGCCCGATTTCGTGGCAGAAGTGGACCGAGCGGGATTCTCCGCCGTGCTCGCCGCAGATCCCCACGGAAAGGTCCGGCCTGGTCTTGCGGCCCTTCTCCACAGCGATGCGCATGAGCTCGCCCACCCCGTTCCGATCGATGGTCTCAAACGGATCCTCCGGGAGGATCCGGCGCTCAAGATACTCCCGGATGAATTTGCCCGCGTCATCGCGGGAGTAACCGAAAGTCATTTGGGTGAGGTCGTTCGTGCCAAACGAGAAGAATTCGGCCTCGCGGGCGATCTCGTCGGCGGTAATGGCAGCCCTAGGCACCTCCACCATCGTCCCCACCTTGAAGTGGATCTCCACGCCCTCCTCGGCCATCACTTTCCGGGCAATTTCCACTACCCGCTCCCGCATGATCCTCATTTCGTTGACGTGGCCCACAAGAGGGATCATCACCTCGGGCTTCGGGTTTAGCCCTTCCTTCTTGAGCTTTGCCGCGGCCCGGAAGATCGCCTCCACCTGCATGTCGTAAAGATCCGGGTGGGTGATACCCAGCCTTACCCCGCGGTGCCCAAGCATGGGGTTGAATTCCTGGAAGGACTCAATGTAGGCCTTGAGCTCCTCGAACTTCATCCCCAGCCGCTCCGCGAGGGACCGGATGTCCTTCTCCTCTTTGGGGAGGAACTCGTGCATGGGCGGGTCCAAAAGCCGGATGATGACCGGCTTCCCATCCATGACCCGGAGGATCCCTTCAAAGTCGGAGACTTGCATTTTCGCAAGTTCTTGGAGCGCCCGTTTTCGCGCCTCAGGGCTGGGAGCGACGAGGGCTTCCTGCATGAAGGGGATGCGGCCTTCGCCGAAGAACATGTGCTCGGTGCGGCAAAGGCCGATTCCTTCGGCGCCGAAAGCCAGGGCAATCGCGGCCTGATCGGGCTGATCAGCATTAGCCCGGACCCCAAGCTTCCGCCGGGCATCCGCCCAGGACATGAGCTTCGCAAAGAGCCGGTAGATCGGGGCCTCTTCGGGCCGAAGAGTTTTCGTGATGAGGACCTGGACCACTTCGCTAGGCTGGGTGGGAATTTTTCCAAGGAGGACTTCGCCGGTGGTGCCGTCGATGGAGAGCCAATCCCCTTCGCGCAAGACTTCCCCGGCCACCCG
>JGI20130J15133_1003314_pt1 | contig 11206 bp, 10 predicted proteins | sample WasSprMetagenome_FD_15133 | JGI IMG/M metagenome (IMG submission 15133) | reverse complement strand
GATATCTGTCTTGGAGGATGTTATGCTAGAGCATACAACTGCTGGAGAAAGCTTCCCTCACCAGACCCTCTTTGTCCAAGGATAAGGAAGGTAAATTGCTGATTCTGTCGTATAATAATGCTTGTTCTGTCTTTGTAAGCGGATTTAAAGGTTCCATTCCTCATTTTGGATATTTGTAGTTCACTCACGGCATTGAGCATATACTTACTGAACATATGCGACTTTATACCTAACTAAAAGCTGCTAAGTCCTCCTCCTGCTTATTCTGAGCCAACAAGAGGTTTTTAATTCAAAAATTCAGTAAAAAACTCATAAGATAGTGAACAAACTCGCTCTAAGCAAGCTAGAAAACAGATAAGCTCTCAATCTTGTAGATTAACCTCAGCTTAAGAACTCCCTTACGGTATCCCTGTAGATTCTAGCTCCAAGCTCAAGCTCAGCGATGCTTATCTCCTCCCTGTCCGTGTGGGATAGCTCGGATCTCCCAGGACCAAAGCCCACTATGTTCTCTGTTATCCTAATCAACAGGTTCATATCGCTTGTGCCGAGCTTTATAACAGGTGATGGCTTTAGTCCATTTCTTATCATTGATCTTGCCAGGGATCTGGCGATGGGAGTGTCAATGCGAACTCTTACAGGAGGGGTTTCATCCACAATGCTGTATGTACAGTCAGGCATGCAGCTTTTTACAATCTCCCCGAATGCTTCAGTGCTCCAGCCCAAGGGGATCCTGATGTCCACAAGAGCTCTTGCCTCCTTTGGTATCAGGCTAAAAGGAAGACCTCCCTCAATGTAGTTTACAACAATGCTTGAACCGGGAACTGATAGAACCCTCTTTTTAACCTCCAGCAGGCTTTCTATCAGCTTATCTATGGCCGATGTTCCGCTTTGAGGCGTTGATGAGTGTCCTCCCGATCCATGGCATTTGATCTCCAGCTTCATGGATCCTCTATAACCTATTATGATGTTGAAATTAGATGGCTCTCCCACTATTATTGCAGTCGGCCTTGCATCCCTCATCAACCTCTTTGCCCCACTGCTTCCCCTCTCCTCGTCCACCAGAGCAGCAATTGTTATCCTACATTCTTCCTCATCTAAGTGCTTTATGGCTTCAATTGAGCCGATAGTCATGGAGACAAGAGGTCCCTTGGCATCTACTGCTCCTCTTCCCCTGAAGATCGTCCCATCATATTCCACTGGAAGCTCTCCAGGCACTGTATCTATATGTCCAGCTAAAAGCACCCATTTTTCTCCTCTCCCGTAATTAAGTAGTGCATTTCCTGCGTCATCCACCACAATATCTCCATTCCACCATCTGCTCACAACATCTACATACCTCTTAATCGCTTCTGCTTCATTGCCCGATGGGCTATAAGCCTTAAGAAGCTCCAACATTAGCTCTTCTAGCATTCTCCTCACTTAGACACCTCTCTAATGCAGATATAATTAAATCTATATCATTGTAATTAATTAAATATGGAGGAAGAAATCTGACAACAGTTGTCCCTGCTTTTAGCGCCAGAATTCCGCTATGCTGAAGCATCTCCAGCACTGGCTTTGGATCAAACCTCAGTTCCACTCCTATCATCAGGCCAGCGCCCCTGAAATCCCTGACTATCTTGATATCTCTGCATATCTCCTTTATGCCTTTCATCAACCTGAGGCCAGCAGTCTCTGCCTTGAATGGAACATTTTCCTCCAGCAAAACCTCAACAGAAGCCTTGACTGCAGCCATTGCAAGAAGGTTTCCGCCGAATGTAGAGCCATGATCGCCCTCACTGATGGAATTGCCGATATCATCCCTGAGGAAGGCAATGGAGACAGGAATACCCCCTCCAATTGCTTTTCCTGCGAGCATGATGTCCCCATACACGTTGTATAGATCAGAGGCCCATACCTTCCCTGTCCTGCCAAAACCGGTCTGTATCTCATCTACTATGAGAAGAACATTCCTTTCCTCAGTTATCTCCCTCAAAGCCTTCATGAATTCATTGGATGCTGGATTTATCCCTCCCTCTCCCTGAATAGGCTCAACTATGACTGCAGCTAAATCCTCGGTGATAGCACTTTCAGCTGCGCTCACATCATTGAATTTTATGAACTCGGCGTCGAGAAGGGGCTCAAATGGCCTCCTGTACTTGGGATTCCATGTCACAGACAGGGCACCAAAGGTCCTTCCATGAAATGCCCCTGTAAAGGAGAGGAACTTCTTCCTTCCTGTCATTTTTCTAGCAACTTTAAGGGCAAAATCAACTGCTTCAGAACCGGAGTTGAGTAAGTAGAAATAGGAGTATTTCCTTGGCGTGACCTTTTCCAGAGCGCTTGCAGTTTCCTCCCTCAGATAGTGATCATAAGAGGATGAAAGTGTTACTATGTTCTCAAGCTGCTCCCTGATCGATGCAACTATTCTCGGATTTACATGGCCGAGAAACGCAACTCCATGTCCTGTATGACAATCTATATACTTTCTATTATTTATATCCCACACATACTGGCCGTATCCCCTGACTATCCTGAGGCCTCTCAAGCCGTAGAGGTTCAGATATCTGAGCAATCAGCGCTTCACCCTTTCCACAGCGAACTCTAGGACTTTCTTCGCCAAATCATAGCCTGTAACAGCTACGGTGTTCTTGAACTCCGTTACTGCATTCACCTCATCCACAATGTATCCCTTTTCCGGATGCTCCAGTATATCTATGCCTAGAAATTGGCCCTTTACGGCCTCTGAAGCCCTCAATGCTATTTCCTCCAGCTCAGGATCCACATGAGCAGGGGCAGCTTTTCCCCCTCTTGCAGTATTTGTTATCCAGTGATCGCTATATCTGTATATTGCCACTGGAACCTCATCTCCCACTACTACCACTCTTATGTCCCTCCCCGGCTTTCTCACGAACTCCTGAGCATAGTATATGCTCTGAATTGGATTTGGAATGTACATCCTGTGCTCTATCACTGTTCTAAGATCCTCCTCATCATCTATCAATGCGAGCATCCTGCCCCAGCTGCCGTGAATTGGCTTTATGACAAAGGGATATCCGAGCTCATCAGCTGCTTTATGAGCAGAGTCATGGCTGAAGGCCACATAGGTATCTGGAACTGGTATGCCCCTTCTTGCCAGAAGGGATGTAGTCCACAGCTTGTCCTGACATATCATGATGGTATCCGATCTGTTTATCACATCAACTCCAAGTGACTCCATGAAAATTGCTGATTCCAAGGCATTGTAGAAACTGGTACATCGCTGAAGGGCGATATCCTCCATATCTGCATCTGTTCTTCCCACTTTACCGCAAATAGATGGGACATGCACAGGCTTTATCTCTATTCCAAGCTTTTTTGCTGCCTCTATGAATGATTTCTCCTCCCAGCGAAGGATGTCATAAAGAAGGAGCATGTCTACTCTCCCCAGTCCTCCTTTATTCCCTCCAAGGGCTTCAACCTTATCGAATTCCCATCCATCAAGACCTCTAGGGTAACACCGCATTCGTGATCTATCAGCTCTCCAGGCAGCACGTCATCTGGCACCTCAACGGGCTCACCGCATATCGGACACTTGACGCGCATTCTCTCACCGAGCAGAGGGATGAAGAGATAACTTTATAAAGTTATCGTTTTTCGGTCTGAAGTTAACGATATTCGGTAATAAAATGTCGATCTACGGATAAGTTTAAATACAAAGCTGCCGATTGAAGGGAGATCCTGATGAGAATAAATGTGGGCATTATAGGAGCCTCCGGCTACACAGGTGGAGAGCTTCTGAGGATACTGGCCAATCATCCCTCGGTAGAGGTGTCATACATCACATCAAGGGAGCATGCAGGCAAGCCTCTGCATTATGTGCATTACAATCTGAGAGGATATTACAAAGGGCTCAGATTTCATGAATTTAAGCTGGATGAGCTCACAGAAAAGGCAGATGTAGTTTTTCTATCCCTTCCTCATGGTGTGTCGTTGAAGTACGTGCCGGATCTGTTGAATACGGGGATTAAAGTGATAGATCTCAGTGCTGACTTCAGATTAAAGGATCCCAGCATGTACAAGTTCTGGTATGGCTTCGAGCATCCGTATCCAGATCTCCTCTCTAAAGCAGTTTATGGCCTTCCTGAAATTCACAGAGATGAGATAAGGAATGCCAGCCTAGTTGCATCCCCTGGATGCAATGCAACAGCCACAATACTGGCATTGCTACCTGTGGCAAGAGCAGGGCTCATTGACCTCAACAGAATAGTCTCCGACGTGAAAGTTGGAAGCAGTGAGGGAGGTTCGAAGCCGAGGGCCGGATCCCATCACCCCGAGAGGGAGGGAGCAATCAGGCCATATGATGCTGAGGGTCATAGGCATGCTGCTGAGGTTGAGCAGGAGCTCAGACTTATTACAAAAGCTGATGTCTCAGTCTCCTTAGTGCCTTATGCGGTCAGTAGTGTGAGAGGTGCTCTTGCATCAGTCCACTCTTGGCTTGTCAGGGAGGTGGATGATGTGGAGGTGATGAAAGCATATGTTCAGACATACTCCAAAGAGCATTTTATCAGGCTTGTAAGGGCAGTTCCACCGGGATATCCTGATCCAAAGTACGTCATCGGCAGCAATTATGCAGATGTAGGCTATGCTGTCGAGAGAAGGCTAAGAAGACTAACTGCATTTGCAGCCATAGATAACATGGTGAAGGGAGCAGCAGGCCAAGCAGTTCAGGCATTTAACATAATGGCTGGATTTGAGGAGACCCTAGGACTTGAAAATCCTCCTCTTAAGCCCTAGGTGATTTTATGATCGTTGTTAAAGTTGGTGGGGAGGTCTTGGCGAGGAATCTCGATGGGATAGTTGAGAGCGTGGGAAGAAGAGCTGACAGGGGCATAGTTCTGGTACATGGAGGTGGTATCATTGTGACAGAGCTATGCAAAAGGATGGGAGTAGAGCCAAAGTTTGTGACATCTCCAGAGGGTCTGAGGAGCAGATACACAGACAGGGATGAGATCGAAGTTTATGTCATGGCAATGGCCGGAAAAATAAACAAGAGGATTGTCTCCGGTCTTCTCTCAAGGGGAGTTAAATCCGTTGGAATATCGGGTGCAGATGGGCCAACAGCCATAGCTGAGAGGAAGGAGAGGATCGTGATAGTGGATGAGAGGGGAAGAAAAAGGGTGATAGATGGCGGATATACGGGAAGAATAGTGGAGATAAGGACAGAACTTATAGATCTCCTTCTGAGCAATGGATTTACTGTTGTGATAGCTCCAGTAGCGGTTGATGGAAAAGGAAATCTCCTGAACGTTGATGCAGACCAGATGGCCTTTAAACTCTCATCTGCTGTGAGAGCGGATAAGCTTGTGATGCTGACCGATGTTCCGGGTGTCCTCATCAATAACCGTGTCATTGAGAGGATCAGAACGAATGAGGTAAATGAGATGATCAAGAGAGTAGGTTTCGGCATGAACAGGAAGTTGATGAGCGCGGCGAATGCCATAGAACAGGGAGTGAAGGAGGTGATAATATCATCGGGGCTTGTGGAGGATCCTCTGGCCCATGCACTAGCCGGGGGCGGGACTATCATAAGCCCTTAAGTGGGAGGTCTCGAGATGTCGTCCTCTGAATGTAGTTCCGGAGATGATCTGGTTTTTTATGAGGAGATATTCCCGTTTGAAGGCCCTCCGAGGATAGCCAGCGGAAACAGGGATATAGTGATCACAGACACCACACTCAGGGATGGGCAACAAGGATGGAGGGAGTTCACAGTAGAGGAGGGCTTGAGGATATACAGAGTTCTGGCGGAGCTGGGAAGTGCTATAGAGTCGACAGAGCTATTTCTGTATACTCCCAAGGATAGGAAGCTTGTATCAGCCATAAAAAGCTTGGAATTGAGTAATCCAAGGCCTATAGGTTGGATAAGAGCATCACTAAGTGATCTGAAGTTGTTACAAGAGGCAGGTCTGAAGGAGACCGTTATCCTTGCGTCGATATCGGACTACCACATACACTTCAAGTTTGGCTTGAGCAGGGAGCAGGCATTTGAGAAATACCTGAGCGTAGTGGAGGAGGCATTAAAACTGGGAATATCTGTGAGATGCAGCCTTGAGGACTTCACTAGGGCAAGTCCATCGAGAAACATATTTCCATTTGTCAGCAAGTTGATGAAGCTCAGTGAGAGATATAGATCACAGATAAGGATAAAGCTTGCAGATACCTTGGGTTTAGGCCTTCCATTTCCCGATATCCCACCGCCGAGGGGAATACCGGCAGTTATTAGATTGTTAACAGATGGAATGGGCGTGCCAGGGGGATCAATTGAGTTCCATGGCCACAATGATCTAGGGCTTGTTGTGGCGAATCACCTAGCCGCATGGATCTACGGGGCAAGGGCATCCAACTGCACGTTAATGGGAATAGGGGAGAGGACAGGAAACTGCCCGCTCGAGGTGATGCTGATCCACTATGTGGGGATAAAAAGGTCATGATGGAACAGCCAACCTGAAGGCAATAAGAGAAGCTGCTCAGCTCTTCAGGTCATTGGGCTTAAAGATACCCGAGTTTCAGCCGCTAGTGGGGGAAAATGCATTCAGGACAAAGGCAGGAATACACATAGATGGCCTCATGAAGAACCCTAAGATATATCTACCCTTTGATCCCATCTCCGTGCTGGGAATACCATATGGCGTGGCTATAACACCCCACTCTGGAAGGTCTGCAATTGCTCTGTGGGTTTCATCGCATTTAGATGGCGGAAAGATAGATGCAAAGCATGTTCTGGCATTGAAGGAGGATCCGAGGCTGGAAGCCCTGTATAATGAATTAATGAAGCTTTTTGATGAGAAAAGAAGCTTGAATGATGACGAGCTCATGAGAATTGCCGTTAAATATTTCCCTGAGCTGGATAGGAGGAATTTAAATGGGAGGAATGACGATAACAGAGAAGATCTTATCATATAAGGCTGGAAGAAGGGTTTATCCCGGGGATCTGATAGTTGTGGGCATTGACCTAGCTTATGCCCATGATGGAACAGCCCCTCTAGCTATACAAATAATGAGGGAAAATCCGGAGCTTTACAGAGTTTTCGATCCCCTAAAAGTGCTTTTTGTGGTAGATCATGCATCTCCGGCACCCCATGTAGAGGCGGCAAAGGCACATAAAATGATGAGAGACTTTGCGAGAAAGTTTGGAATAAGATTCTTCGATGTGGGGGAGGGAATATGCCATCAAATTGTGGCCGAAAATGGCTACGCAAGGCCTTTCTCCCTTGTTTTAGGTGCAGATAGTCACACAACAACATTGGGAGCTTTATCCTCATTTGCCACTGGTGTTGGAAGCACGGACATAACTCTGGCAATTTCCCTTGGAAAATCGTGGCTTAGAGTTCCTGAACCTGTAAAAGTGTCTCTTGAGGGGGAGGTAAGGCCTTTCATAAGCGGAAAGGACATAATACTTCGAATAATAAAAGAGGTAGGTGTGGATGGCCTGACATATAAAGCAGTGGAGTTCCATGGGGATGCAATAAAATACATATCAATGGACTCTAGGATGACGATATGTAATATGTGCGTTGAAGCTGGAGCCAAAACGGGGATCTTTCCGGTCGATGGCATTCTTTTAAGATATCTTTCCCAGATTGGTGTTGAGGGAATTGAGCTGGAAGCAGATCCGGATGCAGAATACGATGAGATCTTTTCATTTGATCTGAGTAGCCTTGAGCCTCAGGTAGCAGAGCCTCCAAATGTAGACAGAGTGAGAGCTGTGGAGGAGCTGGAGGGGACAGAGGTAGATCAGGTTTTCATAGGATCCTGCACAAACGGGAGATATGAGGACTTTTTAGCGGCTGCTAAGATCTTAAGAGGGAGAAAAGCAAAGGATGGCGTGAGATGCATAGCTATACCTGCATCTAGGAGCATATACCTTAAGCTCCTGAAAGATGGGGTGCTCAATGTTCTAACTGAAGCAGGATTCTTCGTAGCACATTCCACCTGTGGTCCATGTATAGGGGCTCATCTGGGGCTTCTTGGCCCCAATGAGACAGTTATATCGACAAGCAATAGGAACTTCCCGGGAAGAATGGGGGACAAGGATAGCAAGATTTACCTTGCATCCCCTGCTACTGCTGCCGCATCCGCTGTTGAGGGAAGGATTGCAGATCCGAGGAAATATCTGGGTGATTGAGATGGATATCAGGGGGAGGGCTTGGAAGCTGGGCGATAACATAAGCACCGATCATATAATATCCGGGAAGTATAAGTTTAAGGCTATATCGAGCATTCAGGACATGGTACCACATGTCCTAGAGGAGGTTATCCCGGACTTTCACCTCAAGGTGAGGAAAGGGGACGTAATAGTTGCTGGGAGGAACTTTGGAATGGGTTCAAGTAGGGAGCATGCGCCTCTCCTCCTCAAGATGTTGGGGATAAGCGCTATAATAGCTGGGAGCTTCGCTAGAATATTTTTCAGGAATTCAATAAATATAGGATTGCCTGTGATAACAGCATTAAGGATACCTAAAGCGACCGAGGAAGGGGATATTTTACATGTGGATGTCGAAAGAGGGATCCTGATAAACATGAGCAAGGGAGTAGAGGAGCAGGTAAAGCCATACCCAAGGGAGATATTGGATATCCTGGAGTGCGGAGGTATTATTGAATACGTGAAGAGATATGGTGATCTACCATGGCAAGATACAAGATAGGGATCATAGAGGGGGATGGAATAGGCCCTGAGGTAATTCGTGCAGCTCTCAAGTTCTTGGATGAGATTGGTGAGTTCGAGATAGTCAAGGTCAATGCTGGATATGAGTACTTTAGGAGAGCTGGTAGGCCAATTGAGGAAGGAGGCATGGAAACCCTGAGGGAGATGGATGCAGTCCTAAAGGGCCCTCTCACGACATTGCCAGGGTCAGAGACTATAAAAAGCATAAACGTCATGCTTAGGCAGGAGCTGGATCTTTATGCAAATGTAAGGCCGTTCAAAAGCTTTCGTGGGATATCCCTCAGGGATCTAAATTTCGTAATAGTCAGGGAGAACACGGAGGGTCTTTACTCAGGCGTGGAGGGCAGATTTAAGGACATTGCTCTATCAGCTAGGTTTGTCACAAAGGCCGGATGCGAGAGAATCGTCAGATATGCCTTCAATCTAGCTAGAGCTGAGGGGTTCAGAAAGGTAACTGCTGTTCACAAGGCAAATATACTCAAGGTGGGAGATGGCTTCTTCAGGCAGATATTTCTGGATATCGCAAGGGATTTCCCGGATATAGAGTCGGATGAGGTATATGTCGATGCGGCTGCATATTATATAGTTAAAGAGCCAAAAAGATTCAATATAATTGTAACATTGAATCTCTATGGAGATATACTAAGCGATCTAGCGGCAGGGCTTGTTGGAAGCCTTGGTCTCTGTGGCTCAGCGCTGATAGGGGGCTCCATTGCTGTTTTTGAGCCAGTTCATGGATCTGCACCGGATATAGCTGGGAGAGGAATAGCCAATCCAATTGGCTCAATAGTCTCTCTCGGTCTCATGCTCAAATATCTGGGAACAAAAAATGGAGATGAACGCATGCTAAAAGCATCCAAGGCAGTAGATAATGCCGTCAGGAATGTGCTTGAGAGAAGGGAAGTTCTCACACCTGATTTAGGTGGCTCCTCTGGAACAGAGGATATGACCAATGCAATATTGGCAGAGTTCAGAGAGCTGCAGAACGCAGAATGAGGGGATCTCTCTTCTTTGCTCAACAGGGATTTATTGTAGACTTTGTGCACTTGCATTATCCAGCATATAGATGAGCTGAAGGAGCTCTCCCATTTGAATAGGAGCAAAAATCAGGTTTAAAGAATGTCCAGCTACCGAGAGCTTACACTTTTTCTAAGAGGTAAACCACTTTTCTTAGATACACGGCTGGTTGCAGACTTCCGATAAACTGACTTGCTTCACGTTTTCCTCGGGTGCAAAGGTGAAATTGCTTCTAGAGTAGATGTAGTAGACTTCTTTTCTCTCTCCTTTTTTCCATTCGAATTCTTCGGCTTTTCTTTCAAGTTCTCGGAGAACAGACCTGTCTAAAGGATGTTTTGACCATTTTGCCTCCATAAAATATGCGACTTTGTTCTTCTCGTCTATAGCTACCCCGTCTATCTCTACTTCGCCTCGCCACCACCTGCCAACTTTCAGCGCAGGCACTGAATGGGAAAAGTGCTCAAGCGCGATCTCCTCGAAGACTGTGGAAGCGTATTCGTCTAGTTGTTCTGAGATTCTTGTGGCTACTCGCTCGACTTCACCAAGCTCAAGGAGATGAAGGTTTGGCCTGACATGCTTGAACCAGAAGCGGAGGAAATTATCTTTTATGATGTATCTAGCTCTTCCACGTCTTTCCTCCTCTAGCAGGGGATATCTCCTCTCAACAATGTCGAGAAGTGCTTCGAGAGTTCTCATATACCTTGGCAGCTCGCTTGATGAGAGCCCACTTTTAGAGGCTATCTCGCCGAGGGTCGTGGCTCCTGATGCCATTGCTTCCAGTATTGTCATGTATCTTAGGGGTTCTCGGGTCTCAGTTGCTAGGAGGAAATATGGCTCCTCGTGTAGCAATCCTCCCGGCTCAAGTATAAGATTTTTGATGTTTTCTAGGAGGCTCTTGGAGCAGTCAAGTAAAGATAAGTATGCTGGAATCCCTCCAAAAACTGCATAAGCTCTTACCTTGTCCTCGCATGGCCACGTGGAGGCAAACTCCTTAGCACATGTAAATGTGAATGGCTTCACTTTAAGTTGTCCCGTGCGCCTTCCAAAGATTGGTGAGGAAGATGCCAAAGCAGCTCTTTCAACAACGCCTACCGAGGAACCACTTAGCACGAGAAAAACCTTTGAGTGGCTGAGAAAGTCATCCCAAGCCGCCTGCAGTTCTGTAAGAAAGGCGGGGTCGTATTCAGCTAATCGCTGGAACTCGTCGATAGCTAAGGTGATCCTTTCATTGCTGCTTTCTTTTGCTATGTAGCTGAATAAATCACGGTAGTGACGTAATAACGGTGGATGGACATCCAATTGCTCACCTATTGCCTCTGAGATCTCTTGAAGGATGTTTCCTAGCCTTGAAACAACGAAATACACGCCTTTTTTGCCGGAGAGAAACCTCCTCAAAAGGAAGGTCTTGCCCACTCTTCTTCGCCCATACATCACTATGAGCTCAGCTCTGTGAGAGCGATACCTCTCCTCTAGAAAACTTAACTCCTTGCTTCTATCTATGAACGT
>JGI20130J15133_1003312_pt1 | contig 11209 bp, 6 predicted proteins | sample WasSprMetagenome_FD_15133 | JGI IMG/M metagenome (IMG submission 15133) | reverse complement strand
GAGGTTCAGAAAGCCTTACACTTCAGCAGCCCAAGCGTGGCTCAGCACCATCTTGAACAGTTGCGGGAACTCGGCTTGGTACAGAAACAGGACATAGGCAGTCACTATCTCCTGATTAATGAGGTTAAGATTGGGGTGCTCTGCCACTTTGTAAAGCTTGGAAGGATTATGTTTCCAAGGTATTTCTTTTACGCCATGTTCTCAACAACCTTCTACATAATCTACCTTTTAACGCTCATGCAAGGCTTCACGCGAGAAAGCTTATTCATCATCTTGTTTGGCGCGATTGTTTCGGCAATATTCTGGTATGAAGCAGTACGCATATGGTCTCTGAGACCGTTCTAATTTCTGAACAAAGTGTGCCAGATGTTAGGATAAAATAAAAGGCGAGCATTAAAGCTTGTTAGGTGATGTGATGCAGAGAGAAATAAAGAAACGCTTACCCATATACGGCGTAGCAGCAGTCTTATTGGCTATAGTTTTAGGCACGTTATGCTACAATTTAGGAGTAAACCCACAAGAAGAACAGCCGACCCCGCAATCCCCAACTGTTTCGCCACTGAAAACATTCTCATCATACGAAGAGCTTAGAAACTTCCTAATGGCAAACTCTGAAGTTCAAGGGCCATTCCTCTACTATGGACCTTGGGATGTTCGGCTAGCACCCGTACCAGAAACCAATGTTTTTTCGTCTGGATATAAAGTTGAATACTCAACCACAAATGTTCAGGTTGCAGGGGTTGACGAGGCGGACATTGTAAAAACCGATGGCGAGCACATCTATCTGCTAACAAACAACACGGTTTTCATTTTGAAAGCTTATCCTCCGGAAGACGCTGTGGTGCTTTCGAAAATAACTTTTGATGCCGAGGAGTATCCCGTTGGAATTTTTGTGGATTCAAATGGCAGCAGGCTAGCAGTTTTGGGAATCAGATACAATTTCGCTTTCTCTCCATGGCGGTACTGGTACTTCTACGAGGCTAAAACCTTCATTAAAGTATATGATGTTTCGGACAAGACAAGTCCTGTGCAAACGAGAATCTTCACAATGAGTGGAACCTATTTCAATTCAAGAATGGTAGGTGAATATGTTTATGCTGTGATAAGCCAGCCAGCCTACATAATCAATGACACGGTTATCCTACCCGAAATTTATTCTGAAAACAAAATAGTGGAAGCCTCCAGAATCTACTATTCCAACGTATCTAGCGACTATTACACGTTCACAACAGTCGTTGCATTAAACTTGTTTAAAGATGAGGAAGAGCCAAACACCTTGACTGTCATGATGGGTGGAACAAGCAACATGTACATGTCACTAAACAACATTTACATAACCTTTCATAAGTTCAATGAGCAAACATCAATTTATAAAATACACATTGAAAACAGAACCCTAATCTGCGATGCACAAGGTGAGGTGCCAGGACACGAACTTAACCAGTTTTCAATGGACGAATACAACGGCTACTTTAGAATAGCCACAACAACATGGACGAACGGAACCAATCTTTACGTGTTAAACATGAACCTAAGCGTTGTTGGAAAGTTGGAGAAGCTTGCTCCAGGAGAACAGTTTCATTCAGCAAGATTCATGGGCGAAAGATGCTATCTTGTAACATTCAAAAAAGTCGACCCATTATTTGTAATAGATTTAAGCGACCCTACTGACCCAAGAACACTCGGCGAGTTAAAAATACCCGGATACTCGGATTACTTACATCCCTACGATGAAAACCACATAATTGGCGTGGGCAAAGAAACAGTAGAAGCCATAGAAGGAAACTTCGCATGGTATCAAGGAATAAAAATAGCACTTTTTGACATCACTGACGTGAATAATCCAAGGCAAATCGCAAACTACACCATCGGCGACAGAGGGTCAGATTCCCCTGTTCTAAGCGACCACAAAGCATTCCTATTCGACAAATCAAAGAATCTTCTTGTAATACCCGTTTTAGTGGCAAAGATAAACCAAAGCAGTTACCCGGATGGCGTCCCTTCATGGGCTTGCGGAGACTTTGTTTGGCAAGGAGCCTACGTGTTTAATGCATCATTGGAAGAGGGTTTTGTGCTTAAGGGAAACGTTACCCACTTAGAAACTGGCATAGAGGTTCTAAATGGACACTATTGGGTGAAGAGAACGCTTTACATAGGAAACATACTTTACACGATTTCAGACAAAAAAATAAAAATGAACACAATAGAAGACTTAGAATTCATAAATGAAGTTGAACTTCCATGATTCTACCTTTTTCTAACTGTTCCTCCTTTTTGTTCTGGTTCCATGTGAACTGTAACCATTGTTTCTGCAAACTGCTTTCTTATGTTCTCCTCAATTTCTGAGGCTATTTTGTGCGCTTCTTCTATTGAAAGCCCTTCGGTGAAGCAGCAGTCTATGTTTATGTAGCGTTTCGTGTCCGCAACATACGTAACTATCCTTTTTATACTGAACATTCGCCTGAAATTTTCAGCCACCCCATAGACTATTTTTCTAATTTCTCTTTCGTTCACTGTTGATCCCCTTCGCAGTTTGGGGCTGAAGGGTTCTATGTGAACTGTTACGTTTTCAACGTTCTCTATTCTTTCGCTTATTTTGTTCTCGATTTTTTCAGCGAGTTCGTGGGCCTTTTGAACTGAAAGTTTCGGGTCTACATATGCGTGTAATGTTATGTACAGTTTGCCGTTTGTGTAGACGGTGTTCACTTCGTGAGCTTCTTTTACGCCGTCAACTTCGGTGGCAAGTTTTTCCACAAGTTTTTCTGTTTGCATTCCCTTTTCTAATGGTTCAACATGAATGGTGACGCTGACGTTTCCTAAAGATTTCTTGAGTGCCTCCTCGACTTTTGACGCTAGAGTATGCGCCTCCTCAAAGCTCACGTAATCCGGAACCTGCACCGTGGCTTCCACGAATGTTTTAGAGCCTGCTTTTCTCACTTTTAAGTTTTCACATTGGCAAATCCCATTTGTCGAAAGTATTTCCCTTCTGACCTTTTCCGCAACATCTTTGGATACTGCGTCGCTGAGCTCCATTCCGCTACTCCAGACAAGTCTAACGCTTAAGTAAGTCAGTAGAATACTTAGAACAATCGATGCCAATGCATCACCACTAGGATAAGACCCTATCGTTGCCAAGCCGAATCCTAAAAGAGCAAGTATTGTGGAGCTGAAGTCCGCCAGTGCATGATAAAATCCAGCTTTCACCGTGGAGCTCTCGCTTTCAACTGCTTTTCTAAAAATGCCAATCCTAATGAAGTCTATGCATAATGTGTAGCCTATTGCGATGAAACCAACAAACTCTAAATCTAGATTAATCGGCGCGTTCTGTATAATCCTCAAGACAGCCTCATACATTATTAAAAGAGCTACACCAATTAGGGCAATTCCACCGACTAAACCGCCTATCGACTCAAATTTCTCATGACCATACATATGCTCCTCATCAGGCGGTTTAAGAGAAGCCCTTGTCGTGAAAAACAGCACAAACATTGTTAAGGCATCAAATAACGCGTGTGCACCGTCGCTTAAGATTGCTAGGCTCCCAACGGCGGCGCCCAAGATGAATTCTACAAAAACAACGCTTGCTATGGCGATTGTTGAAATCTCCAAAGTTTTAAGTTTATTACTATGCATCAGTGCTTCGCATAAACTCTTAAACGACGAAGGATTTAAGAATTCTGAAAGGAAAATTCTGTTTTCGCTTCTCCAAAACAAAACATTTAAAACAAGAATTGTATATGTATTTGGGATTAAAATGCAAGGTGAATGCTTTAACTTTGCCCATGTCTCTTAAGTTTTATTCTGATTTTGGCGAGTACATTATTTTACATGATTTTGGAGGTGCCATTCAGTGAGCGTTAGCGACATTCTAGATGGAAAATTAACTGAAAAAGAAGTTGAAGTGAAGGGTTGGCTTTTAACAAAACGTTCCAGCGGTGGCGTACAATTCTTAATAGTGAGAGACGGAACTGGAATGATACAAGCAACGGTCCACAAAGACGAAGTCGCAGAAAAAGTCTTTGAAGACGCAGACAAACTAACACAGGAATCCTCCATCATAATTAAAGGAACTGTAAAAGAAGACAGAAGGGCGCCTGGCGGCTACGAAATAAGGGTTAAGGACCTGCAAATAGTCCATCTGGCAGAAAGAGAGTACCCCTTAGCCAAGAAGGAACATGGAATCGATTTCTTAATGAGATTTAGGCAGCTTTGGATAAGAAGCCCTAGACAGTTCGCCATACTGAAAATCAGAGCGGAAGTGGTAAAGGCATGCAGGGATTTCCTCGACGAAAACGGCTTCACCCTAACAGATTCACCTATTCTTACTCCAGCCGCTGTTGAAGGAGTAGCAACCCTCTTTGAAGTCCCATATTTCGGCGACAAAGCCTTTCTAACCCAAAGCGGCCAGCTCTATGTAGAGGCTACCATAGCAGCCTTCGGAAAAGTCTACTGTTTCGGACCGACATTTCGGGCTGAAAAGTCGAAGACCCCGCGCCATTTGACGGAGTTTTGGATGGTTGAGCCTGAGATGGCTTTCTGCGGTTTTGAGGAGAACTTGAAGCTTCAAGAGGACATGGTAACCTACATTGTAAGGAGGGTTTTGGAGAGAAGAAGCAGAGAACTGGCAGTCTTAAAAAGAGATGTTAAACCTTTAAAGAAGGTTGAGCCTCCCTTTGATAGGATAAGCTACACAGAGGCTGTGGAAATGCTGCAGAGAGCCGGACACAAAATAGAGTGGGGCGAGGATCTGGGAGCCCCCCATGAAAGGTTCATCTCCCTCCAGTTTGAGAAGCCTGTCTTCGTTCACAGATACCCCGCCAAAGCAAAAGCTTTCTACATGCAGCCAGACCCGCAAGACCCAAAAGTTGTTCTTTGCGCGGATTTAATGGCGCCCGAAGGATACGGCGAAATTATAGGCGGAAGTCAAAGAATTCATGATTTGAAATTGCTTGAGCAGAGAATAGAAGAGTTTGGCTTGCCAAAGGAGGCTTACGAGTGGTACTTGGATTTGAGAAGGTATGGTTCAGTGCCGCACTCTGGGTTTGGATTGGGACTTGAGAGAACCGTAATGTGGATATGCAAGCTAAAGCATATACGAGAGACTATTCCTTTCCCGAGAACTATAACAAGGATTTACCCGTAAGCTCGCCTCAAACGATGTTGGAAGAACACAGCGCATTCTCCGTCTGACGCTGTGCATTTTAGGAATATTTTAAAGGATATGTATTGTATATACTAATATGTGAAAGGCTATTCTGCGAGAACGGAGGGTNTTAAGGGTGGGCACCGAAAATCTTGATAAAATCTTCAATCCCAAAAGAATTGCAGTCATAGGCGCAAGCGACGAAGAAGGTTCCGTTGGTGCTAAGCTTATCCGAAATTTGGTCGGCGTAGGCTACGAGGGAGTGGTTTACCCTGTTAACCCTTTCAGACCCACAATTCAAGGCATAACTGCCTACCCAAGTGTCACAAAAATCCCATGGCAAGTAGACCTCGCGATTATAGCAACCCCAGCGCACACAGTTCCACAAATCATAGAAGAATGTGGAAAAGCCGGAGTAGCGGGGGCAATTATCATCTCTGCAGGCTTTAGAGAAACAGGAAAAGAAGGAGAAGCTCTAGAGAGCCAGATTCTTGAGCTTAAAAATAAATATGGTATGCGCATCATCGGACCCAACAGCCTAGGGATAATGCGCCCAAAAATCAGGTTGAATGCTACATTCGCAAATAAAAAAGCCATGCCTGGAAGAATAGCTTTCATTTCTCAAAGCGCAGCGTTATGCGCCTCTGCGCTGGATTGGGCTTCAGAGGCAAACATAGGATTCAGCGCCGTAGTGTCGACAGGCTCAATGATTGATGTGGACCTTGGAGACTTGATTGATTATTTTGGAAATGACACCCAAACACGAAGCATCATACTCTACATTGAATCAATCAAAAACGCACGGAAATTTATGAGCGCATCTAGAGGGTTCGCCAGAGCCAAACCTATCGTGGTTGTGAAGGCTGGACGCTTCCCCGAGAGTGCAGAGGCAACGGTTTCTCATATCGGTTCACTGTGCGGAGAAGACGCGGTTTATGATGCCGCTTTTAGGCGTGCCGGAATCGTTCGTGTTGAAGCGATAAATGACCTCTTCAACTGCGCAGAGGCGCTGGCGATGCAATCACATCCGAAAGGTTCAAACCTTACAATAATAACCAACGCCGGTGGACCAAGCATAATGGCTACTGACTGCCTCATTGCGCGAGGCGGGCGCCTCGCACAGTTAAGCAATGAGACTGTTCAGGCTTTAAGAAATGCTTTACCATCCTATTGCCGCGCTGCGAATCCAGTTGACATTTTAGAAGAGGCTACAGTTGACAGATTCAGAACGGTTATGGAAATATGCTTTAAAGACCCCAACAGTGATGGCTTCTTAATTATATACACCCCTCAAGGAGCAGCTAACCCCATCGCAACCGCAAAGGCCATAATAGAAGTTTCAAAACAGACCACAAAACCAGTTCTCACCTCATTTATAGGCGAAGGCGAATGCCGAAGGGCTAAGCAGTTATTGCAAAAGAACAGTATTCCAGCGTTCGACACGCCGGAGCAAGCAGTTTCCACCTTCATGTACATGTACAGCTATACTCAAAATTTGGAGTTGCTTTACGAAACTCCTGAAGAGCTTTCTGTTGAGTTAACTATTCCAACTTTTCTTAAAGAGATCTTGAGGAGAGCTTTCAGCGAAGGACGAAAAGTTCTAACTCAACCCGAGTCTCTCCAATTTCTCGAAGCATATAAAATCCCAACAATAAGAACCATGACTGCAAAAAGTCCAGAAGAAGCTGAAATGATAGCTTCTGCGTTGGGATACCCAGTTGTTATGAAGGCACTTTCGCCACAGATAACCCACAAATTCCAAGCTGAAAGCGTTATTCTCAATGTGTGGTCGCCAGCAGAAGTTAAGATGTTCTTTAATGAGTTAGCGGAAAAAGTCAAGAGTTACAGTTCTGAAGCTGAATTTCAAGGTGTTATAATACAGCCTATGGTTAGGAAAAGAGGATACGAATTGCTGATTGGCTCAAAGAAAGACCTTCAATTTGGTTCAGTGATAGTTTTCGGAATGGGTGGCGTGGCAACAGACCTATTGCAGGATGTAAGCGTGGGGCTTCCTCCACTGAATCAGATTCTTGCAAGAAGACTCATGGAAAAGACCAAGATCTACAAACTTTCAGCATCCAGCGGCTTCCGCCCCAATTTTAAACTACTCGAAGAGATACTGGTAAAGTTTTCACAGCTTGTCATGGATTTTCCAGAAATAAAAGAGATCGACGTAAATCCTTTAATTGTTGACGAGACAAGCGCTGTGGCGGTTGATGCTAGAATAGTGATAGAGGCGGAAAAGATTTTGCATGAAACCCGACCCCATGAACATCTTGTGATAGCTCCTTATCCCAAAAAATACATTACTCAATGGACATTAAAAAATGGAAGCCTAGTTACTCTCCGCCCAATAAAACCCGAAGATGAAGCGTTACTGCGTGAACTTTACTGCTCTTTGTCTGAAGAAACCATGCGTCTCCGATTCTTCCAAGTCTTCAAAGAAGTCCCTCATAAAACCTTAATGCGCTACTGTAACATAGATTATGACCGCGAGATGGCGATAGTTGCGGAGATGCAGAAAGAGCGGAAAAGCATAATCGGCGTTGCCCTATTAACATTAGAGCCTGGTGGAAAATGTGGAGAATTTGCGGTTCTCGTGGGTGACCAATGGCAAGGACTTGGGCTTGGTTCAAAATTGCTCGACTGCATCATTGAAGTTGGCAAGGATATGGGACTAAAGACGGTTTACGGCTATGTGATTTCGGAAAACAGAAGGATGATTGATATGTGCACAAAAAAGGGTTTCAAGATACAGCCCTTCGACAGCGAGCTTTCCGTTGCAACGTTAGAAATATCCTAACGTTCTTCCCAAACTAATTTTGGAAAAAGAGAAACGGAAAATTATGTTCACGTTTATTTGCGTTCAAGAGCCGCTTTCACAGATTCGTAGGCTTTCTTTGCTTCCTCAACAGCAACTCCATCTTCCAGTGTACTGACATCGCCGAGATTTGCTCCTGAAATTATCGCCTTCAACAGCCGCCGCATAATCTTGCCGCTTCTTGTTTTAGGAACCGCGTCGACAAAGGCTATAGTAGTATCAGATGCTACAAGAGCACCAATAGTGTTCCTTAAATGCTTTCTCAATTCTTCAGCCAATTCTTGGCTTGGCGAATAACCCTGTCTAAGAACCGCGAAAATGAATGGCGTCTGTCCCTTCACTGGGTCATCTTTGCCGACACAAGCTGCCTCCGCTACCGCTGGATGCTTCACCATAGCTGACTCTACTTCAGCAGTTCCAATCCTGTGACCCGCAACTTTGAGAACATCGTCAGCCCTTCCCAACACCCAAATGTATCCATCTTGGTCTTTTATGGCGAAATCACCAGTGTAAAAGTACAGCTTACCCTTAAACCTCGACCAATAAACGTCAACATACCTCTGCGGACTTTTGTACAGAGTCATAAGCATTCCAGGCCACGGCGATGTTATGGCAAAGTATCCCCTAACTCCAGGCTTACACGGGTTTCCATCATCGTCGAGAACGTCCATAGTGACTCCTGGCAGAGGATAACCATTTGTTCCTGGCTTGAGAGGAAATATTTTTCCCATTCCAGGAAAGTGTCCTGTGAGTATGTGTCCTGTTTCTGTCATCCACCAAGTGCTTGATGCAACGATGTCTTCTCTGCCGGTGTTCTTGAAATACCAGTTGAACGCTTCCGGGTTTATGGGTTCGCCCACGCTGTGGACGATTCTTAGGGTCGATAAGTCGTGTTTTTTGACAAGTTCTTCCGGGAACTTCATTAGCATTCTAATGGCGGTGGGTGCAGTGTAGAATATTGTTGCGCCGTATCTCTCGATTATGCTCCACCACCTGTCGGGTTGCGGATAATCCGGAGCCCCCTCATATATTATGGAAGTTAAACCCGTCATGAGCGGTCCGTAAACAATGTATGAGTGCCCAGTAACCCATCCGATGTCTGCCGTGCACCAGTAGATGTCTTCCTCGCGCACATCAAATATCAACTTCATAGTCGCATACAAACCCACTGCATAGCCGCCTACAGAATGCTGCGCCCCTTTCGGAGCAGCTGTTGTGCCTGAAGTGTAAAGTATGTAGGAGAAATCTTCTGAGCCGCACTTTTCAACTGGAATGTTAACGTTTTGCGGTGCATCCTTAATAAGTTCATGATGCCAAACATCAATCTCGTTGTTCCAAGGGATTTCTTGACCTGTTCTTTTAACTACAATGACTTTTTCTATTTTAAGTCCGTTTTGCGCACATATTTTCACCGCTTCATCGACGATAGGCTTTAGGCTTATTAGGCGCCCTCTTCTGTAGAACCCGTCTGCCGTGACGATAATTCGGGCGCCGCCGTCTATGGCTCTTGTAGCCAAAGCGTCTGCGCTGAACCCGCTGTAAACTATGCTGTGGCGTGCGCCTAATCTTTGCGTTGCAAGCATGTAGAGCGGAAGCTCTGGAATCATAGGCAAATAGAACGTTAGAATTTCTCCCTTTTTGACATTCAGTTTTTCTTTCAAGGCATAGCTAATGACATTTGACATTCGGTGAAGGTCGTAATACGTGAACTTTCGAACTTCTTTGGGTTGTTGTAGCGCTTCATCCCATGGCTCTCCTTCCCATATCAGAGCCAACTTGTTTTTTCTACCTTGGGCAATTTGCCAATCCGTGGCTAAGTAGGCTAAATTAGTTTCGCCGCCGACGAACCACCTGTAGAATGGGGGGTTGCTGTCGTCCAACACTTTGTTCCATTTTTTAAACCAGAAAATCTCGTTTGCCCATTTTTCCCACCATTCTTCCACCGCCTTTTTGTCTTTCACGGTGCTTTCATACCATTTTTTGAAGTCATCCTTGTCCCAAACCTTGTCTTTCCAGCTTGGTGGTATTATGTTTGTTTCAAATTCTTTGTAAACCTCTATTGACTCTTTAGCCATTCACTTTCACCTTTGAGCTTGTTGTTTTCTTTTGGGAAACTTATCATTCTATATATGTATTTAGGTTATTTTGAAGGGGAATTATTGTTGCATCGCTTTCAGATTTAATCGTGCACCTTGTTTCAATTGCTTTATTTTCCTTGTGAAAAATGGTGGGGGCAACTATTGACTTACCAAGCCTATTGGTAATACCGTTTTTCCGTGAGCTTCGTTTAATACTTCCGCTAACGCAAGGTAAACTGCACTGAAGCCGCAAATGACGCCTTCAACCCCGATAATTTGTGTGAACAAGTTTATGGTCTCGGCTGGAGTTGATGGATAATAAGCGAGAATTGCTGACTTGGCTGCAAGCAAGAAAAATAGTATCGCAAGGCTCATGAAAACGAATTGCAGTACACGATTGGTTTTCAAAGTGCCAAAGAACATGACAAATGTGAAGAGCCCCCACATGAAGAAGTAGGCTGCGAATGCCTCATTGCTAACAGTCCATGGGGTGTAACCACTATAGAAAGGCCAAACGCCATACATCGCAACGTTACGCGTTCCAAGCCAGTTTAGAGCTACAAAGGATAGCCAGAATAATCCGTATGATGTGAATGCTGTTGTTCCAAAAGTGTTGCCCTTCTTATACTCTAGTATGCCCGCAATAATTTGTGCTAAACCACCATAGAATATGCCCATTCCGAGAATCATACCGTCAATTCCGCCTAACCGAGCGTTGTGAACAAAGTTCAAAAGAACAGTTGTCATCCCAAAGCCTAATAATCCAAGTGGAGCAGGGTTTGCTGATTTTTCGCTCATGCCGGTTCACGCTTTCCAATTTAATGGGAACATCCTTTGAAAGTCCTTTTCATATAAGCTTTTCTTAATGATTATTTCCGTTTCAACAAATAAAAGGAGGAGATGGGAACGTCTCAGTTTTATGGCTAAACTGGTTGCCCTAAGAAGAAAACCTTTTGTCCGCTAGCCGCGGCACACTCCTTGCAAATTAGTATTGTGATTAGGCCAAGTTGGCTCTCGCCTTTGTATGACTCTATGTTCCTGTATGTGCGGTGATCAATAATGTTCCACGCGACGCGTACACCATCTACTTTAAAGTCTATGACGGTTGCGTTAATGTAGACTGTTGCTTTGCCCGTATTCCAACAATCATCTATGCATAGTCCGCCA
>JGI20130J15133_1003310_pt1 | contig 11210 bp, 10 predicted proteins | sample WasSprMetagenome_FD_15133 | JGI IMG/M metagenome (IMG submission 15133) | reverse complement strand
TCACAAATTTTATTATCAATAATTATTCTAACAGTTCTATTTGGATTAATTAATTTATATGATTTAAAATCCATAACATTTTTTACTAATACTCCTTCTTTCATACTTTTAAAAAGAAAATTTTAGAAATATTTTAACTTTTTCGATAATATTATTAGAAATATCACTTTAGGAAAAAATATGAATTTTATTTTTTATACGATTTTATTTTATTTTTTTGAAAAATTATCATCAAATCTAGTCGTACTACAAAAATATAAAATTTTTTAAAGTCGACATATGTTGGTGGTAATAGAATTTGTACTTGCCTTTTAGAGTATGCTATTAAATATATGTCTAAAAAATTTATATAGTTATCTAATTATTGTTTTTAGTATATTTAAGGTGGTTTTATTGTCAGAGTATAAATCTAGATTTTCTATACCAATATATAATAAATTTAAAAAGAAAATGTATTTAGATCAAATGACTATTGATGAAATTAAAGAAAGGATAAAAGAAAGTGATATAATAATTGTTCCTTGTGGATCGATTGAAAACCATGGTCCACCAGCTCCTGTCGGAGAAGATACGTTAATAGGAACATATATTGTTGAAAGAATTGCATACGATACTGGAATAACTGTTGCTCCTCCAGTAATTTATGGAAGCCATCCATCACATCATTATGGAATGCCTGGAACAATTCCGATAGATAAAGAAGCATACATTGGTTATGTTAGATCAATTGTTAAATGGTTAAGCAATACTGGATTTAAAAAAATAATTCTTTTTAATTCTCATGGACAAGAATATGTTTTACCAATTGTAAAAGATGAAGCTATTATAAAAGATGGTGTTCATGCTATCATATTGGTTACTAGTTGGTGGTCTTGGGTTAGAGATCTACTTCAAGCTGGAAAAGAATTAGCTCCTGGAATAAAATTGGAAACTCCATTCATTCATGCAGATGAATTAGAAACTTCTGTTATACTTTACGTAGCTAAAGAATTATGTGATAAATCTAAATTGTCAATTTCTAAAGTAGAGAAAATGGTTGGATTAATACCAGATAAATGGATTGATAAAGCTGGAAATGTTTATGGTAGACCATTTGGATGGTATGATGTATCAAGCTATATGGAAATACATCATTATCCAATAGGTGTTGTAGGAGATGCTAGTAAAGCAAGTATAGAAAAAGGGAAAATAATAGTAGAAGAAACAATAAAAAGGATAATAGAATTTATAGAATGGTTTAAAAAAGCTTATCCTCCAGGGAATGTCCCTAAAGTATGGCCAGAAAAAGAAGATTTTAAATATTAAGCTTAAAGTTTTTTAATAAAATATGAGAGATTTTAAACCCCTCTTTTTTTTAAAAAAATCGGAATAGGAAAAATGAAAACGCCCCTTAAATTTGTGGCTTGTAAAAAATATTTTCAAAACCATGTCTTTCTCTTATATGACAATATATATGCCCCAATAATATTTAAAAAGAAAACAAAGTTCAAGTTGAATTTAAAGTTTGGATTAATAAATAGCTTTTTTAAAAGTAAAAATAATAGCTTTCTATTACTTCTTTTCATTAATTCTTTATTATTTTTCTCTAACTACTCTTATTCATAAATTTCATAAATCTACAAATTAGTTTAAGTATTAATTTAATTTCTGAAAATCCTAATCCTCATTTTTTAATTTGTTTATATATCTCTTCTTCAGGGCCAGGTGGAGAATAAACAAATATAAACCATAATGGAAATTCTTCAATATTTTCTATTTTATGTTTGATACCAGGCTTAATGAATATAACAGTATTATCTTTAAGTTCATATTCTTCTTTTTCTGTTATAAATTTTCCATTTCCTTTAAGAATATAAATAAACTCTTCTTCATTTTCATGAGAATGAAAAGGTGTGCTACTCAAAGGGTCTACTATAGTAAAACCTGCTGAAAAATTTTTTGCCTCACAAATTTTATTATCAATAATTATTCTAACAGTTCTATTTGGATTAATTAATTTATATGATTTAAAATCCATAACATTTTTTACTAATACTCCTTCTTTCATACTTTAAAAAGAAAATTTTAGAAATATTTTAACTTTTCCGAGAACTTATCTCTAAACTCCATATCTTAAATGTGTTGCTATACATACTAGAGACTGTCAACTTAATGCTACCCATGATGTTATCCATCTTTCTGAAACTTTCAGCTTATAACTAGGAAAAACAAACATTGAATTGTTTTGTCCTTCTTTTTAATTTGCTAAACCGAGATTCTATTGAATTTCTTATTCCAAATGTACCATGGTCCTTTATCAGTATAAATTGTAGGATTATTAGTACAAGCTTCTTTTAATTTTTCTAAGAAAGTTAAACATTCTCTATTCTTCTTCCTTTACTAATATGTAAAGCAATTATTTCCTTAGATTAAAGATTATAGTTTCATCTCTAGCTTTATTTTCTTAATATTTGAAATTATTTCTCCAGCTTTTAAGAACCATTTTCTAATTGCTTCTCTACTTATTTTATAACCTTTTTCTTTTAAGAATTCTTTTACTTGTGCTAAGCTTAATCCTAAAGTATATGCTTTAACTGCTATTGCTTTTATATAAGGGTCAATTCTTCTATTAGAAAATATTAAATAAAGCTGATCTATGCTTACCCATTTTATCATCAAATATTCTTTAAGATAAAATACTAGTCTTTAAGTCTTAAGTTGATAGTCTTGATATAATTCTCACTCCTATTCTTGTTATTATAGTAGTTATTAAGCTTGTTTTAGTCTATCTCTTAACCAATTTGTTAATGATCCAAATATGATCTCCTATTTTTACGGTACTTATATTCTAATTTTATATTAGAATTATTCCATATCTTTCTTGCTTTTCTTCTCCAATATTTTCTATTTCTTAATTTATTTTGCTCTATTAGAATATATCCAGCTTTAACATTTGTTTTAATATTAAATTATTATCATACCATGAATCTATAAATAGTTCTCCTCTGCCATTAACTATTGCTCTTAATGGAGTTAAGAAGTCTGAACCAAATGCTATGCTTACCGGATAAATTGTTTCTTTTGATTTTCTTATTAATAAATGAAATTCTATTAAATTCTTATTCCAATAAGTAAATTTTGTAGAATCTAAAATAGAGAAAGCATAATCAAGAATCTTTTCTATTTTATTTCCTAAATTTTTAACAAGCTTTTCTATTAAGTTAGAATCAAACTTCTTGATATTAATAGCTTAAAAATTATTATTTTAATTTTTTTATGATAATATGTTTTTTAAATTAAAGTCTTTTGAAATAGATGATACTTTAGGATAAATATCTTTAAGATTAGAAATATCTTTTAATCCAGAACCAGTTATTATAACCACAATTTTTTCATCATTTTCTATTTTATCTTCTTTAATAAGTTTCTTTAATGCTGCAATAGGTGCTGCTCCTGCTGGTTCAGCAAAAATCCCTTCAGTTTTTCCAAGTAAAATTATAGCATCAATGATTTCATCATCATTTACATCTATGAAACTACCTTTTATTTCTCTTACAGCTTTTAATACATACTTTCCTTCAAAAGGATTAGATACTCTTAAAGATTTAGCAATTGTTCTTGGATTCTTTTCAGGTATTACTTCTTCTAAACCATTATTAAATGCTTTAACATACGGAGAACACCCTGATGCTTGAACACCTATTATCTTAGGTAAATGATCGATTTTTCCAATCGAATATAATTCTTTCAATGCTTTATATGTACCTAAAATATGTCCTCCTCCACCAGCTGGAATAATTATAACATCAGGTACTGAAAAATTCATTTGGTCTAAAACTTCTATAATAGTGGTTTTCCATCCTTCTAGAATGAATGGTCTTAATTCCCAACTTGCTGAAGGTATATTGTGCCTTTTTGAAAGTTCTATTGATATTTTTCTACAATCATCGAAAATTCCATCAATCTTTAAAACTTTTGATCCAAAAGCCATTATTTGAATTATCTTTTCATCCGGAGCATCTTTTGGAACAATAGTAATACATGATATATTTGAGATAGCACATGCTCTAGCTATAGCAGAAGCAAAATTCCCGCTTGATGGAACATTAACATTTTTGTATCCAAGTGTTTTAGCAATAGAAATACCAATAATTGCTCCTCTATCTTTAAATGATCCTGTAGGATTTCTAGTTTCATCTTTAATATAAAGATTCTTTAAACCTAAATGCTTAGCAAGATTATTTGAGAAAATCAATGGAGTATTTCCAACAGATGGATCTAATATTTCTTCTTTATTTAATGGTAAAAATGGAAGGTATCTGAAAAAAGAAAAATTATAATTTGAAAGTGGGAATTCTTTTGGTACTGTTTTATATTTAACTTGGAATAGTGCCAATGGAGTATGGCATAATGGGCAATCAGACTTGATCTCGATTAAGCTTTTTTCATAACTACAATTAGGACAAACTAAAGAAGCATCAAATCGCAATTTTTACACCTTTTTATAATTAAGTTTATATAGAACATTTTCTAATGCAATGGCTGTTCTTTTTATGAAATTTATATTAGCTGTGTAACCCATATGGCCAATCCTTATTATTTTCTCGGATAGTTCATCCATTCCACCTGCTACTATAATATTATGCTCATCCTTTAACTTTTGTCTTATTTGTTTTCCAGTTAATCCATTTGGCACTTTAAAAGCTGTTACTGTAGGTGAAGCAACAGATTCTTCAGGATATATTTCTAAACCTAAATTTTTAATGGCATTTCTCATTTCTTTTGCAACTTCTTCATGTCTCTTAAATCTATTTTCTAAACCTTCTTCTAATATAATTTTTGTAGCTTCATTTAATGCATATATTAAATGTGTTGGAGGAAGTACTGGAAAACTTCTTCTTCCTTTTAAAAGTAAGCCTCCTCTTTCTTTTTTTATCCATGTTTTTTTCCATTTTATAAGATCATAAGAGAAACTTCTTAAAAAAGGCCTTTTAATTGCTTTTTGCCAAGCTTTCTCGCTTACACTAACTATGGATAAACCAAGCAATCCACCTAGGGCTTTTTGAGAGCTTGTTATGCATATATCAATATTCCACTCATCAACTGGAATATTTGCTCCACCCATGGATGAAATTGCATCAACAAGAAAAAGCTTATCATAATCTTTTGCGATACGCCCTATTTGCTTTACCTCCTCGCTATATATTGCTCCAGTCGATGTTTCATTATGAACAATTACGATAGAAGAAATACTTTTATCTTCTTCTAAAATATGTTTTATTTTTTCACAATCAAAATGTTTTCCTTGAGGATAAGAAAGAATATTAAGATTTGCACCATGAATTCTTAATATTTCAATAAACCAATTTCCAAACGTTCCTGTAGTTATTGCAAGAACTTTTTCACCTGGATCTATAAATGTAAGTACTGAACTTTCAATTCCAGAACGACCAGAACCCGGAAACATTATAATATCATTATTTGTTTGAAAAACTTTTCTTAAAAGTTCCTCTGTTTCATCGTATACATCTATAAATTGTGAGTCGTAATGATGTATTGCAGGACGTAACATTGCTCTTATTACTCTTGGATCTACTTCTGTTGGTCCCGGACTCATTAAAAGAAACTTTTCACTCATACTACAAATTAAGTATGCATATACTATTATTTATATTTTATCTTTATGAAAGAAAGAGTTCTGTCTAATTAAGTAATGCTTTCTGCATATTTTATTTTTTATGATTATTTTTAAAAAGGAAAAACTCCATAGAGTATGTATATTCTAGATCTAGATGCTAGTTATGCAGAAGAAGATATAAAAGAAAGCAGTAAAGATTTTCCAATCCTATTGCCATAGATTAATACAATAGCAATAAGCAAGATTACAATGATGTGAAGAATTGGCATGAATGTTTTATATGGTTTTAGAGATTGAGTAAGTATTTCAGCTATGAGCTCGCTGGTTTTCTCATTCATAATGAAACCTGATGTTGATGAGTAAAGAGGAACAAAAAATAGGATTGCAAATAAAAGTAAGTATAACCACCATTTCCGTGTTATTCGTTCTAATATCTCATAGCTTTTTTGAGTTTTCATGATACTATGAACTCATCCCTAAACTATTTAAGTTTTTCTTATTATTGTTTTTTATGGAATTTATAAGAAATTTCTGATGAAGAATGGATTTTTTTTATTAAGAGAAGATAAAAAGATAATATGTAACTAAAAAAATTTAAATATAAGTATATAATGAATAATTTTGATTTTCAATGATTAATGAAATAAATGAAAAAATTATTGGAATTAAGGATAAAGCTAAACTAAGATCAAAGGAAGAGTATCTTAATATAATAGAGAAAGAAGCGATGGGCCCAAAATCAAAAGAAGTTCTGAAAAAGATTATAGAATATGAAGGTTGGACTTCTTGTGGGTGGACATTATTCGATGTACCTCCAGTCATAGATAGAGGTGAGGGTGCTATAATTTGGGATATTGATGGGAATAAGTATATTGACCTTATGGCAGGTTTTGGTGTAGAAAGTGTAGGCCATGCTAATCAAATTATACTAGATACTATCATTGAGCAATTTAAAAGAATATCCCACTTCGCAGAACTCCCCAATGAATTAAGAGCAAAATTAGCTGAAGAAGTATCAAAGCTTGCTCCAGGTAAGAAAAAAGTTCATTTTACGATTACGGGTTCAGATGCTGTAGAAAATGCTTTAAAGATCGCAAGATATTATACTAGTCGACCTGATATTCTGACTTTTTTTGGGACATATCACGGTAGGTCATTTGGTGTTGCTAGTGCTACTTCTCTTGCTAATATAAAATATCAATTCTGGCCTCTAACTGCGAGATTAGGTGTAATACATGTTCCCTACGCATACTGCTATAGATGTATGTTTGGTAAGGAATATCCTGACTGTAACTTATTTTGTGCAAAGTTTATTGAAGAACTTTTTACATCACCTGCATATACTTTAAGATGGTCTGAAAAAGAAATAAACAATATTGCTGCTATACTTACGGAACCAACTCAAGGTGCTATGGGTTGTGTTATTCCTCCAAAAGAATGGTTAAGCGAAATAAAAAAGATAGCAGAAGAGTATGACGTACTATTAATTGATGATGAAGTTTATGGTGGTTGGGGTAGAACTGGAAAGTGGTGGGCTTGTCAGCATTCTAATGTAAATCCAGATATTATGGTAACTTCGAAAACTATAGGCTCTGGAATACCATTTTCACTAATTTTAACTGAAGAAAAAATCGCTGATGATCTTCCAGTTAACATGATACATTCAACAATGTCAGGTTATCATCTTGGCTGTGCAGTAGCTCTTGCAACAATAAAGATAATAAGGGATAACAATCTAGTTGAACGTTCAGCAAAACTTGGTGAATACTTCTTAAAGGGACTTAAGGACCTACAAGAATCACATAAATTAATAGGGCATGTAGATGGCTTAGGTTTATGGCTTAGAATAGAACTTGTTAAAGATCGTAAAACCAAAGAGCCCGCTAAAGAGGAAGCTAAAAATGTACAAAAAAGATGCATGAAAAGTGGTGTTCTTTTTATGGTTGAGGGGTATTATGGCAATGTTATAAAAATCCATCCACCTTTAGTAATTGAAAAGGAGCAAATTGATGAATCTTTACAAACTATCGATAAAGAATTAAGATATGTTGAAAAGAATTTATGAGAAAAATAGAGCTCCTCTAACTATAAATTAATTCCTTTCCTTTTTTTATAATTTCATCTGTTATTTCACGTTCATTTATTGTAGTATAAAATAACCCATTTTCTTCAGAATATTTTTTCGTCATTTTTAAAGCTTTTTCTATCATATTCCATTTTTCTCCTATATCTTCAGGCTTGATACGAACATTTGCCTCTTTTATGCTCTTATAGATTCCTTCAGCATCATTATTTTGAAGTAATGACATAAAAATTATCCCTATACATACAATCTCACCATGAACATATGCCTTCTTTGTAAGATATTCCAAAGTGTAAAAGAAAAAATGTTCACACCCTTCTATAGGACGTGGATTCCATCCTGAGTTATGATAAATTGCACCAGTCCATCTATGAGCTTCCATTAAAGTTTTTATACCAATATCAGAGACTTTTCCAATTTCCTTGGCATTACTTCTAACAGATTGAAGAACTTTTTTAGCTTCAGTAGCTAATTCATCGTCCCAAGGCCAAATTCTTTCTTTCCCTCTTTCTGTTGCAAGCTTCCAATCATAATGTGCTGTATGTATGCAAAACACATCACCTACACCAGCTCTATTATAGTGAGGTGGCGCACTTTTTATAATATCATAGTCCACATAAATAACTTGTGGTACAGCCCATCCGATATACCTAACAACGTTTTTAATTCTAACAGCAGTACGATGCGTAAATGCAGCATTTACTGAAGTACTTGTTGGCATTTGAAAAAGTGGAAGATTCTTTCTCCATGAAACAAATTTTGCAGCATCCATAGCTCTACCACCACCGATACCAATTACGCTTGAAACAGGTGGAATTTTTTTAACGAGATTTTCTAGTTCTTCTATATCTAAGGATTCAGCAAAATGAACATATGCAACATCCTTTTTATTAAATTCGTCCTTAAACTTATTCCAAAGTTCAGGCATAGTAACAATAAGATAAGGTGGATTGACAGTTTCAACAAGCCCTTTTATTAAATTTCTTCCATAAACCGTATGAAATAAGGGATTTTCAAAAGGCATTTTCACTCACCATAAATTCGTATAATATAGTCCATCTACTATAATAAATATTTTTCTATAATAAGATGGGTATGTTCAATTAATTATTTATTGCTTTATTTTTTAATCTATCTATTTTTTACTTTTTTTAAGCTAAAAATCAATTACTTTAATTCTTTTATTCTTTCTTTATGCTTAAAAATGTCTGTAAAGTTATACATGAAAGCATTAATATTATATGCAGAATTCTTTTCTTTATAGATTATGATTATTCAATCAGAGATTTTACAAAATTTACTTATTAAAAAAGAGCCTCTACCTCTAATTATATTTAATTTTCGTCAAATAAATAATAGATGTATTATTAAATTATTATTTGACAGCATTAAAAAAAATTATTTTCCTTAATTTAAATCTTAAGGAAAACTTCAATGCTAAGACTTAAATTTAGTTGAAGTAGTTATTAATAAATTATTAAGAATAAATTCTAATAAGATAGAACTATATTTTACAGAATTCTTAAAGCATATATTTTACGAAGAGTACTTCAACTATATGAGTATTGTAGCTTTAGATCTAGGTTCAAGTGGATGCAAAGGATATGTTATAAATCTGGACGGCAAAATAGTTTTTAGATCAAAATCAAACTATAAAACATATTATTCTGGAAGAAACTTTGTAGAGCAAAAACCAAAAGATTGGCTTAAAGCAGTCTTAGAATGTCTTAAAGGAATTGGGAAGTTTTTATCTAAAAATAAAATAGAAATCAACGGGATATGCATTGATGCTACAGTAGGAACATTAGTTCCAATAAGTAAAGATAAAGAATGTGTTCTAGAAAATATTCCACTATATTCCGATATGAGAGCATTAGACGAAATGTTGTTTGTAAAAGAAATTTTTGGAGAAGAATTTCTTTATAAAAAAACAGGAAATCCTATCACACCAGTACCAACATTACTAAAAATGATTTGGTATAAAAGGAATATGCCAAAAGTTTATGAAAAAATTTGGAAGTTTATATATCATAAAGATTATATTGTAGGAAAGCTTTTAAATGAGTGGAAAGAACCTTTCACAGATTTTACAGATGCTTCTGCAACAATGGCTTTTGACATAGATAAATTAATATGGATAGAAGAAATTTTAGAAGAAACTGGAATAGGATTAGAAAAAATGGTTGAAGTTAAACCTTCGACTGAAATTGTAGGCGAATTAAATAACAAAATTGCAAAAAAATTTCATTTAAAAAAGAATATACCAATATTAGTAGGCGCTGGAGATTGTTCTGCAACACTTTATGGTGTTGGAGCAGTAGAAGATAAAACTGGAGATATATACTTGGGTACAGCACCTGAAATTGATATTACCCATGAAGAATTAAGATTAGACTCAAAATTCAGATTGCCTATTAGATCACATGGAATAAAAGGATTTTGGTATTCTACTGCTGCTACAATTTCTGGAATTTCAATAAACTGGTTTTGGAATCTAATCTCCTATAATAGAAGTGCAAATAAAATAAAAAACATAATAAAAAAATTAGAGGAAAATGCTTGGAAAATTCCTCCAGGAGCAAATGGATTAATATATTTGCCATATCTTATAGGAGAAAGAACACCTTTACTTGATCCATTTGCAAGAGCAGCTTTTATAGGATTAGATATAACACATAATTTAGAACATATGTATAGAGCAATTTTAGAAGGAATAAGTTTTGCTTTAAGAGAAAATTATGAAATTTATAGTGAAGATATGGGAATATTAGTAAAGCAACTTGCATTTTGTGGTGGTGGTGCACAAAACAGTTTATTAAGAAAGATTATTACATCAAATCTTAAAAGGGAAATACTATTATTAGAAAATCCATTAGATTGCGCAGCAATTGGAGATGCTATAATCACATCTATAGCTATTGGAGAAATAAAAAATATAAAAGATTCTAAAGGGAAATTTTTAAAAATAGTAGGTAAAGAAGAGGTAGACGAAAAGCTTACACGAGTTTACGACGAAATCTATTTATTATACAAAGATTCCTATAGAAAATTAAAAACAATATTTGAAGGTTTGAGAAAATTCAGAAATTAAAAACTTATAAATATGATATTACTTAGTTTGGTAAAGTGTCTGTTCTAATTTAGAAGAGTAAATAGAAGATAAGAAAATTTGTTATAAAGCTAAAATAATGATTCTAAGCTAAATAGGATTAAAAATGAATTTAGCTTATTCAAAAGAGAAGTTTTAACCAATAGAAGTTTAAATTAAGAAAGAACTAATTCTTGCAATAAAAAAGATTCTTCTCCTTCATATTTCTTTCTAACAATATTCATTCCTTTTGACATCTCTAAGCATAAAGAAAAAATTAAAGAATTATAAAAATAATAATTGGCTGTCTTGTTTTTAAGTAAAATTTATATATTCCTTTTTTGAATACTTAACAAAAATATATAGAATGGAAAATTAACTCAAGTGAAATCTATTGAAATATTTGAAAATTATTATATTCA